>Ga0207652_10000213_pt1 | contig 61477 bp, 51 predicted proteins | sample KBSC63BmetaG_FD_184334 | JGI IMG/M metagenome (GOLD analysis project Ga0207652, IMG submission 184334) | Corn rhizosphere microbial communities from Kellogg Biological Station, Michigan, USA - KBS C6-3B metaG (SPAdes) (version 2) | ecosystem: Host-associated > Plants > Roots > Rhizosphere ... | reverse complement strand
GCGTGACTGCGCGCGAGACGCGACGCAGGTGGCGTTTCACCGCCGCAGCGCGCTTGCGCTTGCGTTCCTGGGTCGGCTTCTCGTAAAACTCGCGCTTGCGCGTTTCGGCGAGCACGCCGGCCTTCTCGCAGGTGCGCTTGAAGCGGCGCAGGGCGATTTCGAAGGGCTCGTTCTCGCGGACTTTGACGCTGGGCATGGACGCTCCACTTGGTAAACTGGCCCGCTTGGCCGCGGGTGAGCCGCGAAGTATAGCGTGATCGACATGACCAATTCAAAGCCCCCGCGCCCGGGTCCGGTGCTGGGCATCGAGAGTTCCTGCGACGAAACCGGGGTGGCGGTGTACCAGCCCGGCCGCGGCCTGCTGGCGCATGCGCTGTATTCGCAGATCGCCCTGCACGCCGCATATGGCGGCGTGGTGCCGGAACTGGCCAGCCGCGACCACGTCCGCAAGCTGCTTCCCCTTTTGCGCCAGACACTTGCGGACGCGGATTTGAAGGTTTCCGACCTCTCGGCCGTGGCCTATACCGCCGGCCCCGGCCTGATCGGCGCGCTGCTGGTGGGCGCCTCTGTGGCGCGTTCACTGGCCTGGGCCCTGGAAGTGCCGGCGATCGGGGTGCATCACATGGAAGGCCACCTGCTGGCGCCGCTTCTCGAAGAACCCGGCCCCGGAACCGAGCCGCTGGCGCCGCCCTTCGTGGCCCTGCTGGTGTCGGGCGGGCACTCGTTGCTGGTCGGCGTAGACAGGATCGGCAGTTACACGATCCTCGGCGACACCCTGGACGACGCCGCCGGCGAGGCCTTCGACAAGACCGCCAAGCTGATGGGTTTGCCGTACCCGGGCGGTCCGGCGTTGGCCAAGCTGGCCGAGCACGGTGATCCGAAGGCGTATCGGTTCGCACGCCCGATGACCGACCGGCCCGGCCTCGATTTCAGTTTCTCCGGCCTGAAGACGCAGGTGCTGATGGCTTGGCGCGACAGCGACCACGCCGATGCGACCCGGGCCGACATCGCGCGCGGCTTCGAGGAAGCGATCGTGGAAACGCTGGCGATCAAGTGCCGGCGCGCGCTGGCGCAGACCGGCTCCAAGCGGCTGGTGGTCTCCGGCGGCGTCGGGGCCAACAAGCGCCTGCGCGCACAACTGGCCGAAGCCGGTCAGCGCGAAGGCTTCCAGACCTATTTCCCGCGGCTCGCGTTCTGCACCGACAACGGCGCGATGATCGCGCTGGCGGGTTCGATCCGGCTTGCGGCCGGGCAAACGACGGGCCCGGAAATCCACGTGCTGCCGCGCTGGGATCTCGAAAGCCTGCCCGAGGTGGCTTGAGCGTGGATCGGATATTCGTCGAAGGTCTCACCGTCGAAACGGTCATCGGCATTTACGACTGGGAGCGCGAGACCCGCCAGCCGCTTGTGCTTTCCGTGTCATTGGCCTGTGACACGACCGCAACAGACGACATCGGCGGCACTATCGATTACAGCGCGGTGGTCGATTCGCTCAAGGCGTTCGCGGCCCAACGTCGTGACGGCTTGCTGGAAACCCTGGGCGAGGCTTGCGTCGCGATGCTGCACCGCCAGTTTCCGAAAGCGCAGGTGATCGAGTTGCGCATCGAGAAACCGGGCGCGGCGCAGAAGCTCGGCTGCGAACGCGTCGGTGTCGAAATCCGCCGCGAGTTCCGCTGACATGCCGACGCGCCGCTGGCTGCTGCTGCTGGGATCGAATCTCGCAGGGCCGGAGCGCATCCGGCAGTCACTGGAAACGCTGGCCGTGTTCGGCCCCGTCAAAGCGCTGACTCCGATCGAACGCATGCCGGCGCGCGGCGATCCGTCCCGCTTCTACTACAACGCGTTGGCGACGCTCGATTGCGACCTGGATCGGGACGCCCTGCGCGCGCAGTTCAAACGGATCGAAACCGAATTGGGGCGCGTGCGCGACGGATCCGGTGAGGTCGCGATCGACATCGACCTGTTGGCCACGGAAACGAACAATCGCTGGCAAGCGGACGCGCACGCGCTCGAGAAACACGAGTTCACGCAAACGCCCGCGCGGGATTTGATCGCAGCCGCGAACCTCGTGATCGAGACCTGACGACGCATCGGAGCAGCGAGGCGACGTGCTTCAAGCCATCGCCGGCCACGCGCTGCCTACAACCCCGCTTCCCGCGCATCCTGCGCGCGGTCGCGATGCGCGCGTTGCACCGGTACCTCGGCGCCGTGCCGGGCGGGGATGATTTCCACTTCGCGCGAGAACATCGCGAACGCGGTGCGCGCGACCTGGCGGGTGTCGTACCACGCATAAGCGCCGACCCCGAGCGCGCCGGCGAGCGGCACCATTCGCGCCAGCGAACTGCCCAGCGCACGTTCGGACAGTTTGACGCCGACCCTGTGCGCGATGCTGCGAAAGCCGTGCGTGGTCGCCGCATGCACCATCCAGCGCTGGCCCGTGCGCACCGCAAGGTCGCGCACCGCCTGCGCGGCCGCATGACGGAACAGGCAGAACAGCATCTGTTCGCGCGTGAGCGTGGGGTGCTGGCCGCACACCGCCGCGATGTCCGCCACCATCTGCGCCTGGATCTTCCAGATCGCCACCAGTTCGGGCAGCACCGTCAGCCAGCCGACCGGCCCCGGCGGCAGCGCGAGCGAGGACGATGCCAGGAATGCCTTGCGGCGTGCGGCCAGCGCGATGGCTTCGACGCGCGCACCCGGATGTTCGCGCGGCTGCTCGCGGCTGTGCGGAACGTCGGAAAGGTAGTCGAGGATCTGCTGCGCGATCCGCTGCGAAGGCTGGCCGGTGGCGGTGGCAAGGGAAGCGGTCATCGGCGTCCTCGATGCAGATCGAACCGGCTCTCAACATGCCGCGCTCGCGCCCGCGAATCAACCCATCCGAACCCGCGCTTCAGGCACCGATCATGCACCCAGGATCCGCCCGCCATCCACCCGGATGGTTTGCCCGGTGACGTACGCCGCGTCGTGGATCAGCCACAACACCGCGCCGGCGATGTCTTCGGGCGTGCCCTGGCGCTGCAGCGCCGTCTGTTCGAGAAGCGTCTGCGGCGTCTCCGCCTTGACGGGATTCTCCGACCACAGCACGTTGCCCGGCGCGACCGCGTTCACCCGCACCTCGGGGCCGAGTTCCTGCGCCAGCGCGAGCGTCGCCATGCGCAGCGCGGCCTTGCTCATGCAATACGCCGCGTGCTGCGGCAACGGACGTTCGGCGTAGATGTCGGTGATGTTGACGATCGCGCCGCCCGAAGTTTTCAGGTGCGGCGCGGCAGCCTGTGCCAGCAGCAGTGGGGCGCGCGCGTTCACGGCAAAGAACGCATCCGACGACCGCGGGGTGATCGCGCCCGTGGGCGTGGCCTTGAATATCGAGGCATTGTTGACCAGTGCATCCAGCCGGTTGAAGCGCGCGAGCGTGGCGTCGATCAGGCCCGGCAGGCGATCGGCATCGGCGAGGTCCGCTTGCAGCGCGAGTGTCGACGCCGCACGTCGCGTTTCCAGTTCCGCGATCAGCGCGTCCAACTCGGTGCGCGAATTTCGGCAATGCAGGGCCAGGTCGTAGCCCGCCGCGTGCAGCGTGCGTGCAATCACCGCGCCGACACGCCTCGCGGCGCCCGTGATCAGCACCACGGGATGGATTTGGCTCATGGTCGCCCCTGCGCGTTATCCTGCATGACCGACAGATTGCCGCAATCGCGTGGATGCCGCCAGCATGGATCGCTCCCTGCCCGAACCCTCGGAAGACGAAATCGCGCATTCGGCGCGTCTGGTTGACGCCATCCGGCGCGAAATTGCCGCGTCGGGGCCGATCTCGTTCGCGCGTTTCATGGAGCGCTGCCTCTATGCGCCGGGGCTGGGTTATTACAGCGCCGGCCGGCTGAAGTTCGGCAAGGACGGTGATTTCATCACGGCACCGGAACTCGGACCCTTGTTCGCGCGCTGCGTCGCACGTGCGCTGGCGCCGGCGCTGCATGCCTGCGGCGAGGGGGCGGTGTGGTTCGAACTCGGCGGCGGCAGCGGCGCCTTCGCGCGGGACTGCTTGTTGGAGCTGCAGGCGCTCGATGCGCTGCCGCGTCATTACTGGCTGCTGGAGCCATCGGCGGACTTGCGCGAGCGTCAACGCGAACGGCTGCAGGCCGAGCTGCCCGCGGCATTGTTCGCACGCTGCGCGTGGTTGGACCGTCCACCGCAACATGCATGGTCGGGCGTCCTGTTCGCCAACGAGGTGCTGGACGCGTTGCCGATCACGCGGTTCACGTCGCACGACGGCGAGGTGTTCGAGGAACACGTGGACGTGAACGCCAACGGCGCGTTCGTGCGCATCGATCGGCCGGCCGATGCCCTGGTGGCCGGTGCGGTGCGGCACCTGCAACGGCACCTCGGCCGCGAGTTCGAGGATGGCTATCGCTCGGAAGTGCTGCCGCAACTGCCATGGTGGCTGGAAGCGATCGCGGGCGAGCAGACGCGCGGCGCGGTATTGTTCGTCGATTACGGTTACGTCCGGCGCGAGTTCTACCTGCCCGAACGTCGCGACGGCACCCTGCTGTGCCATTACCGCCATCGTGTGCACGGCGATCCGCTGATCCTGCCGGGCCTGCAGGACATCACGGCTTCGATCGATTTCACCGCGCTGGCCGAGGCCGGCATCGGCGCCGGATTCGAGCCGGTGTCGTACGCCTTCCAGTCGGAATTCCTGATCGCGTCCGGTCTCGACACCGCATTCGCCGAGGCCTACCAACGCACCGGCGACGAAGCCGCGCGCTACGCATTGGCGCAGCAGGTCAAACGGCTGACCCTGCCCGGCGAAATGGGCGAGCGTTTCCAGGCGATGCTGTTCGCGCGCGACCTCGACATCGCCGCGCTGTTCGCGCCGCTTGTGGGCGTCGATCGCAGCGAACGACTGTAGTCACCGCTGCAGCGCGCCGTGCGTGCGCACCGGCCGCGCTGCCATAATCGCCGCCTGTTTCGACCAAGGTTCGGGCTCTGCCAAGGCCATGCCACGTGGCCGCGCCGTCGGCCCATTGCCCGCAGGGCAAGGAAGAACGAGGAAGATGTATGTCGATACATCGACGAGTGATGACACAGCCATGCGGGCAATGGGCCCCGGCCCGAAGGGTTGCTCCGCAGCGGCCGCCATTCATCGGCGCGCGCCTTGACCATGGCACCACCATGGCGCTGCGGCGCGCGCCTCGTCTGGCAACCGCTGCGGAAGCAACGCGGCTCACGTGGCATGGCCTTGGCAGAGCCTGATGCAAGGACACTCCTGGTTGCCGTCGATCCTGGTGTTCCTGGTCGCGGTCGTGATCGCGGTGCCGTTGGCGCGCAAGCTGAAGCTGGGTTCGGTGCTGGGATATCTGGCGGCGGGCGTGGTGATCGGGCCGTACGGTTTGCAGTGGGTGCACAACCTCGACGCGATTTCCGGCATTTCCGAATTCGGCGTCGCGCTGCTGTTGTTCGTGATCGGCCTGGAGTTGTCGCCGCAACGCCTGTGGGTGATGCGGCGCGCGGTGTTCGGGGCGGGCGCGGCGCAGGTGTTCGGCTCGGCGCTCATCCTCGGCCTGATTGCGGCGCTCGGGTTCCACCTCGATCCGGTCGCCGCGGCGGTCGTCGGCCTGGCGCTGGCTTTTTCGTCGACGGCGTTCGGCTTGCAGATCCTCGCCGAGCGGCGCGAACTGCAGAGTGTGCACGGACGCCAATCATTCGCGATCCTGCTGTTCCAGGATCTGGTCGCGATTCCGCTGATCGCGGCGATTCCGTTGCTGGCTGCACACGGCGCCACGCACGTGTCGGGTCCGCCGCTGTGGCTTTCGTCGCTGCGCGTCGCCGGCGTGATCGCGGTGGTGGTGGTGGGCGGGCGCTATGCGCTGCGGCCGGTGTTCCGCGCGGTCGCCAAGACGCAGTTGATCGAAGTGTCGACGGCCACCGCCCTGCTGGTGGTGATCGGCACCGCATGGCTGATGCAGCTCGCCGGCATCTCGATGGCGCTCGGCACGTTTCTGGCGGGCGTGCTGCTGGCCGATTCGGAATACCGCCACGATCTCGAATCCAACATCGCTCCATTCGAGGGCCTGCTGCTGGGTTTGTTCTTCATCACGGTCGGCATGGGTGTCAACCTGAAACTGCTCGCGCTGCATCCCTGGGTCGTGGTGGGACTGGTGGCGTTGCTGCTCGCGTGCAAGGCGCCGGTGCTGGCCGCGATCGGGCGCCTGAGCCCGCGCATGCAGGGCACCGATGCCATCAAGCTTGCGGCATTGCTGGCCGGCGGTGGCGAATTCGCGTTCGTGGTGTTCAAGCTCGCCGCGGAACACGGGTTGCTGACGCGCACGCAACATCAGTTGCTGGTGCTGGTCGTCACGCTCGGCATGGCCGCGGTGCCCCTGCTGGTGCTGGCTGCGGCGCGGCTGCCCGAGCGGCGCAAGCCCCAGCGCGAGTTCGACAGCATCGAAACCGGTGCGCCGCGCGTGATCATCGCGGGCTTCGGCCGCGTCGGCCAGATCGTGGGCCGGTTGCTGCGCGCGCGCAACATTCCCTTCGTCGCGCTGGAAAGCTCGGTCGAACAGGTCGACCTGTCGCGCCGCTTCCAGGGCACCGACATCTATTTCGGCGATCCCACCCGCGCCGAGATGCTGCGCGCGGCGGGCGCCGGCAAGGCCGAGGTATTCGTGCTGGCCACCGACGACCCGGATGCGAACGTGCGCACCGCACGCATCGTGCGCCGTCTTTTCCCGCATCTGAAGATCATCGCGCGGGCGCGCAACCGCCAGCACGCATTTCGCTTGATGGACTTGACCAGCGACCCCGACGACGTGGTGCGCGAAACGTTCTATTCCAGCCTGAAGATGGCGGGCCTGACGTTGAAGGCGCTGGGGATGGAGAAGGAGCAGGCGCGTGCGATCGTGGAGCTGTTTCGCGAGCATGACGAAAAGCTGCTGCACGACCAGCACCTCGTGTACGACGACGACGTGGCGCTGCGCCAGACCACGCGCGAGGCTTATGCGGAGTTGCAGGGCTTGTTCGAAGCCGACACCCGGGCGCAGGCGCGGCCGGAAAAGGCCGACGAGGTGGGAAGCACCTAGTCAGTGCGGGTCAGGATGACCCGCCGCGGATCAAGCGCATCAAGCGCTTGATCCGGCGAAGACGAGTCCGGGCGTGTACCGGACTCGTCGTATCGATAAAGTGCAGGACAGCACTTTATCGACATTCAATTGCTCGGGTGCGTCATCAACGGTGTCACCACCTGTGCATTGAGCGGCGCACCGCGGCGCGGCGCGAGTTCCAGCGCGAGATCCACGTAGCCCAGCACCCGCGCGACTTCCGCGGGTGTGCGCTGCATGCAGTCGCGCGCATCGCGGTCGCCGCCGCGCGCCAGCAGCACGCGCGCGGGTTCGAACAGCGCATGCATCGCGCAGGCGTGCAACGCGGTGACGCCATGTTCGTCGGCGTGCCGCATGTCGGCGCCCGCATCCAGCAGCACCGGAAGCAGCGCGCCCAGATGCGTGCCGTCGCATTCGGCGCCAGGCTTCACGTGCACGCCCAGCAGCATCAGGAGCGGGGTGGCGCCGCGCCGGTCGGCGGCGTTCACCGGCGTGTGGTCGTCGGCGAGCAATGCGTCCAGCAGACGCCGGCAGCGCAGGCTGTCGCGGCTGTCGAAACAGAACCGCGCGGCGGCGTGCAATGCGGTGTGGCCGTCCGCATCGGTGAGCGTCGTGTTCGCGCCGAGCGCGCGCAGGCAGGCGGCCATGTCGGCGTGGCCGAGCGCGGCGGCGATCATCAGCGCGGTGACATCGTCGGTGTGGCGCTCGTCGACCGGCACGCCCGCGGACACCAGCGCGCGCACGATGTCGGCATGGCGCGCGCTGACGGCGGCCGACAGCGGCGAGGCGCCGGTGTCGACGGTGAGTCTCGGATCGGCGTGCGCGGCCAGCAACCGCTGCACGCTTTGCAGCGCGCCTGCACCGCTCGCGCGCAGCAGCGCGGTGGCGCCGCGCTCGTCGCGCGCGTCGGCGGGCAGGCCAAGTTCCAGTAGTCGCGCGACCGCGTCGGCGTCGGCGGCGGCGGCCGGCAGGTCGGCGTCGCGCAGCGGACGCCCGGGCAGCGGCCAACCGATCCAGCGGAGCCAATATTCCAGTTGCGTCGCGCCGCGCGCCAAGGCCAAGCCCAGCGGCGTTTCCCCGCTGGCTGCGGGGCTTTCGGGATCGGCGCCGTGCGCGATCAGGGATTTCACCAGCGGCAGCGCGGCTTCCGGTTTGGCGTCCAGCGCCGCGTGCAACGGCGTGGCACCGGCGCGATCGCGCGCGTTCGGATCGGCGCCGCGCGCAAGCAATGCGGCCAGCACCGGCAGCAACGCCGGACGACTGGCGTGATGCAGCGGCGTGCGGCCGTCGGCATCCGCACCGAACAGGTCGGCGCCGCGTTCCAGCAACATCAGCGCGAACGAAGCATCGTCCGTCGCGTCGCCGAGGCGCGCCAGTGCGCGTGCGAAATGTCCCGCGCCGGCCGGCGTCGCGCCGGCATCCAGCAGCTGGCGCACGGCCGCGCGTGATCCGGGCAGGTGATCCAGCAGCGCATCGAACAGGCGGGTGCCGTCGTCGAGATGCGCTTCGGCAGCCAGACCATGTTCCAGCAGCCACGCTCGCGGCGCGGCGTCGACGTGATCGGCAAGCTCGAGATACAGCGCCGCGAGTTCGGTGTCGGGCCAGCTCCGCACGCGTTCGGCGAAACGTGCGATCACTTTCCAGTGATCGAAACGCAGCGCATCGAGCAGGTGCGAGGGCGTGTCTGCGCCCGCTTCGGGCTGGCTCGCTTGCGCGTGGCTGGCCGGCAGTGGCGCCTGCGGATCCATCAGCGCGACCAGGTCCCAACGCCCCGCCGCGGAGGCCTGGTCGATCGCGCTGCGCCCGTCGCTGCCCTTGCGCTGCGGGTCGGCGCCGAGCGCGAGCAGCGCACGCAGGCATTCGGCGTTCGCGCGGGGCGACTGGCAGGCGAGCGTCAATGCGGTGCGGCCGTGCTGGTCGGCGGCGTGCACGTCCGGCTGCTTTTCCGCAAGCGAGGTGACGACGTCGGTGGCGCCCGCGCGCGCGGCTTCCATCAATGGCGTGGTGCCATAGCGATCGGCGGTCGCGGCGTTGGCGCCGGCCTCCAGCAAGACGCGCGCGATCTGCGCATGATTCTCGCGCGCGGCGTGGGTCAGCGCGCTCGCGCCCAGCGCATCGACCGCGTTCACGTGCGCCTTGTGCTTCAGCAGGATCTGTACGCCTTCGGGGTCGTCATCGGCGATGCCGGCCGCGGCGGGCAGCGCGGTGTCGGCGAGCGCGCCGTGTTCGACCAGGAATCGCAGCAGCGGCCAGTTCGCGGCGCCGGCGGCGACCGCGAGAGGTGTGGCCTGGTTGCGATTGCGGGCTTCCAGCGGCGCCTGCGCATCGATCAGGATCGCCGCGACCGCCGCTTCCGCGCACAACGCCGCGTGGTGCAGCGGCGTGTTGCCGTCGGCGTCGGGCAAGGACGGATCGGCGCCGTTCGCGACCAGCGTCGTCACCGTTTCCGGCCGGCCGTGGCTGCACGAGCGCGTCGCGGCCAACAGCGGCGTCAAGCCCGCGTGCGGAAGGTTCACGTGCGCGCCCTTGCCGATCAGGGCGCGCAACAGCCGCGTGTCGGGCAGTTCGGCCGCCAGTACCAGCGCGGAACGCTGGTCGCGCGCGCCGGCGGGTGGGGCGGCGTCCGGGCTCGCGCCGCGTGCGAGCCAGGCATTGGCGCCGGCTACGTCACCGGCGCGGATCGCGTCGAGCAGGCCTTCGTCCAACGTCGCCTGCGGCAGCTTCGGTTCGATGGGTGCCGGTTCGGCCGCGTGCGGCGCGGCATCGTCACGATCGTTTGTGTCGGCGGGTGGCGCACGATCCGGTCGGGGATCGGGGCTGGGCGAAGGCGGCGTCTCGATCGGTGGTGGCACGTGCTGGCCGCGTCCGCCGAACAGCAGGCGCAAGGTACGGTCGGCGACGACCAGCGAACATACCGGCAACACCACCACCGCGAACAGGAACAGCGCGGCGGTGCGGATTTCATCGGGCAGGTTGGCGCCGATGCCGGCGAGACTCAACGCACCGAACGCGATCGCGAGTTGCGCCAGCGCCGCCGGCAGGAAGTGCGTGACGAACAGGTCGCGCCCGCGTGTCAAATGCCGCGCGAAGGTGGTGCTGCGTGCCAGCGCGGCGGTGATCCACGAGTGTTCCGCGCCGGCGGGAAACGCATCGTCCCATTCGAACACGAGTCCGAACACCGGCCACAACCGCCACAACACCACCAGCGCGATCGCCAGCGCCACGGCGAGCCCCAGCGCTGCCGCCAGCGACGGCTCGCGCGACAGTACCGCGAGCGGCCAGGCCACCAGCAGGAACACCACGGCCGTGTGCACGGCCAGCGCAATCAGGTGGGGCGGGCCGCGCCGGATCACGGTGCGCGTGAACGAGGGTTCGCAGCCGAAGCCGATCGCGTGGCACACGGCCGCCATCGACAGCGAAGCGCCGAGCAGCAGCAACACCAGCGAGTAGCGTTCCCACGAAGGTGGAATCCAGATCGCGAGCAACACCGCGACCAGCGAAGGCAGGAAACAGGGCAGCGACTTCAGGAGCGGCGGCCGGCGGCGGGGCTTGGCGGGCATAACAGGCTCATGCGACGGACGCCCAAGTATAGGGAATGTGTATGTATCGACCACAACGCCTTCACGCACACTGCAAACCGATATCGATTCGGGCGCCGGCAATTCTTGGCGAGGGGTCATGCGCGGGCGGCGGAAGCGGGCGGTTTTTTTGCCGGAAGGTCGTGATGCTTCAACCAGGCGAGCGACCCTTGACGAACGGGCTTGCGCGGCTCATTCCAAACTGCGATAGTCGGCATAACAAAATTCATACAAACGTATGAAATACGCACGGGCGCGGCCCTTTCGGCCGGCCGACCGTCAAAACCCACGACTGGAGATCCATCGATGAGCAAGCATTCCATTCTCGCGCCGGGGTTTGCAGGCCTCGCGCTCACCGCGCTGAGCGTGGCCGTGGCCGGGGCGATGGTGAGCCCGGCCGCGTCCGCTTCCGGCTTCCAGATCGCCGAGAACACCGTGCAGGCGATGGGGCGCGCCTACGCCGGGCGCGAAGCCGCCGGCAACGATGCCTCGGTGGTCATGAACAACCCCGCCGCAATGGTGGACTTCGACACTTACGCGGTGCAGATCGACGCCACTGCGATCAATGTGAGCACGCAGTTCCACGGCAGCGGCACGGACGCCCTCGGGCGGCCGCTTTCGGGCGGCGATGGCGGCAATGGCGGCGGCGTGCACGGCGTGCCGGCGATCAGCTTCATCGCGCCGATCGCCGAGAACTGGCGCCTCGGCTTCGGCGTCAATGCGCCGTTCGGCCTCGCCACCGAATACGACGCCGGCTGGGTGGGCCGTTACCAGGCGCTCAAGACCAGCGTGAAGTCGATGGACGTCACCGGTTCGGTGGCGTGGGCGATCAGTCCGCAGTTCTCGCTGGGCTTTTCGATGATCGCGCAGAAGACCACCATCGACCTCGGCAATGCCATCGACCTCGGCGCGGTACTGGCGGCGCCGCCGTTCGGCCTCGCGCCCACCTTCCTGCCGCAATCGGCCGACGGTGCGGTGCGCATGCGCGGCGACGACTGGAAGTGGGGCTGGGCGATTGGTGCCGAGTGGGAGCCGACCACCCAGGACACGATTGCGCTTTCCTATCACGGCAAGATCAATCACGGGTTCAATGGGCAGGCGTACTTCACGGTGCCGGCCAGCGTGCAGTTCGTGCTTTCCCAGCCCGGCGTGCCGCCCTTGTTCCAGAACACCGCGGCCAGCGGCAAGTTGGCGACCCCCGCCACCGCCTCCCTGAGCTACTGGCACAAGACGCTCGGCCCGGTGTCGTGGGGCGCGGAACTCAGTTGGACCGGCTGGAGTTCGTTCCAGAACCTCGCCATCGACTTCGCCAACCCGGCGCAGCCCGACATCAGCCAGCACTACGGTTGGCGCAATACCCTGTTCGGATCGGTCGGCATGGAATACAAGATGAGCGACCAGTGGACCTGGCGCGCGGGCGTGGCCTATGACCAGACCCCGACCCGCGATTTCTCGCGCGACCCGCGCATTCCGGATGGCGCACGCAAATGGCTTTCGGTGGGCGCAGGCTACACCCCGGTGCCGAACCTGCGCTTCGACATCGGCTACACCCACCTGTTCGTCAATAACGGCAACGTCGACGACGTCAGCACAACCGGCGACCGCCTGGTCGGCAGCTTCGACAACTCCGGCGACCTGTTCGGCATCTCGATGCAGTACAAGTTCTGACGCATCGTCCCGGCAGCGTTGCAACATCGAAAGCCCCGCCGTGAAGGCGGGGCTTTTTGTTTGCCTCGGCGTGGTGTCCGCGTTGTCCGCAGACTGTCCGCGGACGTCCATGCCGACGCGTTTCATGCGCGTAGCCTCTTGGTTGCCCGGTAACTCTTGCGGATTTCCGCCATGGCATGGTGAATGCAAACGTGACCAGGGCGGACGATCCTGTCCGGCGCGCGGCTGCCCGCGCGAAGCTTCTCTAGTCTCCGGAGGTTGTATGCGTATCGTGTGGATGGTGTTTGTCGCAAGTGCATTGCTCGGACTGTTGCCCAACGGCTACGCGGCCACGTCCGAGCGATTCGTCGTTGACCAGACCGTGGTGTCGCGGCGCGATCCTGTCGTCAACATCAAGCTGACGGATTCGGTTCATTACGTCGGCACGGATCGTTTCGTTTTTACCAAACCCGAGTTGGGCGCTTTCGATGCGGCAGAACTCTTTGCGTTCGCCGATGCCGGAAAAGACGGGCATCTCCGCAAGTACATCTGGGTCCAGTTCGAAGGCTACCTGCCCGGTCATCCCGACCTCCACTTCACCTACGACTCTCCGAAGCACGTCACCATTGCCGGCCTGGATTTCTACGAAGACATCGGAGTCGCATCGCCGAAGCCGTTGAAACCCGGTACGGACAGCAAACATTTTTACTCGCTACTCGCTTCGCACGGTTACCAACGCGGCGATCTGATGTGGGTCCGCCTGGTGCATCTGCTCGATCCCGCGAAGAAACGCAAGGAGCTGATGATCATCTACGCAGAGAACCTTGCGCCAACAGGCTACACCGCCCAGCAGCTGGATCAGGGTGGATCAGAGCATTCCAAATGGGCTGCGATTGCAGAGGCATTGAGTCGTCGCGCCATTCAAAGCATCCAGATAACTCCGAACGTCAAATGATCGCCACGACCGGACCCCAATCTTGGTGCCGGGGCAGCTTGCCGTATTCGCGCCGGCGCGCCGGGCGTCAAAGGTGCCGCCGGTGGTGGCGACACGATCGGTGTGATCACCCGGGAGTCGGCAGCGCGTGACGCATGGCGCGCGCCCGGCGAGTTCAGCCGGGCGGCACCGCGTGGGTCATGACTGCGGTTGCGGCTGCGGGGGCAGCAGTTTTTGCACCTTGGCGCGAACGGTGCTGTCCGTTTGTACCAGGGTGGCGATCTGCACGTACCGGTGCGGCGACAGCTGATGGCTTTCGACCGCGGCTTCCATTTTCTTCTCGGCCGCCTGTTGCAGTTTCGTGCGGTCGTCGGGGGTCTTCGCGGTCGCGAGTTGGGGTTGCACGGAATCCTTGATGCCTTGCACCTCCACGATGGCCTGCGCGAAGTTTTTCAGCTCCGCGTCGCTGGGGGCAGGTCCGGTGTCGGCTTGCGCCGCTGCCGCGTTGGCGGGTGGCGTCTGCTGTGGATTTGCCGGTTGCGTCTGCGCGAAGGCTGCCGGCGCCGACATGGCGACCGCCAACGCCACGGCGATGGCGACGCGGGATGGGTGAAGTCGTCCGTTCATTGGAATTTCCATTGTGGCTTGGGGAGGACGCGGCGTTGACAACCACCGCGCCTTCCACCGTAACGACGCCCGCAGACCGCGCGCAACCGAATGCCGCCACCCGGTTCAGATGGGGGTCGGTTTCGTCCGGGAGCAGTCATCTACATGAATGTTCGACAACGCGGCCGCGCGCCACGGAGCCTTTCAGCGCAGGCGATCATCTCCACGTGGACTCCCGCGAAACGGGTTCGCGGGAGTCCGCGCGTGAAGCGTGATCGTCAATCCTGCAGCGTCAGCAGGCTTGCGTTGCCGCCTGCGGCGGTGGTGTTGATGCACAGCGAGCGCTCGGTCGCGAAACGCAGCAGGTAATGCGGACCGCCGGCCTTGGGGCCGGTACCGGAAAGACCTTCGCCGCCGAAAGGCTGCGAACCCACGATTGCGCCGATCTGGTTGCGGTTCACGTAGCAGTTGCCAACCCGCATGCGGCTGGTGATGTATTCGACCGTTTCGTCGATGCGGCTGTGGATACCGAGCGTGAGGCCATAGCCGGTGGCGTTGACCTGCTCGATCACCTTGTCCAGTTCGCCGGCCTTCCAGCGCACCACGTGCAGGACCGGGCCGAACACCTCGCGCTCCAGCAACTCCAGCGACGGGATTTCGTAGGCGCGCGGCGCGAAGAACGTGCCGTGCGCGCAGTCTTGGCTGAGCTCGACCTGGTTGATCTTCTTCGCCAGCTTGTCCATCTTCGCGGCGTGCTTGTCCAGCATGCCCAGCGCATCGTCGTCGATGACCGGGCCGACGTCGGTCGACAGCAAGGCCGGGTCGCCGACCTTCAGTTCATCCATTGCACCGGCCAGCATCGCGATGACCTTGTCGGCGACCACGTCCTGCACGTACAGCACGCGGCTGGCCGAACAGCGCTGGCCGGCCGAATCGAATGCGGAGGTGACGACGTCCTTCACCAGTTGCTCGGGCAGCGCGGAGGAGTCGGCGATCATGGCGTTCTGGCCGCCGGTTTCGGCGATCAGGGCGGCGATCGGCGCATCGCGGCCGGCCAACGCACGATTGATGGCGCGCGCGGTGTCGGTGGACCCGGTGAAGGCGACGCCCGCGACGCGCTTGTCGCCGGTCAGCAGCGGACCGACCACGGCGCCGTCGCCGGGCACGAGCTGCAGCACGTCGGCGGGAATGCCGGCCGCGTGCAGCAACTTGACCATCGCGTGCGCGATCAGCGTGGTTTGTTCGGCAGGTTTGGCGATCACCGCATTGCCCGACACCAGCGCGGCCGCGATCTGGCCGGTGAAGATGGCCAGCGGGAAGTTCCACGGGCTGATGCATACGAATACGCCGCGACCGTGCAGCGACAGTTCGTTGGTTTCACCGGTCGGGCCGGGCAGGGTTTCCGGATGGCCGAACAGGCGCCGCGCCATCGTTGCGTAGTAGCGCAGGAAGTCGGCCGCCTCGCGCACTTCGGCGATCGACGCGGACAGCGTCTTGCCGGCTTCGCGCACGCACATCGAAATGAATTCGCCGCGGCGCGCTTCCAGTTGATCGGCGGCGTGTTCGAGGATCGCGGCACGGCTGGCCGCCGGCAGGCGATCCCACGCGGGTTGCGCGGCCACGCCATTGACGAGTGCCTTCTGCACCGTCGCTTCGCCGGCGCCCCGCCAGGTGCCGACTTCGACGCGGCGATCGGCGGGGTTGGTGACTTTCACCGTGTCGCCTTCGGGCGTGGCGCCGGGCACCAGCGGTGCGGCCTGCCAAGGGCCGGGATGTTGGTTGGCGGCCTCGGCGAGAGCCGCAAGCTCGTTGTCGTTGGACAGATTGACGCCCATGGAATTTTTCCTCAGCTCGCCATAGAGGTCGACGGGAAGCGGAATGCGCGGATGCGCCTTGGAGGCAAATCCGCGCACCACTTCACTGGGATCGCCGACCAGTTGCTTCATCGGCAGGAACTCGTCCACCACATGGTTGATGAAGCTGGTATTGGCGCCGTTCTCCAGCAGCCGGCGCACCAGGTAAGGCAGCAGATCCTTGTGGCTGCCGACGGGCGCGTACACGCGGCACGGCACGTTGAGGTGATCCTTGCCGATCACCTCGTCATAGAGTTCCTGGCCCATGCCGTGCAGGCGCTGGTATTCGAACGGACGCCCGCGCGCGATGTGGTGGATCGCGGCGATGGTGTGCGCGTTGTGGGTGGCGAATTGCGGATAGATCACGTCGGCGCCGGCTTCGAACATCGCTATCGCGCAGGCGAGGTACGACACGTCGGTGTTCGGCTTGCGCGTGTACACCGGATAGCCCGACAGCCCCAGTTCCTGCGCCAGCTTGATTTCGGCATCCCAGTACGCGCCCTTCACCAGCCGCACGCACCAGCGCCGCCCGGCGGCGCGCGCGGTTTCGGCCAGCCAGTCGAGCACGAACGGCGCGCGCTTCTGGTAGGCCTGCACCGCAAGACCGAAGCCGTTCCAGCCTTCCAGCGACGGATGCGTGAACACCTTGTGCAGCACGTCCAGCGACAGTTCGAGGCGCGCGGCTTCTTCTGCGTCGACCGTCAAGCCGATGCCGCGCGCCATGGCCTGTTGCGACAGGTCCAGCAGGCGCGGCACCAGTTCGTCCAGCACACGTGAGCGCTTGGCGACTTCGTAACGCGGGTGCAGCGCCGACAGCTTCACCGAAATCGACGGCGCTTCCAGCACGTCGCCCGCCTTCGGGTGCCGGCCCACCGCGTCGATCGCGTTGCGGTAGGCGTCGAGGTACACGTCGGCGGCGGACTGCGTGAGCGCGGCTTCGCCCAGCATGTCGAACGAGTAGCGGTACGCCGCGTTGCCGTTGCGCTGCGCGCGCGCCAGCGCCGACTTGATGTCGCGCCCCATGATGAATTGCTGGCCCATGATGCGCATGGCCTGGCGCACCGCGAGGCGCACCAGCGGTTCGCCTGCGCGGTTGATCAGGCGGCGCAGCGCGGCCTGGTAATCGCGGCGCGTGGCATCGGGCAGGGTGACGAGATGGCCGGTCAGCATCAGGCCCCAGGTCGAGGCATTCACCAGCACCGACTTGCTGGTGCCGAGGTGTTTCTTCCAGTCGGCTTCGGTCAGCTTGTCGCGGATCAGCCGGTCGGCGGTTTCGCTGTCGGGAATCCGCAGCAGCGCCTCGGCGATGCACATCAGCAGGATGCCTTCGTTGCTCGACAGGTCGTACTGCTGCATGAAGGCGGCGACCGCGCTGCGCTGGTCCTGTTTGGCACGCACCCGGGTCACCAGTTCGGCGGCCTGTGCTTCGATCCGTGCGCGCGCGTCATCGGAAAATTCGGCTTGCGCCAGCAATTCGTTGACCGCCTCGGTTTCCTCGCGCAACCATGCCGCGGTGATGCGCGCGCGCGTCGCCGAAGGTGGCGGCGGCAATTCGGGGGAAAGGATTTCGGCCATGACGGCAACTCGAAACGTGACCGTCCATTGTACGGCCTGCGTACGGCGCAGCCAATGATGCGCGGCAGAAACCGCGCGCGTCGTCGGGCTATTCTTGCTGCATTGGCTGCGCGGCCTTATGATTCCCGGATTGCGGTACCGTGAATGTCCATGATCACACGTCTACCGGTGGCTGCCGAAACCGGGCAGGTGACGCTGCTGCTGGCGCCCAATCGGGCGCTCAGCCGCAGCCAGGTTCGCCGGTTGACGTGGGAAGTGTGCATCGCGGCGTTGCTTGTTGCAGCACTGGCGGCGTGGAGTGGCGACGTGTTCGCGCCATTGTTCGCGCTGATCGAGATCCCCGTGGTGGCGATCGCGTTCTGGCTGGTGTGGCGCAGCGGGGATCGCAGGGAGCGCATCACGCTGGGTACGGATCAGGTCCGAATCGAGCAGCTTCCGTCGCGCGGCCGTGCCGTCAGCACGTTCCCCGCGGCGTGGGTGAAAGTGCGGGTGCTGGAACGCGGCGACGGCCACAGGCACGTGGTGTTGGCCGCGCAGGGACGCGAGCAGGAAGTGGGGCAATGCCTTGGCGACGACGAGCGCATGCAATTGTCGCGATGGTTGAAGACCCTGCTGTCCGGCCGCAGCGGCTGGCGCGAGAGTTGAGAGGGTGCCAAGGCTTTCAACTATGCATCCAGTCCCCTTGACTCAAGGGGGCAACCTGACCGAGGCGAAGCAACGGTCAGGTGGGGGTTGTGGAGACATGAGCTTTATGGAGACGGAGCTGGACGTGTCAGATTATTCAAATCTTCCCGAGAGTGCGATGACGATGAGTTCCAGCAATTGCAAGCGGCGGATCGCGGGGGCGGCTGCCGCCTTCGGTGCACTGCTCGTGTCGATGGCCGCCGCCGCCAATCCGGTTCCGTGGCAGATGAACCTGGACAAGGGCGTGACGCCCGTGTCACAGCAGATCTGGAATCTGCACATGGCCGCGCTGTGGGTATGCGTGGCGCTCGGCATTGTCGTGTTCGGCGCGATGTTCATCGCGATCGTCCGCTTCCGCCGCTCCAAGGGCGCGGTGGCCGAGACCTGGAGCCACAATACCCTGCTCGAAATCGGCTGGACGGTGGTGCCGGTGCTGATCCTGATCGGCCTCGCCGCGCCCGCCACCATCCTCACCCGCGAGATGTACAACGCCACCGATGCGCAGATGACCGTCAAGGTCACCGGCTACCAGTGGTTGTGGCGCTACGACTACATCAGTTACGACGGCAAGCCCGTCACCAAGGTGCCGACCATTTATTCGCGCCTGGCCGCGGACAGCAACGCCGCGCGCCAGCTCGATTCCGGCATCAGCCCCTACAGCGTGAAGGGGCCCGACGGCACCCACAGTTACCTGCTCGACGTGACGCACCCGCTGGTGATTCCGGCCGGCGTGAAGGTGCGCTTCCTGATCACCGCCGATGACGTGATCCACGGCTGGTGGGTGCCCGATTTCGCGGCCAAGCGTGATGCCATTCCCGGCATCATGAACGACGCCTGGGCCAAGGTCGACAAGCCCGGCACCTATCTCGGCCAGTGCTACGTGTTGTGCGGCCAGGACCACAGCGCCATGCCTGTGGTGGTGAAGGTGTTGCCGCGCGACGAGTTCAACGCTTGGCTCGCCGCGCAGCAGAACGCGGCGACGCTCGACAAGGCCGCGCGCACCGCGCAGGTGGAACCGCAAAAACCGGTTCCGGCCAAGGGTTGATGCAGCAACAAAAGCAGCAAGGCATTCTTTGAGGATCCGCACCATGTCCAGCACAGCGCAAGCCGTCCACCACGAAGAACACCACCAGAGCTTCTTCGAGCGCTGGTTCATGTCCACCAACCACAAGGACATCGGCACGCTGTATTTGCTGTTCTCGTTCCTGATGCTGTTCGTGGGCGGCAGCATGGCGATGCTGATCCGCGCCGAGCTGTTCGAGCCGGGCATGCAGTTGATGCAGCCCTATTTCTTCAACGAACTGACGTCCATGCACGGGTTGGTGATGATCTTCGGCGTGATCATGCCGTCGTTCGTCGGCCTCGCGAACTGGATGATCCCGATGCAGATCGGCGCGCCCGACATGGCGCTGCCGCGCTTGAACAACCTGTCGTTCTGGATCCTGCCGTTCGCCTTCATCCTGCTGCTGTCGACGTTCTTCATGCCCGGCGGCGCGCCGGCTGCGGGCTGGACGATGTATCCGCCGCTGGTGCTGCAGGGCGGCGAGTCGATCGCGTTCATGATCTTCGCGATCCACCTGATGGGCATCTCGTCGATTCTCGGCTCGATCAACATCATCGCCACCATCCTGAATCTGCGTGCGCCCGGCCTCGATCTCCTGAAGATGCCGATGTTCTGCTGGTCCTGGCTGATCACCTCGTTTCTGGTGATCGCGGTGATGCCGGTGCTGGCCGGCGCGGTCACGATGATGCTGTTCGACCGCTTCTTCGGCACCAACTTCTTCAACGCCGCGGCCGGTGGCGACCCGGTGATGTACCAGCACGTGTTCTGGTTCTTCGGGCACCCCGAGGTCTACATCATGATCCTGCCGGCATTCGGGATCATTTCGGAAATCGTGCCGACCTTCTCGCGCAAACCGCTGTTCGGCTACAAGGCGATGGTGTACGCGATCGCGTGCATCGCGTTCCTGTCGTTCATCGTGTGGTCGCACCACATGTTCACCGTCGGCCTGCCGCTGGGCGCCGAAGTGTTCTTCATGTATTCGACGATGCTGATCGCGGTGCCGACGGGCGTGAAGATCTTCAACTGGGTCACCACGATGTGGAAGGGCAGCTTGAGCTTCGAAGTGCCGATGCTGTGGGCGATCGGCTTCATCGTGCTGTTCTCGATCGGCGGCTTTTCCGGCGTGATGATGGCGCTGGTGCCGGCCGACTTCCAGTACTACGGCACCTACTTCATCGTCGCGCACTTCCACTACGTGCTGGTGGGCGGCGCGCTGTTCTCGATCATCGGCGCGGTGTACTACTGGCTGCCCAAGTGGTCGGGCAACATGTACTCCAATTTCTGGGCCAAGCTGCACTTCTGGTCCAGCGCGATCTCGGTGAATGTGCTGTTCTTCCCGCAGCAGTTCCTGGGCTTCGCCGGCATGCCGCGCCGCATCCCCGATTACAACGTGGCGTTCGCCGACTGGAACATGGTGTCCTCGATCGGCGGCTTCTGGTTCGGCGCGAGCCAGTTGATCCTGGTGGGCGTGGTGGTCCACTGCGTGTTCTTCTCCAAGCAGAAGGCCACCTCGCGGGTGTGGGAACATGCCTACGGGCTGGAATGGACGCTGCCGTCGCCCGCGCCGCACCACAGCTTCACGGTGCCGCCGGTGATCGACGACAGCCAGCTTGCGCATGGAGATGTGAGTCACTGATTTTTGCGATCATCCCTGATCGCTGCTGCACCTGGGTCAAGGGTGAACACCGATCCCGGTTACAGGCACCAGAACGGGCATTCATGCCCTGACTTTTCACCAAGAGCATGCTTCGAACCAGCGAAAAAGTTGATGCGGAAAAGCCGGTGGGGGATCAGCCCGACGCGGCGATGGACATGCAAGTGCGCCGCAAGGCTGCTTCGCGCCGTACCGCGTGGATCATCGGCGCACTCGCACTCGCGTTCTTCATCGCCAGCCTCGTGCAGGGTCACTTCTCGCAAATCCCGATCCTGCATTGACCCTGCCACGCCGCAACGCCAGCCACGAACCGGAACCGTCCCATGAACCAACCTGATGCCAACGTTTACTACGTCCCGCACAAGAGCCGCTGGCCGATCATCGCGGTCATCGGGATGTTCCTGTTCATGGCCGGGGCGGCGAACTGGCTGAATGGTCACGACCTGTCCGGCAAGATCGTCCTGACGCTCGGTGCCCTGACCATCATCGGCATGATGTTCGGGTGGTTCGGCAACGTCATCCGCGAATCGATGAAGGGCACCTTCAACAGCCAGGTGGACACCTCGTTCCGGATGGGGATGATGTGGTTCATCATCTCCGAAGTGTTTTTCTTCGCCGCGTTCTTCGGTGGCCTGTTCTACATCCGCACCTTCGTGGTGCCGTGGCTCGGCGGCATCGGCGACAAGGGCGTCATCACCAACGCCTACATCTGGCAAGGCTTCTCGGCGACGTGGCCGACCAATGGCCCACTGGCGGTGGGCGGTTCCTTCGTCGCGGGTTCGCCGTGGGGCATCCCGCTGCTCAATACGCTGCTGCTGTTGTCCTCCAGCATCACCGTGACGATCGCGCACCATGCCTTGCGCGTCGGCAACCGCAAGCGCCTGATTGGCTTCCTCGGCCTCACCATCCTGCTGGGCCTGACCTTCCTGTGCTGCCAGGCGTACGAGTACTGGGAATCGTACGTGCACCTCAACATGACGCTGCACAGCGGCATCTACGGCGCGACGTTCTACATCCTCACCGGCTTCCACGGCCTGCACGTTACCCTCGGCACCATCATGCTGATCGTGATGTGGCTGCGTTGCGCGCGCGGGCACTTCAATCGCGAGAACCACTTCGCGTTCGAGGCGGTGTCGTGGTACTGGCACTTCGTGGACGTGATCTGGCTGTGCCTGTTCCTGTTCGTGTATATCCTGTAGTTTCGGGCCACAGGACTGTTTCACCTTCGTGCGGGTTGCTTCGCACCGATCCTGAATTGCTTCTCCGCAAGGAGAAGGAATGATGCATTCTGAAGTGGTCTTTCGTTGAACCCAGGCACGGCTACGCGCGGCACGGGGGCTCGATGGAACGCGGAGCATCACGATGGCTTTGGCTGGCCGCCTGCGCACTGCTCGTGTGCGCGGGCTCCGTGCGAGCCGAGTGCACGCTGGCCAAATACGGCACGTTGTCCGTCGAGATGATCGGCGAACGGCCGACCACGCTCGTCAAGGTCAATGGCGCGGCGACGCGCTTCGCGATCGACACCGGCGCATTCTTCAGCTTCATGTCGCACGCCAATGCCGAGGCGCTGGGATTGAAGATTTTCCCCGCGCCATTCGGGTTTCGCATGGGTGGAATCGGCGGCTCCGCAGTGGCGGAGGTGACCCGGATCAAGGATCTCGGCATCCTCGATACGGATCTGCACAACATCGATTTCGTGGTCGGCGGGTCGGATGCAGGCCAGGCGTGGCTGGGCGCCAATCTGCTCGATTTCGCGGATCTTGAAATCGACCTCGCGCAGGGCAAGGTGACGCTGTTCAAGCCGGAGGACTGCCGCAAGTCGGCGCTGGCCTATTGGGTCAAGGGCGGCGGCACCTACAACATTGCCGACTTGCATCCCGCCGTCAGTTTGAACGACCGGCGCAGTTTCGTCGACGTGACGATCAATGGCAAAACGGTCCGCGCCTTGCTGGACAGCGGCGCCGTCGCCACCCTGCTTGGCCGGCGGGCCGCCGAACGCGTGGGCATCGATCTGCATGGGCCGGGCGTGGAGCCGGGCGGCCCCGTTCGCGGTGTCGGCGCCAGGACGTACCAGTCGTGGATCGTGCCCATTGACACGTTCTCGGTCGGCACCGAAACGATTCGGCACAGCGAAATGCTGGTCATGGACGGCAATATCGGTGATGGCTCGACCGACATGATCCTGGGCGTCGATTTCATGCTGGCCCATCACATGTACATCGCCAACAGCCAGCGCAAGCTCTATTTCACGTACAACGGTGGGCGGGTGTTTTCGCTGGACACAGCCTCGATCGGCGCGCACGAGCCGGCCGCTGCCGCGGCGAACGATGCAGCGGGCAAACCGAAGACGGCGGCCGATTATGCGTTGCGCGGCCAGGCGCGTCGGGCGCGCGGCGAGCTCGCGAACGCGCTTTCCGATCTGGACGCAGCCATCCGGCTGGATCCAAACAGTGCAGACGATCATGTGACACGCGCCCGCATCCTGCTCGCCCAGCAACAGCTCGAACCGGCATTGGACGATCTGGACAAGGCCCTGACTCTCGATCCGAACAATCTCGATGCACTGCTGCTGCGCGCCCGGCTGCGTCACACGAAAAAGAACGAAGCCGGCGCCGCGGCGGATCTCGCCTCGGCGCAAAAGGTCGCGCCGGCCGGTTCGATGCAATCCCGTTCCATTGCCTCGCTCTATGTCGCCATCGACCAGCCGGCCAACGCCTTGCCTCTGCTGGATGCGTGGATTCGCGTACATGGAGACGACGCTTCCCTCGGCGGCGCGCTCAACGAGCGCTGCTGGGCACGCGCGTTGGCCAACCAGGCGCTGAAAGATGCGCTGCACGATTGCCGAAAGGCCATCAAACGCGACGGTGACCTGGCGGCTTATCTGGACAGTCTGGGCATGGTGTATCTGCGGATGGGCGACTACGCCGAAGCGATCGAGGCGTATCGGCAGGCCCTCGGGAAATCGCCCCGAACGGCGTGGTCGCATTACGGTCTTGGACTCGCGGAATTGCACAGCGGGCAGACCGACGCCGGCAACGCCGAGCTGGCCACGGCGCGTTCGCTCGACAAGGAAATCGACGCGCGTGCCGCCAGGCTTGGCCTGGTTGCGCCAGGCGCGCCGCCGGGCCGCCAAACCTCCGGCTTGCAGCCTTCCAAGTAGCGTTGCGCAGGGCGATCCCAGCGCATCCACCCCTCGCGACTGAAGGTTCGTCTACAGCTTGGGAGGAGCGGGATCGGAGACCATGGTTCTGGCGCCAGCAGGACCCGCCGTGGCCTCGTGCGTTGACTGAACTTGCCGACCCGTCATTGCCTTCGCGGGCGCGCCCTTGCACGTCGCATGGTCGACCAGAGTTTGCGATAATGGCAGGTCGCAGTCCTCAACCTCAGCGCACGTACACCCCGTGCGGATGCAGCACGCCGGTGACGATGCCGATCACGATCAAGACGATCAACAACACCGAGAACGCGACGCGACGCGTCAGCGCCCACACCGTACGACCGCGGTCCTCACGGTCTTTCATCATGAAATACAGCGCCTGCCCCAGTTCGAAGATCACCACCAGAAACACGATGACCAGCGCGGCCTTGTATAGAGTGGCGAACGTCATGGGGGTGCCGCGTGCGGAAAAAACAATTATAGCGTTGCGGTGTGCGCGACCGGCGATTGACGCGGCATGATCCGATTGCGACGCCCCGGCCCCTTCGCGGTGATGTTGACGCTGTTCGGCGTGGCGGTGTTCTGCGCGCTGGGTATATGGCAACTCGAGCGCGCGGCCTACAAGGAGACGGTGCTGACGCGTTTCCACAACGCCGCGACCGCATCCCTGGTCAGCCTTACCGACGCGCGCGCCGAACGCGAACCGGATGCCTACCCGCACGTCAAGGTCACCGGCCGGCTGCAGGGCGATCGCGTGTATCTGCTGGATGACCAGATGCGTTCGGGCCGGCTGGGCGTGATGGTGTTCGTGCCGTTCCTGCCGGAAGCGTCGACGCGAACGCTGCTGGTGAATCTCGGCTTTCTCGCCAAGATGGGCGCGGACACCACCACGCTGCCGGACATTCCGCCGATCCCGGATCATCCGGTGACGCTAACCGGCATCTACGCGCCGCCGCCGCTGCCGGGCCTGAAACTGGGCGGCAATCCGCTGGTGCGGGAAAAAAACTGGCCCAAGCTGGTGACGTGGATCGACACGCAGCAGATCGCGGACGACCTGCATACCCGCGTCTATCCGGACGTGTTGCTGACCGATCCCGATCCGCACAGCGCCTACATCCGCAGCTGGACGGCCAACGTGATGCAGCCCGCCCGCCACCGCGCCTACGCGCTGCAGTGGTTCAGCTTCGCGATCGCCGCGATCGTGATGTTCGTGGTGCTGCATCGTGTCAGGCACGATGAGGCCGCCGCGGACGAGGATTGACCCCCACGACCATGGCTGCGCAACGGTTCTGCCCCCCCTTGGCTCCGGGGACAGGCCCCCCGGATTTTCACCTACATTGACGTTTTGAGGTTCCATCATGAATTTGCGCAATCGACGCCGCCTGCAGGCCGGCCTGATCGTCGCGATCTTCGTGGTCCCGGTGATCGTGATGCTGGGACTCACGCTGAACGGCTGGGCACCGCAAGGGCGCAGCTATGGCCAGCGCATCCAGCCCGAGCGCGATCTCGCCGGCGTGCCGGTGCAACTTGCGGGCGGCAAGTCGTTCACGTTCGACAACCGCGATGCGGTGTGGACGCTGGTGGCGTTGCCCGGGCCTGGCTGCGCCGAAAAGTGCCTGCGACAGCTCGACCTGGTCCATCGCGTGCAGATCACGCTCGATCGGCAAGCCGACAAACTGCGGCTGGTGTATCTCGGTGAGCCGCCGCAGGGCGCCGCCATCGCGGGGTTCGAGAAGGTCTGGACGCTCGCGACCACGCCGTCGCACGCGCTGGACGACCTGCGCCCGACGCCTCCCGATTCGGTCAGTGCATTGCTGGTGACGCCGAGCGGCAAGGCCATGCTGCGCTACGCCGCCGGGTTCGATCCGGAAGGGTTGCGGCAGGATCTCAAGAAAGCGGTCAAGGTGGCGCTGTGATGCCGGCCTCCGGTTTTCCCTTGCGCGCGCTGGCGTGGTTGGCGTGCGTGCTCGCGTTTTTCCTGATCATGTACGGCTCGTTCGTGCGATTGTCGAACGCCGGGCTGTCGTGTCCCGACTGGCCGACCTGCTACGGGCGCGTCGCGTGGCCGGTCAAGCCGGCGGCCGTCGCGAAAGCAGACAAGGCTTTTCCGAACCGGCCGGTGGAAACCCACAAGGCGTGGCGCGAACAAACCCATCGCTTCGCCGCCGGCACGCTCGGCGTGCTGGTGCTGGTCGAAGCCCTGGTGGCGACCTGGGCGGCCAAGCGCCGACTCGGGCTGGTGATCGCGGCGGTGGTCCTGATAGGCGTCGGGATTCCGCTGTACATGGCCAAGGATTACGTATCGTCCAGCGTGGTCGCCGCACTCGGCGAAGCATTGCTGCTGGGGGTGGCGATCTTCTGGCGACGATCCGGGTGGCGACGCATCGCGGTGCTGGCGTTGGCAGTGGTGTGTTTCCAGGCCCTGCTCGGGATGTGGACGGTGACGTGGTTGCTGAAGCCAATCGTGGTGTCCGGTCATTTGCTGGGCGGCATGGCGACGTTCGCCTTGCTGGCGTGGATCGCGTGGCGGCTGTCTTTTTCCCCTTTTCCTTCGGGAGAGGGTGTCGTGCCTGCTGTTCAAGCAGACGCGGTGGTTGGGAGTACGAATCTGCCGCAACGGTTGCGCATGTCCGAACCCTCACCGCTGCCGCTCTCCCGGAGGGACAAGGGTTTGTTCGTTGCGGCGGCGATCGGTGTAGCCCTGCTGGCATGCCAGATCTTCCTCGGCGGCTGGACCTCGTCGAATTACGCGGCACTGGCTTGCGGCATCGGCGGCTCGGCGTTCCCGACCTGCCTCGGGCAGTGGTGGCCCGCGATGGATTTCCACCAGGGCTTCATCCTGTGGCGTGGGATCGGCGTGGATTTCCAAGGCGGCATCCTGGATGCCGCCTCCCGCACCGCGATCCAGATGGTGCATCGCTTTGGTGCCGCAGTGATCTTCGTGTACCTGTTGTGGCTGGCGCACCGCGCCGGTCGCGCCGGGATGCGCGGGCATGCGGCGGCGCTGGCGGTGCTGCTGCTCGCGCAGGTGGCGCTCGGGATCAGCAACGTCGTGCTGGGCTTGCCGTTGCCGATCGCGGTCGCGCACACCGGTGGCGCGGCGTTGCTGCTGTTCGCGCTGGTCGGGTTGCTGGTGCGGACGCGATCCGTGCGATCGCCCCAGATTGCTTCATCGCCGGCCGTAGCGGCGGCTGCGGGTGTGCTTGAGCCATGAACACCAGCACGGGCTTCCTGCCCCGATTGTCCACGAGAGCCGCCTCAGGCGGACCCTTTACAATGTCATGATGAATACCCGTATCGACCAGGCAGGGCGAACCGCCGCCCTCGCGGCCGGTGCCGCTCGCCCCGCCGCGCCGCGGACCCTGTCACTTGCCAGCCAGTACTTCGCTGCCACCAAGCCGCGCATCGTCGCGCTGCTGGTGTTCACCGCGCTGATCGGGATGTTCCTGGCCGCGCCCGGCATTCCGCCATGGCGAGCGCTGGTGTTCGGCACGCTCGGCATCTGGATGGCGTCGTCTTCGGCGGCGGCGCTGAACCAGTTGATCGATCAGCGCATCGACCGGATCATGGCGCGCACCGCGCACCGGCCGCTGGTCACCGGCACGCTCACCACGCGCCAGGTGCTGGGCTTCGCCCTGGTGCTGGGGGTCGCCTCGATGCTGGTCCTCGGCCTGCTTGTGAACGCGTTGACGGCGCTGCTGACGTTCATCGGCCTGATCGGTTACGCGGTGATCTACACCGCATTCCTGAAACGCGCGACCCCGCAGAACATCGTGATCGGCGGACTGGCCGGCGCGATCCCGCCGCTGCTCGGCTGGGCCGCGGTGACGGGCATGCAGGCGCCGAGTGACTGGGCCTATGGCCTGCTGCTGGTGCTGATCGTGTTCGCGTGGACGCCGCCGCATTTCTGGGCACTGGCGATCTTCCGCCGCGAGGATTACCGGCGCGCCTGCATCCCGATGCTGCCGGTGGTCTATGGCGTCGAATATACGCGCTGGCACGTGCTGTTCTACACGATCCTGCTGGTGCTGGTCAGCCTGCTGCCGTACCTCACCGGCATGAGCGGGCTGCTGTATCTCGGCGGCGCCGCGGTGCTGGGCATCGCCTATCTCTACTATGCGATCCGCCTGATGAATCCGCCCGACGAGCGCTTCGCGATGAGCGCGTTCGGCTACTCCATCGTGTACCTGATCGCACTGTTCGGCTTCCTTCTGGCGGACCACTGGCTGGCCGCCCCGGTGATCCATGTCGGCGGTTACGTGCTCGAACGGATCGGGTAAGCTGCACGACGCGCGCAAGGGTAGGGTGCGTGCCGGCGGGCAGTCGAAACCGGGTCCGCTGCGGCCGTGGCTCGCAAGAGGGCGTGGCAGAACGTGAACGTGATTCTGCTTGTCGTCGCGATCGTCGCGGCATTGACCGGCATCGTGCTCGCGGTGGTGTCGTTGCGCCGACAGCGGCGCATCACGCGCGAACTGCAGGTCAGCCGCGAGCGCTACCGGCTGGTGGCCGAGGGCGCCAATGACGGCATCTTCGATTTCGACGTCGTCAAACGGCGAATCTTCTTTTCGCCGCGCGTGTACCAGATGCTTGGCTACGACGAGGACGAGTTGAACAGTCCGGAGGACCTCGAGCGCATCATGCTGCCCGAGGATCACCCGCGTGCCCGCGCGGCCCTGTACGAACACATGGAAGCGCGTCGCACCGACGAGTTGCGCCGGGTGATGCGCATGCGCACCCGCGACGGCCGTGTATTGACGATCCTCGCGCGCAGCGTGACGAGTTACGCCGCCGACGGCACGCCGTTGCGCGTGGCGGGTTCCTACACCGACATCACCGAGCAGATCGGCAACGAGCGCCAGCTGCAGATCGCGGCCAGCGTGTTCGAGTCCGGCAGCGACGGCATCGTGATCAGCGACGCGCACGATCGCATCCTGTCGGTCAACCGCGCGTTCCTGGGGATGACCGGCTACACCCAGGAGGAATTGACCGGGCGCCTGTTGCGCGACGTGCAGATGGATTCCGACGCGGTCCGCGCGCGCGAACAGGCGCTGCGCGACGGCGGCTCGTGGAGCGGCGAGGTGGCGTGGCGGCTGCACAACGGCGAGGCCAAGACGCTGGAAACTTCCACCGAAGCGGTGCGCGATGCCGCGGGCGAAGTGATCTTCCGCATCCACGTCTGCATCGACACCGCCGAGTTGCGGTACGCGCAGGCGCGCATCCGCCACCTCGCGTATTTCGATTCGCTGACCGGCCTGCCCAATCGCACGCACCTGCGCGGCCAGTTCGAGCAGGCACTGGCGACCGCGCGCTATGCCGGGCAGCCGATCGCAGTGGTGTTCTTCGATCTCGACAACTTCAAGGAGATCAACGACACCGCCGGCCACAGCGTAGGCGACGACGTGATCTGCGCGGCGGCGCAACGGCTCGGGCAGCACATGCGCGAGGACGACATCCTGTGCCGGTTCGGCGGCGACGAGTTCCTGCTGCTGATGCCGAATACCGATGCCGCCGCCGCCGAAGTGTTGACCGGGCAGTTGATGGAACAGCTGTGCAAGCCGGTCGAAGTCGAAGGCCGGCTGCTGGACATCGCGGCCAGCGCCGGTTTCAGCATGTTCCCGGACGACGCGCAGGACGCGGAAAACCTGGTGCGCGAGGCGGATACCGCGCTGTTCCGTGCCAAGGAAGAGGGCGGCAACGCGGTGCTGCGTTTCCAGCCGTGGATGGGCGAGGCGGTGAGCTGGCGGCACGACATGCAGGCCGCGTTGCGGGTCGCGATTGTGCGTTCGCAGTTCACGCTGCGCTTCCAGCCGATCGTGGACATGCGCACCCAGCGGCTGGCCGGCGTCGAGGCCTTGCTGTACTGGAACCGGCCGGGCATGGGCGTGGTGGGGCCATCGACCTTCATCAGCCTGGCCGAGGAATCGCGGCTGATCGAACCGATCGGCGCATGGGTGGTGAACGAGGTGTGCCGGCAGATAGCGGCGTGGAAGCGCGAGAGCCTGCCGCCGTTCTACGTGGCGATCAACGTGTCCGGTCTGCAGTTGCGCGTGGCCGGCAAGTTCCAGCAGCACCTGACCGGTGCGATGAAGAAGCACGGCGTGGTCAACGACGATCTGGTGCTGGAAATCACCGAGCGCCACCTGGTGCAGGACGTGAAAGGCGGTCTGCCGGTACTGGAAAGCCTGACCGCCAGCGGGATCCGGGTGTCGGTGGACGACTTCGGCACCGGCTATTCCAACCTCGAATCGCTGAAGAACCTGACAGTCCACCAGATCAAGATCGACCGCACGTTCGTCCGCAACCTCATGACCGAGGTCGGCGATCGCGCGATCGTGCGGTCCATCATCGCGCTGGGCCGCAGCCTCGGCCTGCAGGTGGTCGCGGAAGGCGTCGAAAGCATGGAACAGCAGCAACTGCTGCGTGAATTCGGCTGCGATCTGCTGCAGGGATACCTGTACGCCCGTCCCCTGCCTGCCGCCGGCCTGCCGCCGTTCGTCGAGTCGCTGGCCAGCCACGAAATCGACGCACAGGCTGGCGGTTGAGGACCGGTTGTGTTGAGATAGCGGGTTGCCGTGACGAGGTTTCGCGGCAAGCCTTGGCGTGCCGCAGGTGATGTCTTGAACGCGTTGCTGGATTTCTTGCGCTGGTGGATTCCGTGGGAACCTTCGGCGACCGTGGTGGTGGTGTTCGCCGCAGTGGTGTGGTCGTACTGGCGTGGCGCGCGCATCTCGCCCATCACCGCACCGCGATGGCGGCAACTGCTGTTCTGGCTGGGCCTGCTGATCGTCTACAGCTGCCTGCACACCCATCTCGACTACTACGCCGAGCACCAGTTTTTCGTGAGCCGCCTGCAGCAGTTCGGGCTGCAGCACCTCGGCCCGTTCCTGATCGTGCTGGCCTATCCCCGGGCGACGCTGCGCCGCGGCTTGCCGTTGTCATGGCGCACGCGTTTCCTGCGGCCGCTGCTGGCCACCGCACCGGTCAGGCTGGCGGCAGGGACCCTGCTGAATCCGCTGGTTGCCTCGTTGTTGTTCGTGGGCCTGATGGCGTTCTGGCTGTGGCCGTCCGTCACTTTCTACACGATGCTGGACTGGCGCCTGTATCGCCTGATGAACTGGAGCATGGTCGTCAGCGGCGTGTTGTACTGGTGGCTGATCCTGGATACCCGGCCCAAACCGCCCGCCCGGTTTGCGCCGGGCACGCGGGTTCTGGTGGAGATGGCCGTGATGGTGCCGCTGATCGTGATTGGCGCCTACATCACCTTCACCAAGACCGACCTGTATCCGATCTTCAGCCTGTGCGGTCGCGCGTTCGGGAACATCACCGCGCTTGCCGACCAGCACCTGGGTGGCCTGATCCAGTGGATTCCCACATCCTTCATGAGTGCCGCCGGGGCATTGATCGCATTCGCCCACTGGATATCGCTGGATGCGCGCGGACGGCTGCCGCGCAACCGGCGTCAGCGCGAACTGATCCGCGCGCGCCAGCAGGCGGCGGCTCAGTCGGTGGGCCCGGACGCGTTCGCGGGCCGCACCGAAAAATCCGTCTGAAGTTCGCCGCCGCCAGCGAACTCGAATATCACCTTCACGCGGTCGCCAGGCTTGATGGGGTGCTTGGGCTGCGACAGCATCAGGTGGTAGCCGCCCGGCGCCAGCGTCACGCTGCCATGCGCGGGAATGTCGAGGTGATCGACCATTTCCATCGTGCTGTCGCCTTGCGCCAGCCGTGAGTGGTGCAGCATCACCATGCCGTACTCGGGGCTGCTGGCGCCGGTGAGGCGCAGGTTGTCGTCACCGACATTGCGGATCACCGCGTAACCCGCGGCCGGCAGCTTGGCCGGCAGCCAGCGGATCCACGCGTGTTCCACCTGCGCGTCCGGTGAGGTGGGGGGCGCGGCTGCGAAGGCCGTTGCGCTCAGCGCGAACAGGGCTGCGCCCATCAGGCTGCGGTATTTCATGATCGTTGTTCCACGAGTATTTTCAGGTCGTGCAGGATTTCGTCATTGGACGAACCGGGCGTGGCCAGCAGCTGCGCGCGGCCGTTGCGATCGAATACGTAGATCGCCGAACTGTGGGTGACTTCGTATCCGCCCGCGGACGATGCCTCGGCGGGTGCGGGCTTGTAGAACGTGCGGTACCGTTTGGCCAACTGCGCGATTTCGCCCGAGGCACCCGTCAGTCCCACGACGCGCGGGTCGAATGCGGTGACGTACTGGTGCAGCACCGGCACCGTGTCGCGGGTCGGGTCCACCGTCACGAACAGGATGCGCACGTCGTCGGCCGCCTTGCCCATCTTCTGCAGCACCGTGTGCAGGTGCACCAGCGTCAGCGGACACACGTCGGGGCAATGGGTGTAGCCGAAATACAGCAGCACGACCTTGCCGCGATAGGTCGCCGCCGTCACCGGCTGGCCGAGGTCACCGGTCAGCTGGAATTTCAGGTCAGGGAGGTGCCCCTGCACGTCGTCGAGCTGCCATTGCGGATGCGAAGCGCAGGCGGCGAGTGCGAACAGGGCGCCGGCGGTAAGGCACAGGCGCAACCAACGATGACGGAGTGACATGATTCGTGCGGATGGATGACGACTGGTCATGATAGCGCGTCGGGTATGTGGCTCGTGGCTGAATTCCTGCGCGGCTGGCTGCGCTGGATGGCGTTGCAGGGTTGACGCAAACGGCCGGCGAAACGACAATGCGTGCGTCGACGGGCGCGCCGCGCGCGTCGGCACTGTCCTCCATTTCACATGACCATGGACGTACACCCTAGTCGCACCGCCGGCACTCGCTTGCATCGGGTGGCGGCGGCCAAATTGGAACCGATCCGCGGCCACCGCGCCCGGGCGGCTGGTATTCGCCTCGACTAGGCGCGTCCGGCCCGTCCCTTGAGCGGTGCTGCGGCACTGCTTGAAGAGGAGATGGGCCATGAACCTCCTTCGCAATTTCCTGCGTGCGCGCTTGGCAGCCCGTCATGCGCATTCGAACCGCCGCGACGGCCGCCGCCGCGAGTGGAACGTGACCGTGCCTGCGCCACGGGCGGAGTCGCGGGTCGCATGATGCTGGCGATCCGCCAACCGGGTTTGCGGCCTCCGCTGCGAATATGCGCGCGGCGCACCGCCTCCGGCGCGTGCTTCGTCGCGCCCGCGCGAAAACGAATGCGAGCTTGCACCTCGATGTAACCCCGCGGATCCATCGCTCGTTCCGCGGGTGCGTGTTCCTCGCCATGGAAACGAGTGATGTCCGGATCCTCATCCCAACCGAATGCCAACGCCGCGGCCGGCAAGACCCGCGCGGCGCACGCCCGGCCGATTGTCGCGGACAGCGCGTGGACCGATGAAGCCGCGCTGCTGGCATCACTCGAAACCACCCACGCGGGGCTCGACGAGGAACAGATCGAAGACCGGCTTGATCGCGACGGGGTCAACCAGGCCACCCACGAAAAGCCGCCGCACTGGGCGCTGCAGTTCGCGCGCACCTTCTGGAACCCGTTCATCATCGTGCTGCTGGTGCTGGCCGCGGTGCAACTGGTCACCTCCGACGACCTGACGGGCCCCATCATCGTCGCGGTGATGGTCGGCATCAGCGTGGTGCTGAGCTTCACCCAGGAGTTCCGCTCCTCGCGCGCCGCCGAAAAGCTGAAGGCGATGGTGCGCAACACCGCGACGGTCACGCGTCGCGCTTCGGACGGTCACAGCGAGCGCATCGAGGTGCCGGTAATCGAATTGGTTGCCGGTGACATCGTGCATCTTTCCGCAGGCGACATGGTGCCCGCCGACTTGCGCCTGCTGTCCGCGAAGGACCTGTTCATTTCACAGGCGATCCTGACCGGGGAATCGTTGCCGGTGGAAAAAGTCGCGCCCGAGCACGCGCCATCGCGCGACGAGCGGGTCGAGCCGTTGGAGCTGCCGACCGTGTGCTACATGGGCACCAACGTGGTCAGCGGCAGCGCGACGGCGGTGGTCGTTGCGACAGGTCCGCGCAGTTATCTCGGTTCGCTCGCGCACACGCTCACCCGCAAACGCGCGGAAACCAGTTTCGACCGCGGCGTGAAAAGCGTGTCGTGGCTGCTGATCCGCTTCATGGCGGTGATGGTGCCGGTCGTGTTCCTGATCCAGGGCTTCGGCAAGGGCAACTGGCTGGAAGCGTTCCTGTTCGCGATTTCGGTGGCGGTGGGCCTCACCCCGGAAATGCTGCCGCTGATCGTCACCGCCAACCTTGCCAAGGGGGCGCTCGCGATGAGCCGCCGCAAGGTCGTGGTGAAGCAGCTCAACGCGATCCAGAACTTCGGCGCGATGGATGTCTTGTGCACCGACAAGACCGGCACGCTCACGCTCGACAAGATAGTGCTGGAGCAACACCTCGATCTCGATGGCGAGGAATCCGACGATGCGCTGGAGTACGGCTACCTCAACAGCCACTTCCAGACCGGCCTCAAGAACCTGATGGACAAGGCGGTGCTGGCGCACCGCGATCTCGAGGATTCCATCGCGAAGTGGAAAGTGGTCGACGAGATTCCGTTTGATTTCCAACGCCGGCGCATGTCCGTCGTGTTGACCGATGGCGGCGGCGAAGACTTGCTGGTTTGCAAGGGCGCGGTCGAGGAAATGTTGTCGATCTGCGCGTTCGCGCGCGAGGGGACCCGCGACATCCCGCTCACCGAGCATCGCCGCAATCGCATCCGCGCGATGACCCACGCACTGAACGAGGATGGCCTGCGCGTGCTGATCGTCGCGGTGCGGTGTCAGCCCGCCGTCAATCGCGCCTACGGGATTGCGGACGAGGCGGGTCTGACGGCAATCGGCTGCCTCGCATTCCTCGATCCGCCCAAGGACACCGCGCACACCGCGATCGCGGCGCTCAATCACCACGGCGTCGCGGTGAAGGTCATCACCGGTGACAACGAAGCGGTCACGCGCAAAATCTGCCGTGAGGTCGGTCTCGACGTCGAGCATTCGGTGCTGGGCCGCGACATCGAGGAACTGGACGACCCAGCGCTGGACGAGCTGGTCGCGCGCACCACGGTGTTCGCCAAGATGTCGCCGCTGCAGAAATCGCGCGTGGTCGAATCGCTGCAGCGGCGCGGCCACACGGTAGGTTTTCTGGGCGACGGGATCAACGACGCGGCGGCGCTTCGCCGTGCCGACGTCGGCATTTCCGTCGACACCGCGACCGACATCGCCAAGGAGTCGGCCGACATCATCCTGCTCGAAAAAAACCTGATGGTGCTGGAGGAGGGCGTGCTGGAAGGCCGCATCACCTTCGGCAACATCGTCAAGTACATCAAGATGACGGCCAGCTCCAATTTCGGCAACGTCTTCTCGATGCTGGTGGCCAGCATTTTCCTGCCGTTCCTGCCCATGCTGCCGCTGCAGATCCTGGTGCTGAACCTGCTCTATGACATCTCGCAGTTGTCGATTCCGTTCGACCGGATGGACGAGGAATACGTCCGCAAGCCGCGCAAATGGGACGCGGGCGACTTGAAGCGCTTCATGTTCTGGATCGGCCCGACGAGCTCGATCTTCGACATCACGACATTCGCGTTGCTGTGGTACGGGTTCGGTGCGAACGCGCCCTCCCACCAGGCGTTCTTCCAGTCCGGCTGGTTCGTGGAAAGCCTGCTGACCCAGACGCTGATCGTGCACATGATCCGCACCCGCAGGATTCCGTTCGTGCAAAGCGCGGCATCGGCGCCGGTGCTGGGCCTTACCACCGCGATCATCGCGATCGGCATCGCGATTCCTTACACCGCGCTCGGCCGGCACCTCGGCATGGTCGAACTGCCGCTGGAGTATTTCGGATGGCTCGCGGCGACGCTGATCGCATATTGCGTGCTGACGCAATTGGTGAAGACGATCTACATGCGCAGGTTCGCGCGGTGGCTGTGATCTTCCGGTCGGCGTTCCTGCTGTGCGGTTGCCATGGACTAGGGCGATGGCGGACCTCGCACCGGCGCAAGCGCCTTGGCCGCTGGGCCGGGCGTATCTCCATACGCCTTCCAAAACGTCGGCAAGATTTACAAAATGCCTCATTGCCGCGGTCGATTTCTGCGTGTTTGTTCAGCCTTATCAACAAGTTAGCTGGTTGGTACGCAAGTTGCTTGTTGGAGTGTCGCAGGGGACCTCACCACGCGACTCATCCGAGAGCGTCGTACGGTTCCGCCATTGGAGAACGTACGATGAAGAGTCAGAAGAAGCAGCGGATGGGGCTCGTGGCCGCGGGCGCGCTTGCCCTCGGCATGTGCCTTGCGGCGACCAGTGCGAATGCCACCACTATCACCGCTTCGGTGGGCGGTGTTCCGACTGGCGCGGATTGCTATGAGAACTTCAATTCGCTCACGCTCGGTGGCGCGAGTGGCACGACCTCGGCATGCGGTATCGCTGTGTCGTTCAGTCCGCAGGGTGGAGTCGTGCAGAACAGCTCTTCGGGCCTGTATGCGGCGCCGGTCCTGTCGAACGGCAACGGCGCGCTGTTCGGCGACGCTGATGGCGCGGATGCATCGAACTATCTCACGGCAGGCGGCACGTCGGGTTCATATGCGCAATTGATCCTTCCCACCAGCGCGAGGTATCTGGGCTTGCTGTGGGGTTCGGTGGACTCCTACAACACCATCACGTTCTACCTGGGCGGGACGCTGGTCGATTCATTCGGGGGTGGTGCCGTATCGGCCGTAGCCGGCTCCGGGAACTGCGTCAATGGCAACCAGACCACCGTAGGCACCTGCTACGTCAACATCAATTTGGCAACGGCATTCGATCGCGTCGTGATGACCAGTTCGAACTATGCGTTCGAATTCGACAACGTGGCGTTCGCCGCGAGTCCTCTCGGCGTGCCGGAGCCGGGCGAGATCGGCCTGTTCCTGCTGGGCCTGCTGCTAATCGGCTCGGGCTATCGTTATCACAAGCGCAAGCTGGTCTGACGGTCTCCGCCAAGGCTGACGAAAAACGCCCCGGATCGGGGCGTTTTTCTTTTCGGGCCGCTCGCAAGCCGGTGATGGGCTGCAGATAAAACGTGCTGGCCCGCTCCCTCGACGTCGTCCGGTTCTACACTTCGAAGCAAGAGTGCAATTACCCGGGACGATGCCATGACTACGATTTACGATTTCGAAGCGAACTTGCTCGACGGCACGCCGCAGAAGCTCGATGCGTATCGCGGGAAGGCTCTGCTGATCGTCAACGTGGCCTCGAAATGCGGGTTCACGCCGCAATACGAAGGGCTGGAAGCGCTGTATCGCGCGTACAAGGATCGTGGATTCGAGGTGCTGGGCTTTCCCTGCAACCAGTTCGGACATCAGGAGCCCGGCGACGCCGACGAAATCCGCAGCTTCTGTTCGACGAAGTACGACGTGACATTCCCGTTGTTTGCCAAGATCGACGTCAATGGCGCGAATACGCATCCGCTTTATCGGTATCTCAAGCACGCGGCGCCGGGCGTCTTGGGCTCGGAAGCGATCAAGTGGAATTTCACCAAATTCCTGATCGACCGCGACGGCAACGTGGTGCGGCGTTACGCGTCGGCGGACAAGCCGGAGAAGATCGACGAGGACCTTGCCCCGCTGTTGTAAGAGCGCGCCGGCGCTGGCCCGGCTTTCTTCTGCACGATCGCGCGCTTGCTTGCGGTGTTGCCGCCATCGTGGCCTCGGTGACCTTGCACTCCGGTTTGCGTGTGCCTGATGGTTGACGGCCGGGCGCGGTGGTAGCTTTCGCGGCATGCACCGGGAACGCCATTCATGAAGCTGTTGCTGGTCGAGGATTCCGAACGGTTGCGCACGACCCTCTCGCGTGGGCTGCACGCCGAGGGGTTCACGGTGGATGTCGCCGGCGATGGCGTCGAAGCGACCGGGTATCTCGCGGCTTACGGTTACGACTTCGTGGTGCTGGATCTCGGGCTTCCGCGACTGGATGGATTCGGCGTGCTGCGCGCGCTTCCCGCGGGTGGCGAACGTCCCCGCGTGCTGGTGCTGTCGGCGCGCGATCAGGTCGGCGATCGCGTGGACGCACTGAATGCCGGTGCCGATGATTACCTCGTCAAGCCGTTCGCGTTCGAGGAACTGGTGGCGCGCCTGCACGCGCTTGCGCGGCGTCCCATCGAAATGCACGCAGACGTGCTGGAACACGCGGGGGTGCGGCTTGATCCGCAGGCGCGCCGCGCCAGCGCGAACGGCAGCGCGCTGCCATTGACGCCGCGTGAGTTCGCGCTGCTGGAACTGCTGCTGCGCCATCGTGGCCGGGTGTTCCCGCGCGCGGATATCCTGGAGCGCATCGCCGGCAGCGAAAGCGAAGCCTCGGACCGAAGCATCGAGGTGGTCGTGTTCGGCCTGCGGCGCAAGCTTGCGGACGCCGGGTGCGATGGCTTGATCGAAAACCGTCGCGGTGCCGGGTACCTGATCCCGTGAACGTGATGCGGCGGACGCCGCTTCTCCCGCTTGCAAGAGCTGCCACCCATGGCTGTGAGTTCCGTGGTGTCCCGGAGGCCCGGATGAGGGCGGACGAACATCGAGTGCCACGATGAAAAAGAAAGCATTCTCGTTGCGCGCGCGCCTGACGCTGCTGCTCGCACTGGCCGTGCTGGTGGTATTCGGCGCGGCGGCCAGGATCGTGGATTGGCGCGCCGACGCCGAGATGCAGCAGCGCTTCGATGCGTCGCTGCTCGCGCGCGCGCAATCGTTGGCGGCGCTGACGCAGATCGAGGATGGCCGCGTCGCCGTGGACGCCGGAAATCCAGCGGTGGCCGCGTTTCCGGGCAACGCGGAATCGAGTTGGTACGATTTGCGCTGCGGGGGTGCGGTGATCGCACGCAGCGCGGAAACACCGCCAACCCTCGTCGCGGGCAGCGAACCGGCGTTCGCCGACGCACGCTCGCGGGAGGGCCATTCGCTGCGCGTCGTCGCGTTCCGCTTCACGCCCGTGCACGCCGGCCGCGCCGCTGCAGCCTCCCCCGCGCCGACTTGCGCGCTCACCTACGCGCTGGACAGCGGCCCGCTGGATGACCTTCTGGACACGCTCGACATCATTCTTCTGGGTTGCCTGCTGGGCGCGTGCGCGCTGGTGATGCTGCTGACACCGTGGCTGGTACGCCGCGGGCTGCGTCCGCTTTCCGTGCTGGATCGCGCGATGGCCGGCATCGGTCCGGATGCGCCGGGTGGCCGGTTGCCGGCGAGCGACACGACCGAACTGGCCCCGCTGGTCGCGCGGTTCAATGAAGTGCTGGCGCGGATGGATGAGGGACTGGCCCGCGAACGCCAGTTCGCCGCAGGCCTCGCGCACGAATTTCGCACGCGGCTCGCCGAGTTGCGCACGCTGGTGGATGTCGAACGCCGCTATCCGAGCGGGCGCGATGCGCATGGCCTGCTCGGCGAGGTCGGCAGCATCGGCGCGGAACTGGAGGCGACCGTCACCGCCTTGCTGCAGCTGACGCGCATCCAGTCGGGGCTGGAGCAACCGCATCCCGAACACGTGCCGCTTGGGCCACAGCTCGCGCGGGTGTGCGAGCGGCACCAGGAGGCTGCGCGCGTTCGCCATGTGCGCATCGAAATCGTGGCCTCGCACGCGTTGGATCCGGCGATCGAAACCGATCCGGCCCTGCTCGAAATCGTGCTCGACAACCTGATCGGCAATGCGGTGGCATACGTGCCGGCTGGCGGCATCGTCAAGGTGTGTGCGTGGCAGGATGGCATCGAAGTGCGCAACGCCGCCCCCGCCTTGCACGCCGATGATCTTGCCATGTTCGGCCAACGCTTCTGGCGCAAGGATGCGCAGGGCGCGGGCCACGCCGGGCTTGGCCTCGCGCTGGCCGGCGCCGCGGCGCGCGCGCTCGGAATGATGTTGTCCTTCGAATTGAGCGAAAGCGTGTTGCGTGCGCGCGTGCGCTGGCGGGCGGACGACTGATCGCAGCAGGCTATTCGGACGGCCTGGTGCGCATCGCCAACGAGTACAGCACCGGCATCACCAGCAAGACCAGGGGTACGGCCGCGAACATGCCGAAGATGATCGCGATCGCGAGCGGCTGCTGCATCCGGGAGCCCCGGCCGATCGCAAGCGCCAGCGGCGACAGGGTGAGGATGGCGGCGATGGCGGACATCAGGATCGCGCGGGTGCGCCGCTTGCCCGCGTCGATCAACATTTCGCGAAGCGACGCTTTTTCATCGCCCCCCGCACGGGTGCGGATTTCCGCAAGTTCGGAAAAATAGAAAATCGCGAGCTCGGTGACGATCCCGACGATCATCGTCATGCCCATCATCGCCGAGATGTTGAGTTCGATGCCGGTAATCCAGAGCCCGATGAAGACGGCGCAGATGGCCAGGAGCGGCTGGACCATCACCACGATCGCGGCACGGAAGCTTTCGTACAGGAACAGCAGCAGCGTGAAAACCAGCGCGATCGCCGTCAGCAACACGATGGTCAGGTCGTGGAAGGCGATCTGCTGTTGCAGGTACAGGCCGCCCAGTTCGTAGTACATGCCGGGCGGCAATTCCCCGCGGGCGTCGAGCATTTTTTTCACGTCGCGCATCGTGGAGCCGAGGTCGCGTCCGCTGATCCGCGCCGTCACCGCCAGCATGCGTTTCAGGTTTTCGTGGTCGATTTCCGGCTGGCCGCGCTGCTGGTCCAGCGTCGCCACGCGCGACAGCGGGAACACGTGGCCGTGACCGTCGCTGATCGGGAGGGCCGCGAGCTGTTCGATCTCGGCGCGGTCGTGCGGCGGTACCCAGACGCGCACGTCCACCATCTTCGGCCCCTGCGGGAATTCGGCGGCGACGGTGCCGGCGATCGCGGCCGATACCTGATCGGCGACGCTTTTCGGATCGAGCCCCAGCAGCGCGGCCTTGACCGGATCGACCTGCACCTCCAGCGCGTCGCCCGCAGGATTGATGCCGTTCAGCACGCCGACCACGCCCGGAATTTTCGTCAGTTGCGCGGCGACCTTCGTCGCGGCCGCATCGAGTTGCGCGACATCGTCGGAGAACAGCTTCACCTCGATCGGTTGCGGCACTTCGGTGAGATCGCCAATCAGGTCTTCGGTCAATTGCGAGAGGTCCACGTCGAGACCCGGCACCTTGCGCTCGATCTGTTCGCGGATGCGGTCCATCACCACCGAGGTCGACGGCCGCGATCCGTTCTTCAGGCGCACGAAGAAATCACCGGTGTTGGCCTCGGTGAGGCCGCCACCGAGTTGCAGCCCGGTGCGGCGCGACCAGGTATCGACGGATGGATCGGCGCGCAGGATCGCGCCGACCTGTTCGAGGAGGCGGTTGGTTTCAGTCAGCGAGGTGCCCGGTTCGGCGATGTAATCCAAGGTGAAGCCGCCTTCGTCCAGCTTCGGCATGAAGCCGGTGCCGACTGACCTGTATGCAAGTATGCCAAGCAGCACCAGCGGGATCAGCCCGACCAACAGCAGCGCCGGCCATTCCAGCACGCGCAACAGGGCGGTTTCATAACCGCTCATCAAGCGCTGCCACCAATGTGCAGGCGGGCGTTCCGCGGCGTGGCGCTCATCGATGAGTCGCTCCGCCAGCAGCGGCACCACAATGAAGGTGAGCAGGTACGAAATCACCAGCGCGCTCGCCATCGTCAACGAGAGTGCCTTGAAGAACGCGCCGGTCACGCCAGTCAGGAACGCCAGCGGCAGGAAAATCACGATGGTGGCCAGCGACGAGCCGGTCTGCGGGCGCGCAAATTCGCGCGCGGCCTCCGCGATGCGCTGACCGACTTTGGCAGGCACGTCCTCGCCGCCGGCGCCGCGCAGTCGACGCATGATGTGCTCCAGCATCACCACCACGTCGTCGATCAACAGGCCCACCGCGGCCGCGATGCCGCCCAGCGTCATCATGTTGAAGCTCATGCCCAGCAGCTTCAGCAGCAGCACGGTGATCGCGAGCGTCGCCGGCACCACCAGCAGCGCGATCAGGATCACGCGGGTGTTGCGCAGGAACACGAACAGCACCAGTCCCGCGAGCACGATGCCGACGAGGATCGCATCGCGCACGCTGCCCGCCGCGCCCTTGACCAGTTGGGTCTGGTCGTACCAGGTCGCGAGCTTGACGTCTTTCGGCATTTGCGGCGCGTAGGCCGCGAGACGTGCCTTCACCGCGTCGACCATCTGGATGCTGTTGGCGGCGGGTTGCTGGAACACCTGCAGCAGCACCGCCGGCTTGCCGTCCGCCATCACCCGGATCCATTGCGGCCTGGTGCCACGCGACACGGTGGTCACGTCGCCCACCCGCACCACGCCGCTCGGCGCTGCACGCACCACCACGTCGCGCAAGGCCTGCGCGCTGCCGGGCTGGTTGTCGGCCAGCAGCAGGAACAATTTGTAGTGGTCGGCCAAGCGGCCGAGTGCCGAGATATCCGCGGCACTGGAGACCGCGCGCACCAGGTCGGCAACCGAAAGATCCTGAGCACGGAGCTTGCGAAGGTCGACGTCGACATGGAGTTCGCCGATCGCACCGCCCTGCACGTCGACCTGCGCCACCCCTTGCACGCCGCTCAGCAGCGGGCGCAATTGGTATTGCGCCAGGTCGTACAACTGCGTGGGCGTCAGGGTCGTGCTGCGCAGGCTGTAGGCCAGGACCGGAAAAGTGGTTGGGTCCATGCGCCGTGCGCTGATGCGGGTATCCGCGGGCAGGTCGGGAAGCACCTGGCTCATTGCGGCGTTCACGTCCAGGAAAGCACGGCCCATGTCCGCGCCCCAGTCGAAGGTGACGTTGATCTCGGCGCTGCCGCGGCTGGTGGTCGAACGCACATCACGAACGCCGCGCACGCGCCGGATCGCTTCCTCGACCGGCGTCGTCACCGTGACCACCATTTGCGTGGCGGGTCGGTCGCCCGCATCGATGTCCACGCGCACGCGCGGAAACGAAACGTCCGGAAACAGCGCGACCGGCAGGTTGAATACCGATGCCAACCCGCCCAACGCGAGCACCAGGACCAGGAACAGCAGCGAACGACGGTGCGCCTGGAACCATGTGGCCAGATTCATTGGAACAAACCTGTCGCGCGCAGCGCGACGATCACTCCCCCTCTCCCGTTTACGGGAGAGGGCAAGGGGTGAGGGGCAAGATGCGACGCGGTTACGATCATGGATGATCGCTCGCTGCCTTCACAGCATCACCGTCGGCAACCTCGTAGCTGCCCAGCGTGATCACCGGCGCCTGCGCATCCAGCGCGCCTTCGACGCCGACCGGGCTCCCATTCGGCGCGAGCACCGTCACGTCGACGCGCCTGGCCTTGCCGTGTTCGATTTGGTAGACGAAATCGCCCTGCTCGTCGTTTTGCAGGGCGTTGCGCGGTACGGCCCAGGCCTTGAAGGGCTTGGCGACGATGTTTCCGGACAACGCGGTGCCCGCCGGGAAAGGCCCCGGCGAGTCGAGGGTGGCGATCACGTCGACCAAGTGCGATTGCGGGTCCACCGCGTCGCCCACCATCGCGACGGTACCGCGCAGTGGCGGCGCATCGTGGCCGGCGTAGACCGGCATGAGCGTGACCGGCATGCCGGCGCGGATGTCGGCGAGTGCACCCGGATCGACATCGAGCTGGGCCTCCATCGCCGACGCCGGCGCGAGCTGCAGCAGTGCGGCGCCCGCGGCCACGCGCTCGCCACGCTGCACGGCCAGCGTGGTCACGACACCATCGGCCGGCGCACGCAGGGTGGTGGTCGCCCGTGCACCGCCGAGCTTCGCCTGTGCGTCCAGCGTGGCCTCCGCATCGGCCAACGCCTTGCGCGCGGCATCGAGCTGCGCGTTGGTGGCGAGGTTTTCCGCGCGCAGGTGCCTGGTGCGGGTGAGTTCGTCACGTGCGACCTTCAACGCGCTTTGCGCCTGGAGGTAGGCGCTGCGCGTGGCGGGATCGGTCTCGAGTTCCAGCAATGGGGCGCCGCGTTCGACGCGCTGCCCGGCGATCGTGTCGATCGCGGTGATCTGTCCGGCCTGCGGCAGGGTCAACGTCAGGGCGTTGCGTGTCCCTGCGGTGAGTTGGCCGAACGCAGCGATGTTCGCGTGGAAAACCTGCATTTTCGGCGTGGCGGTGCGCACCGTGACCGCGGGTTGGGTTTCGGCTTGCGGCGCGCCGGCGGAGCAGGCCGCCAGCAGCAAAGCCAGTCCACCCGTCAACGCGAACGAACGTGGATATCGAAGGGTGTCGAGCCTTTTCTTGTTTGCGTTCATTCGCGGACCATGGCTTTTGATCGTTTTTCTGCAAGCGAAGCATCGGGCCAGGCGCCCACCAGCGCATCCAGCGCAATCGCGGTTTCGTGGGTGTCCTGGTCCAGCGCCAGCAAGGCCGTGTCGGCTGCCAGCGAATTGGCGCGGACCGCGAGGTACGTCGGCCAATCCAGGCGTCCGGCCGCGTAGTTGCCCTTGGCCGCGTCGCGTGCGCGCGCCAGCTGCGCGGCGTGTGCGGTCAGCGCCGTGCGTTGCGCACGGTCACTGCGCAGGTCCGCCATCAGGCGTTGCACGTCGTTGCGATCAGCCAACAGCCGCGCGGCGTATTCATCGTGCAGTTGCTGGCGCGTGGCGCGCTCGACCGCGATGTTGCCGCGGTTGCCGTCGAACAGCGGCAGCGACAGCGAGACGGATAATCCCTTGCTGGAGATGTTGCTGTTGTCGCGTGCCTTCACGACCCCGACGGTGATCGCCGGGAACTGCGCGAGGATCGCCGCGCGCAACTTTTCATCCTGTGCGCGATAGCCCGCCTGCAACGCCAGCAGGTCGGGACGTCGCCTGGGCATGTCGCCGAGTGCGCGCTGCACTTCCGCGGTATCCGGATCGATCGCGAACGGCGCGCCGGTCAGGTGCAACGGCACCGATGCGTCGAGGCCCAGCAGGCCGTGGAGATCGTGTTCGGCCAGGTCGAGCTGGCGCCGTGCATCGCCGAGCTGGTTGGCGACGTCGGATGCCGCATTCAAGCCGCTGCTGGCGGTGTCGTAGGTGAGGTCGCCCGACCGCAAGGCGCGTTCGATCGCGCCCTGCATCGGCGCCAGCGCGGCCTGCTCACGTTCGAGCCGGGCGACCAGCTTGCGTTGGTAGTACACGCGGTCGAACAAGGTGCGCGCTTCGGCGATCGCCTGCCACTCGCTCCACAGCAAATCGAGGTCCACCTGGCGTACGCCGGCGCGCGCCGACTTCACGCGCGCCGAACGCGTGATCAGGTTGCCGAGATCGAACGTCAGACCCGCCGTGTAGGCATCGGTCGTGCCTTGCGGGTAACTGCCGGTCGGACGATCGTGCTCGTAGTTCAACTGTGGATCGGGCAACAGGCCCGCCGCGTAGGCCTGCGCACGGGCCACGCCCGCCGCATCGCGCTGGATTTTCAGATCCGGATCACGGGCGACCGCGAGCATCGCGACCTCGGTGACGTCGAGCCCGTTCGAGGGATCGAACGGATAGGCGCGCAGCGCCGGCGTCGGCATGGCTTGCGCCGAGACGGTGATGTCTTCCGCCCGCCGTGGTCCACGGCCGCCCGCCAGCGGCAGCGGATGGAACGTGGCGCAGCCGGCCAGCGCGGCGAATGCGGTTGGCAGCAGCGCGCGCAGTGGACGCGCCAGAAAGTCGGGCATCGCGACACGCTGTCAGCGTATGCTTAGGAGGTGCTTAGGAAGCGATCGGCTTCGCCTTGCGGGACAGCAACGCACGCAGCTCGCTTTTCTCGGCCTCATCGAGACCGCGCTCGGATTGCTTGCGGATCAACCGGTCGAGGCGCTGCTGGGTCGTCTGTTCGGCAAGCTTGTGCAAGGCATCCACGAATTCCGCACGCAGTGCTTCGGGCTCGCCCGGAAATTCGGCGAGCGCGAGTTTTTGCAGCGCCGCGGATTCTTCGCGCCCGGCGAAATGTTCGAGCAACAGCGCGGTATTGATGCCGGGGCGCTCCTGCAGGAAATCCAGCAATTCGGTAAGCAATGGAATGCCGGGTTTCTCCAGCGCCGCGAAGGCGTAGGGAAGGGTGACTTCCTGCGCGAGCCCGGGGTTGGCCAGCAACATGGCGATGGCGCTGCGTACCAGCGTTCGGCGCGGCGCATGGCTGGCAGGCGCTGGCCGACGCGAAGGGGACGGTACGGCGTGTGCAGGTGCGCCCTGCACGCCGGTGCGCTTCTCCAGTTCCGCGAACATCAGGTCGCGGAACGCGCCGTCCGGCAGTTTCGCAAGCAGCGGTTTCGCGTGTTCGGCCAATCGCGCGCGGCCATCCAGCGTCGCGACGTTCACGTCGTGCGAGAGGTACGCGTAGAAATATTCCGATAGCGGCGTGGCATTTTTCAGCCGCGCCTCGAATCCGTCTTTGCCTTCCTTGCGCACCAGCGTGTCGGGATCTTCGCCTTCCGGCAAAAACAAAAAGAAGGCCTGCCGCCCGTCGCGCATCCGCGGCAGCACCGATTCCAGCGCACGCCACGCGGCGCTTCTGCCCGCGCGGTCGCCGTCGAAACAGAAGAACACGTCCGGCGCGGCGCGGAACAACAGTTCCGCATGCTCGTTGGTGGTCGCGGTGCCGAGCGTCGCGACGGCCTGCGTCACGCCGGCCTGGTGCAGCGACACCACGTCCATGTAGCCTTCCACCACGATCAACCGTTCCAGCTTGGCGTTGGCTTGGCGCGCCTGCCACAGCGCGAACAGCTCGCGGCCCTTGTGGAACAGCGGCGTTTCGGGCGAGTTGAGGTACTTCGGGCCATCGCCTTCCAGTATCCGGCCGCCGAACGCGATCACCCGTCCGCGCCGGTCGAGGATCGGGAACATCAACCGCTCGCGGAACCGGTCGTACTGCTTGCCCTTCTCGCCGGTCGAAAGCATCCCGGCCTGTTCCAGCATTCTCACCCGCGCATCGCTGGTGCCGAGCGCACGTTTCACCGCGTCCCAGCCGCCCGGCGCCCAGCCGATCCGGAAGCGTTCGATCACATCCTTGTCGAGGCCACGCTTCTTGCAGTACGCCTTGGCCGCCGCGCTGTCCGGCAATGCGCGCTGGTAGAACCCCGCGGCCGCATCGAGCAGCGCGTACAGGTCGGTGTGATCCTCGCGCGGGCGCGCCGGGCCGCCTTCGTGCGGCACCGTGACGCCGACCGATTGCGCCAGTTCCTCCACCGCATCGGGAAATTCCAGCCGGTCGTACTCCATCAGGAACTTCACCGCGCTGCCATGCGCGCCGCAGCCGAAGCAGTGGTAGAACTGCTTGGCCGGGCTGACATAGAACGACGGCGTGCGTTCGTCGTGGAACGGGCAGCACGCCGTCCACTCGCGGCCCGCACGCTTCAGCGGCACGCGCTGCTGCACCACGTCGACGATGTCGACGCGGGCCAGCAATTCGTCGATGAAGCGTTCGGGAATCAAGCCGGGCATGGCCGTCTAGTGTGCCACGCCCGGCGGCGTTCCCGGCCGGCTACAGCGCGCGGAAAATCCCGACCAGCGCGAGGACCGCAAGGATGAACAGGATCAGGAAGATCACGAAAAAGACCTTGGCGATCGTCGCGGCAATGCCCTGGATGCGGGTGAAGCCGAGGGCGCCGGCGATCAACGCAATGACGGCGAAGATGATGGCCCACCTGAGCACGGCGCCCTCCTTCGTGCAGCATCGAAATCCGAACCGGCAGCGTAAATTTGCCGCCGTGATGGACGCGTAAATGGGGGTCAGGCGGCGTGCGCGGATGGCTGCGCCGCGGCCGAAGCGCCGGTGCGCGTATGCGCAGGCGGCGAGCGATCCATGAAGCCAAGCGCGTGGCACCAGCCCATCACGTGCACGCCCTTCGCGCGCTGCTCGTCGCGGATGGAATCGCGCAAGCTCACCATCTTCGTCCAGTGCACCTTGGGCCGGTAGTGGTGCTCGGCGTGGAAGCCGTTGTAGAGCCAGATCCAGTTGTAAAACTTGTTGTAGGTGGACACGCCCCACGCGATCGGCTGGTCGGGGTTGCCCTTCAGGTGTTCGTAGTAGCCGTTCAGCGACGACAGCGAATGGCCGAGGTAATAGAACGGCACCAGGCACAGGAACGCGCGCCAGTCGTAGACGAGGCAGGCAAGATAGACGATGACGACGGTCGCGATCTCGATCCGGATCCAGCGCGCGAGGTGCGGCCATTTCTTCTTGACGCGCGTGTAGCACTCGCCGATGTCATCGCGGAAATACGAATAGAAGGTATAGGTCCAGACGCTTTCCGGCTGGCCATCCTTGCCGTGGCGGTAGATCGACAGCGGATCGACGGTGGTGCCGTCCTTCACCCGATCCATGTTGCCGACGTGGTGGCGCAGGTGGACGTGCTTGTAGAACTCCTGGCTGAAGCCGTCGGTCAGCGAGAACAGGAAACTGAAAACGCGATTCAACCACGCCCACTTGAAGAACGGGTTATGGATGAAGTTGTGGCTGGTGGAATTGATCGACCACGAGATGCTGATGGAATAAATCAGCGCGCACGGCATCCACAGCCACCACGGCGTCTGGTGGAAACCGAAGAACAGCCATGCCAGGAACGCAGCGTGACCCAGCACCATCAGCACGGGAATCGCGTCCCACGCGGTGTAGGCGAAGAAACGGCGGGGCGGTTTGGCGGTGGTGTTCATGGGGTCAAGAGGCGACGAATCGTCGCGATGAGCCGCGCCGCCATTCTACGCCCGCGGCACGCGAGACATCCGGAAATCGGGGATACGTTTTATCGCGGCCGGCTTTCGGGTGGCTTTCCGGTTCGGGCCGTTCGGGATTCGATCAGCCGGTTACACTGCCGCGACCCATGCTCGACCTTCCTCGCCGCCAGCGAAAACCGATGCGCACGTTGATTGCGACGGCGCTTTGCGTGGCGCTCGGCGGCTGCGTCAGCGTGCAGGTGCCGAAGCTGCCGGCCGGTGATCTGCCCGCGCGGTGGCACAACGCGTCGCCGCATTTCGGACCGGCGCCGGATCTCACGGGCTGGTGGAAACGATTCGGCGATCACGAACTCGATGCGCTGGTCGAACGCGCGCTCCGCGACAACCTCGACGTGCAGCAGGCCGCGTTGAAATTGCGCGCGGCGCGTGCGCTGGAAAATGCGGCCTCGACCACCTACAAGCCGCGGCTTGCGTTCAACACCCTCGAACAGCCCAATGCGGAAAACACCGCCAGTTATTTTCAGGCGGGCTTCGACGCGAGTTGGGAACTCGGTTTGTTCGGCCGCGGCGATGCGAATGCTCACCTTGCCGCCGCGAACACCGGCGAGGCGCAGGCGGCCTTGCAGTCCGCGCGGGTTTCATTGGTCGCGGAAGTGGTGCGCGAGTACCTGCAACTGCGCGCGGCGCAGCGCAGCGAAGTGCTGCTGGGCGGCGCCGCGCAGGCAGCGCGGAGGAAGGTCGAACTGCTGCGCGTGCAGGAACGCCTGCAACTCGCTTCGCGAATCGAAGTGGAGCAGGGCGCGGCCGCGGCGGCCACGGCCGAGTCGCGCCTCGCCGACCCGCGCGCCGCCATCGTGCAGCACGCGCAGGCGCTTGCGCTGCTGCTCGGGAAAAGCGAACCCGACCCTGCGTGGCTGACCGCGAAACCGCTGCCGAAACTCGCCGCCGGCCATGTCGACGCGGTGCCCGCCGATCTCCTGCGCACGCGCCCGGAAATTCGTTACGCGGAAACGCAGGTGTTGAAGGCCGCCGGCGAGCTCGGCATTGCCAAGGCCGACCTGTATCCGCGTTTCGCGTTGGGCAGTTCGCTGACCTTTGCGGCGCTGGTCAAGGGCAACACGCGCCTCGGCGACGTCAACAACTCGTTCGCGATCGGCCCGATCATCAACATTCCATTGTTCGATTGGGGCGAACGCCGCGCGGTGCGCGATGCGCGCGAAGATCAATTGCAGGCCGCCGTGCTGGCCTACCGCCAAGCCGTGCTGCAAGGCGCGGCGGAAGTCGAAACGGACCTCGCGGCCTTGCACGCGTCGGGGCAACGGCTGCAAGGCGCCGACGCCGCGGCCCGCGCCTCGCAGCGCAGCTTGTCGCTGAGTGAAAAATTGCGAGGCCTGGGTCAGGTCGACGGCCTGCAACTGGCGGATGCAAAGCTCGCACTCAGCGAATCCGAACTCGATCGCGAACAGGCGCGGCTGGCGCATGGTCTTGCGTATGTCGCGCTCTACAAGGCGCTGGGTGGCGCGCCGCTGCCCGAGGGTGAATCGTCGTCGGCCGCGGCGGGGGCAAAGCCATGATCCCGCTCGCCCGCAAGACCCTGATCCACGAATGGCGCCGCTTCCTGCCGGCCATGCTGGCTGTCGCGTTCTCGGGACTGCTGTTGCTGATGCAGGCCGCGCTGGTGTTCGGCATCTTCGGTTCGACCGCGGTGTACATCACCGCCTCGAATGCCGATTTGTGGGTCGGTTATCCGGGTACCCAGAGCATCGAACTCGGACGTCCGATCGCGCCGGCCGCACGCACCGCGCTGTTGATGGATCCGGGCGTCGCGCGGGTGGAGCCCTTTGCGTGGGTGGATGGCGACTGGCGCGGCCCGGCCGGCACCGGCGGCGTGTCGGTGTTCGTGTCCGGCATCAGCCCCGAACCCGACGGCATGATCTTTTCCGACGTGCTGACGCCGGCACAACGCGCATCGCTGAAGGAACCGTTCGCGGTGATCGTCGATCGCGCCGATTTGCCCAAACTCGGCGTGCCGATCGGCGGACAAGCGCTGATCAATGGCGAGCTGGTGCGCATCGTCGGTGTCGCCAGCGGCATCCGCGCGCTGGGCGGCGTGAACGTGGTCGCGTCGCTGGATACCGCGCGCGCGCTGGACAACGACACCGGCGGCGCGGAAGTCGCGTACTACGTGGCGAAACTGAAACCGGGTGCGGACGCGGGCGCCATCGCCGCGCGCATCGACGCGTCAGCACACGGCTACGCGGCGTGGACCGCCTCGGACTTCGCGCGGCGCGCGGTGCTCTACTGGATGTTCCAGACCGGCGCGGGCCTGGGCGTGATCTTCCTTGCGGTCGTCGTCTTCATCGTGGGCGCGATCATCACCAGCCAGACCTTGATGGGCGCAATCGCGGGATCGGTGCGCGAGTACGCGACGCTGCACGCGCTGGGCGTGGGCTTGGGTTCGCTGCGGCGCGTGGTGCTGGAACAGGCCGCGTGGATCGGCGTGTGCGGCCTGATCGCGGGCGTATTGTTGAGCTTGGGGTTGATCGGGCTGGCGAAATGGCAGGACGTCCCGGTGGAGTTGAACCTGCCGGCATGGATTGCGTGCGCTGCGCTGGTGATGGGCATCGCGCTGGTCTCGGGCGCGGCCGCGGTGCGCGCGTTGCGGAGCGCCGATCCGGCGTTGCTGCTCCGATGAACGCGCTCGAAGCCCGTGATCTGCACATGGGGTACACCAGCGGCAAGGTGCGCACGGAAGTCCTGCGCGGCCTGTCGCTCTCCGTCGATGCCGGTCGCCTGACCCTGATCGCGGGACCGTCGGGGTGCGGCAAGAGCACGCTGTTGTCGATCCTGTCGGGCTTGCAGCGGCCGGATGCCGGCAGCGTGATTGCGCTGGGCGAAGACCTGTTTCGTGGCAACCGCCACGCGCGCGACCGTTTTCGGTTGCAGCACACCGGCTTCGTGTTCCAGGGTTTCAACCTGTTCCCGGCGCTCAGCGCGCTGGAACAGGTGATGCTGCCGCTGGGTTACATGGGCGTGGATGATCGGACCGCGGAAGCGCGCGGGCGCGCGGCGCTGGAGGAAGTCGGATTGTCCGATCGCATGCACTTGCTGCCGGCCGAACTTTCCGGCGGCGAAAAGCAGCGCGTCGCGATCGCGCGCGCCTTGGTCAAGCAGCCGCAACTCTTGTTCGCGGATGAGCCCACCAGTGCGCTGGATGCCGCCAACGGCCAGATCGTGATCGACACGCTGCGCCGCATCGCGCACGAACATGACACCACCGTGCTTTGCGTCAGCCACGATCCGCGCCTCGTCACCCACGCCGACCGCGTGCTGGCAATGGAAGACGGGGTGATATTCAATGACCGGCGCGTGCCGCATGATGATTCCGCGCTTCGAGAGGAGAGGACATCGTGAAACCCCATCGCTGCGCCGGCTTCGCGCTTGCCGTCATGGCGCTCGCGCTGGGCGCGTGTTCGCCCGGCGGCGAACCGGGCGCAGCCGGTACGCCTGCGCAATCGTCGCAATGGCTGGCTGTCGCGCGCGGAACAGTTGCCGTCGAAGGCGGCATGGTGCTGGTCGCTGCGCGGACCGATGGCGTGGTGGAGTCGGTCGCGGCCAAGCAGGGCGATGTGGTCAAGCGGGGGCAGGCGCTGGCCACGCTGGATGCGCGCAGCGCGAACATCGCGGTGGCGAGTGCGGAGGCGGGCGTCGAACAGGCCAAGGCGCAACTGGCCGGGCTGCAGGTGTCCCTGAAGCAGGCCCAACAACGCGCGCCGCGGATTGCCGCGGCCGCCAAGGCCGGTGCGGCGACCGGCGAAGCCGCCGAGCAGGCCCGCGATGCGGTGGCCTCGCTGAAGGCCAGGCAGGCGGCCGCGCAGGCTGAACTGGATGCCGCGCGCCAGAAAGCCGCCGCGGCAAGACTCGATCTCGATGCCACCACGCTGCGCGCCCCGGTGGCGGGTGCGGTGGTGATGCGTCGCATCGCGATCGGCCAGTCGGTAGCCGCATCGTCCGGGCAGCCGTTGTTCGAACTGCTGCCCGACCGACCGCACATCGTGCAGGCGCAACTCGACGTCGACGCGGCCAGCGCCATCCGTGCCGGCATGCGAGCGGAGGTGGTACGCGACTCGGGCAATGGACCGGCGTACGAGGCGACCGTGACGTGGGTCGGGCAGGTGCTGCAGCCGGCCGGCTTGACCCAGGACCCGCTGGAACGTGCGCTCGCCAATGATGTCGATTGCACGCTGGAGCTTGCGCCGGTGAAGAACGGACAGGCCCCGCTCCGGATCGGACAGCGCGTGCTGGTCCGTTTTCCCCGGCAGCGCCCGTGACGGATCGTGTGGGTTGGGCTGAGCCCAACCTGCCAAGCTTGGCGTTTGGTGCGTAGCCGCTGTCGTGGAAAGTCAGGCCATGGAAGGCCGTTCTGATGTTTTGGTCCTCCGGGGCCGCATGAGACCGGAAGCTGGTTGCGCGGCGGGAACGATCGCACTCGAAAGCATCCGGAAAGCATCGCAGGACTAGAATTGCCGCCACTTGCGGCGGGCCGCTCCCGAGAAACGTTCGTGATCCAGTGGAACATCCTGTGTGACTTCGACGGCACCATTGCGGTCGAGGACGTCACGGACTCGCTGCTCGACCGCTTCGCGCCGCCCGAATGGCAGGTGCTGGAGCGCGACTGGCGTGCCGGGAAGATCGGTTCGGCCGAGTGCATGGCCGGTCAGGTCGCGCTGCTGGAAGCTTCGCGCGCTGAGATCGACCAACACCTTGCGACGATGCGCATCGATGCGGCGTTCCCGCAGTTCGTGGATGCGGCGCTGGCCGCGGGCGCGACGCTGCGGATCGTGAGCGACGGGCTCGATCATGCGATCCGCGCGATCCTGTCGCGTCATCAACTCGACGGACTGCCGGTCCTTGCCAACCGGCTGGTGCAAATCGGGCCACGGCACTGGAAACTGGAAACGCCGTTCTCGAATCCACAGTGCCGCGTTGGCAGCGGCCATTGCAAATGCGCCAGTGCGGTGCGCGAACACAATCGCCATCATCGCGTGCTGCTGATCGGCGATGGCGCGTCGGACTTTTGCGCGGCAGGCGAAGCCGATTACGTGTTCGCCAAACATCGTCTGGTCGAACACTGTCGCCACGCCGGGATTCCTCACACACCCATCGTCGGCTTCGCCGATGCGATCGCGCTGCTGCCGTCGCTGCTGACGGGCAAACTGCATACGCCGCAGCGCGCGCTGACGCCCGTTCCCGTCCTCTGAGAAATCGCAGGTCGAACCATGGATTCCGCAACAGTTGCCACGGCTTTACCGGTCGACGTGTCGCTGGCGCACGGACTCGACACACCGCAAAGCGCGAGCCTGTTCGACACCGCCTGCGGCCCCATTCCTGGCGGCGTCAACAGCACCGCGCGCGCCACGTGGTCGGGTTGGACGCCGTATCCGTTGTTCGTCGAAAGCGGGCAAGGTTCGCGGCTGACCGACGTCGACGGCAATGAGTACATCGACTACCTGCTGGGCCTCGGGCCGATGCTGCTCGGACATCGGCCGCCGCGCGTCACGCAGGCGGTGGTGGATTTCATCGAGCAGCGCGGCACGGTGTTCGCGCTGCCGACCGCGGACGAGGCGCGGCTGGCGCAGAAGATCATCGCCGCAGTGCCATGCGTGGAACAGGTCCGCCTTTGCAACACCGGCACCGAGGCGGTGCTGTATGCCACGCGGCTCGCGCGCGCGTTCACCGGCCGGCCCAAGCTCGTCCGCTTCGAAGGGATGTACCACGGTTTTTCGGACCAGGTGTACTGGAGCAAGCATCCGGACATCGCCAAGGCCGGCCCGGATCATCGTCCGGTGCCGGTGGCGCAGGGCCCGGGTCTGCCACGCGGCGTGGAAGAGAACCTGATCATCCTGCCTTGGAACGACGCGGACGCCCTGGCCGACGCGATCAAGCGCGAAGGCGATTCGATCGCGGCCGTCGTCACCGAACCGGTGATGTGCAACACGGGTTGCATCCTGCCGAAACCCGGCTACCTCGAAGCCATGCGCGACCTCACTGCGCGTCACGGCATCGTGCTGTTGTTCGACGAAGTGATCACCGGCTTCCGGCTGGGATTGGGGGGTGCGCAGGCGCGCTTCGGCGTGACCCCGGATTTGTCGGTGTTCGCGAAGGGCCTGGGTGGCGGTTTTCCCGTCGCAGCTTGCGGTGGTCGCGCCGACATCATGGCGCTGGTTGCCAACGGTACCGTCTCGATGGCGGGCACCTACGCCGCCAACGGCATCGCGATCGCGGCGGCCAACGCGGCACTGGATGAATTGGCGACGCCCGGCTTGTTCGCGAAACTCGATGCGCTTTCCGACGAGCTGCGGCTGGGGCTGGACGCGGTGTTGCGCGAGGCGGGGCTGCCCGCTTCCGTGGTGGGCGTCGGCCCGCTGATGCAGGTATGGTTCGCGCGCGAACCGATCCACAACTACCGCGACGCCGAACGCCATGCCGACCAGAAGCTGTTCGATCGCTGGTGGCGCGGCATGTTGGCGCGCGGGGTGTTGTTCCATCCCGGTGCCTATGAAAACCTGTTCGTGTCGACCGCGCACACCCGCGAAGATGTCGCGCAGACCCTCGCTGCCGCGAAAGAGGTTGCCACCGATCTCGCGCGCGATGTTTGAGCGCTTTGGCGTGCGTAATGTTGGGCTTCTGCCGATGAAGCAGGCGTAGGTTGGGCTGAACCCGGAGCGTGCTCCGGGGAAGCCCAACGTTATACCCTTGCGCGCACGTTGGGCTTCCGCCGGTGAAGCCGGCGTCAGCCCAACCTACCGAGCTGCGATGATGTTGGGCTTCTGCCGATGAAGCCGACGTCGGACCAATCCGCGAGTTGTGGACCATGAGCAAGTTCCAATTTGCACAAGTGAATGTCTTTTCGGCCGATCCGCTGGGCGGCAATCCGCTCGCGGTGGTGCATGCCGCCGAAGGCCTGGACGACGCGCGGATGGCCGCGTTCGCCCGCTGGACCAATCTTTCGGAAACCACGTTCCTGCTGCCGCCGACCGATCCGGGCGCGGATTACCGCGTCCGCATCTTCACACCCGTCGGCGAACTCCCGTTCGCCGGCCATCCGACGCTCGGTTCCTGCCATGCCTGGCTGACTGCGGGCGGCAAGCCAGGCAAGCCGGGCGTGGTGTCGCAGCAGTGCGGCGTGGGCATCGTGCGCATCCGCATCGACGGCCCGCGGCTCGAATTCGCCGCGCCGCCGTTGCGTCGCACGGGGCCGCTGGAATCCGACGTGCTCGCGAAAATCGCGAGCGCACTCGGCGTGCCGTTGGCGGACATCGTTCATCACCAATGGGTCGACAACGGCCCCAACTGGTGCGCGGTGATGCTTCGCTCGGCGCGGCAGGTGCTTTCACTCAAGCCCGGCTGGGCTGCGCTGAAGCCGCTCAAATTGGGGGTGGTGGGTCCCCACGATGCCGGGCACGACGCCGCGTTCGAGGTCCGCGCATTTGTCGGCAGCGGCGGCTACGAAGATCCCGTGACCGGAAGCCTCAATGCGGGTCTGGCGCAGTGGCTGATGCACGAAGGGCTCGCGCCGGCTTCCTACGTCGCGGCCCAAGGCACCGCACTGCAGCGCGCCGGCCGCGTCCATCTGCGGATGGACCAGGATCAGGTTTGGGTGGGTGGCGACGCCGTGAAGGTCATCCACGGCGAGCTTGCCCTATAGACGCAGCGGATTCCGGGGTCAGCCGGCCCGGGCGACGCCGCCCAGCCGTTACATCGATACGCCCAATCCGTAAGGATCATCCTGCGGCAGGTCGGTGCCGGTGGCGCCTTCGGCGAGCCGGATCTTGAGCGCGAGGCCGTCGCGCGAATCGGCCTTCGACAGCGCCTCTTCGAGATCGATCGTGCCTTCCTTGTACAGCTTGAACAGCGACTGGTCGAAGGTCTGCATGCCTTCTTCCAGGCTGCGTTCCATTGCCAGCTTGATCTCATGCACTTCGCCGCGGCGCAGCAGGTCGCGGATGTGCGGCGTGTTGATCAGCACCTCGACCGCGGGGCGGCGGCGGCCGTCCTTGCCGACCACCAGGCGCTGCGAAATGATCGCCTTCAGGTTCAGCGCGAGGTTCATCAAAATGTTGCGGTGCGCGGCCTCGGGGAAGAAATTGAGGATGCGCTCGATGGTCTGGTCGGCGTTGTTAGAGTGCAGGGTCGCCAGGCAGATGTGGCCGGTTTCGGAGAAGCCGATCGCGGCGTCCATGGTGTCGGTGTCGCGGATCTCGCCGATCAGGATCACATCCGGCGCTTCGCGCATCGCGTTTTTCAGCGCCTCGTGATAGCTGTGGGTGTCGAGCCCCACCTCGCGCTGGTTGACGATGGACTTCTTGTGTTTGTGCAGGAACTCGATCGGGTCCTCAATGGTGAGGATGTGGCCGGCGGAGTTGGTGTTTCGAAAGTCGATCATCGATGCCAGCGTGGTCGATTTGCCGGAACCGGTGGCACCCACCACCAGGATCAGGCCGCGCGGCTCCATGATCAGCTTCTTGTAGATCGGCGGCAGCAACAATTCCTCGATGGATGGAATGTCGCTCTTGATCGCGCGGATCACCAGCGCGACCTCGCCGCGCTGCTTGAACACGTTCACGCGGAAACGGCCGACGTCCTTCACGGCGAGGGCCATGTTGTATTCCAGCTCACGCTCGAACTTGGGCACCGAGCCCTCGTCCATCAGCGAGTACGCGATCTTCTTCACCATCCCCGACGGCAGCGGCGAGGTGCCGAGCGCCGCCAGCCGTCCCTCGATCTTGATGTGCACGGGCGTGCCGGTGCTGAGGAACATGTCCGACGCACCGCGATCCATCATCAGCTTGAGGAAGTATCCGATGTCCATCTTTGATCCCCGGTCACAAAACCCCAACCGCACCGCCCGGACGGCGTTGCAAAGCCGAAATGGTACGCCGACAATGCGTCGATGCATCCCGGAGTGTTGTTTATGACACGCACGCGGCGAAAAATCCATGGCCCCCGCTTGACCGGATTGGCCATTCTGGCGTCCCTGCTGGCCGGATGCGCCACCGCGCCTCCACCGATCCAGATGATGGATCACGCGCAGATGGAGATTCGCGCGGCGCGCAGTGCCGGCGCGGCCACCACCGCGCCGGACGCGCTGGGCGAGGCCGAGCGCCGGCTGGCTGCGGCGCAGCAGTTCAGCAGCAACGGCGACAACGGCAAGGCCGCCGACAAGGCCGCGGAAGCCGAAGCCGCCGCCGCCACCGCGCGGGCGCGCGCCGAGGCCGCGAAACTGGATCGCCAGATCGACCAGCAGACCCAGGTGAATGCCGGGCTGCAGGCCGACCTGGAACGCCGCCAGGCTGCGGCCGCCGCCGCCCAGCAAGCCGTGACGGCGCCGCCCGCCGCGGCGTCGTCCAGCGGCAACGGGACGGTGGACCTGCCCGCGATCCAGCTCGGGCAGCCGGCGCCGGGATCGAGCGCCGCCGAACCTGCGCCCGCCAGCACCCCAGCGCCCGCCAGCACCGATGGTCAACCTGAGCCGGGGGTGTACCCATGAGGCATGCGATCACCACCGTCGCGCTGATCGGCGCGCTGGCATTCGGCCTCGCCGCCATTTCGCCCGTCCACGCGGCAACGAAAGACCCCGACGTGGCGCGGCTGTCGGCGCAGCTCGAACAACTCAGCGCCGATCCCGAGCTCGGGCAGTACGCGCTGGCCCAGCAGGTCCTCGCGCGCAACGCGATCAACGATCTGCAGAACGCCGGCCGCAGCGGGCACGACCACGCGTTGTTCATGGCCGAGCAGCGCGTCGCGCTGGCGCAAGCCTCGGCAAAGACCGAAGCCGATCGCGCCAAGCTCGATCAGCTTCGGCAGGAACACGACCAAATCATGTTGCAAGCCAGCCAAGCCGATGCCGCCGCCGCGCGCGCGGAATTGGCGCGCCAGCGGCTGCAATACGAAGCGGCCGTGCAGCAGGCGCAGATGCTGCAGCAGCAGGGTGCGCAGGCGACGCAGCAGGCCCAGCAGGCGCAGGCCGAAGCCGAACAGGCGAGGCGGCTGGCCGCGGCGCAGGCGCGTGCGGCCACACTGGCGCGCAAGGAAGCCCGGCTGGCCGAGGCCGCGACCAAGGCGCTGCAAGGCAGCAGCGACAGCGGAGCCTCGGCCTCGGCGAGTGGCAGCGGCCACGCCGGCGGCAGCTTGCAGTTGTCCTCGGCGTCTTTCCAGTCCGGTTCCGACAATCTGACCACCTCCGGGCAGCGACGCGTGGCCGATTTCGGGCGCACGCACGCCGGCCAGAAGATCATCGTCGCGCCCCGCGCGTCCAGCAGCCAGCGGGTGCTTGCGGGCCGCCGCGCGATGGCGGTGCAACAGGCGCTCGCCGCCGCGGGGGCCGGGCAGGTCACGGTCTGGAAGGTGGCGTCCGCATCACAAGGCATGGAAGTGGAGATTCGCACGCAGAAGTAGCGTTAAGGGGCCGCCGATTTTCGTCGCGGCAAGCGAAAACAGTTCGCGGCTGCGATTCGGAGTGCGGTTGACCGGTGCTGTCGGGACGCTCGCTGCCGGCGCGCAAGAGGTTCGTTGGCGCACAACGTAAACCATTGTTGCGCGTATATATTTCAGGGAACTTTCGGACCCTTCCGGACGGGTTGCCAAGCCTCGCCGGTCGGAGTAGGGTCAGCCTCGAGGCCGGCCTCCTGCCGGCCCCGAGGCGCCATCGCATGAATCCCGCATTCGTTCGAATCCCACGCTCCGCAATCGCGGCGCGTGGATGTGGTCGTGCGCGCGCCGCAATCCGTCAAGCGTTTGCCACGCAAGAGGAGGCTGCTCAATGTTCGAACAACAGCAGAAAGACCATATAGACGCGGTGATGAAGGCGAACCCCGAGTTCCGCCGCCTTTATCAGTACCACCAGGAGCTGGACAGCAAGGTCCGCGATGCGGAGCTCGGTGTACTCCCGATGCACGACAACCAGTTGCTCGGCATGAAAAAGGAAAAGCTGCAACTGAAAGACCGCCTGACCCGAATGTGGAGCCAGATGGGCCACGCCTGAGCCATTGCCAACCCCGAAGAATCCTCGCCGGCCCGCCATGAGCGGGCCGGTTCGTTGATGCCGATCCGTTATGATGGACAGTCCGCGGGCATCCACGTGGGTGGCGTGCTGCAAGCGCGCGCGAAAGTGAACCGGGAAACAGCATGATCGTCGACAGCGTTCTTGATCTCATCGGACACACGCCGATGTTGCGCGTGCGCCGGCTGGATGCCGGGCCGTGCGAACTGTTCCTGAAGCTGGAGTCGGCCAACCCTGGAGGTTCGATCAAGGACCGGATCGGCCTGTCGATGATCGAAGGCGCCGAAAAGGCGGGCAAGATCAAGCCCAGCGCGACGCTGGTCGAAGGCACTGCCGGCAACACCGGCCTCGGTCTCGCGCTGGTCGCGCAGGCCAAGGGCTACAAGTTGATCCTTGTCGTGCCCGACAAGATGAGCCGCGAGAAGATCTTCAACCTTAAAGCCATGGGCGCCGAAGTGGTGCTGACGCGCTCGGACGTGGCCAAGGGCCATCCGGAGTATTACCAGGATCTGGCCGCGAGGATCGCCGAGGAAACGCCCGGCGCGTACTTCATCAACCAATTCGGCAATCCGGACAACCCGGCCGCGCACGAGGCCACGACCGGCCCCGAAATCCTGGAACAAATGGAGGGCCGGGTGGATGCGATCGTGTTCGGCTGCGGTTCGTCCGGCACCATGACCGGCCTTTCGCACTTTTTTGACCGTGAATCGCCCAACACGGAATTCATCCTGGCCGACCCGGTCGGTTCGATCCTCGCGCAATACATCAACGAAGGCACGCTTTCGACCAAGTCCGCCTCGTGGATGGTCGAAGGCATCGGCGAGGACTTCCTGCCGACCATCAGCGATTTCTCGCGGGTGAAGAAGGCATACTCGATCAGCGACAAGGAAAGTTTCCTCACCGCGCGCGAGCTGTTGAAGCAGGAAGGCGTGCTGGGTGGCTCGTCCACCGGCACGTTGCTGGCCGCGGCGTTGAGATACTGCCGCGAGCAGACCGAGCCGAAACGCGTGGTGACGCTGGTCTGCGACACGGGCAACAAATACCTGTCCAAGCTCTACAACGATTACTGGATGCTCGACAATGGCTTTCTCGATCGCCAGCCGACCGGTGACCTGCGTGACCTGATCATGCGCCCGTACGCGCAGCGCGACACCGTGGTCGCGTCGCCGGCGGACCTGCTGGTCACCGCCTACAACCGCATGAAGCTGTACGACGTCTCGCAATTGCCGGTGCTGGAGGGCGAGAAAATCGTCGGCATCATCGACGAATCGGATCTGCTGCTGCACGTCTACGGCGACGAAAAGCGTTTCCTCGACGCGGTTTCCACCGCGATGATCACGAGCCTGCAGACGCTCGACGTGAAAGCGCCGATCGAAGATCTTCTGCCCGTATTCGAGCACGATCGTGTCGTGATCGTGATGGATGGCGAGCGTTTCCTCGGCCTCATCACGCGCATCGACCTGTTGAACTACCTGCGGCGACGCGTGGCGTAACTACAATGCGCGCTGCGGTTCCACTGCCTCGTCATCCGGACGCGGTACATCCGCAGTCCTAAAACCCTTTTGATTATTGAAACGGCGGCATTCATGGCAAAACCCAATTCCCTTTCCCTCGCCACCCGCGCGATCCACGCCGGCCAGTCGCCCGATCCATCGACCGGCGCGATCATGACGCCGATCTACCAGACCTCGACCTACGTGCAAGCCAGTCCCGGCAAGCACCAGGGGTTCGAGTATTCGCGCACGCAAAACCCCACGCGATTCGCATGGGAACGGTGCGTCGCCGACCTCGAAGGCGGCGTTGCCGGGTTTGCTTTCGCATCCGGCATGGCCACCACCGCGACGGTGCTGGAGTTGATCGATTCCGGCAGCCACGTGATCGCGATGGACGATTTGTATGGCGGCAGCTATCGCCTGTTCGAACGCGTGCGCCGGCGCAGCGCAGGCATCGATTTCAGCTTCGTCGACCTGAACGATGCGGCGGCATTGAAGGCCGCGCTGAAACCCAATACGCGGATGATCTGGGCGGAAACGCCGACCA
>Ga0207652_10000211_pt1 | contig 61784 bp, 52 predicted proteins | sample KBSC63BmetaG_FD_184334 | JGI IMG/M metagenome (GOLD analysis project Ga0207652, IMG submission 184334) | Corn rhizosphere microbial communities from Kellogg Biological Station, Michigan, USA - KBS C6-3B metaG (SPAdes) (version 2) | ecosystem: Host-associated > Plants > Roots > Rhizosphere ... | reverse complement strand
AAACCCGGCGCGTCGGCGCCGCAGTATTCCTTGGCGATCTCGATCGCCTCGTCGATCGCGACCTCGGTCGGCACGTCGGCGCTGTGCTCGATCTCATAGAGGGCGACGCGCATCACGTTGCGCTCCAGCGGCGCGATCCGCTCCAGCTCCCAGCCTTTGGCGTGAGCCGCGATCGCGGCGTCGAGCTCGTCGCGGTGCGCCTCCACGCCGGCGGCCAGCTCACGCGTGAATGGGCGCGACTCGGCGACCAGCTCCTCCAGCGGACGACCGGTGACATCCCGCTGGTAGCAGGCGAAAACGGCGTCGCGGCGCTGGTCTGACCTACGCATGCCGCCATTCTCTCGCTTCGGGCGGCTGGACGACTCGAGCGGCGTCAGCCCCGCGCGTAGCTGAGCGCCACGAGGCCCACGTTGCCGGAATCGTCAAGCACTTCTTTGCGCAGTGCCGCAGGGTCAAAACCTTGGGCGGGCGAGAGCTTCTTCGGCAGCGCGAAGACGCTGAACATATATGTTTCGCCGTCCCCTTCGGGACAGATTTCATAGCCCGCTTTGCCGAAGCTGTTGCGCCCGACGACAGCCCCCTTGGGAAGCTTGCCGGCTTCGATTTCCGTCAGATCGGGACTCAGTCCGGCGGCGGCCCAATCGAAAAAGAGCTTCCCTTCCACTGGCTGGACGCTCATTGTAAAGAGGACAAGTTCGGCGGTTCCTGGCGGCACTCCCTGCCAGCGCAGCGCCGGCGAAGTTCCCTTGCCGTCGCAGGTGTAGGTGGCCGGCAGTGTCCGTGGGCCGCCACTTGACGCCTGGCTGGACGGACTTTCCAAGGTCATGCTTGCCACGGTCGCTTCCCGGAGCTGCTGTGGAGTAATCCCGGGCTCCGGTTCGCCCTTGGGCTGCTGAATCCGGGCGCCGTGCTTGCCGCCCGCGGAGGATGGCTGCGCGCCGTTTGCGCCCGAGCCGCCCCCCGGTGCTCCTCCGGGGCCGTTGGCGCTGGCCGTGCCGCTTGCGGCCGTGCCCTGGCCATCGGCCCCGGGGCCGTCGGGGCCGCCCGTACCAGGGTTGCCCGAGGAATCCGCCGAGGCGGCGGTCGAGGTGGAGGAGCCCGAGGACCCTCCGCCACAACCGGCGAGCATGAGCGCCGCGAGGACGAGCGCCAGCATGACCCCGACGCTCGTCCTCTCTGCGGACCCGGCTAGGAGGCGCTTATCGATTCGCCCCTGTGCCATTCGAATGCTTCGGTCGGGAAGACCCCGTTCCATTCGACCGATTCGCCGAGCGCTTCCAGTTCGGTCCCGGTCGCCGCGAAGCTCGAGGGGCTGAACGTGGCGCTTTCAGTGGTGTTATTGACCAAGCCGCCGGCCGTGCCGGTGACGTTGGCCCAGACGCCCCACAGCGGGCAGAACCAGCCGCCGTAGAGGACCCAAACGTCGACTTCTTTGACAACCAGGTAGTTGCTGGTGCCAACCGTCTTCAGTTCGGACGGCCAAGGGAATTCTTCTGCTTCGATCGCTTCCACCGTGCAGGTCGAATTCGTGTAGCAGTTGAAAAGGGGCAGGCTGGTGATGTTCCCCTTGCCGGTCCCCGCGCTGTTCCAGATTTCGACTTCGTAGAGGAAGTTGGTGCAGGTGGTCGTCATCCCCCACATCGAGAGGCCGCTTTTTTCGGCCCCGCCGAGAATCGTTTCGGTGCCTTCCAGCGCTTTGCCGTTGAACTTCCAGGCTGGTGCGGCGCTGGCGCTGGAAGCGAGGGCAGCGCTAAGCATGAGGGCCACCAGAAGGGCCCCCAAGGCAGCGCCCATTGCCTTGGGTCTCATCGCCTCGTACCCCCGCATATCACGCACGCTCGGTGCTTTTGCATGACTTGTGTCTCCTGTCTATTGCTCGATGGACTGGAAAAACAGCTACTGCTGATAGAAGCTTTCGAGATGGGGCTAGTGCCGCCGGCCGCGCTCCTCTCCTCCGCATGACCATGCCCTTGCCACTCGCAAAGTTCCCTTCCCTAGATCTCCAGGCGTACCCTGAGACCCTCCAACAGGTACCACATTTGGCCGCCGCTCGCCACCCCGGCCGGCAAAACGCCCATCGACCTCAGGCGCGAGAGACGTACTCGCCGCTGCGAGTGTCGACCCGGATCGTCTCGCCCTCCTCGATGAAGAGCGGCACCTGCACGACGACGCCGGACTCGAGCGTCGCCGGCTTGCTGCCACCGCCGGAGGCGGTGTCGCCCTTGACGCCGGGCTCGGTCTGGGTCACCTTCATGTCGATCGCGCTGGCAACCTGCACGTCGCTGGCTCGCTCGTCGACGAAGAGCACGTCGACCTCGGCGTTGGGCAGCAGCCACTGCATGGCCTCGCCGGCGAGCTCGCGCGGGATCTCGATCTGCTCGTAGTCGCGGGTGTCCATGAAGACCGCCGCCTCACCGGAGTCGTAGAGGTATTGCATCTTGCGCGACTCGGTCCGCACCGGGCGGAACTTCTCGCCGGCGCGAAAGGTCTTGTCCTGCACCGAGCCATCCTCGATCCGGCGCAGCTTGGTGCGCACGAATGCCCCGCCCTTGCCGGGCTTGACGTGCTGGAACTCGATGATGCGGAAGATCTTGCCGTCGATCTCGATGTGCGAGCCGTTGCGGAATTCGTTGGTGCTGATCACGGCGGCGAATCCTAGAGCGCGATCGCGCCTCGCGACTTCTTCGGAACTCAACAGAGCACCGGGAGATCGATCGTCTAACGTGCGAGACAGGGAATGAAGGGGGTCCTCACAGCTGCCATAGCCATCGTCGCCCTGACGCTACCGTCGGCGGCGTCCGCCGTGGCCGAAGAAGGACCGACGCGCGTCCAGTACGTCGAACAGCTCGAGCCGATCTGCCAGGCGAACACCAAAGCCAACAAGCGCATTCTCAAGAACGTCAAAACGAAGGCCAAGAGCAAGGTGCCGGCGAAGCTGAAGCAGGCCGGTGCTCAGTTCATCCACGCTTCCGCCGTCTTCGGCAAGACCGTGGAAAAGCTAAAAGCCGTTCCGCGTCCACCGGCCGACGACGCGCAGCTGCGCAAGTGGTTCACCCAGCTCAGGGTCGTCCAGGCCAAGCTGCGCGCCCTGGGCGTTGCGCTCAAGGCGGACGAAGAAATCAAGGCTGCTCACGAACAGATCCGGGTCGAACGAGCCGCCAACGCGGCCAACAACTACAGCTTCGCCTTCGGCTTCCATTACTGCCACCTGACCCCCTCGCGCTTCACCTGAGCCGGCAGGGAGATAAGCCGCGGCTACTCGGCTTCTTCGGCCGCGGTCCTCGTCGTCAGCGTGCCGGCGGCGCCACCGGAGAGCACGCGGCGAACCAGGCTCGGCGCGAGCACCCGCGCCACCGCAGCGAGCGCGTAGCCCCGCGGCACATAGCGCTCGGCCTTGCCGCCGGGCCCTGCCTCGAAGATCGCCTCGGCGACCTTCTCCGGCTTGGAGACGACCCAGCGGGTGAGGGCCCGCTCGCGCAACTCGGTCGCCGGAAAGCCCTCGGTGGCGATGAAGCCGGGCAGGACCATGCCGACGTGGACGCCGTGAGCGCGCTCCTCGGCGTAGAGGGAGTCGGTCCAACCGATCAGCGCGAACTTGCTTGCCGAGTAGGAGCCGGTGCGAGCACGGGCGACGCGCCCGGCGGTGCTGGCGACGTTGACGATCGCACTCGGCGCCGAGGCGCGCAGGGCCGGCAGCAGCGCCTCGGTGAGGCGGACGACGGCGTCGAAGTTGAGCTGCATGTGGCGCTGGACGTTGGCGTAACCGCTCTCGGCGAAGCCGCCGCGCCAGGATGCGCCGGCGTTGTTGACCAGCAGGGTCAGCCCGCGGCCGCGCTCCTCGACGTGGGAGCGGATCCGCGCCGGGGCGTCCTGGGCGGTGAGATCGACGGCGACATAGCTCACCTCACACGGCAGCGAGTCGGCGAGAGAGCGGAGGCGGTCCTCACGGCGGGCGACGAGGATCAGCTCGGCACCGGGCTCGCGGGCGAGGCGGCGCGCGGTCGCCTCGCCGATACCGCTGGAAGCTCCAGTGACCAGGGCCGTAATTTGGCTGGGACTCATGAGCGGAACGCTACCTTTCGCGGCAGACTGCGGACGTTTGTTCGAATCGACATACTGCCGCACCTGAGATGAGCAAAACACCCGGACTACTCGACAACCTCCTTCGTGCTCCAGGCCCTTCGGGGTACGAGGCGCGCGCCTCCACGACCTGGCGCGAGGCAGCGGCCTTCGCCGATGTCTCGGCCGACGGAATCGGCTCCTCGGTGGCACGCATAGGCGATGCCTCGCCGCTGCTCGCCGTCGTCGGCCACATCGACGAGATCGGCCTCGTCGTCCGCCATATCGACGAGAAGGGTTTCCTCTGGTTCGCGCCGATCGGAGGGTGGGATCCGCAGATCCTGGTCGGCCAGCGGGTCGAGGTCCAGGGCGCAGGTGGGCCGGTGCTCGGCGTGGTCGGGCGCAAGCCCCTGCACCTGCTCGACGCCGACGCGCGCAAGAAGGTGGTCGAGATGAAGTCCCTGCACATCGACATCGGCGCCGCGGATCGCGACGCGGCCGAGGCCCTGGTCCGGGTCGGCGACCCGGTCGTCATCAACGCCCAACCGCTCGCCCTCGGCGGTGGGCGCCTCGTCTCGCGCTCGATGGACAACAGGCTCGGTGCCTACGTCGCGCTCGAGGCCCTGCGCCGCTGCCACGAGGGCGGCTCGCTGAAAGGAAGCTTTGCCGCGATCGCCGCGGTGCAGGAGGAGATCGGCCTCTTCGGCGCTCGCACCTCCGCCTTCAAGGTGCAGCCTGACCTGGCGCTGGTCATCGACGTCACCCACGCCACCGATGCCCCCGGTGTCGATGAGAAGGAGCTGGGCAGCCACTCACTCGGCTCCGGGCCGGTGATCTACCGCGGCGCCACCCTCTCTCCCAAGGTCTCCGAGCTGCTGATCGAGGTTGCCAAGGACGCGGGAATCGAGCACACGGTGGGTGCCACCGGCAACTCGACCAGCACCGACGCCGACGGGGTGCAGTTCACCCGCTCGGGGATCCCCACCGGCCTCGTCTCGATCCCCCTGCGCTACATGCACTCACCGGTCGAGATGGTCGACCTCGCCGACGTCGAGGCCACCGTCGCCCTGATCGTGGCCTTCGCCGAGCGCCTCGACGACAAAATTGATCTCAGCCGCTAATTGAGGCTGAGGCGTCGCCAGACAAGGAAGCAGGGAGCGTGGCGTGCTTTGCACGCGAGCGACCGATGACGCCGTATGGCGATGCCTCAGCCTCAGTTAGCCACGAACACGGCGTCGCGGCCGTTGGCCTTCGCCGAGTAGAGCGCGGCGTCGGCGCGAGCAACGAGATCGTCGGTATCGACGGTGTCGGGCTTGGTCACGGCGGCGCCGATGCTGATCGTCACGCCGACGCCGGCCGGGCGTCGCTTGCGCACCGCCTGGCGCAGCCGCTCGGCGACCCCGACCGCGTCTTTCTCGCTCGCCCCGGGGAGGACGATGAGGATCTCCTCGCCGCCGATCCGGTAGATCGAGTCGCCGGCCCGCAGCACAGCGCGCATCGTGTAGGCGACGTCCTGCAAGACCGCGTCGCCGGCGGCGTGACCGAGCTGATCGTTGACCCGCTTGAAGTGATCGAGATCGCAGAGCAGCAGCGCGTGTGACTGGCCGCCTTTCCTGTCGTCGCAGGGAGCGCCATCGAGCTCGGCGAGGCGCTGCTCGAGCGCGTTGCGGTTAAAGAGGCCGGTGAGAGGGTCGAGGGTCGAGCGGCGCCGGTGGGCGCGATCGGACTCGACCAGCGCGCCGGAGAGGATCACCGTGCTGAGGACGAGGGCGACGGTGACGATCAGAGCCTGGCTGTGCGCGGAGGCACTTGCCGGATCGACCGCGACCGCGCTGATAAGGAGGACGGCGAGCAGGTAGACCGTGCCGACGACCATGCCCCAGGGATCGAAGCGGACGCCCAGGGTGACGGCCGGCAGCGCGAACCACATCAAGACGGGGCTGGTCGGGCCGCCAGTGGCGATCACCGCGGCGGCGAGCAGCAGCGGCAGCGCCCCCCAGGCGGCCGCGACCCAGAGCCAGGGCCGCTCGCTGGCCTGCATGAAGCGATCGGCGACGGCGAAGCCCGCGAAGCCCACCGCCAGTGGCGCCAGCCAGAGCCAGCCGATCTCGGGGCCCGCAGCGGCGAGCGCCAGGGCGAGGATCGCGAAGCAGGCGGCGCGGTAGCGGCGCACGCGCCGCTCCATGTCGAGCAGGCGCTCGCGCCGAGCCTCCTTGCGGGCGACCGCCAGCAGCTCCGGCCGGGGCATCTCGCTCGTCGCGTTCACCCTGCGCTGATCGGCCGTTCCAGCCGCCGCAATGAGCGTTGCAGGAGACCTGCCGGGACCTGACCTAATCGACGAGCTGCAGTTGCTTGGGCAACCCGCTGAGGTTGCGGTGGCCCTCGGCGGTGACGACGATCAGGTCCTCGATCCGCACGCCCAACTCGCCGGGCAGGTAGATGCCCGGCTCGATCGTCACCACTTCGCCGGCCTCGAGCACGTCCTCGGAGCGCTGCGAGACGCGCGGCTCCTCGTGGACCTCGATACCAACGCCGTGGCCGAGGCCGTGGCCGAAGCGCTCGCCGTGGCCGGCGGCGGCGATCATCTCGCGGGCGACGCCGTCGACGTCCTCGGCCTTGACGCCGGCGGCGACGGCCGCGAGCGCGGCTTCCTGGGCCCCCAGCACGGTTTCGTAGACGGCGCGCGCGGCCTCGCCCGGCTCGCCGGTGGCAAAGGTGCGGGTGCCGTCGGAGCAGTAGCCGTCCAGCTTGGCGCCCATGTCGAAGACGACCAGCTCACCGCGGCCGATCACGCGCTCGCCCGGCTCAGCGTGCGGCAGGGCCCCGTTGGGGCCGGCGGCGACGATGGTCGGGAACGAGGGCTCGGCGCCCTGCTCGCGCATCCGCGCCTCGGCGGCGCGGGCGACCTCGAGCTCGCTGCGTCCCGCCAGGCCGCGCTCCAGCGAGAAGCGCCAGATCTCGTCGGCGAGCTCGGCGGCGGCGGCGATCGCCGCCAGCTCGGCCTCGTCCTTGACCCGGCGCAGCTTCTCGACCGTACCGGCCGCGCCCTCGAGCGTGACCCCCTCGGGCAGTTTTTCCTCCAGGCGCTTCAGCGTGCGCACCGCCATGTGGTGGTCTTCAAAGCCCGTTTTGCCGCTTAGCCGCGAGGCGATGCCACCCAGCCAGTCGTCCGTGACGGTGACCACGTCCCAGCCCTCGACCTCGGCCTCGGCGCGCTCGGTATAGCGAAAGTCGGTGAGGAAGACACGCTGCTCGGCAGCGCAGATACAGGCGCCGTTGGTGCCGCCGAAGCCGGTCAGGTAGCCGACGTTGACCAGGTCGGTGACGAGCAGGCCGTCCAGCCCCCGCTCGGCGAGGAGGGCGGCGAGGCGATCGCCGCGGCTCGCCATCAGCCCGTGCCGGCGCCGAGCTCGCCGGCGAGCAGCTCCAGCGCCTCGCGGTAGCCGTCGGGGCCCTTGCCGAAGATCTTGGTCAGGACGAGGCCGTCGAAGACCGAGAGCTTGCGCCACTCATCGCGCTCCTCGACGTTGGAGAGGTGCACCTCTACCGCGGGCACGCCGGTGACGTCGAGCGCATCGGCGATCGCGCGGCTGTAATGCGACCAGGCCCCGGCGTTGACCAGGGCCGCGTCGGCCAGCTCGGGCACCCGGTGCAGGTACTCGCAGAACTCGCCCTCGGAGTTGGTCTGGAAGAAGATCGCTTCCAGGTTGAACTCGTGGGCCCAGCGTTCGATCTTGGTCTCCAGCTCGCGCAACGAGAGGCCGCCGTAGACCGCCGGATCGCGGCGGTCGAGGATGTTGAAGTTGACCCCGTGCAGGACGGCGACGCGATTGTGCGACGTGGTCATCGGTAGAGCTCCTCCACAGCCATGCTGACCTTAGCCGGATCGACCAGCCGCCCGACCTGGGGCTCCCCGGGCTCGGCAAGCAAGACAAACCCGACCCCAGCCGCGGTCCTCTTCTTGTCGCGCTGCAGAGCCTCGAGCACGGCGTCGATCGGGATCGCGGAGTCGAGCGCGACCGGCAGCTGATGCCGCTCCAGGATCACCTTGACCTCGTCGCGCAGTTCGGGTGCGTCGGAGAGCCGCAGCGCCGCGAGCAGGCCGAGCCCGACCGCCTCGCCGTGCCGGTAGCGCCGGTAATCGCCGGCCGCCTCGATCGCGTGCCCGACCGTGTGGCCGAGGTTGAGCACGGCGCGCAGGCCGGCGTCTCGCTCATCTGCGGCGACCACCTCGCACTTGTAAAGGGCGCAGGAGAAGACCAGCTCCGCGAGCTGCCCGCGGTCGAGCGTCTCGAGCCCGCGGGTGCGCTCCCAGAGGTCGCCGCCGGCTAGCAGGCCGGTCTTGAGCAGCTCGACGAACCCGGCCGCCAGCTCCTCGGCCGGCAGGCTGGACAGCGTCGACGTATCGGCGATGACGGCGGCGGGCAGCTGATAAGCGCCGGCGTAGTTCTTGCCCTCCGGCAGGTCCACCCCGGTCTTGCCGCCGTAGGCCGAGTCGACCTGGGCAACCAGCGTGGTCGGCACCTGCACGACCGGGACGCCGCGCTGGTAGAGGTGGGCGCAGAAGCCGGCCAGGTCGCCGACCACCCCACCGCCGAGGGCGACGATGTGGTCCTCGCGCGTCATCCCCAGGCGGGCCAGCTCGCGCAGCACCCGCTCGGCCTCGGCCATCGTCTTCGCCGTCTCGCCGGGGGGCAGAACGACGCGGCCCGCGAGCGGCTCGAGACGGTCCGCGTAAAGCGGGGCGACGGACTCATCTGTGACGCAGAAGCGCTGCCCGGGCAGCGGCCAGGAGCCGGCCCCCAGGAGGCCGGGCCCGACGAAGACGGGGTACTCGCCCGAGGCGCTCGTGGCCCAGAGCATCTTGGTCCCGGCCGGCAGCTCGGTGTGGGCCAGGAGCGAAGGCATCGCGCGGGAGATCAGGCCGCGGTCGCCGGGTGGGATGACCGCATCGGCCAGGGGCCCGTAGAACGGCCGGCGCTCCTCGAGCAGACGCTCGACGTCCTCGGCGTTGCTGGCCAGCGGGCGGTCGCTGCGGGCGATCCGCCGCCAGGCCTCGCGCGCGTCGACCTGCAGCCAGACGACCAGGTGCCGCCCGAGCGCCTCGCGCACCCGCTCGGAAAGCACGCTGCCGCCACCAAGCGCGATCGCGCCGCCGTCGGCCCTCTCCAACAGCTCGCCGACTACTTCGGCCTCACGAGCCCGGAAGGCCTCCTCCCCGTCCTCCTCAAAGGCGCGCCGGATCGGCTTGCCGAACGCCTCTTCCATCAACTCGTCGATCTCGGTCGTGCGCAGGCCGGCGTCGCGGGCGGCGGCAAGCGCGGTGCTCTTGCCGGCCCCCATGAAGCCGATGAAGACGAGAGCGGGCCGCTTCCTCCGCTCGCGCGCGGGCGCGCCCATCACACCCGGGAGTCTCGCGCCCGCGCTCGCGCGTCCGGAAGCGGCTCGGTCTCGATCAACCCCGCCAATCGATCCTCTTCTGGTATGCCTCGATCGCGGCGAGGACGTCGTCGATGTGGTCGCCGCCGAACTTCTCGCGATAGGTGCGGGCGAGGACGAGGCAGACCATCGCCTCGGCGACGACGGCGGCGGCGGGCACGACGGTCGAGTCGGTGCGCTCGCGCAGCGCCTGAGCCGGCTGCTTGGTCTCGGTGTCGACCGAGCGCAACGGCTTGGTCAGAGTTGAGATCGGCTTGATCGCCGCCCGCACCGAGAGTGGCTGACCGTTGGTCATGCCCCCCTCCAAACCGCCGGCATGGTTCGTTTCGCGGAAATAGCCCCGCGCCTCCGACCAGAAGATCTCGTCGTGTGCCTCTGAGCCGGGGCGACCGGCGACGTCCCAGGCTTCGCCGATCGAGACCCCCTTGACCGACTGGATCGAGGCGACCGCGCCGGTGAGGCGACCGTCGAGCCGGTCTTCCCAGGAGATGTGGGAGCCGAGCCCGGGCACGAGCCCGAAGGCGCGCACCTCGAAGGTGCCGCCGAGGCTCTCGTTGGCCTTGCGCAGGCGGTTGATCTCCTCGACCATCGCCGCGCTGGCATCGGCGTCGAGGCAGCGCACAGGGTCCTCATCGACGCCGGCGAAGTCGTCGGGCCCGAGATCGTCGCGCTCGGGCGCCTTGACCGAGGCGATCTGGGTGACGTGGCTGTGCACGCTGACGCCGAGCGCGGTGAGGAAGCCGCGGGCGATCGAGCCGGCGGCGACGCGGGCGGCGGTCTCACGGGCGCTGGCGCGCTCGAGCACGTTGCGAACGTCTTTGTGGCCGTACTTCTGGGCGCCGACCAGGTCGGCGTGGCCGGGGCGCGGCAGGTGGACCTCCTCGACCTCGGCGTCGACCGGCCACGGGTTCATCCGCTCCTCCCAGTTGGCGTAGTCGCGGTTGGCGACGAGCACGGCGATCGGGCTGCCGAGCGTCCGCCCGTGGCGCACACCCGAGCGGATCTCGGTTGTGTCGGTCTCGATTTTCATCCGGCCGCCGCGGCCGTGGCCGAGCTGGCGTCGCGCCATGTCGGCGTCGAGCGCCTCGCGGTCGAGGTCGAGCCCGGCCGGCATTCCCTCGACGATCGCGACCAGCCCGGGCCCGTGCGACTCCCCCGCCGTTGTGAACCTAAACCCGCTCATCCAAACCCAAGGCTATAGGCGCGCCACCCAGCGGGCCCAGCCGCTGACTTCGCTTTTTTGGGCCGTGTGCACCCCAAAACGACGAAGTCAGCTTGGTGGACGTCGGGTTAGCCGCGGGCGGCGGCGCGCATCGTCTCCAGCGGCGCCGGGCGGCCGGTCCAGATTTCGAGCGAGAGGGCACCCTGCTGGACGAGGATCTCGATGCCGTCGACGGTGGTCGCGCCGGCCGTGGCCGCGGCGCGCAGGAGCGCCGTGGGCCCGCTGTCGTAGACCATGTCGACCACGGTCTGGCTTGGCGCGAACGCGTCGGCGACCAGCGGCAGCCCGGCGAAGGGGTCCTCGCCACCGAGGCCGACCGCGGTCGTGTTGACGATCAGCTCATAGGCGGCCTGGTCAGGCGCGCCGACGGTCGTCCCGCCCAGTTCCTCGCAGAGGTTCCGCGAGCGCAGCTCGGTACGGTTCCAAACCTCCACCTCGGCGCCCTCTCGCAGCAGCGCCCAAACGATCGCGCGGGCTGCCCCGCCCGCACCGAGCACAAGCGTCAGCTTGCCGGCGGGCGAGCCGGGAAGCGAGCGCAGAAAGCCCCCGGCATCGGTGTTCTCCGCCCGGACCTCGCCGTCGGCGAAGACCAGCGTGTTGGCGGCGCCGATCTCGCGTGCCGTCTCCGAGAGCTCATCGGCGAGCGAGAGCGCGGCGCCCTTGTGCGGCACCGTCACGTTGGCCCCCACGAAGCCCTCGCCGGGCATCGCCCGCACCCGCGCCTCGAAGGCGTCGGGAGCGACCTCGATCGCCTCGTAGCTCCACCCTTCTCCCAACCCCAGCTCGGCGAGGGCGGCGGTGTGCATCGCCGGCGAGCGCGAGTGGCCGACCGGGTAACCGAGGACGGCGAGCCGCGACACCACTATTCACCGCAGCTGGTTGGAGAGTTGCCGCCGGCCGCTTCGCGGGCCGAGTTGTAGCGGGCCACGTCTGCTTCGAATTCGGCTTCGGTCTTGGAGAAGACCAGCTTGTTGCAGGCGCCGGGCTCGACCACGTAGAAGAGGTAGTCGCCCTTGGCGGGGTGTGCGGCCGCTTCGATCGAGGCGAGGCCGGGACTGTCGATTGGACCCGGCGGCAGGCCCGTGTGGGTGCGCGTGTTGTAAGGCGAGTCGACCGCCAGTTCCGATTCGGTCAGTGGCTCGGTGTAGTTGCCGGTGGCGAAGCGGGTGGTCGCGTCGATACCCAGTGGCATGCCGTCGTGCAAGCGGTTGTAGATCACCCGGGCGACCTTCCTGCGGTCGCCTTCGCTGACTGCCTCGTGCTCGATCATCGAGGCGATCGTGACCACGTCGAAGACCGTCAGGTTCTTCGAGCGGGCGTACTTCATGTTGACCCCGGCGATGCGGTTCTTGAAGTCTTCGAGCTGCAGTTGCACCAGTTCGGCGGCGCTGGCGTGTTTCTTCAGTTCGAAGGTGTCCGGAAAGAGGAAGCCCTCGAGGTCCTTCGCGCCCTTGCCCCCATATTTGGCCGGGTTGAGGTACTTGGAGCGCACGCTGGCTTTCTCATAGCCGCCGCGCAGGCCTTCCTGCTTGGCGACCTCGGCGGTCTGTGCGCGCGTGTAGCCCTCGGGGATCGTCACCGTGACCGTCTTCAGCACCACCGGGGCCGGTGGCGGCGTGCTTTTGTGAAAGTGCTTGTAGGCGAGGGCGGCAATCGCGGCGATGCCGAGCAGGACCGCTGCCAGGCCGATCGCCACGCCGAGCCGGCGTCCGTTCGCGCGCGGTGGCTTGGCTGGCTTTGGAGCGGACGCCCGTGGTGGGGGCGGAGGTGGAGCAGCCGCCGAGGGAGGTGGAGGGGCCGCCGCCGGCGCACCCTTCTCCTCGCGCTTGGCGCGGCGCTCTTCGCGCTCGCGTCGCCGCTGCTCGCGTTCGGCAGCGGCGTGATCCTCACTCATCACCGCTCTCTTCAATCGCGGCGCGACCGGCGAGATAGGCCTGCAGCAGGTGGGCCGCCGCAAGTGAGTCCGGCGCGGCGGTGGCGCCTTCGCGCTTACTGGCCTCGGCCATGCGGGTGGTCAGCCGCTCGTCATAGGCCTCGACCGGGACGTCGAGGATCGCTTCCAGTTCGGTGCAGAAGGTCCGCGTAAGCGCCGCCTGGCTGCCTTCCTCGCCGCTGAGGTGCAGCGGCAGGCCGACGACCACGCGCTCGACCTCGTACTTGGCGACCAGCTCGGCGACCGAGCGAGCCTCGGAAGGCTCGATCACCGGCAGCGGTGTCGAGAGCGTGCCGCTGGGGTCGGAAATCGCGCAGCCGGTGCGGACGGTGCCGTAGTCGAGGGCGAGGATCCGCATGCTTAACCCGCCGCCCGTTCGAGCGCGGCGCGGGCCGTTGCCAGCGCCTCATCGAGCTTGCCGGCGTCCTTGCCACCGGCCTGGGCCATGTCGTCGCGACCGCCGCCGCCGCCGCCGACTATCGGCGCCGCCTCACGCACGACCGCCGCCGCCGAGAGCCCGCGCTCGACCGCTTCCCTGGAGACGAGGACGACCAGGGCGACCTTGCTCCCCTCGGCCCCGCCGAGGGCCACGGCGGCCGCACCGCCGAGCTTCGACTGGACCCGGTTGGCGAGCTCGAGCAGCTGCTTCTGGTCGGCGAGCGGGGCCCGCGAGACGGCCAGCTTGACGCCGTTTGCCTCGATCGCCTCGGCGACCAGGCGCTCCGCCTGCTCAGCGAGCAGCTGCTTCTGAGCCTGCTCAGCGCCCTTGCCGGCCTCGCGCAAGCGCTCGGCGGCGCGGCGCGCGCCGGCGATCGGGTCCTGCGGCGAGCCGAGCAGCTCGCCGACTTCGTCCAGGCGCTGCTCACGCTCGCGAAACCAGTCGATCGCCGCCGGGCCGCTGAGCGCCTCGATCCGGCGCACGTTGGCGGCGCTTGACCCCTCGGAGGCGATCTTGAAGATGCCGATCTCGGCCGTGTTGGCGACGTGGGTGCCGCCGCAGAGCTCGCGCGAGACGCCGTCGACCTCGACCACTCGTACCCACTCACCGTACTTCTCGCCGAAGAGCGCCATTGCCCCGAGCCGCTCCGCCTCGGCCCGCTGCATCTCGATCCAGCGCACCGGCCGGCTCGCCTTGATCCACTCGTTGACCCGGTCCTCGACCGCACCCAGCTCCTCCTCGCCGAGCCCCTGGCCGTGGGTGAAGTCGAAGCGCAGCTTGTCGGGGCGGACCGCCGAACCGGCCTGGCGCACATGGGTTCCGAGTCGCTCGCGCAGCGCCGCGTGCAGCAGGTGCGTGGCGGTGTGGTTGCGCATCGTCGCGTGGCGCGTCTCGCGGTCGACCTCGGCGACGACTGCGACGGCGGGGTCGATCTCGCCGGTCGGCTCGACCTCCAGGGCCTGGTCTTCGCCGACGCGATACACGTCGACCACGCGGGCCTCGCCGCCCTCCCAGCTGAGCGTCCCCGAGTCGGCGACCTGGCCGCCGCCCTCGGCGTAGAAGGGACTCTGCTCGAGCTTGACCAGGGCGCGGCCGTCCTCGCGCTCGACGGCGGCGAGGCCGGTGGTCGAGCGCAGCATCTCGTAACCCACGAAGTTCGTCGGCGGCGCCCCGGCGGCGAAGGTGAGCACACGCTCATGGCGGTCCTCGGAACCGTGCGCCGTCGCCGAGCCGCCGCGCGAGCGCTGGCGCTGCTCCTCCATCAGCTCCTCAAAGCCGCCGTCGTCGACCGAGAGGCCCTGCTCGGAGAGCAACTCCTTGGTCAGGTCATAGGGAAAGCCGTAGGTGTCGTGCAGCTCGAAGGCGTCGGCCGCCTCGATCCAGGAGGTCTCGGACTCCTTGGCTTCGGCGACCAGGCGCTCGAGCAGCTCGGTGCCCCGCTCCAGGGTGCGGCCGAAGCTCTCCTCCTCGTCGCCGACCCAGCGGGCGATCGTCGCGCGCTCGGCGACCAGCTCCGGGTAGGTCTCCCCCATGATCTCGATCGCGCGCTCGGAGAAGCGGCCAAGCCAGGGCGCCTCGAGGCCGAGCGTGCGGCCCTGCTGGATCGCCCGCCGCATGATCCGGCGCAGGATGTAGCCGCGATCCTCGTTGGAGGGCACGACGCCGTCGGCGATCAGGAAGGCGCTGCCGCGGGAGTGATCGGCGACGATCCGCATCGCCCGGGTCACGGCGCCGCCCTCTGAGTAGGAGCGCCCCGACATCTCCTCGGCAAGGTCGATCAGCGGCCGGATCAGGTCGGTCTCATAGACCGAGGGAACGTCCTGCAGGATCGCCGCCATGCGGTCGAGTCCCATGCCGGTATCGATGTTGCGCATCGGCAGCGGGGTCAGCGAGCCGTCAGCGCCGAGGTCGTAGGTCATGAAGACGTGGTTCCAGAACTCGAGGAAGCGGTCGGTGTCATCGCCGGGCCGATCGTCCTCGCCGCCGAACTCGGGCCCGCGATCGAGGTAGAGCTCAGAACACGGGCCGCAGGGGCCGAGCGGGCCGCCCTGCCAGAAGTTGTCCGCGCGGCCGAGGTGGACGATGCGCTCGTCGGGGACGCCAATGGCGCCCCAGCATGCGATCGCCTCCTCGTCCGGGCCGAGCCCGAGCTCCTCGTCGCCGCCGAAGACGGTGACCCAGATCCGCTCCGGGTCCATCCCGAACCCTTCGGTCGAGAGCTGCCAGCCCCAGGGGATCGACTCCTCCTTGAAGTAGTCGCCGAAGCTCCAGTTGCCGAGCATCTCGAAGAAGGTGAGGTGGCGCGCGGTGTTGCCGACCTCCTCGATGTCGGTGGTGCGGAAGCACTTCTGCACATCGGCGAGGCGGGGCGCCGGTGGCTTTTCGCGACCGAGGAAGTAGGGCTTGAAGGGCTGCATGCCGGCGGTGGTCAGCAGCACCGAAGGGTCGTGGACCGAGGGCACCAGCGAGGCCGAGGGAACGATCTTGTGCCCGCGCTGCTCGAAGAACGAGAGGTAGGTCTGGCGGATCTCGGCGGCTTTCATCGATCGCAGAGCCTAAGGTCTCAGGCCGCCGCGGCGATCGTGCCGTGGCCGACGATCGCCTCGCCGCGCAGCAGCACCGCGGTCTGGCCGGGAGAGACACCGGCGAAGTCCTCACCCAGTTCGACCCGCAGCTCGGCGTGCCGGCCTGTATCCGCGGTGAGGACGGCGGCGGGGACGGGTCGCGAGCGGTAGCGCAGGCGCACCGCGTCGACCGCCTCGCCCTCGCGGTGCAGGACGGCGTTGCGGAGGTGGACGGTGCGGGCCATCAGGTCACGGCGCGGGCCAACCGTGACCGTGTTCGCCGCCGCGTCGGTAGCGAGGACGTACATCGGCTCCTCGGCCCCGCCGCCGAGCCCGCGTCGCTGCCCCACGGTGAAGTTGTGGTGGCCGCGATGGCGCCCGATCGCCCGGCCGGAGCGGTCGATCACGTCTCCCTCGCGCTCGCGCAAACCGCCGTGGCGGCGCAGGAAGTCGCCCTTGCCCTGACCGGAGAGGAAGCAGAGGTCCTGGCTCTCGGGCTTCTTTGCCACCGCCAGTTGGTGGCGGGCGGCGATCTCCCGCACCTCGGGCTTGGTCAGCTCGACCAGCGGAAAGCGAACCCGCCGCAGCAGGCCGGGTGGCAGGGCGGCGAGCATGTAGCTCTGATCCTTGTTGGCGTCGGAGGCGGCGGCGAGCAGCGGCCCCTCTGTGTCCTCGACGATGCGGGCGTAGTGACCGGTGATGAGGTAGCTGGCGCCGAGGCGCTCGGCGAGGTCGACCATCGCCGCGATCCGCACCTCGCCGTTGCAGGCGATGCAGGGGTTGGGCGTGCTCCCCTGCGCGTAGCCGGAGACGAACTCGGCGACGACGCGGCGGCGGAACTCCTCCTCGAGGTCGAGCGTCAGGTGGGGAATGCCGAGCGAGTGGGCGAGCGAGCGCGCCCCGAGCACCGCCTCGGGCGAACAGCAGGCCTTGGCGCCGTCGGTCTGCGGATCGGCCCAGAGCTTCAGCGTCACGCCGACGACCTCCGCCCCCCGCTCCTGCTCGAGGAGCGCCGCGACGGCGCTGTCGACGCCGCCGGACATGGCGACGAGGACACGCTCTCGGGGTTCACCGCCGCCCGACACTTCGCTCCCCATCGTCTCTACGGAATGACCGTCTGAGGAGACAGGACCGCGCGTCTCTGCTCTCCTCTCGCCCAGACCCGGGACCAGAGATCGTGCAGAGCTCGCCGCCTGAGCCAAGGCGCGATGAAGTGCATCGGCCGCGAGCTGCGCGGCGTGCCGCTTGGCCGGCGTAAGACCGCCGAGCGACGCGTCGACGTCGTCGGTGCCGACCCGGGCGACGTCGAGCACGGGAGAGCCCTCGACCATCTCGGCGACCGCCGCTGTCGCCGCCCGCGCCGCCCCACAGCCCTCGGCATCGAAGCTGACCCGAACGACGGAGCCGTCCTCAACCACGAGCGAGATGCGCGACAGATCGCCGCAGGCCGCCCCCCCGGCAGCGCCGGTGAAGGCGCCATCCTCGGCCGGGCCAAGGCGGCTGCGGTCGTGCACATAGGCGTCTAGAAGCTCGCGATCCATGGCTACAGGGTAAGAGCCCGCCCTGATTGCCGCAGCAGTCTGCGCAGATCGGCAATCACAGCAGGCGCATCGTCGCGGATCTGACGCCAGGTGATCCTCACGACGCGCCAGCCATCCGTTATCAGCAAGCGGTCCCGTTCTCGGTCTCGTTCCGATGCTCGCCAGGTCTTGTGCACGAAGCCGCCGTCGAGCTCGACGATCAGGCGCTGCGCACGCCAGAGGCAGTCGACTTCGAAGAACCGCCCGGCAACGGCGACGTCGGCGTTGCGGTGGGGCGACGGAAGGTCGGTCCTTGCCAGCAGCTTGGCGAACATGGCCTCCAACTCGCGCCGCGTCACGCCCCGCGGTCTCTGGGCGTCGCCAAGAATGGTTCGTAGCGCCGCCGTTCCCGCCCGCCGCGGGTACCGCGCCATGAGCACGTGGATGGAAATGCGATCGGTGAGCCCGCGCACTTCGGTCTCGTTCAGCGCCCGTTCCAGCTGTTCGCGAGAGAGCACCGAGGCGAGGTCGAGCAGCGTCCGAGAGAGGCCGGTCACTGGAATGCGATCGAGAACACAAATTTCGTCGCCGTGAATGCTGGCCTGATGCGGGACTATTCCACCGCGTCTCCGCCAGCGGCCGGGGGACGTCACCTCAATCGCCCTTTCCGTCTGAGAGAGGATGCCCCAGAGTTCTCCTGCCGAGCGATGACTTAGCACCGCCTGGGCGCCGTAGGTCAAAACGGCGGCGAGCCAATGGCCGCGAACGCTGATTGCCGAATGGCCGATTGCGTAGACGCTCCTCTGCACCACGTGGAGCGAGCCGCGGCGAATGCGACGCCCGATCTGATCTGCCGAAAGCCCCAACTCGAGGAGTTGGTGGCGCGCCGCGACGCCGTGCTGGGCCCGGGCGAGCCGCGCAACCGCCATTTCCAAGGGGCCCTCCACATCTGAACTCCGTTTGATGCGGATATCGCACTCAACGGAGTTAGCGTCTTTGGGCGAATCGTTATTGGTTGGCACGCCCGAGGGATGCTCGCGCGGCCAGGGGCACGGGTGGCGCGCGGGGTGGGACAAAAGGCGCACGCAAAAGGAGGCTCCAGCCCGCCGGTACCGCCTCTGGCTTTGATCCCTTGAAGTAAAGGGTGGGTGCCTCCTCGCAGTCCCACAGGACCGAGAGAGATCAGCTCCCGCGCCGTTTGTGTTGGGTCAAACGGTGAGACGGCTCTCGTACGGGCTCGAGCCTCTGGCGCAACCGTAGCACCGCCCGGCTCGGTCGGGTGAACGACGTCAGGCATTTGGCCAGGCGATCGATCGTGACCGCGCGACCCTCGCGGAAACGCCGATCCGCCTCGGCGAAGCTCAGTCGTCGAGGTTGGAGAGCAGTAGCTCGGCCTCGCTCCAATCCTCAGGGCGGACGCGCAGGGCGATGTCGCCGCGGCCGTAGCGATCGAGCGGCCAGTCGACGGTGAGGACCGCCTCGATACGCGCATCTTCAAGCGCCTGGTGCCAGGCGCGGGCGGTCTTGACGTCGGCGAAGTCGCGCACCACCTCCCAGCTATCGAAGCGCGGGTCGTCAACGTGGACAGGGGTGGCTCCGGGCCCGGGCGAGCGGCTCCCGAACAGCGCCCGGATCCGCCCGGTGAAGCTCATCCCCCGGCGGGAGGCAGTTTGGCGCGAAGCTGCAGCCCCACCTCGCGCAACTGCGGCTCATCGACCGGGGCCGGCGCGCCAGTGAGCGCGTCGGCGCCGGAGGCGGTCTTGGGAAAGGCGATCACGTCGCGAATCGAGTCCGCGTCGGCGAGGCGCTGGACGAGGCGGTCGAGGCCATAGGCGATGCCGCCGTGCGGCGGCGCGCCGTAGCGCAGCGCCTCGAGCAGGAAGCCGAAGCGGGCCTCGGCTTCGGCCTCGTCGATTCCCAGGGCGGCAAAGACCTTGGCCTGCAGGCCGGCGTCACTAATGCGGATCGAGCCGCCCCCCATCTCCTGCCCGTTCCAGACCAGGTCGTAGGCCTGGGCGCGGGCGGCGCCCGGGTCGGCCGGGTCGAAGCCTGCAGCCGGGGCGGTGAAGGGATGGTGCAGCGGGTTCCATCCCCCCTCCTCGTTTGCCTCCATCAGCGGCCAGTCGACGATCCAGAGCAGGTCGTCGCTGCCCTCCGCAACGAGGTCGAACTCGGCGGCGAGATCGAGGCGGAGCTGGGCGAGCACGGCGTTGGCCACCTTGGGCTTGTCGGCGACGACGAGGAGCAGGTCGCCCTCCTCGGCGCCCAGGCGCTGGTTGAGCGCGCTGAGCTCCTCGGCCGAGAGGAACTTCGCCGTCGGCGAGCGCCAGCCCTCCCCCTCGCGGAAGGCCCAGACCAGGCCCTTGGCGCCCAGCTCCTGAGCGCGTGAGATCAGGCCGTCGAGGGCCGAGCGCGGCATCTCACGGCGACCGGCGTTGATGCCGCGCACCGTGCCACCGCCGCCGACCACCGAGGCGAAGACCTTGAACTCGGTCCCCGCCAGGATGTCGTCGAGGTCGACCAACTCGATGCCGAAGCGGGTGTCGGGGCGATCGGTCCCGTAACGCGAGATCGCCTCGTCATAGGGCAGGCGGCGCAGCGGCAACTGCAGCGAAGGACCGCCGACGCGCTTGAAGACGTGGGCCAGCAGCCGTTCGTTGACCTCGAGCACGTCGTCGACCTCGACGAAGGACATCTCGATGTCGAGCTGGGTGAAGTCGGGCTGACGATCGGCGCGCAGGTCCTCGTCGCGAAAGCAGCGCGCCACCTGGTAGTAGCGCTCGAAGCCGGCGACCATCAGCAACTGCTTGAACAGCTGCGGGGACTGCGGCAGCGCGTAGAAGGAGCCCTGCTGCGTGCGGCTGGGGACGAGGAAGTCGCGGGCGCCCTCCGGGGTCGAGCGGGTCAGCACGGGAGTCTCGATGTCGAGGAAGCCCTCCGCGTCGAGGAACTCGCGCATCGCCGCGGTGACGCGGTGGCGGAGGACGAGGGCCTCGCGCATCTGCTCGCGGCGCAGGTCGAGGTAGCGGTGGCGCAGCCGGGCGTCCTCGCCGACCTCGCCGGCGAATCCCTCGATCTGGAAAGGCGGCGTCTCGGCGTCGGCGAGCAGCTCGGCTTCGCTCACCCTCAGCTCGACCGCGCCAGTCGGCAGCTCCGGGTTGACCGTCTCGGGCGAGCGCTCTACCACCGCGCCGCTGACGCTGAGCACGTCCTCGGCCCGCAGCTTGTGCCCAAGCTCAAAGGCCCCGCCGGCGTCCTCGGGGTGGAAGACGAGCTGCAGGATGCCGGTGCGATCGCGCAGGTCGATGAAGATCAGCCCGCCATGGTCGCGGCGGCGGTGCACCCAGCCGGCCACGCGCGCGTCCCCACCCACCCGATCGCCAAGCACCTGCCCGCACCAGGTGTCGCGGAACCCATTTGCCCTCAGAACGGGAAATTCCTTGGTGCTCTCGACGGCGCTCATGCCTCTCCCCCGGTTATCTCGGCGATCAGGTTGGCGGTCTCGACCGACCGCTGCTCGCCGCTTGTCATGTCGCGCAGCTGGGCGCCATCGCCCTCGAGGATCAGGACCCGGCGGGCGCCAATCCGGTCGGCGTGCTTGAGCTGGCCCTTGAGTCCACGCCCGCCGAGGTCAAGCTCGGCCGAGAGCCCGGCCTTGCGCAGCTCGCCGGCGAGAACGAGGGCGCGGGCGCGGCGCTTCTCCCCCTCCTCGGCGACGGCGATGAAGACGTCGCGGCCCGGCGCCGGCTCCTTTTCGTCGAGCGCCAGCATGATCCGCTCGATCCCGGCCGCCCAGCCGACAGCCGGCGTCGGCTTGCCGCCGAGTTGCTCGACCAGGCCGTCGTAGCGGCCGCCGCCGCCGATCTCCGACTGGGCGCCGAGGCGATCGCAGACGAAGGAGAAGATCGTGCGCGTGTAATAGTCGAGGCCGCGGACCAGGGTCGGGTCGATCGAGTAGGCGACCCCGGCGGCATCGAGCAGCGACCGCACCGCCCCGAAGTGCTCGGCGTCCTCCCCCTCGAGCCGCTCGACCAGCTTTGGCGCCGCCGCCATCACGGCGCGCGTCCCCTCGTCGTCGGAGTCGAAGGCGCGCAGCGGGTTGGCGTCGATCCGCTCGCGCACCTCTTTGGCGAGCTCGGCCTCGTGCGCGCGCAGGTGAGCCTGCAACTCCTCCAGGTAGGCCTGGCGCGTGTCGAGCGAGCCGAGGCTGCCGAGCCGCAGCTCCACCCCCGGCACTCCCAGATCGGCCAGTAGCTCCGCCAGCAGGCCGATCAGCTCAGCGTCGGCGAGCGGCGAGTCGGTGCCGATCGCCTCGGCGCCGAGCTGGTGGAACTGGCGGTAGCGGCCGGCCTGCGGGCGCTCGTGGCGAAAGAACGGGCCGAGGTAGGAGAGCTTGACCGGCTGCGCCAGCGCCTGCATGCCGTGCTCGACGTAGGCGCGGCAGATCGGCGCCGTGCCCTCGGGACGCAGGGTGAGGCTGCGCCCGCCCTTGTCCTCGAAGGTGAACATCTCCTTGCGCACGATGTCGGTCGAGTGGCCGACACCGCGCTCGAACAGCTCGGTGTCCTCGAAGCTGGGCGTGGCGATCGACTCGTACCCGGCGCGGGCGAAGATCGCCGCCGCGGTGCGCTCGATCCGGCCGCGCAGCCGCGCCGCCTCGGGCAGGACGTCAAAGGTCCCGCGTGGTGCCTGGTACTTGTGCGTCGCCACAGTGCCGCGACCTTACCTGCGCTGTACGCCCGTCCGCCTAGCGCGCGAGCTCGGCGAGGAAGGGGTTCGTGGCGCGCTCGGCGCCCAGCGTCGTCGTGCCCATATGGCCGGGATAGACGGCGGTCTCGGCGGGGTGAGCGTCGAGCAGGGACTGGATCGAGCGCAGCAGGGTCGGACCGTCGCCGCCGGGCAGGTCGACCCGGCCGACCGAGCCCTGAAAGAGCACGTCGCCGGAGAAGAGTGCCTCCTCGTCGCGAACCGCGTAGGTGACGTGGCCGGGGCTGTGGCCGGGAGTGAAGAGCACATCGAGCGTCAGGCCCGCCAGCTCGAGCGACTCGCCCCCCTTGACGACCTCGTCGGCCTGGTAGCTCTCATAAGGGCCGAAGCCGGGCATCGTGAAGGACATGATGTCGGCGAGCACCGGGACCTCGATCTCGGGGACGTAGACCGGCGCCCCGGTGGCAAGCGCGAGCGGCGCCACGGCGCCGACGTGGTCGAAGTGGCAGTGGGTGATCAAGATCGCCTCGACCGTGGCTCCGGTCTGCTCGATCTCAGCCAGGATCCGCTCCGGCTCCTCCCCGGGATCGACGACCAGGGCCTTGCCGGATCCCTCCCCGCGAACTACAAAGCAGTTCTCGGCGATCGGGCCAACCGTAAGCTGGCGTACCTCTAGGCTCACTTGCGGTCCGTCGTGCGCATCCGCGCGCGCTCCCGTCGGCGCCACATCATCAGGTCGATGTAGTAGCCGGCCGGAATGTAGAAGACCAGCATGAAGGCGCCGAGGCCCAGTGCGGCGCCGGGCGCGCGTTTGAAGACGAGCAGCAGGGCGACGGTGAAGATCGCGGCGGCGGCGAGGCCGCGGAGGGCCGAGCCGCGCCAGGTTGGCGGTTGATCGCCCCGTGGCGCCCGTTTGGTGCCAGTCCGAGCACGCGCTTTGGCCTCGGCGCGGCTGCGCGGACGCGCGGCACGGCGGTTGGGGTCAACACGGCCGCCCTGGGTGCCGCGGTGCTTGCGCCGGCGCTTCTTCTTCGTCTGAGCCATGGTGTGAATCTAGCGCCCGGCGTCAGGGAGAGGCCGGCAGGCGGGCCTCGATCGTCCCCTGCCCGACGTCGAAGTCGCGAATCGGCAGATCGCGCGGGAAACCGGCGAGAGCGGCCCGCGGAACGAGTCCCACGACCTCCGCCTCGACCAGGCGCGCCCCGAGCGGCTCGGCGAGGCTGCGCGCCCGCTCGACGACCTCGCCCAGCGGGACGGCGAAAGGGTCGTGGACATTGGTCGAAACCTGGGTGCGACCGCTGGAGAGCCGCAGGCCGATCGCCCGCACGCCGGGGAGGCCGCCGCCCGACTCGCGCAATCCAGCGGCAACGGCGCGGGCGAGCTCGACGTCGTCGCTGTCGAGCTCGACGTTGAAGGCGGCAAGCGGCGGGCGGGCGGTGACCAGGGTCACCCCGGCGGTGCGATGGGGCAGCTTGGGGCCGAAGTCCGGGCGCAGGCCCCCGCCCTCCATGCGGAGCCAGAGCTCGGCCAGCCCGCCGTTGCGGAAGTAAGCGCGCTCGGCGTGCCCAGGCCTGCTCGCGAGCTCACCGTAGAGAAAGACGGGGACCCCAAGGCCGCCGATTTGCGCCGCCAGCTCAACCGCCTCGCTGCGCGCGGCCTCGCGCCCGTCCGGGTCGAGCCAGACGAGCGGGCAGACGTCAAGCGCGCCGATGGCCGGATGCAGCCCATCGTAAGCGGTCATCTCGATCGTCTCGATCGCCTGCTCGGCGCCGGCGAGGAGCGCGTCGCGCAGCGGTGCGCCGGCACCGACAAGGGTGAAGACGGTGCGATCGTGGTCGGGGTCTGAGTGGCGGTCGAGCAGCTCGGCTCCCTGGGTGAAGGCCCGCTGCAGGGCCTCGATGCGCGAGGCATCGCGACCCTCGGAAACGTTGGGAACGGCAAGCAGCGGCCGCGACACCGTCAAACGAGCAACTCGCCGGCGCGGACGATCTCCTTGCCGTCGATCTCGACCGTCGGTTCGAGCACCACGCAGTCGAGGTGGACCGGCACCTGGATTTTGCCGCCGATCGCCGCCGAGGCGCCGAAGGCGACGTGGGCGGTGCCGAGAATCTTCTCGTCCTCGAGGATGTTGCCGGTCAGAGTTGCCTCTTCGTTGGTACCGATCCCCAGCTCGGCGATGTTGGTGCCGTCCTCTCCGTGAGTGCTCAGCAGCTCCATCAGCGTTGCCCCCTCGGGTCCGGTCGCATCGACGAGGTGGCCGTCGCGCAGCGTCAGCTCGACCGGCGTATCGACTTGGCCCACGCCGGCAATCGAGCCGTCGACGACGAGCGTACCCTCGCCGCCGCTGGGGGCGACAAAGGCCTCGCCGCAGGGCAGGTTGCCGAAGGCGCCGGGAGCGTCGAGCGCGCCGGCGTCGGCGATCGGGACCCGCTCGTGGAGCCCCAGCCGCAGGTCGCTTCCGTGCTGACAGGTAATCCACGCCTCCTCGCCGGCCCGCAGCGCCGCGGCCAGGGCCGCGCCGCGCCGCCGCAGCTCGCCCATGTCGGCGTTCATCAGTCGCGCCAGCATGTCGGCGGTGACGCCGGGCAGGGTGGCGATCCGAGCGCCGGCCTGGTTGGCGGCGCGGCGCGCGTAGGTGTGCGAAAGCGACTGGATCGTCGGCGCCAGCACCACGTTGGCGGCGATCATCGCCGCGGCAACCGGCGTCGGCGGCTCGGCCCCGTTGGAGTCGAGCTCGGAGATCACCGCCAGCGTCGCGTAGGCTCCGTCGCCCTCCGCCTCGATCCGCATCAGCGCGCCGATGTCCTCGGTCACCGGGTTGCAGATCACCAGCACCTCCTCGGCCGGTTCGACCCGCAGGCAATCGCGGAGAACCGTGCGCACCGCCCTGTCCAATTCCTGCGTCATCGTCACAAGGCTAAGCCCTATCGCGCCAAGGCGAGCAACGCCCCGCCATCGCTACGATCCCGACTCCCCGCCGGAGTAGCTCAGCTGGTTAGAGCAGCGGAATCATAATCCGCGTGTCGGGGGTTCGAGTCCCTCCTCCGGCATGGCCTTGATCTTGGCAATGTGCGGGCCAAAGCGCTCCCTTGATCCGGAGTGTGGGGATGATCGGCTCGGTAGATGTCGCGAATGGCGAGACTTACTTGCCTCTTTTACGCCTATGCGCGCTGCCGCACTTCACCTTCAACGCTGGCTGAGCGGAGTGCACCTTGCCGTTGTGCCCGACGAAGCGGGCCTTGGCCCGGTGTACGCCCCTGCAGAGATTGGCTGAGTTCACGAACAGGCCCTTCTTGCCACCTCGCATCGCCAGGTCGAAGCTCGAGACCGGGGCGTCGGGGGTCGATTCAAAGCTGCTGCGTATCCCTCCGCCCTTGACCGAATCGACGCGACCGACCAGATCGATGTCGACCTCCGCGTTGTGGAGGGCGACAACGAGGTCCGGCAACTTGTGCGTGGAGGAGCGCAGGAAGACGGGGCCGCGCAACGGTTCGGAGAGGATCGGGGTGACGGCCTTCGCGTGGCCATAGATCGAGCCTGATGGGCACCTTTCGCCGTTGCCGCCTCCTTCGGTGAACTGGACCCGAGTGCAGATCGTGTTGAAGTGGGCGTTCTCGATGAACTCGGAGTGCGGAAGCGTCACCTGGGCGCGCGCGATCGCGGCTTCGCCGATACCTTTCATCTTCAGGTGCGCCCTGAGCGCCGGGTGCGCGCCCCTGTTCGTCTTGCCGATCAGCCTCAAGCCGAGACGGGGCCTAAACGACAGCGCCCGACAGTCAGCTGCCTGGAACCGCGTCGAGATGGTGACGGGCTGATCATCCGCTTCGGAGGCAAAATCGAGACCGGAGCCGAACACGGTCGACGCCGTGGAGGTGGGGTTGCATGACGTCGGGTTGAGGACGAATTCGGGCCGGTCGACATATGCGCGGATGTCCCGCAGGTGAACCGGTATGCCCTGGATGATGTGGGGGATTGGGTCCGACCCCTTCGCATCGATGAAGACTTCGGCCGTTTCCGGATTGATCCTCAGCGCCTCTCGCACCACCACGGTGCCGAGGTCGAAGGGGCCGACCTTACCCGTCGTGATCGCAACGATCGAGAGCCTCGAGCCACGGTAGGGACCCGCGAGGTAGACCTTGCCGGGTACGTAGGCGAGTACCTCGCCGGCGCCGGCGCCGGCGAGCGTATGGCCGATTTCGGAGGCTGCGGGGCAGGACGGCCGTTCTAGCTCTTCCTGACCGCCCTGCGGCCCCGTTCTCGACTTGGCCCGCTCGATCGCAGCGTCGGGGCAGAAGGGAATCCCCGCCAGCTTCCCGACCACGCCGGGCGGCAGCTTGACCGAGAAGTGAGTGATCTCCTGTTCGCCGTCCCGGCGACTCAGCTCGAGATAGAAGGGGCTGTAGTGGCCGGCGGCGTTGTTCGTGGTGCCCGCAACGAGATCTGGGCGAAATGGAGGCAAACCGGACGAGCAGGGGCCGCCGTTGACGCCGCTAGTCACCTGGAAACTGGGGTGGGAAACAGCGACTTGACCACCCCACGAGGTGAAGACCGCGGTCGAGGCGTAGGCACCACAAGTGGCCGGGGTGACCAGCGGCGCCCTCGCGCCCTCGCGAAAGTGGAGTTCGAAGGAGGCGACCGGCAGCTGGGGGATATTGTCGAAGGTCGTCGTCAGCCGACCGGTTCGCGCATCCGCTTTTACCTCACCCGCGAGTCGCACGACGACTCCGCGGGCGGGCACCTTCAGCACCATGTAGACGGCCAGCAGCGTGCCAAACGGGTTCTGGTAGGGCTTGGCCAAGTAGAGCGAGCCTTCGGCCTCTTCTTTTAGCAGTGGGCTGTGGGCGGCGGCGGTGCCGATCTTGGCGCTCTCCGGGCAACCAGCGTTAGGCCCCGAGGAGGCCGTCTCTCGTTCGAACTCTTCCTGCGAGCAAACGCCGAGGCCGCCGGCCGCCTCCGAGGGATTGACGCTCATCCCCTCCGGCAACGTCACTTCAACCCTCTTTTGCGCCGCCTCCGCGAGCAGGTTGTCGTGTTCGAGCCCGTCGGTTGGGAAGGTGAGCTTGACGTTCAGCCCGCTGCTGGATGAGGCCTGGGGAGTCGTCGGCGCGATCGAGAAATCCGGCTTGAACTCGAGCAGACCGCAGCCGCTGTTGGCCGCCATCGGAGCGAAGAGCTCGGAGTGAAGATCGGGCAGCATGTACGGGGTGGCGGTGAAGTCGACACCCTGGGAAACGCCGCAGCTAGTCGGGTTCACCGTGAAGGGCACCGGGGCTAGTCCACTCGAGCGCTTGCCGGTCGAGGTCAGCGGCACCCCCCCGTTGATGGCCTCATAGGGCGTAATTCGTTGGCCGTCGTGGCTTTCATCGGCGGGCAGGCCCCATATCGTGGTCCTCGCCGAGAAGAGCGGTGCCCGCGCGCTGACGCCTTCCACCCTCGCAGTCGCGCCGTAGTCTTCGCTGGGGCCGTCGCGCAGGACAGTGTCGACCACGATCGGATAGTTCACCGCGATGAAGCCGAGACGCGCCGGCTCGCCGAAACGAGGTTGCATGTTGAAGACGGGCTCGGTGACGTTGAGAATCGTCCCTTCCTTCTTCACTACGACTTCGGTGACGCCGACCTGCGATGCCACCGGGCAGCCGGTCGCGCTCGAAGGGTCTTCGACATCGGTCGTCACCAGCTGCTCCGCGCTGCACGCTTCGACGGCGGTCGGATTGGCGAGCAGGCCGACCGGTAGCGCGATCGTCGCTCTCTGCGTCGGCGAGGGCAGGTTCGTGCCCGCTTCGTGTTCCGTTTTCAGCTGGAGGAAGGTGACGAAGTCAGGGTGCCCGCCGGCTTGGGTCGTCGAAGCGAAGGCGCCGACTTCCTTCAGCCCGTATTCGGTGGGATCGGCTTGTGCCTGGGCGGCGACGGCGATCGAGAGAGCGACGGTGAGAAGGGCGATGAGGCGCGTCATCTCGCAGACCTCCCACCGAGGCCGCCGGCATGGCTGCGCCTGTGGTGATGGCGTCTGTGGTGGTGGCGCCTGCGGTGGGCGCAGCGCGCGCCACCATGGTGCCGCGCGCGTGCCGCGCGCGGACAGCGCCGCCCCCCGGGATTGGCGGGACCTTCGAAGCTTTCGCTTGCCGGGACCGTCGTTTCCGGAGCGACCACAGCCGACTGGCAGGCTTCACCAAGGCACTGGCCAGGCGGAGCGCCCTGGTCGGCCGCCCCGCCGCCGATTCTCGCGTCGTAGATCGACGGGGTCGTGTCGTGATCTTCGGAGACGAGCAGGTCGCCCGTCAGGAAGAAGAGGTCGGAGCCGTCGGCGCTCGCAGCGTAGAGGTAGTCGTCATGCGCGCTGCGACCAGAGGAGATAAGGCTGACGCAGCCCTCCGGGCGGGCGCAGGCCCCCGTGCCCTGCGCCTCCCACTCGTAGACGTCGATTTTGCCGTCGATGTCCCCGGCGACAAGCGGATCGCCGGTTTCGAAGAAGGCGCGTTGCCCGTCCGGCGTCAGATTGGGAACCGCGGCCAGGGAGTTGACCGGCGGCAGCACTTCCAGCAGTCCGGCGGGAAGGGTTTGCAGCATGGCGTCGGACTGGGCCGCCTGGCCGGTCGGGTTGCACGAAAGACAGTCGATCGGTCTGCCGAGGGGAGCGGCTTCGTCGTAACGGTAGATCTCGGCGTGCCCTCCGTTTTCGTAACCGGTGAGCTTGGCGCGCGACTCGAAGATCAGGACTGAGCCATCGTCACTCGAGCGCGAGGGGTCGGCGCCTGGCCCGACGTTTGGATTCTTTCCGGCGGCGTCGACGACATCGCTCACCCAGAGGCCAAGCCCGTCGGTCGTCTGGCTGGTGACGTGCGGCGTCGGCTGTCCGAAGATGTCAGCGGCGACAAGGGTCCCGACAAGATGGATCGAGTCGCCGGCGGCGCGCCAGACGTACAGGTTCTCTTTCCCTTCGACCCCTTCTTCGGCTTCGTCGAGGACTTCGGGGGAGTCGAAGTAGACGCGCGAGCCGTCGGGCGAGACGTTGACGAGGAGCGACCGTTCGCCGGACCCGATGGGGGTCACCGCTTCCGTGGCAATGTCATAGCTGAAGATGTCGCCCTGCGGAAAGTTGTCGGCCGCTGGAAGCACGGGATTGGGGCGGCGAGGTTCGCTCGAGTTCGGCCTTAGATAGACGATGTGCGTGCCATTGCGAGACACCCCGCCGAAGACCGTAGGCCCGCTTGCGACCTCAACGGTTCTCGTGTTGTCGAGACGGGCGAAAAGCGGGGCTTCGGCTTCGGTTTCTCCCGCTGTCGCAAGGGTCTTGAATGCGACGACCCCTCCTCCGGAGGAGGCGCCCTGGAAGAACGACGCGTCTCCTGGTTGAGGCGTGTTGTCGCCAGGAAGAAGAGAAACGACGCGCGTCGGGCCACCGGGGGTGCGGTCGTAGATCGTGGGAGTTCCCGTTTCCGGGGCTTCTTCCTCCAGCTTGATCGTTTTCGCTCCCAACGTACGACCCGTGTGGAAGATCACGTGACCAGCGCCAGTAGAGATCCAATCGCCGCCAGCCGTCAGATCGACGCCGAGCTCGCCGACGCCAATCGGTTCGAAGCTCCCGTCGGCAAGTCGCAGGTAGTTCCCCATCGGCAAGCTGCCTCGTCCTTCTTCGTCGACTACCCAGAACGAGTAGCCGTGATCCGGCGAGGCCCCGCCGGCGTCGGGCCTTTCCGCCTTCGTGCCGTCGACTCCGGCGAAGCGGGTCTCCCAACCGCCTTCCCCGCGGGTCGACTCGTAAACGTCGTGGAAACCGCCGCCGGCCAGTGTTGGCAGTGATCCTCCTTCGGTGCCGAAGAGCACGCTCCTGCCGTTGGGCGAGGCGAGCAGGGTGTCGAAGTTCCCTCGTAGGGTCACGTTTTCCCCAAGCGGCGCCATCGTCGGGATGAGGCCGTTCGTGTCCGGTGGCGTGACGAGTTCGTAGCCGCGGCCATCGGGCAAACCCGCCGCCGCTGGATATGTCTTGAAGGTGGCGGCTTCTCCCACTGCTTCGCATTCGCCGGCAATCGCTTCGGGGTCCGAGCAGTTGCTCGCGACGAGACGAAGGCGATAGCTCGTGCCCGGCTCCAAGCCGGCGACGGCGGCCTTCGCCGACACGAAGAAAGTTTCGCTGCCGGCATCCGCTTCTGGCGTGGGCACGCTCGCCGAGCCGGCGCCGAACTGTTCGCCATCGGCCAGATAGTCCGCTTCCGTGATGTACTCAAAGCGATAACTCGTATCGAGACCACCGGGATTGAGCTCCGCTTCCAATACTGCTTCCGTTTCCGTAATCCCACTGGCCTCCTCAGATTTGATTTCGGGCGGACCGACACTTCCGGGGCGGAAGGCATAGAGATGACTGGTGGACGCGTTTTCGCCCTGGGCGACATATACCTCGCCTTCGTTGGGACTGTCGTAGCCCACCTGGCCCGGGTAGGGATCGTCGACAGCGAGATCGGCGAAATAAGGCCTCCCCGCGTCAGAAAGGGAGTGACGAAGCTCAGCGATGAAACGGCCGTTACTGCTGAACTGGTAGACCGCCCCGCGTACCGTAATATCACCTACATAGAAATCGCAATTCGCCTGGTCCACCGCAATTGCCGCAGACCCGCGATTGAATCCAAAGCCACCCTCCGGGGTTTCGTCCGGCGCTTCTCGACCATCGATTTCGAGTTTCTTATGGCCATCGGCGCTGTCGAAGACAAATACCCTGGTGTTTTTAGCTTCACCGCGTTCTGAACTCGTAAGGCCAAAGGGGGTGCCGGTGACGATGACATCGTGATTCGCGCCACAGACTCCAACCCCGCCAAACGCTTCCCCCAAGCCCGCACCGATTTCTTCGCGCCCGGAGATCGGCGTGGAGCCACTGGAGGCCGAGCCATATTCGACGACACGACATGGCCAGGAGATCAACAGATTGTCATTCGATGGATCGACAGCTATCCCCGTTGGCTCCAAGCCGCAGAATTCTCCACTTTCGTGCAAGACGGATCGCGCATAATGCACCCCGGCTTCTGGCGGATACGCATCGGGTTCGTAAACCGACACCGCGTGCGGGTGCACCTCGTTGACGTACAGATTCCCCCGTGAGTCGACCGCCAGGTCACAGGGTTGGTGTTCGTCCGCGATCATGGCAAGGTATTCCCCTTGGGCGTCGAAGATGTCGATCACCCCTTCAGTGCCTTCGCCACCGCCGACTTCGGGGTTGGCGACGTATATATCGCCATGCGAGTCAACTGCCACGCCACACGGGACATTGAGGTGCTTGAACGGATGGTTGACGCCTGGGCTTCCCGGACACGGCCCGGGATCGGGCACGGTGTCGAGAGTTCCCGTCGTGCAGTCCCCCCGAAGAGAAAGCACGGGATCGAATGCATGTTCTTCGACCGCCCAGGCGGGCGAGGCCGTCAGGCCCAGGGCGAAAAGCGCAGTAAGCGGGAGTGCGAGAAACAACCTCGACCTCGATCTCCCGCGATGGTCGACTGGTCCAACCGACCCGGTCCGAGCGGTATTACCCGCTCGGACCACAGAACCACTCCTACGCAAGGCTATGATCGCCTCCTCACCCGGCGGTGACAGCCCAACTGCCTCGCAGCGCACTTTCCACATCCATTTTGAACGGAACAATGATTCCGAATGGGTTGGCGGCTTCAAGCAGCTTCGGTGTTTCGTTTGCGACCTGAGCCGGCTCGATCGCGCTGCCCGTTGCCCGGCTTCGGTCGACGTAGATGCAGAGGAACCCCGGCGTCGCCTGCGGATTCGCGGCGTTACCCGGACAGGCTTTCACGAACGCTTCGTGCGCTTCTTCAAGGGTGCCGGTGAGTTCGTAGGGCGACGCCGCTTCGTTTTCCAGCTCGACGCCTATGGTTTCACCGAAATTTGCTTCATAGAGCGCAATCGGCGGTGGCGAGACCTCGATTGGAAAAGAGATCGCTGCCTGCGAAATATCGTGTTCAGCATGCACTTCTTCGCCGCTCACCGGAGTCTGAATCCCGAGCCCACCGGAGGTTGCCCAGGTACCGGATAGCGATTGTTCGCTCGCCAACGGTTCAGTGCTGAACGCGCCGTTTTCGCCGGCTACACCTCGAGGTCCCTGGTCGCCCTTTGGACCTGGGTCGCCCTTGGGCCCCTGCGGACCGACTGGCCCTGGCGGCTCCGCCGCCTCGAGCTTCTTGATCAGAGCAACCACCTGACCCTTTGTCATGCCACTCTGGCCTTTATGCGTTTTCGAGCTACCGGCCAATGGGTCACGCGCCGCGAAGGCGCCGCCCACCATCGCAAAGACGAGTGCGATGACCGCGATCATCCCTGGGGCTCCAAAACGGGTCTGGAACTTAGAAAGCATCACTTACTTCCTCCCTGTCGTTCAACGATGTGGCGGCGAACCTTGCGCCTTCCCATCGGCGCTTTACCACCACCGGCGACCCACGCCCTTGGCGAAGGGTCTCGTCCTCACGATACGGTACGTACCCGTTATCGTCAAGGAACTCAGCGGGTCTTGGAGAGGGGCCGCCGGGGCGGCCCCTCTTTTGCAAATGTGAAGTCAAGCCGACCTCTTGGCTAGCTTTCCTCCAAGAACGTCATCTTGTCTTCGGCCGAGACGCCGTGGAACGTCGCGTTCCATGTGCCTTCGCTGCTACAGAGTCCGCTACCGCCGGACTTCGGCAGTTTTTGGTTGACCACTAACGCGAGCGCGTTGGTGGAACTCCCGTCGAGCAGCGATTCGGTGCCTTCGCCTTTGTATTCGCACGAAACACCGAATGGGCATCCCGTGAATTTGGCTTCACCGCTGCCTTTCAGCACTCCGTTTCCAGGAGTCGTCATCATTACTTCGGCATTTTTAACCGACGCAGTGACCCCGGTGCATCCCGAGCAGTTGGTGAAGGTTAGTGAGAATAATTTGACCGGTAACCATAAGGTCCCGCCGTGGGCGCTCACTTCCAGATGTGCCAGGACGTGACATTCGACGCTCACGAAGCCCGACACGAATTTGCCTTCACCCTTGCCGGATAAGAACTGAACTAATTCCTTAGGTTCAGAGCACGGGTTCGAGTTGTTTAAGCAAAGCCTAGCGGCGGATGCAGTACCGGCCCCCATCACCGCCATTACGGCAAAAGCTACAACTGCTGTTATGCCAAGAATCTTGACTAGTTTCATGGCTCTCCTTAGTCCGATGCGTCACTGCACCGGAGTCGAATTACAGTTGACGAGCCGCAAGGACGCGCCTCCCAGCCCGTCCGATTCGATAGATAGCACAGGTTCTAGCGAGTAGTCAAGAAGACTAGGCCTAAAGTTTGAGCGGGTGTCAGATTAGCGCCCGGCATACCCAAATCACGGTCTACCAAACCTAAAGATTTGATCTTTTCGGAGGCCAAATTTGCCCTGGAGGTAAGCCGGATGCCTCGTCCCAACGACCCGCCTGGGCTCCTCCACGACGGCCACTTGGGCGTGATACAAGACTCGATCCTTCTGCACGGTCGCGCCGACAGACTGCAGCGGCGGTTGGCGGCGGGGGCAACCCCCGCGCCGCCTATAGATCAGAGCCGCGGTTGTCTTCTAGCACCCCGTAAGACCATATTCCTTGGCCTGTCTTTCGACGTCGGCAAATGATTTTACTTTGCCGGTGACCGCCAGGGTCGGTTGCGCTTCCGCTTCCTCGATGCCTCGTTCGAGGCCGTCCACGATCGCATTTATCTGCGCTTCTCCGCCCGTTGGCATGCCGATCTTGCGGAGCTGTTCGATCTCGCTGCGCTTGTTTGGCGTCAATATCGTTTCGACTATCTTTTTCTGCGCAGCTTTGAGCGCGGCTCCCTTTGGTTCCTTACCGCCGTAGCTCGCGACGAAGGCTGCGAATTGCGTCGTCACTTGCTTCCCGATACGGGCGCATACGCCATTGGCCCTCTTGACGAATTCGGCTTTGCTGATCGAAGCCGTGCCGTCTCCCCCACCGCCACACCCAACAACGAGCACTCCGATCACCAGGCCGACCGCTACCGACGCGATCACTCCCCTGTTCACCATCCACTCCCCTCAAAGTAGTTTGACTGCTCGGGGAAATCTACAGATCACGACAAGAAGGTGTTGAGCAGAGCTGCGTCATTCCGCAGCCGGCAGCGGAGGTTCCGAGCCGGAAACTGACTCAGGTGTTCTGGTAGAGCGGCCCGTCGCCGCCCTCGGGGGTCGTCAAGCGGCCGCCCTTGGCAGTGATCGCGCCGCATTGGACGCAGTTGGTGTAGTTGACGATCACGTCGACGTCGCCGCTCTCGGGAGCGTCCTCGGGGATCTCGTAGACGCCGGCGGGGCACATCCACTTCCAGGTCTCGGCTACCTCGCGGGGGACGCGCTTTTGGACGCGAATGTGGTTGGGGGCGTCGTCGCGGGTGGCGTTGCCGGTGATGAAGACGCTGGAGAGCTTGTCGAAGGTGAGCTCACCATCGGGCTGGGGGTAGTCGTCCTTCGTATCGCCGACGAACATCGGCTGGGCGTCGTTACGGTGCAGCTTCCAGCGACCGCCGGGGAAGCGGCCTCCGGTGAAGACCATCGAGCCGACCAGGGGGCCGCCTTTGAGCAGGCCCTTCTGGAAGGGCTGGCGCGTGTTGCGCTGTTCGTAGAGGTCCTTTTTGATGATCGAGTCCTCGACCGCGGCCTCGTAGCCGGAGAAGTCGTTGCTGCCGTCCTTCAGCGCGGCGTAGATCTGCTCCGCCGCCAGCATGCCGGCCGTGATCGCGTAGTGGACGCCCTTCAGCGCCGCCAGGTTGACCATCCCGGCCGCGTCGCCGACCAGGACGGCGCCCGGCATCGAGAGCTTCGGCATCGCCCAGTAGCCGCCGGCCGGGATCGCCTTGGCGCCCCAGCTGACCCGCTCGCCGCCGGCGAGGATCTCGCGCACCATCGGATGGGTCTTGAACTCCTGCAGGAAATCGTGGGCCGAACTGGTCGCATCGGCGTAGTCGAGGTCGAGCACGAAGCCGATCGAGACCTGGTCCTCACCGGTCTTTTCGTCGACCATCGGGTAGATCCAGGAGCCACCGATCTGGTGGTAGCGGGCGGAAATCTTCAGCGGCCAGCCGGCGACCGTGTGGATCACCCGGTCGAGCGGCTTGGCGACTTTCCAGACCTCCTTGACGCCGAGCTCCCAAACCTGCGGCTCGCGTCCCTCGTCAAGCTCGAACTCGCGCACGGCGGCATCGGTCAAATGGCCCCAGCAGCCCTCGGCCAGGACCGTCGCCTTTGCGGCGATATCCGTGCCGGGCTCGAAGTTGCCGAGCTCCTCGCCTTCCTTGCCGCGCCCCTTGTCGCCGGAGCGCACGCCAACGACGGCGCCGTCATCGACAATCAGCTGGGTCGCCGCAGTCTCGGTCAGCAGATAGGCGCCGGCCTCCTCGGCCTGGGCCTGCATGTAGCGGCAAAGCGCGGCGACCGAGATCACCTCGTTGCCGTGGTTGCGCTGCGGCGGGGGTGGCGGGATGCGGATCTTCGACTTGCCGTTGGGCAGGGCGTAGATCGCCTCCTTCTTCACCTCGCCGAAGGCAAATCCCTCCTGGCGCCACTGCTCGCGACTCAGGTCCGGAAAGAGCTCCTGCAGCGGTCCGGGCCGCATCACGGCGCCCGAGAGATTGTGGCCGCCGCAGGTCTTCGCCTTCTCGATTACCGCGACCGGGACCTCGCCGAGCCTCTCCATCGTCTCGGGGTCCTCGCCGAGCAGCTGCAGCAGACGGTTGGCGCAGGCCAGGCCAGCGGTGCCGCCGCCTACGATCGCGACGCCAATCTCGATCCGCTCGTCCTCGCCGTCGAGCGCGCGCTTGACGAACTCCTTGGTCGCGTCTACCGGAGGCGGGAAATCCGCTGGGACGACCTTGCCGTTCGAGCCTGCCATCGGCGCGCACTATAGCTGTTGACTGACGAGTCAATCAATGCCCACCACAGGTGCAACGCGTTACCGCCCCGGAGGGGCCGAAAGACGTTGCAGTGGCGCGGGTCTCAGCTCAGCGTGGCGCCGACGCCGTGCTGGCGGAGTTCGTCAAGAACCTCGCTCATCGCCTCGACTTCGGGGGCGACCATTTCGGGCCAGGACTTCTCGGGATGCTCATCGAGCGTCTTGTAGCCGTTGCCGCTGACGATCGCGACGACGGTGTCGTCGGGACCGAGCTTGCCTTCGTTGGCGAGCTTTGCCGTGCAGGCGATCGTGGTGCCGCCGGCGGGCTCGGTGAGGATTCCCTCGGTGGCACCGAGCAGATCGATTCCCTCGAAGATCTCCTGATCCGTCACGGCCGCGGCCGAGCCGCCGCGCGACGCCACCGCGTCGACCACCAGCGGGCCGTCTCCGGGCGCGCCGATCGCGATCGAGTGGGCGACGGTGTTCGGCATCTGCGGCTCGATCTCATCCGCCCCCTCGAGGATCGCGGTGGCGATCGGGTCGCACCCCCTCGCCTGGGCAACGTTGATCTTGGTACCCGAGGTCTCGGCCAGGCCCACCATCTCAAGCTCGTTCAACCCCTTGTGCACGCGTGAGGAGAGCGTGCCGCCGGCGGCCGGGATGACGAAGTGGTCAGGCGCCTCCCACTCGAGCTGCTCGACGACCTCGTAGGCCTCCGTCTTCGCCCCCTCGGCGTAGAACGGGCGCAGGGTGATGTTGGTGAACTGCATGCCGCTGGCCAGCGCCAGCTCTCGACAGGCGCGATTGGCCTGGTCGTAGTTGCCGTCGAGCTGGATCACGGCGGCGCCCAGCGCCCTGCAGGCCCGGGCCTTACCGCGCTCCATGTTCGACGGGTAGAAGACGTATGCGGCGACGCCCGCCTTGGCGGCGAGCGAGGAGACCGCGGTGCCGACGTTGCCGGTCGAGACGCAGCCGATCTCGTCCTTGCCCAGCTCAAGCAGTCGGGCGATCGCCATCGAGACCACCCGGTCCTTGTAGGAAAGACTCGGCCGTGAGGTGCTGTCGTCCTTGATGTAGAGCTTCTTCAGGCCCAGCTCGGCGCCGAGCCGATCGGCGTGGATCAGCGGCGTGCGGCCGCTGTAGCGGCCGACCCGCGCCTGGGCGCGGGCGTCGACGATTGGCAGCAACTCCTCGAAGCGCCAGATGTTGATCTCGCGCTCGGCCGGCGGGATCTCACCCAACCGCCTTTTCGCCAGCTCGTAGTCGTACTCGATGTCGAGTCCGTTGCCGCAGCCGTGGCACTTGAAGGCGGTATCCAGGAGCGGGTAGGTACGACCGCAGTCGCGGCAAATCAATTCAGTCGCGCAGGAGCGGGTGCGGTCCTCGTCGTTCAGCATGCGGATCTCCTCCCGGACAAGAGTACTGGCCTTCCCATAGGCAGGACGGTATAGCAGCCCACTGGTTATCGATCAAGAACCTTTTCGCCAAAAAGAAGTGGGCCCGCCCCGGCGGTGTCAGCTTCCGCGGGGCGGGCCCAACCTCCGACCAGCGCTGTCTGGGCTCTGGCCTGAGCTACGGCTGCGTCGGGGCCTTGACTGCGCTCCCGGCGCGACTGTCCGGCGTGGCCGGTTTCCCAGCGTCACCACGCCTCACGAGCGCCATGGCCCATTTACATGGCCGCCCCCCCTCTCCGGGGGCCAGGCTGCCAGAGGGGGGAGGGCGATGTGGCCGTCTTTGCACCGGGCAGCGTCGCGAGCTGGAGGTGGGGCAATGCCCACGACACCGTCGCCTCCCTGATGCTCTTGTTACGGCCAACAACTCGACTCATGACTGGTCACTCCTTTTGCCATCGCAAGGCGAGTCGCCCGACTGGGTCCCCACCTCTCCACTTGGCGCTTGGTCGTCAGCAGAACTACGTATAACAGATTGACCCTGTACTGGTCAAGTCTTTTTGATGCAAACATCAAGAACCGATCAAGAATAGTCATCTCTACATCGGCACCCGGGCACGCGGCTGCCAGGTGAAGGTGCGGACGGCGTCCTCGAAGCCGGCCCCAAGGAGGCTCTCGCGATCGGCGACCGCGGGAGCGCATCCGGCCTCGGCAACGGCGATCGTCGCGCAGCCCGCCGCCACGGCGTCGTCGATGCAGCGGTGCAGGACCGCGCGCTGGCCGCAGCCGTCGCCTTCGGGGACGAGCCGCGAAGCGAGAGCCAGCACGGCGATGTCGTCGTGCACGTGCATCGCGACGTAGGCCAACGGCTCGTCGCCATCGACGGCGCAGTAGCAGCGCCAACCGGGCGTGCCCGGCAGGTCGAGGAAGAAGGTCGCGGCCCAGCTGGCGAAGCCGAGGCTCTCGGCCAGCGGGTCGCCGAAGCCTTCGTCTTCCCTGGGGTCGACCCGCTCGTAGATATCGATGCCGGGCGGCCGCTCGAAGCGCGGTGGCGAGCCATCGCGCAGCACCTTCATCGGCCCGTCGAGGAGGCGGTAGTGATGCTGGCGCAGCCACTGTTCGGCCGCCTCTTGCTCGGGCAACCCCGGGGTCAAGGAGATGCGGAAATCGACGTCATGGCGCTCCATCCAGCGCACCGCCGCCGGCAGGTAGCCGTCCTCGACGGCGCCGGGCGCGCCGGCGCCGAGGATGAAGTTGAGTGCCGGCTCCGCCGCTTCCTCCGCCACGACGGCAGCGGCAACCGGACCGAAGCGCACCATGTCGATCCCCAGATCGACGACGGCGTCCTCGCAGGCCGTGTCCCAAAGTCCTCTCCAGAACTGCTTCTCGGCCTCGTCGAGGGCAACCGCGTCAAAAGCCGCGCTGCCTTCCGCTGCCACACCCCGACTATAGGGGTCCTACCTGGGAACAGTCAAGGTTTTTTGGGATAAAAATCGCTGCTCAGGAGGCGACGACGCCGGCCGAGATCCCACTCAGGTCGAGCCGCTCGGGCCAGGACCCCGGCAGGGCCTCTCCGTCCTCCGCTCCGGCGGCGAGCAGCAGCCCCTCGGCGGCGTGCGGAGCGAAGGGCGCCAAGGTCTGTGCCAGCAGCCTCAGCGCCGCCACCTGGGCCTCGGCGTCGGCCCGGCAAAGCTCTCCGCGGCGCTGAATCACACGCTTCTCGAAGTCCTGGATGCGCTCGAAGAGCCTGGTCACGTTGCGTACCGCCTTGTGCATCTGCAGCTCCCCCAGGTCCTCGGTGATGCGGCCGAGGCCGTTGTCGCACCACTTGCCCAGGCGCTCGCGCATGAACTCGGTGTCGGCCGCGGCCTCGGCGTCCTCGGGCGCGGTCTCGAGATCGGCAAAGCGCTGCTGAGAGTAGATCCAGACGTTGTGGAGGAAGCGCGAGGCGAAGCGCAGGGCGCCCTCGTTCCAGTTGAGCGTCTTGGCCGGTCCGGCGGCATAGAGCACGGCGAGGCGGACGGTGTCCGCGCCGTATTGCTCGACCAGCTCGTCGGGGTCGACGACGTTGCCGAGGTGCTTGCTCATCTTGCGCCCGTCGGCGATCACCATCTCGTGGAAGAGGCAGCCGCTGAAGGGCTCGCCGTGCTCCATGAACGAGAACGGGCCGATATCGCGCAGGGCCTTGGTGACGACCCGCTGGTCAAAGACGAAGCCCCCGGAATCGGCGCCCGCGACGAGGCGCTCTGAGGGCAGCCAGCGCCGTAGGTCGGGGTGGCTGAACATCTGCTCCGCCCGCGCCTCGGGGGGCACCGCCGAGGGAACCCAGAGCCAGAGCGCGTCGAAGTGGCAGTCAAGCGTGTCGGTCTCGCGCTTGGCCGGCTCGCCGCAGCGCGGGCAGGGGACCTCGACGAACTCGGCTCGCTCGGCCAGCGGGTTGCCCTCCCCCGTCGGCTCGATATCACGCGGCAGGACAACCGGCAGGTCCTGCTCGGGAACCGGCACCGGGCCGCAGCTCTCGCAGTTGATGATCGGGATCGGCGTGCCCCAGAAGCGCTGGCGCGAGATCGAGAAGTCGGCGGCGCGGTAGCGCACCGCGGGCCGGACCTCGGGCTCGGGCCCATCCGAAGACGAGGGGGCGGCGCTCGACGCCCCGGCGCCGCCGAGGCGCTCGACGCGCGCGGCGAGCGCCGCGTCGGCCTCGTCGACGGCCGGGATTCCCAGCGCGGCGGTCGGCCCGTAACGGGCGTCGACCAGCGGCGAGACGACCACTGGCAACAGCGCCCCGCTCCAGGGCGCCGCCAGCGAAGCACCGGTGTCGACCAGCGGAACCGACTTGGCGTCGCGGGCGCTGCGCTCCCAGCCACCCGAGCGCAGCTCGCCCAGCTGCTCGGCGACGGTGGGATCCCCGGCCCACGCCTCTACCTCGGGGTGGCGCGGCGAGAGCAGGACGAAACTCGCCCGCGCGACCGCGTCGGGATGCGGCGTGAAGGCGGTCAGCGCGGGGGCTCCATCGTCACCGCCAAGGTCGACCTCTCCCCCGTCGCTGCGGCCGAGGATGTAGCGCTGGGTCGAAAGCGAGATCTCGTCCCAACCGGGCTCCAACTCCGGCAGGCGCGCGTCGTTCTCCTCCAGGTAGGGCGTGATGCGCAGGAACCAGGTCGGGCGGCGGATCAGGCGCACCTCGTTGTGACAGCGCCAGCAGCGCCCGTCCTCGACCTGCAGCGCGGCGAGGGTGGTGCGGCAGTGATCGCACCAGTCGACGGTGGTGTCGGCGCGGTAGATCAAGCCGGCCTCGAGCAAGGTCACGAAGAGCCACTGAGACCAGCGGTACTGCCCCTCGTCGGAGCTATAGAAAACACGCTCGTAGTTGAAGGAGAAACCGAGCCGCCGCATCTGCTCGAGCATCCGCTCGCCGCAGCTCTCGACCCAGTCGGCTGGGGGAATTTTGCGCTCGATTGCCGCCATCTCGGCGGGCAAGCCGAAGGCATCGAAGCCGAAGCCGAAGAGAACGTCATCGCCAAGGGCGCGGCGGAAACGCGCGTAGGCATCACCGATTGAGTAGTCGCGGACGTGTCCCATGTGCAGTTTGCCCGAGGTGAAGGGGCTCGAGGGCTTGATGTAGATCGAACGCGAGTCGTCGCTCGGCTCGGGAGCGCGAAAAACGTCGCGCTCGGACCAGGCCGCCTGGCGCGCGGTCTCTATCTCAGCCGGATCGTATTTCGCTGTGGTCGTGCCCATTGACGCCCTTTCTCGCCCAACGCTGAGCCTACCCCGGGTCGTGCGCGGGAATATTTGACCAATGCAGAGTTGGGGATTATGGTCTTCCCGGACATCTACACTGAAATCTGTAACGCTTGTCCTCGGGCCATGGTGCGAGGACTGGGGGCAGGCAGACCCGAAGAGGGAGGTCCCAGTGACAGAGGGTAGAGAACTCGCCGCAGTCCTCGACGGTCGTTTGGACGACCGGTTCGTGGGTGAGGTGGTTGAGGCTGCAACCTATGCCCCGACTGGCGACGCGGTGCACAACGCCGTCATGCGGGTAGTTGAGTTCGCGGAGGAGGATCCGACAGCGACACGGGAAGCACTTTGGGCACTGCGCGGGGACGCGGTGGCGCTTGAAGGGCTTGAGCAGGGCCTACCGCTAAGCGCCCCGAAGGCGACGCTTGCGCTCGGCGGCGCGATCCAGCTCGCCAGTACCGAGCTGGCCTCGGCGCGACCGGACCTGCGCGGTCGCATACCGGAGTTGATGCGCTGGCTGGAGGGCGCCTGGTAGACCGCTAAGCGGGCTTGCGGCCCGCAAAGAAGACCTCGAACTGGCTGTCCTTCGGCGGCCGCGGCTTGCCCGTGCCCCGGAATGCGCCGGCGAATTCCATGCCCACCGAGGCGTAGATCTCGGTCAGCTCCTCGACCGAGTAAAGCCGCTGGCGGAAAGGGATCGGTGCGACCCCTTCGAAGGTCTCGCCGACCAGGATCGGCATTGTCGAGCCTTCTAAGTAGCGGCTGCGCGCGTCCCAGCGGTGGTCGATCAGTTCGACCATGCCCTCGCCGGCGATCCAGGTTTTCTGCGGCAGGTGCGCCTCGGCGTAGAGCACGTTTGGCAGCTGCAGCAGGTTGCCGCCACCAGGACGCAGGGCGGCGGCGATCACCTCGAAGGTGCGGTGGTTCTCCTCCTCGGTCTCGAAGTAGCCGATCGCCCCGTCATTGAGGTTGAGGACCAGGTCGAACTCCTCGTTGAAGTCGAGCTCGCGCAGGTCAGCGGCGAGGAAGGAGGCAGCAAGTGACTCAGCCTCCGCGTCGGCCTCGGCGATCGCCAGCAGATCGGGTGAGATATCGACCCCGACAACCTCAAAGCCGCGGCGGGCAAGCTCGTGCGAGTGCCGACCGGTGCCGCAGGCCATGTCGAGCACCCGCTCGCCGCCCCGGGCTCCCAGCATCGCCAGCGCCCGATCCACTTCGGCGCCGGTGCGATCGGCCCAGGGGCGCTTCAGGGTCTCCTCGGGTGGAAACGCCGAGCGGTACCAGTCCTGCGGAATCTCTGTTGCGCTGGCCTCCCCCATTGCTCAGGAATATTAGCGAGCGGGAGACTGAGCCGTACCAGTTGGCAGTCGGCCTGCTCAGAGCGTCTAGGCGAAGGTCCAGAGCTTGTTGCCGAGGAAGTTGAACGGCATCGCGACCGCCACGGCGATCGCCTGGGCGGTGAGGTCGCCCATCGAGGTCCCCCCCACCAGCGCCTGGAGCACTGCGAGGTTGATCAGCAGGGCGGCGACGCTGACGGCGAAGAAGCGCGCCGCCTGGAAGCCGGCGTGGCCATCGGCGGCGGCAAAGGTCCAGTGGCGGTTCCAGAAGAAGTTGCTGGCGAAGGCGACGCAGAAGGCCCCGACCGCGGCGATCAGGTGATGAACGTCGAGGTTGCCACTGAGGAAGGCGAAGACCCCGAGGTTGATCAGGTAGCCCGAACCGCCGACCATGCCGAACTTGATCAACTGCCACCAGCTTGCCGGGCGGCGGGCGGCCGCGCCGAGGCGATAAGCGAGTTCGCTTGCGCTCACGGCAGCCTTCGCTGCTCGCCGTCGACGACGACGGCGTTGAATCCGAAGCCGGTGTGGATCTTCTTCAGCTCGTAGAAGGGGATGTCGTGGGCGCGGTTTGCCATGTAGCGGGTGAGGGTGAGGCGCTCGAACCTTACCCGCGCTACTGGGTGGAAAACGCCTGGCACGCCGGTCACGGCGCGGCCTTCGAGCGACTTGCTGATCACGTCGATCGTGCGCAGCTGCCAATCGCCACTGTAGATGCGCTGCGCGTGTTCATGCAGATAGAAGCGCACCGGATCGGCGGCGAGCTTCCACGTGACGATCGCCCGCGGGCCCCGAGGCGGGCCCAGTTCGTCGGTGATGCCGCGGAAGTCGGGGCGCTGCAGGTTCGGCGTCTGGGTGACGTGCACGCCGAAGGCGATCCAGTAGGTGCAGAGAACAACGGCAAGCAGCAGGCCGAGGCGGCGGGCGCGATCGGCGGCGAAGCCGAGCGAGGCGGCGATCGCCAGCGGCATCAACGCCGGCAGCAGGTTGCGCTCGACCACGTAGTCCTTGCCGCCGAGGGCGGCGAGCAGGGCGAGGAGGGCGACAGCCGATCCCACGACCAGGCCGATCAGGGCGCCGCGCCGCTCGCGGCGGCTGCCGCGCACGGCGACCAGCAGCAGGGCGACGGCGAAGAGGATCGCCGGCAGCAGGGCGTAGCGCTCGCGCGGCGCCTCGGCGATCACGTGGCCTGTTTCGCCGACCAGGAAGCTGACGCCGGTCTCGAAGAAGCGGGTCGAGAGCAGGCTTTCTTCGATCCAGCCGATGTGGGTCGGGTTGACCTGAGCCGAGATCAGGGGAATGAGGGCGAGTCCGACGAGGCCGATCGCGGCAAGCGCCGGCAGGACCGCTCGCCAGCGATCGCGCAGAGCGATCAAGAGCCAGAGCGCCTCGATCGCGACGGCGAAGACGGCGAAGTAGTGACTGCAGAGGGCGAGCGCTGAGGCGAGCGCCCAGAGGGCGAGGTCGCGGCCGCCGCGGGTGCGCAGAGCGCGGACGAAGAAGAGCAGCGAGGCGGCGCAGAAGAAGACCAGCACGGCGTAGGAGCGGGCCTCCTGCGAGTACCAGATCAGCATCGGGTTGACCGCGACGAGGGCGGCGGCGATCAGGCCGGCGCGGCGCTGGGACAGCTCGGCGCCGATGCAGTAGGCGAGCGGCACGGTGGCGGTGCCGAAGAGGGCCGAGAGCGAGCGCAGACCCACTTCGTGGGTGCCGAAGGCTTTCGCCCAGCCCCAGGCGAGGACGTAGTAGAGGGGCGGGTTGGACTCGCTGTTCTTGACCGCGTGCAGCATGTCGCTGAAGCTGCCGGGGATCACCCGCATCGCGGTGATCACCTCGTCGTGGTGATAGCTCTGCACGTCGAGGCTGGCGAAGCGCATCGCGGCGCCGAGCGCGGTGAGGAGCGCCAGGGCCCAGAGGGCCCCGTTGCGGCTGGGAGCGAGGGTCAAGGCGTGCAGGCGTCTTTCGGCATCGCGCGGCCCGGGCTGAAGGAGGGCGGCGCGGCGGCGGCGGAGCTGCCCCACCTGCGGTTCGGGCGGCGGGCGAGCTCGAAGGCCAGGTTCGCGCCGCGGGAGAGCGCGCACCAGGTGGTCCAGGGTTGGCTCGCGCGGTGACCGTTGAGGCGGAGGCCGGCTATGTATGGAGCGCGACTTGGGCTGAGGGCGACGGCGTGCTTCTTCTTCCCCCGTCCCCGTGTTTCCCGCGCAGCGGCGGAGATCGTCAGGCGGCGGTGATGCGCAAGGGCGACCGAGGCGTGCCCGAACAGCGGGCTGCCGATCGCCAGCAGGCCGACGCCCGGCACCTCGGGGTAGAGCCCGAGGGCGCCGAAGACGTACCAGGCTGAGAGGGTGCCGAGGTCGTCGTTGCCGGGGTAACCGGAGGGCGACGGGCCGTAGAGGCGCAGGCCGCGCCGGACCGCGTCCTGGGTGCCGTAGGGGCGGCGCAGCCAGTCATAGAGCCAGGGCACGTGCAGGGTCGGCTCGTTGCCGAGCAGGGCGTGGTCGGCGTGGGTGCCGCCGGGGCCGGCGTTGAGCTTGCCCAGGAAGTGGCTGAGGCGAGCGGCGGCCCGCGCCCTGCCGCCCATCAGGCGGAAGAGGCCGGCGGGATCGTGGGGCACCGCCCAGCTGTACTGGGCGGAGTCCCCCTCGACGAACCCACCGCCGCCAAGGTTGTCGTAATGGGCCGGAAAAGCACCGTTTTCATAGCGCGGCTCGATCATCTTGCTGTGGCGGTCGAAGAGCTTGCGCCAGTTGCCTGAACGCTGCATAAAGCGCTGGTATGTGCCGCTATCGCCGAGCCCACGGGCAGCGAACTGGGCGATGGCGAAATCGTCGACCGTGTACTCGAGCGAGGTCGCGGCCGAGCCCCAGACGTCGTCGGGGCTACCGTAAATCGAGTTGGCGTTGCGGACGTTGGTATCGAGGTCGAACGGCACGTAGCCGTGGGCGATGTACGGCGCCAATCCCTGGCGCTCGAGGTATTCGCCGTTGGCGCTGCGACATTCGCCGTCGGCGCCGCGCAGCATCGCGGCGAGCGCGGCCCCGCGGTCGAAGGCGGTGGCGCCGAAGGCCGCGGCGGAGGCGATCAGGGGATCGGCCGAGTCGCCGACCATGGTCATGCTCTGACCGTTGGCGTAGGGCCAGCGCGGCAGGCAGCCGCTCTCAGCGGCGTCGGCGAGTAGAGAGCGCACCATCTCGCTCGCTCGCTTGGGGGCGAGGATCGAGAGCAGCTGGATCTGCGTGCGATAGGTGTCCCAGCCGGAGAAGTCGGCGTACTGGGTGCGGCCTTCGGCACGGTGCAGCAGGCCGTCCATGCCGATGTAGGCGCCGCCGACGTCGCTGAAGGTGCGGGGCGCCAGACCGACGTGGTAGAGCGCCGTGTAGAAGGTGTCGAGCAGGCGGGGTGGGCCGCCGCGGACACGGATGCGGCCGAGCCAGCTGTTCCAGCGGCCTTCGGTTTCCCGGGCAACAGCGCCGAAGCTGTGGCCGGAGTTTTCAGCGGCGAGGTTGGCGCGGGCGTCTTCGACGCTGACGAAGGAGACGCCGACGCGAGCGGTGACGGTGCGGTTGTGGCGGGTGTCGAAGCTGGCGTAGGCGCCGGCGTCGGCGCTGGTCTTCGGGTTGGCCGGCGGCGCCTGGCTGTCACTTGCGGCCACTCCGCCGACGTCCAGCTTGTTTTCTTCCCAGGTCCCGTAGGCATCGAAGCCGCGGTCGAAGACCGCAGCGATGTAGACGCGGTAACGCGGCCGCTGGCCACAGAAGAGGCCGCTCGAGGCGGTGCCGTCGATCTCGCGGCGGGCCGGATCGATGTCGACCGCGGCGAAGTCGTCGGGCTGGGCGCTGCCGCCGGCGTTGATCAGGACGCTGGCGTGGGGGTTGCGCGGGAAGGTGAAGCGCGCCATCCCGGTGCGGGTGGTCGCGGTCAGCTCGGTCTCGATCGCACCGCCGCGGACCGGGTTGAGGCGGACCGAGTAGTAGCCCGGCCGACCGCTCTCGTGGGCGTGGGAGAAGCCTGGCTGGAACTGGCCGTCGAGCACCGAGCCTTCGGCGGCGGGCGAGGCGTCAATCGGCTCGGTCGTCGGCATGAAGGGAAAGTCGCCGTAGAGGGAGCAGCCGGCGCCGGAGAGGTGGGTGAGGCTGAAGCCCCTGATGTGGGAGTCGCGGTAGTCGTAACCGGCGCGGCCGTTGCGGTCGGCGGGGGTCGTGTCGGGGCTCCACTGGACCATGCCGAAGGGCGCCGCCGCGCCGGGGAAATTGTGGCCTCCGCCGAAGGTGTCATGACCGGGCCTGGTGCCGGCGAAGACGTGGACGTGATCGGCCAGACCGGCGGCCGCGGCGACAGGGGCGATGAGTGCGAGCGAGGCGAGCGCCGCGGCGATGAGGGTCCCTGCGCGTACGAGCAAGCCCTCTACGTTACGGCGCTCGCTTAAGGTTCCGGCCAATCGTGAAGACGCGAAGCGCCGCTCTCATCGTCATCGCCGTTGCCGCGGCGGTCGTCGCTGCCGTACTGGCGCTGGGTGGCGGCAAGGAAGACGCGCGCGCCACGACGGCGCTGCCCGAAGTTCCCGGCGAGCCGACCGTGAACGTGATCTCGCCCCGCAGCGGCGCCCGACAGACCAGCCACGCGGTCGTGGTCAAGGTCGAAGTGCGCAACTTCAAGCTCTCGCCGCGCCACTTCGGCGGCGAACCGCGGCTGCACGAGGGCCATATCCGCTTCGCCCTCAACCGCGTCCCGGATTGCGTCTATCCGGGCAAGCTGCAGCGCGCGATCAACAGCCCCTTCGGCAACGGCCGCCTGATCGGGCGCTCTTTCGACTTCCCGGCATATTCCGGCCCTAATGGCATCCTCGCCGAGCGCATCGGCTCCGAGGAAAGCTACTCGCCGGCGACGCGGCCGGAGATCTACTACCACGCTCTCCCCCCCGGCTTCTACCGCCTGGTCATCACCCTCGCCCAGAACGACGGCTCGACCACGCCTTTCCACGCGGTGACCAACTTCCAGATCCTCCCCAAGCCGGGCCACGGGCCCAAGTGCACCAACGGCAAGGTCCCCAGCGCCAAGGCCGCCGCCTTCGACTGAGCCTGGGCCGCACGCGCGAACGAACCCGCTCCGGTGCGCCTTATGCACCTATACGGTGCATAAGGCGCACCGGAAGGCGGAGGGGGGTCAATACTTCACTTTGTATAGTGGAGTGCCGTGCGTACCTACCGTCGTTTGATGGGCTTTTTGCGGCCTTATCGCCGCCAGCTCTGGGGATCCCTGGCGTTTGCCTGGGCGGCGATGGGGATGACGGTGCTGATCCCGTGGCTGATCGGGCGGGCCGTCAACGCGATCCAGGACGGCCACAAGCCCGACCTCTTGCCGCTGGCGCTGGCGATCGTCGGCGCCGGGGTGCTGCGGTTGGGGTTGACGGTGGTGCGGAGGCTGGTCGCGGGACGGGTCTCGCTGGCGGTCGAATTCGACCTGCGCCAACTCTTCTACGCCCATCTGCAGCGGCTCGAGCTCGGCTTCTTCGACGGCCAGCAGACCGGGCAACTGATGTCTCGGGCCACCGTCGACCTGCAAGCGATCCGCTTCTTCCTCGGCTACGGGCTGATCTTCATCACCCAGAACCTGCTGACGATCACCCTGGTGACGATCGTGATGGTCGCGATCAACCCGCTGCTGGCGCTGATCGCGCTGCTGCCGGCGCCGCTGATCGTCTTCACCGCGTCGCGCTACAACCGGGTCTCGCGCCCGGCCCAGCAGGAGGTGGCGCAGCGGATCGCCGAACTGACCGCGGAGGCCGAGGAGAACATCTCCGGAATCCGCATCGTCAAGGCCTTCGCCCGCGAGGAATACCAGCTGCACCGCTTTCAACGCTCGGTCACCCGGGTCTTCGACCAGAGCATCTACTCGACCAAGCTGCAGGCCTTCTTCTCGCCGCTGATCGGGCTGCTGCCACAGATCGGGATCGCCCTTGTGCTGCTGATCGGCGGCCGCGAGGTGATCGACGGCAACCTCAGCCTGGGCAACTTCACCGCCTTCTACACCTATCTGGTGATCCTCGCCGGGCCGATGCGGATGCTCGGCGTGGCGATGGGGATGGCGCAGCGGGCCGTCGCCTCCGGCAACCGGTTGTTCGAGATCCTCGACCGCGAGCCGGAGATCGAGAGCCCACCGGGGGCGCCGGCGCTTCCGGCCGGGGGCGGCAGCGTGCGCATGGAGGGCGTGGCGCTGCGCTACGACGGGGCCGGCCCCAGCGCATCCGATCTCGACCACGCTGGAGCAGGGTCAAAGTCCGATGCGCTGATCGACATCGACTTCGAGGTCGCGGCGGGTAGCACCGTGGCGCTGGTCGGTCCCTCGGGCTCGGGTAAGACCAGCCTCGTCGCCCTGATCGCGCGCCTCTATGACCCGAGCAAGGGCTCGGTCCTGGTCGACGGCGCCGACGTGCGCTCGGTCGAGGTCGAGTCGCTGCGCCGGGAGATCGCCTTCGTCAGCGACGAGAGCTTCCTCTTCAGCGCCAGCGTCGCCGAGAACATCGCCTACCCGCGCTCCGACGCGCCGCGGGAGGAGATCGAAGCGGCCGCCCGGCGCGCCCAAGCGGCCGGCTTCATCGAGGACCTTCCGGGCGGATACGACACAGTGGTTGGCGAGCGCGGGTTGACGCTCTCGGGCGGGCAGCGCCAGCGGGTCGCGATCGCGCGGGCGCTGCTGGCCGATCCCCGCATCCTGATCCTCGACGACGCGACCTCGTCGGTCGACGCGACCACCGAGTCGGCGATCAAGGCCGGCCTGCGCGAGGTGATGGAGGGGCGGACCACGTTCATCATCGCCCACCGCCTCTCGACCGTCTCGCTCGCCGACGAGGTGATCGTGATGGACGGCGGACGGATCGTCGACCGTGGCACCCACGCCGAGCTGCTCGAAGGCTGCAGCTTCTATCGCGAGATCGCCGAGCACGGTCTCGCCGACTCGGTCTTCCTCCAGCGCGACCTCGAGCAGCGCGAGGAGGTGGCGCGCCTATGAGCTTGCGGTGCGCCTTTTGGACGCTGTGGGTGCATAAAGCGCACCGGAACGGTGGGGGTGGTGGGGGGTGAGTCGGCTGCGGGACATTTGGCTGCTCTTCCGGGACGTTTTGCGGCTGCTGCGCGGACAGGACCAGCGGGCGCGCAAGGTGCGCTGGATGCTCGGGCTGCTGCGGCCCTACCGGAACAAGGTGGCCTTGATGTTTGTCGCCCTGCTGGTTGCCACCGGTGCGGGGCTCGCTCCCCCCTACCTCGCGGGCAAGGCGGTCGACAATGGCATTGAAACCGGCGACATCTCTGCTCTCGACTGGATCGTCGTCGCCTTCGTCGTCGTCGCGACGCTCTATGCCGCCTCCACATACCTGCAGACCTACCTGGTCGGCTGGGTCGGGACGCGGGCACTGCAGGACCTGCGCGAGCGCGTTTTCTCGCACCTGCAGACGATGTCGATCGGCTTCTTCACCCGGCGCAGCCCCGGCGTGCTGATCAGCCGCATGACCAACGACATCGAGGCGCTCAACCAGCTTGTCACCGACGGTGTGGTGACGATGTTCTCCAGCGTGCTGACCTTGGTCGGCGTGGTCGTGATCCTGCTCGTGCTCGACCTCAAGCTGGCGCTGGTCACTTTCATCACCTTCCCCCTGATCGCCGCCGCCAGCATCGTCTTTCGCATCGTCTCCCACGGTGCCTACCGCGAAACCCGCGAGCGGATCGGCGCGATCACCGGCTACCTGCAGGAGACCCTGAGCGGCGTGCGGGTGGTGCGCAGCTTCGGCCAGGAGCCGCGCCACATGGACGCGATGACCGAGCTCAACGAGGCCAACCGGGCGGCCAACATGCGCACGGTCTTCCTCAACGCCTCCTACTTCCCGGGGGTCGAACTGCTGGCCGCGGTCGGCACCGCGGCGATCCTGCTCTACGGCGGCACTCAGACGATTGACGGCGCGATCCAGATCGGCACGATCATCGCCTTCGTCGGCTACCTGACCATCTTCTTCGAACCGATCCAGCAGCTATCTCAGCTGTACACGACCTACCAGCAGGGCATGGCGGCCCTGGACAAGATCTTCGACCTGCTCGACACCGCGCCCGACATGGTCGACGCGCCGGGCGCGATCGATCCCGGCACCCTGCGCGGCGAGATCGAGATGCAGGGCGTCTGGTTCTCCTACGCCGACGACGCTGAGTTCCTGGTTAGTCGCGATATGCGCGAAGAAAGGGGAAGTCAGTCTGCGGCGGACGGGGTCGAGTGGGCGATGCGGGGAATCGATCTGCACGTGCCGGCTGGACAGACGCTGGCACTGGTCGGCACCACGGGGGCGGGGAAGTCAACCTTTGCCAAGCTGGTCGCGCGCTTCTATGACCCGCAGCGGGGCAAGGTGCTGGTCGACGGCAACGACCTGACCGGCGTGCGGCAGCTGGCGCTGCGGCGCCAGCTCGGGATCGTGCCGCAGGAGGGCTTCCTCTTCTCCGGCAGCGTGCGCGAGAACATCGCCTTCGGTCGGCCCGAGGCGACGCTGGAGGAGATCGAGGACGCGGCGGCGGCGGTCGGCGCGACCGAGTTCATCGCCGCCCTGCCCGACGGGATCGAGACCGAGGTCGGCGAGCGCGGGGTGCAGCTCTCGGCCGGCCAGCGCCAGCTCGTCGCCTTCGCCCGCGCCCTGCTCGCCGAGCCGCGCATCCTGATCCTCGACGAGGCGACCTCCAACGTCGACGTGCGGACCGAGAAAACGATCGAGAAGGGCCTCAACCGCCTACTCGCCGGCCGCACCGCGATCGTGATCGCCCATCGCCTCTCGACGATCCGCCGCGCCGGCAAGATCGTCGTGCTCGAACACGGCCGCATCGCCGAGGCGGGCACGCATGAGGAGTTGATTCAGGCCGGTGGCCCCTACTCGCGGCTGTACGGGGCTTGGGAAGAGAGCTCAGCCGGGCCCGATGCCGCCGGAGCTGCCGCCAGTTGAGCCACCACCTTCGGGGGCGCCCGCGGTGCCGCCGCCTTCGGCCGTGCCGCCGGCGCCACCGGTTTCGGGGGCGACTTCGGGGGCGGGTTCGGCTTCGACTTCCGGTTCGACGGCTTCGGGTTCGACCGCTTCGGCTTCTTCGCCGCCGGCTTCCGCTTCGCCGGATTCGGAGCTCGGGCCCGAGGTCGCGGGAGCGCTCGGGCCTTCGCTGCAGTCTTTGAAGCCGTATTCGCCGGCCGCGTTCTGGAACGAGGTCAGCGCTTCGGAAGCACTCGATTCGGCGGTTTCGAGGCCGGCCGTTTCGCCGCGCTCAGAAGCCAGTTTCACTTCGTCCTCGGCTTTGGCGAGTTCTTCGGCGGCGCTGGAAAATTCAGCGTAGCCATCGGCTTCCCGCGGTGTGCCGAGGTTGTGGAGGCTGGCGACCATGCCGCTGTAGAGATCGGCCGCCTGCGAGGCCGGACTGCTGTTTTCGGTGCTGCTGGAGCCAACCGAGCCAACCGCTGCGTTGACCTCGGCGCAGATCGCATCGCCCTGTTCGATCAACTCGGCTTTACTCAGCGCCCTAGGCGCCGCCGCGGTCGTCGCAGTCGATTCGCTCGAATCGCTGCTGCCACCGCCACCGCAGCCGGCGACGAGCAATGCGGCCACCGGCAAGGCGAAGATCCATGTGCGACGAGGGCTCACGAGTGGGCCGAAACTAGCAGAGCGATTAGACGCTCTTGGAGGGATTTATTTAGACGCTCGCGCAGGATTGAATTAGCGCACCTGCGGGGACTTGAGCCGCTCGGTCGCGGCTTCGAGCTGCGGCCCAGGGACTCGAACCCCGACTACCTCGTCCAGAGCGAGGCGTGCTGCCATTACACCAGGCCGCAAAGAGCGCGTCCTGAGGATATCCGCTCCGCGCGTCCGACCTTGACCCCGCCGGGCCGACGCAAAAGTCGGCTGCGCCTCAGCCGATCGCCGAGAGATCGCCGTCGGGGTCGGCGATCTGCTCCTTGGCGGCGGAGACGTCGACGCCGTCGGCGAGCATGCGGCGGGCCTCGGCGAGGTCTTCGGAGCGCTCGACGCTGAGGGCACCGGCGACGCGGCCGTCCTTCAGGTACCAGACGGAGAACTCGCCCTGCTCGCGATCGCCGCGCCAGATCTCCTCGTCCCAGTCCTTTGCCGGGCCGACGTACTCGAGCCCGGCCCAGTCGGCGAGGTCGCTGAAGAAGTAGGGGACGACGTCGTAGTCGGCATCGGCGCCGAGCATGTTGCGGGCGGCGTGCATGCCCTGCTGCATTGCCACGTCCCAGTGCTCGACCCGGATGCGGCGGCCGTGAATGACGCTGTCGTAAGAGCAGCAGTCACCAGCGGCGTAGATGCCCTCAGCCGAGGTCTGCAGCTTGGAGTCGCAGACGATCCCGTTGTCCACCTCGAGGCCGGCGCGCTCGGCCAGCATCGTGTCGGGGCGCACGCCGGCGCCGACGACGACCGCGTCGCACTCGATCGCCAGACCGCTCTTGGTGAGGACGCCCTTGACGCGGCCGTCGCCCTCGTAGGCCTCGAGCTCCTCGCCGCCGTGGATCGTCACGCCCTTGGACTCGAGCAGTTGGTGGAACCAGCTGCCGGCCTCATCGCCGAAGGTGCGGGAGAGCGCGATCTCCTCCATCGTCACGATCGTGCACCTGGTGCCCTTGGCGGTCAGCGAGGCGGCGACCTCGGCGCCGATGTAGCTGCCGCCGATCAGGACGACGTGCTCGGCCGCCTTGGCGTCCCCGCGAATCGCGTCGGAGTTGCCGTAAGCGCGCAGGTAGTGGATGCCCTCGTTCTCGGCGCCCTCGACGCGGAGGATGTTGACCACCGCCCCGGTGGCGATCAGCGCCTTGTCAAAGCTGACCTCATCGCCGCCCTGCAGCTTCGCCGTGCGCGCACCCGGGTCGAGCGACATCACGTTGGTGCCGCTGAGCAGCTCGACGCCGTTCTCCTCGTACCACTCCGGCGGGTTGACGTAGGCGTCGGCGCGCTCGGCCTCGCCGCGCAGGTACTCCTTGGAGAGCGGCGGGCGTTCGTAGGGTGGCTCCGGCTCGCGGCCGGCGAGCAGGATCGAGCCCTCCGCCCCGCCCTTGCGCAGCTCGGCCGCGCAGTTGGCGGCGGCGAGGCCACCGCCGATCAGGAGGAAGTCAACCTCGCGCTCACTCACTGCGGTCACCCGAGCCGTTGTCGCCGGAGGGGGCGAACATGTTCTTCAGTTGCTCCTCATGACCCGGGTCGAGCACCGCCAGCACCTCGTCGCCGACCTCCAGCACCGTGTCGGCAACCGGGACGAAGCCTTTGCCGTTGCGCAGCACCGAGATCAGGAGGCTGCCTTCGGGCATTTCCAGGTCACCGACACGCCTCCCGGTTACCCCGGAGTCCTTGCCGAGCAACATCTCGATGATCTCCAACTGCTCCTCCTGTAGATCGAGCAGGTGGACGAGGCCGTACTCGGGCACCTCGTGCTCGAGCAGGCGCAGGATCAGGTCGGTCGCCGAGACCGAGGGCTTGATTCCGAGCAGGTCGAAGTGGGGCTTGTTGCGCGGGTTGTTGACCCGGGCGATGACCCGCTCGACGCTGTACTTCTCGCGCGCGACCTGGCAGATCAGCATGTTGTCCTCGTCGTCGCCGGTGACCGCGATCACCATGTCGGCGCGTTCGATCCCGGCCCGCTCCAGCACCCAGAGCTCGGAGGCGTCACCGTAGGAGACGTTGTGCTCGAGCTCCTGCTCGACGGTGAGGTAGCGGCGGCGGTTGTTCTCTATCACCGTCACCTCGTGTTCCTTTTCGAGCAGCTCGCGGGCCAGGTTCCAGCCCACCTTGCCCGCGCCGACGACGATGATGTACATGCGCCCCGCCCCCCTACGCGGCTTCCGCCGGGTCGTCAGGGGCGCCGCCGCGAGGTGCTCCCTCGCGCACGGCGCTCTCCAGCATGTCGATCGCGACCCGGGTCGGGCAGACCGTGTGCAGGCCCTGGCGCTCGTACCATTCGGCCCGCAGCGGGTCGAGGATGCGGGCGATCACGGTCGGCACGTTGTAGCGACGCTGGGCGATCTGGGCGATGACGATGTTGGTGTTGTCGCCGTCGGTGGAGGCGATGAAGGCGTCGGCGTGCTCGATCCCGGCGGCAAGGAGGGCGTCGGTCTCCAGGCCGGCACCGACCGTGAACTGGCCGCCGAGGTCCTCCCAGCCCTTGTCGAGCCCGACCTCGAGCCTCGCGTGGGACTCCGGGTCCTCGTCGAGGCAGGAGACTTCGTGCCCTTCGCGCAGCATCGCGCGGGCGACAGATGAGCCGACTCGGCCGCAGCCGACGATCAGGATGAACACGGCGGTGAGTCTAGATCACCGATTCATCCCGCCGCGGCCCCGCAAAGCGCCCCGCGAAGATCGTCGATATATTCAAAAGGTAGTTTTCGACTATTAGGGGGAATTCGTTTTGAACAGGGCGGCATTGGCGATCGCGCTTGCGCTTGTGGCTCTTGCCATGCTGGCAACCGGATGCGGCGGGGGCAGCAGCAGCAGCAGCAACAACGACGGCTCGACCGAAGCAAGTTCGCAAGGTGGGGCCAAAGGGTCGAACGGGTCGTCGTCATCGCCGCCGAGCACGCAGGCCTTCATCAAACAGGCCGACTCCATCTGCGCGGAAGCCAAAGAACGAATCGAAACCGAGTTCAAGGCCTTCCTCAAAGAAAAAGGCATCAAAGAACTCGGCGAAAAAGGCGAATCGCCGAAAGAAGCCGCGGCCCACAGCATCGAAGCGATCGAAGCGGTTGGGATCCCCCAGCTCCAGAGGCAACTGCGAGAACTGAAGGCGCTCGAAGCGCCTGCGGAAATAGAAGGCAAAGTCACGGCCTACCTCGATGCAGTCGAAGAAGAGCTCGAAGGCGGCGAAAAGAACCCCGAAGCTCTCGCCGGATCAGCGGAAAAAGTCTTCCCGAAATCCGACGCGGCAGCCAAGAAGGTGGGCTTCAAAGTTTGCGGCAACCACTAGCCGGCCGCCGATGAGGCCCGGGCAGGACCCTCCGGGGCCGTCTCAGGCGGGGCCGTGAGCAGCACGCGGCAGGGCGCTTTCTTCAGCACGTACTCGGTGGCGGCGCCGATCTCGGCGGGCTTGGCGGCGCCGATGCCGCCGAGCTTGGCGCCGCCCTTGATCTTGGTCGGGGGCTCGCCGCCGACCACGATTGCCTCGGAGCCGTAGCGCCGCGCCGATTCGACGATGCCCGCGCCGACCCCGCGGGCCCGCACGACCTCGGCGCTGACGTTGACGTCCTCGTACTCCTCAGCGACGTCGCTGGCGCGCTTCAGGGCGCGTTGGGCGCCCTCCTCGATCCCCGCCGGCAGCTCAGCATCGAGTGGCAGGGTCAGCGGCACCTCGATCACGTAGACGAGGTCGAGCCGGGTGGGCTCCTCCCCGCTGTCGGCCTCCTCCTGTTCGGCGGCGGCGAGGCGGCCGGCGGTGGCGACGATGTCGTCGTCGAGCTTGGTGCCGAAGACCGGCACGAGGATGTTGCGGAAGGCGACCTCGGGCACCTGCTTGGTCAGCGCCTTCTCGCTGACGGTGACGCGCTTGGTCAGCGTCGTACCCTCGAAGCCCTTGCGGTAGACGACGTAGAAGAGCAGGCCGAAGGTCATCCAGCCAAGGCCGACCCAGCGGGCGGTCTCGTGGTAGATCAGCACGCTGACGAAGGCGAGGGCGCTGACGAGCCCGCCGAGGAGGGCGGGCAGGGGCAGCTGTGCGCCGCGCCACCCGACGTCGACGGGGACGCGGAAAGGGCGCGGGCGGTCGGGCTGGGTGACGCGCAGGCGCAGGATCGAGAGCTGGGCGATCGTGATCGCCAGCATCGCGCCGAAGGCGTAGAGGCCGGCGAGCAGCTTGACGTTGGTCGGCAGCACCAGCCCGATCGCGATCACGCCGGAGATCGCGATCGCCACCTGCGGCGTCGCGTGGCGGCTGTTGAGCTTGCCCAGCCAGCTGGGGATCTGGCGGTTGATCGCCAGCGTGTAGATGTGGCGCGAAACGCCGAGCAGGGCCGTGGTCACGGCCCAGAAGAGGACCGGCGTGGCGATCAGGACGACCAGCCAGCGCATCACGTCGGAGACCCAGACCGGGTGATAGGCGGAGACGATGCCGAGCACCGGCGCCTCGACGTAGCGGTGGCCGAGGGCGGTTTCGGGGCCGTGCGGCCCGGCGACGACCGGAACCGCCATCAGCGCGATCGCGGCCATGCCGGCGTAGACCAGCGGCACCGCGAGGGCGCCGACCGAGACGATGCGCTTGAGGTCGCGCGGGTCGACGTTGATGTCGGGGGCGAGGTCCGAGGCGGCCTCGATGCCGGCGTAGGCGAGCATCGCCACAACGGAGGCGTAGATGATGTCGTGGAAGTCGGGGCTGGTGAAGAGGTTGATCTGGTCGGTGAGCCGGTCGGGGTGCAAGACCGTGAGCACGCCGACGACGATCACCGCCAGCTGCAGGGCGATGTCGGCGAGGGCGAGGACCGCCAGCGGCCGTTCGCGGCTGCGGCCGGTGATGTTGAGCATGTTGAGCAGGCAGGCGGCGACGATCACGGCGCCGGCGATGCCGATCTCCCAGCCCGCCTCGGAGAGGTTGTGCGAGATCGGCTCGAGGTAGTGCGGGACCGAGATCGCGGCCAGGGCGGCGACGATCAGGTAATCGATCAGGATCGCCCAGCCGGCGATGAAGGCGATCAGCTCGTTGAAGGCGTGGCGGGCGAAGCTCGAGGAGCCGCCGCGCTCGCGGATCATCGCCCCGCCCTCGAGGTAGCTGAGCGTGGTGATGACGAAGAGCAGGCCGGCGGCGAGGAAGATCAGCGGCGTCAGCCCGAGCCCGCGGTCGGCGACGACGCCGAGCGAGAAGTAGATCGAGAAGCCGACCGCCGAGTAAACGGCGACGAAGAGCCCCGGCACCCCGGTGGCGCGCTGCAGCAGCGGCTCCAGCCGCGGTTTCGAGGGCTGCTCGGGCTGCTGGGTTGGCTTCTCGTCCTGCGTCGACGTGCTCACGTACGAGACGCTATCCAGAGCCGGCCGGCGCCGACGGCAAGGAAGGCGATGCCGAGCAGCGTGCCGACCGCGAGCGGGCCGCCGCCGTTGGCCAGGGTGGCGATGAGAATCAGCAGGCCGAGGGCGATGAAGACGACGGAGAAGGCGCGGACGGAGCCCTGATAGATCCGCTCGGGGGAGGGCACAGAGCGGATTCTAGGTGCGTGGGGGCACGGGGCGGCGCCGTGTTCGACGCGGGCGAGATATCTCAGGGATTCGATCGACGAAATAGGCGATTGCCAAACCAACCGAGACACAAAGCAGTGCGAGCGCCGTGACCGATACCGCAGGCCCAGCATCGAGAGTGTTCAGCAAAAGCACCAAGCCGGCAGTCGCCACCAAAACCGCAATGTACGCAATCGCCACCCGAAACATGCTGTCTACATCCTATCTCACGTCGCGGATTCGAACAAAATGGCAAGACAGCCGACTCCTAGTCAAAGTGGCAACGACGCCCGAAAGTCCTCCCGCAAAAATCTCGCCAACCACAAGTCGCAATGCCATTGCCCGACCTTGCCGGTCGACTACATACGCGTGGTGCGCAGAGTGTCAGGGAAGCGTGACTACGCCGGCACGGGCGTCAGTTCGCCGCCCCGCTGCGAGCCCTGCTCGGAGACGACGATGACGCGGCAGGGGCGCTCGCCGAGGACGGTCTGCAGGGTCTTGTCGTAGAGGGGGCGGCCGTTGCGGTGGCGCAGGCCGACGACCACGGCGGCGGCGTTGATCAGCTTCGCCTCGTCGGCGATGTCGTAGCCGGCCTGGCCGGGCCGGACCCGCTCGACGTGGCCGGTGACGCGCTGGCCGCCGATCAGCTTCGCCTGCTCGATCTTGCTCTGCGCCTCGCCTTCCTGATCGGGCAGCTCGGCGTTCAGCGGCAGGTGGGTGGGCACGGTCAGCATCGAGTGCACGTGGATGCCGCGGCGGCGCTTGGAGGCGAGCTTGATCGCGGTCGCGACCACCTCCTCGGAGAAGGGCTGGTCGTCCTCGAAGGCGACGAGGACGCTGCGGTACTCGATCTCCTCGACCCCGAGCGGCTCGGGCGTGAGGACCTTGACCGTCTCGGTCAGCGGCAGGCCCTGGTTGCGGCGGTACAGCACGTAGACGACGATGCCGAGCGCCATCCAGCCGGTGCCGACGATGAGTGTGCGCGGGTTGAGCGCCATCACGACGATCCAGGCGGCGAAGGTGCCGAGGCCGCCGAGGACGGCCGTCAGCGGCACGTCGGTGCCGAAGGCGCGGAAGTTGAGCGGCGGTCGCCAGGGCCGCTCGACTCCCGACTGGCGGCGGCGCAGCTGGATCACCGCGATGTGGGCGATCGTGAAGGAGAGCATCGCGCCGAACGAGTACATCGTCGCCAGGAAGTCGGTCTTGCCGGGGATCAGGGTGATGATCGCGATCGCGGCGAAGATCAGGATCGCGATGTAGGGGGTGCGGTATTTGGGATGGACCTGGCGCAGGCCCTCGGGCAGCTGGCGGTGCTGGCCCATCGAGTAGGTGAGGCGGGAGACGCCGATCAGCCCTGCGTTGGTGGCGATCAGCAGGATCACCGCCGCGAGCACGCCGACGTAGTAGCGCAGGATTTCGGTTGGACCCGAGGAGAGACCGAGGTTCTCGACGATGCCGAGGATCGGGTCGTCGGCGAACTTCGAGCCGAGCGCGGTGGCGTAGTGGCCCGCGGCATCCTTGACCACCGGCATCGCCGAAAGCGCGACGACCGGGATCAGCAGGTAGAGGCCGAGCACGGCCGCCACCACGAGACCGACGCTGCGCGGGATCGTGCGAGCCGCGTCCTTGGCCTCCTCGGCCATGTTGGAGATCGTCTCGATCCCGGTGTAGGCGATCATCCCGACGGCGATGCCGAGGGCGAAGTCGCTCCAGGTCGGGGCGACGCCGAGGTGGACGTTGTCGACCAGGACCTGCGGGCTGAAGACGAGGACGAGGCCGATCCCGACCAGGACGACCTGGGTCGCGAGGTCGGCGATGGCGAGGATCAGGTTGAGCTTCGCCGACTCCTCGGTGCCGCGGATGTTGATCAGGGCGAGGGCGCCGATCAGCACCGCGCCGCCGATGACGTCGCCGGGGCTGTCGCCGAGCCAGGGCCAGAACACCGCCAGGTAATGGGGCACGAAGAAGGCCGAGATCGCGACCGTGATCGTGTAGTTGAGCATCTGCCCCCAGGCGGCGATGAAGCTGACCATCTCGTTGAAGGCGTGGCGGGCGAAGCTCGAGGAGCCACCGGCCTCGGGAAACATCACGGTCGCCTCGGCGTAGGTCGCCGCGGTCGCGGCGAAGATCAAGCCCGAGATCACGAAGGCGACGGGGGTCAGGCCCAGCGCGAAGGCAGCCGTGACGCCGAGCGCGTAGTAGATCGAGGAGCCGACGTTGCCGTAGGCGGCGGCAAACAGCGCGCCGACGCCGTGGACGCGGCTCAGCGATTCATCGCGGGGGATCCGCTGGGCCATCGAGCTCGGATGTGGCGGTCGTCATTGACATCCGAGACGACTATAGGGACGCCAGAACCTGCCTACACGAGAGAAGCGCACGCGCGGGGCTAGCCCCGCGCGTGCGCGTACCCTCATCCGTTAACTACGGATTTTCTTCGTTGTTTTTGTTAACTGCCGCGCGAGACGCGACGTTGATGGTGTTTTCCAGGATCGCCACGTTTTTGCCGGCCGCGGACGGAAGGCCAGAAGACGCGTTGACGATCGGGTCGAGCAGGAGTTCGACCAGGAACCCGCCGCACCCGGTGGCGCCAGGTGCTGCCCAGGCGTTGTCGACCAGCTTCGTTCCCCTGGTTACGACGATGCGGCCTTCCTCGAGGAATTCGGCAGTGCCGCCGAAGCCCCTGATCGGTGCGGTGCCGGCCGGTGGGTTAGTTTCACCGGTCGTCAGTTTCCAGATCATAGGAGAGCTGCTGGAGCCGACGTAGCAGCTCGAGCCGAGGAACGGGTTTTCCAGATGGACCTTCACCGGGAGTTCCATCGCCACGCCAATTTCTTCGGCGAGGTGTTTTTCGCTGATGCGGATCTCCGACGCCGGCCTTGCCAGTTCGAGGGTCGAGGTGACTCCCGTGATGCCGTTTTCGAACGTCCATTCGCAAGACGTCTTCAGGATGAAGTTGGTGATTTCTTTGCAGTTCACCAAGCCGGCGAGCCCACCCGGCACGTTCTGCGGCGCTTTGGAAAGCGTGACGCCGTTAGTCGCGGCGAAGAACGGTGACAGTCCTGTTACTTCGTCAGGTTTGCCATAGCCACCCTGCAGCACGGCAGGTTTTTCGATCGGCACTTTCTTGTTGCCGAGCACCACTTCGCCGCCTTCGGTCACCGCATAGAGGCATTTTTTGACTTCGAGGTTGGTGTATGGGCACTGCGCGAATTTGGCGTAGTTGCCGGTCAGTTTCGCCGAGGCGCTACCAGCGAGACCGAGAGCGGCCAATGCGATGACGGCAAGCGCTGCAATCGCCGCCCTCATTTGATTTGGATGTCTCATTTCTCCCTACTCCTGTTCTATTAGTTTTGATCGACTCGATGGAAGTGGTTTATTCAGGCCCGTATGACATGGCCAAAAGACCCGCGTTGCCCGATACGTCAAGCACCGCTTTGCGTTGATCGCGGGGGTCAAATCCACGATTCGCGGCCAGCTTTTTCGGCAGCGCATAGAGGGCAAAGACGTAGATTTCACCCTGACCCCCCGGGCAGATGGAGTAGCCGTTCTGGCCGAAGCTGTTGCGACCGACGACCGCGCCTTTCGGCAGCTTCCCGGCTTCGATTTCCTCCAGCCCCGGGTCGAGGCCGGCCACGGCCCAGTCGAAGAAGAGCTTCCCTCCGACGGGCTGCACGTTCATTGCGAAAAGGGCCAGTTCGGCAGTTCCGGCCGGCGTCCCTTTCCAATGCAGGGTGGGCCAGGTATTCGTGCCGTCACAGGTGTATTTGGCCGGCAGCTGCCTCACGGATCCCGCACCGGCAACGAGGTTTGGGCTTTCCAAGGTCATGCTTGCCACGGTCGCTTCGCGGCGCTGCTGCGGGGTGATCCCGGGCTCGGGCGCACCGGTGGGCTGGGGAACATGCGTGGCTTGCTTGCTTCCCTTCCCCCCGCCGGCGCCCTGGACTAGGGAACCCGATGAGGAGCTTGCGCTTCCCGCCGCGAGATCGCCGGCTTCAGAGCCCTTGACGCCGCCGGCGCTGGAGCCGTTGGCGCCGCTGCTCGAAACACCCGAAGCCGAGCCGCCTGAGGCGGCCGGCGTGGCGCCGCCGGTGCTCGTGCTCTCCGAGGATCCTCCCCCGCAACCCGCAAGCGCAAGCGCCGCAACGACGAGCGCCAGGAAGACCCTGGCGCCCGTCGTCCTGACGAACCTGACTAGGAAACGCTGAGCGACTGGCCTCTGTGCCATTCGAATGCTTCAGTTGGGAAGACGCCGTTCCATTCGACCGATTCGCCGAGCGCTTCCAGTTCGGTCCCGGTCGCCGCGAAGCTCGAGGGGCTGAACGTGGCGCTTTCAGTGGTGTTATTGACC
>Ga0207652_10000210_pt1 | contig 61797 bp, 53 predicted proteins | sample KBSC63BmetaG_FD_184334 | JGI IMG/M metagenome (GOLD analysis project Ga0207652, IMG submission 184334) | Corn rhizosphere microbial communities from Kellogg Biological Station, Michigan, USA - KBS C6-3B metaG (SPAdes) (version 2) | ecosystem: Host-associated > Plants > Roots > Rhizosphere ... | reverse complement strand
GCCGGTTTCATATCCCATGTCAATTAAAAAATCCCAGGAACCATGACGGTTAAGATCACTTACAATTTTTGAAGCTTGTTTAGGAAAAGCAATCCATAACTTAGTTTCGTCACGTAATGCTGGACACAATTCAGCAAAAATACTTTGAAGCTGGTGTGAATTTAAAGCAAAAACGAGGGCAAAATCAATCTTGCGAATCTTTAAAAGCTGCGTTACATTTTTTGAAAATGAAAGTTTAGAAAACTGTTTCTCAATCGTGGAAGGAAGACCTTGTATTAACAGATTTTTCTCATCCTCTAATTGCAATTTTTCAAACATTGTTTGGGACATAAGTGAGCAATATTTTAAGATTAAAAAATAGTCTACAAATACCTGCACAACTTTGTTCCTGAATTTTGAAAGAACGGAAATAATAGTAGATATGCAGCCTTAGACAGGTGCAAATTTACGAAAAAAAACCTTTTAAATGCTAAAAATTAGGTTGTAAATGCTAAATATTTGGAATAAATTTCGTCCAACTATAAGATCATGAATTAACGGGCTTATAATATTTTAATGCTTCGGGCATTTCTGCTTTTAGTTTTGAAATCCTTTTAGAGTCTACGGGATGGTCGCTTAAAATTTCAGGCGTTTTATTACCACTATTTAATTTGGCCATTCTTTCCCATAAAGGGATTGCTTCTCTCGGATTGTAACCGGCCATCGCGGCGAAGATTAATCCATAATGGTCGGCTTCTAATTCCTGCTTGCGCGAATTGGGAAGTAAAACGCCAACCTGTGCTGAGGGTGCATAAATACTATTAAAAATACTGTTAGCTTGGCTATTTCCTGAAGTGAAAATATCACCGCCAATTCCAATTCCCTGTGCCAGTAAAGCCTGACTTATTCTTTCCTGGCCGTGATGGGCTACTGCGTGGGTGATTTCATGCCCTAAAACAATTGCCAGGCCTGCTTCGTTTTGGCTTACCGGCAATAAACCTGTATAAACAACTACTTTGCCACCTGGCATACACCATGCGTTTACTTCCTTATTATCTACCAGATTAAATTCCCACTTATATCCAGCTAATTCATTCGACAGTCCTTTGTCAGCATAATATTTTGTAATTGCGGCTGCAATGCGGCTTCCAACGCGTTTTACCATTTCAGCATCCCTGTTTGTTGATGCGCTGACAACTTTATTTTGAGAAAGAAAAGTTTGATACTGTGTAACAGCTTCCTGTTGTAAAGTAGATTCAGAAACAAGAGACAACTGGCTCCGGCCTGTTATTGCGTTTGTTGTACAAGCGGCTATTAATACGCTTGAACTTAATAATAGTAGAAACAACTTTTTCATTTGATATTAATTTTTTATTACAATAAACAATTGATGTACCAAAAATATTTTATTCCGAAAAGAAGATGCTTTTAGGGAAGAAATAAGTTGCTAAGAAAAAGCAAAATTATTCTAATTCTTTTCGACGGGACTTCCTGCGGTCGCGATGTTTGAGGATAGGGACGCGACCCTCGTTTCCTTTTAATAAACGGCTGATATTTTTTTGGTGCGTGAGCACAATAAGTGCTGCGACCGCCACGGCAAATACACGGTAAAAAACTTCTTTTTCATTATAAATCCATAATACGCAGATGGGAAGAGCGACTCCGGCGATGATTGAACTTAAGGATACATATCGGGTTAAATAAAGTACCAATAGAAAAACGCCCACGCAATTAATGGCAACAATTGGTTGAATGGCAAGCACCATTCCGAATAAAGTGGCCACGCCTTTTCCACCCCTGAAATCTGCCCAGATTGGGTAAATGTGTCCGATAACTGCGGCGAGGCCAAGGCCAATCATTAGATTTGTTCTGTCTAATTCATTGGTAAGATAATAAGGGAGTAGATTGTAAAGAGCCACAGCGCCAATTCCTTTTAGCATATCGCCGACCATTACGATTGTTCCAAACTTTGGCCCAAGAACCCGGAATGTGTTTGTAGCGCCCATATTTCCACTGCCGTAATCACGAATATCTATATTGAAAAAAATCTTACTAATGATTATTGCAGTAGGAATGGAACCAATAAAATACGCAAGTATAATTAAAATAAATTCTTTCATATTAATATGTCAGAGCAACAAATGGGGTAGCAAATATAAGGTATAATTCATGCACGATTCCCTTAATTTTCTTAAAATTTAAATTATTGCTTTTCAAATAAAATTGCCAGCCAGTCACCTCGTTGCTTTGTTTGTCTTTTAACAAGATTCTTTTCTTCAAATATATCCTGCATTGTCTTTTCATCTGAAAATAAAAAACCGGAAACTAATAATAATCCTCCCTGTTTTAATCGTGAAGATATGGAAGCAGACTCATTTTTCAAAACATTCAAGTTGATATTAGCGAGAATAATATCAGCTTGCTCAATTTTGAACAGACTATCCTGCTTATTTACAATAATATTTTTGCAATTATTTGCTTCCATATTTTCGATCGCATTGTCAATACTCCAATCATCGTAATCTATAGCAATCACTTTTGATGCGCCGCATTTTTCGCAAAGAATAGCAAGGACAGCGGTTCCTGTGCCGAAATCAATAACAGTTTTATTTTCAAAATTTATTTGTTGCATCAGCTCAATCATCAAAAAAGTTGTAGCATGGTGACCGGTTCCAAAACTCATTTTTGGAGTAATTATTAAATCAAATTTTACATTATTTATTGGTTTACTAAAAGATGGCCTTATGGCAGCAAAGTTATTTATAACGACGGGTTCAATAGAGCTTTCCCATTGCTGGTTCCAGTTTTCTTCTTTAATAATATTTTTTTTGAAAAATGTTTTAGCAGGCAAAATTTTTTTAAGTTTTTGTTCATCAAAATCTTCTTCATCAACGTATGCGTTCAGTAGATTATTTTCCTGTTCAAAAGCATAAAAATTGATCTCTGATAAATTTGCAATGATGATTCCAGCTTCATCTGCTGAAGTCGCTTTTATTTCAATTTTTATATAGCGTTTTTTGTGCATTACGGTTTGAAAGTATTAAAATATCGCAGTAAAGGGACAAATAAGGTGAGTTTGGAATTTATTTATTCATAAAAAAAGCCTGTAAAATTTACAAGCTTTGGATTAATTGTATTGAATAAATTAATGATCGTTATTGCGGTGCTGCGGCGCTGCCTGTCCTTGTTCAGGTTTAGGCAACAGAGCCTTTCTGCTCAATTTAAATTTACCGCTTTTCGGATCAACGCCTACCAATTTCACTTTTACTTTATCACCTTCCTGAAAAATATTATCCATGTTTTCGAGGCGCTTCCACATAATTTCAGAAATATGCAGTAGTCCTTGTTTGCCCGGTAAAAATTCAACGAACGCTCCAAACTCTTTGATTCCTTTTACGGTCCCTTCATAAACGTCACCGATTTCAGGAACGGATACGATACTTTTTACCCATGCAACTGCCTGATCTAAACTTTCTTTATTTGCAGAGAAAATACTTACTTCGCCGGTTTTTCCTACTTCGGTAATATTTATTGTAGCTCCGGTAGTTTTTTGTATTTCCTGGATAATTTTCCCGCCGGGCCCGATCACAGCTCCAATAAATTCAGAATCAATGATCAGTTTTTCCATCCGCGGAGCCTGTGGTTTTACATCAGGATTATGCTCAGGAATACATTGGTACATCGCATCCAGAATATGCATTCTGCCTTTTTTTGCCTGGTCAAGAGCTTGTCTCATCACGTCCATACTCAATCCGTCAACTTTAATATCCATTTGCACGCCGCAAATTCCATCTCGTGTTCCAGTTACTTTGAAATCCATATCTCCAAGATGATCTTCATCTCCAAGAATGTCAGAAAGAATTGCAAACTGATCTCCTTTAGAAATTAATCCCATCGCAATTCCACTAACATGTTTTTTGAACGGAACGCCCGCATCCATCAACGCAAGAGAACCAGCACAAACCGTTGCCATTGATGAAGAACCGTTGCTTTCTAAAATATCACTTACCACGCGAACGGTATAAGGATAATCATTACCCGGCATAATTTGTTTTAATGATCGCATTGCCAGATTTCCATGTCCTACTTCACGCCGGCCAACACCACGCATCATTTTTACTTCACCGGTTGAAAAAGGAGGAAAATTATAATGTAAAATAAATTTAGAATAATTGCTGCTGGCTGCGCTTTCAACCAATAATTCATCGAGCGGAGTTCCCAAAGTTACAGTAGTTAATGACTGAGTTTCACCGCGAGTAAATAGGGAAGAACCATGTGGAGATGGAAGAAAGCTCACTTCCATGGTAAGTGGTCTGATCTCTTCAAGTCCGCGCCCATCAAGGCGTTTGCGATCTTTTAGAATCATATCGCGAACTACATGATATTGTAATTCGTCGAAATAATGTTTGATTAAGGCTTTATCTTCATCCGGCAGGTCTTCGCCAAGGTGTTCTGTTGTTTCGTCTAATAATTTATCGAAGGAATCCTGCCTTTCATGCTTTGCAGATGCTGTTGAAGCAATGGCATACATCTTATCTTTTGCAAAAGCGGTTATTTTTTCATCAAGGGCTTCATTTCTGTAAGGTTTAGCATAATCTCGTTTGGGTTTTGCACCGGCTTTGTCTCTTAATTCTTCCTGTGCTTTCACCTGCATTTTGATGGCTTCATGCGCAATTTCAATTGCTTTTACTAAATCTTCTTCCTGGCATTCTTTTCCCTCGCCTTCCACCATCATTATATTTTTGTCGGTAGCAGCGATGAGAAATTCTAAATCTGCTTCTTCTAATTGAGAACGCGTTGGGTTTACTACAAATTGGCCATTCACTTTTCCTACTCTTACCTCAGAAATGATTTCCTGGATTGGAATATCTGAAACTGCTAATGCCGCAGAAGCTGCCAGGCAAGCCATTGCATCCGGCATCACTTCGGGATCACTGGAAACAAGCGTAACCAAAACCTGTACGTCACACAAATAATCGTCTGGAAATAATGGGCGAAGCGCACGATCAATTAGCCTTGAAGTCAGTATTTCATAATCATTCAATCTTGCTTCCCTTTTGAAAAATGAGCCGGGAATCCTTCCGGCAGAAGCAAACTTTTCCTGGTAATCGACAGTTAGTGGAAAAAAGGATTGCCCTTCTTTCGGTTCACGGTTTGCAACAACAGTTGCCAAAATCATACAATTACCTAAACGCACTGTAACAGCGCCATCAGCTTGACGCGCCAATTTGCCGGTTTCTAAAGTAACCATCCGGCCATCGCCCAGATCAAAAGTCACATTTATCGGGTTTGGAGTATTCATTGTTTTTTTAATTAGTTTATAAAAAAGTATTCCCAACCGTATTATTCAGTTGGGAATAGCTCAATATGATTTAATAAGAATAAAATTATTTACGAAGCCCTAACTTTTCAATCAATGCGCGATACCCGGTTAAGTTGTGCTTGCTCAAATAAGCCAATAAACTTTTTCTTTTACCAACCATTTGCATCAAACCGCGTTGGGTGCTGAAATCTTTTTTGTTGGTACTTAAATGACCGGAAATATGATTAATTTTTTCGGTTAGAATTGCAACCTGCGCTTCAATCGAACCTGTGTTTTTTGCATCGCCACCAAAATCCGAAAAGTATGTTGCTTTGCTTTCTGAAGTTAAATAAGACATCTTTTTTGAAATAATTTTAATAATTGGCTGCAAATGTAGGATTATATTTTGATTTTAATATAACCCGCATCCTTATTTTTTTGAAAACATTTGCTTTTACGAATTTTAAAATTCCTGTACTTGTTTGTGGTTCATTGATTTTAAATTCAATGCATATAAAGCAATAAAAACCAAACCAAAAAAATTGGCAAAAGAAGTAGCTCCAACGGCGATCAGATCATTTCCAAATATATAAAATGGAACCAAAATTCCAAATACAACTCCTAAAATATAAATATAGAATCCTTGCTTTTTCAAACGCCACATAAACAAAGCACCGATTAAGGTGAGCAATGCCGCAATGAACCCGCCGATAGCGGTTTTGCGAATATTACCTTCTTTTAAAATTTTGGAAAATGAGGCTTTTATGTTTCCTTCAAATGCAGCGTGATTATTAACAGCGACGGTATCTTTTGGCAAAACGGAATCTTTTTTCAACTCAACACTTTGAGAAAACATCGCTGAAGTTTTAGCGGCGGTAGTATAAGACCAGATACAACTGATAATTGCCCAACTGCTTCCGATAAAAGTGAGTATGCAAAGCCACGTTAGAAAAGAAGGTCTCTTTTCAGGTTCCGATTCAAATTCATATAAGTTTTTTTCCATTAAAAAATTTTTTCCGTTGCAATTTATAATAAATTAAATCGAAAATTTTCACCTTTATGAACAGCTTTAAAATGTTAAAGTAGGAATTGGTATTATTTATTTGTTACTGTAAATATTATTTCCATTCCTTCACTTTAATTCTTTTCTTTTATTTTTATCGTGATTTGTAAATCGTTGCATTTTTTTGTGTTTGTTCATTCAAAAAATTATTTTATGAAAAAATCTTTTCCCTTTTTGCTGATTTTTGTTTTTTTTATTACCACAAATCTTTCTGCGCAAAAGTATCAGATAAGCTCGCCTGATGGCCATCTTTCCATTCAAATTATAAATGAAAAATCTTTGCATTTTTCTTTGACAAAAAACGCAAAAATAATTATTCCCTCGGTGGAAATAGCCATGAACCTGCAGCAGCAAATGATCCCAGCCGGAAAAGATAAAATAAGTAAAGCAGTAAAACAACAAACAAATCAAATTATTCACCCGGTTGTTGCGATAAAAAATTCTGCAATTAAAGACGAATATCATGAATTGCGGTTACAATATAAAAATCATTTCAGCATAGTTTTTCGGGTTTATAATGATGCGGCTGCTTATCGTTTTGAAACTAATTTTCCTGATAGTATAACAGTCACCCATGAACGTTTTAATATTTCTCTTCCTGAAAATTCTTCAGCATGGTTTGCTTTTGCAAATCGGTGGATGAACAGCTATGAACATATTTATCAAAAAAAGTCAATTGATAGTTTTGGTAAAAATAAAACTGCACAACTTCCCCTTTTATTAGATCTTAATCAGAATGGTAAAGTGTTGATAACAGAAAGTGATCTGTATGATTATCCGGGATTATATTTTACAGGAAATAACAGCAATGATTTGGAGTCGGTTTTCCCTCCTGCAGTAAGAACGGAAAAGAAGAATGATCCAACAAAAAACTGGGGTTGGGATCGCACTTTCGTTCCTGAAAGTGTTTATAATTATATCGCGCGCACAAAAGGTACCCGCACTTTTCCATGGAGAATTTTTGCAATTGCTGACCGCGATGAGCAGTTGTTAAATAATGAGATTGTTTATAAACTTGCCGAACCTTCGCGGCTTAAAGATCCCGGTTGGATAAAGCCCGGGCAAGTAGCATGGGATTGGTGGAATAATTGGAACATTACCGGTGTTGATTTTCGCGCCGGAGTAAATACTGAAACCTATAAATATTATATTGATTTTGCGTCGCAAAATCATATTCCATACATTATTATGGATGAAGGTTGGTATAAGTTGGGAAACATGACTGAACGCGTTCCCGAAGTGGATGTAAAAGCGATTGCCGATTATGGAAAACAAAAAAATGTGGGAGTAATTCTTTGGTGCGTTTGGCGAACACTGGATAATCAAATGAAAGAAGCGATGGATCTTTTTGAACAATGGGGGGTGAAAGGAATTAAAGTGGATTTTATGGATCGCGATGACCAGGCAGTTGTAAATTTTTATTGGCGTTGCGCAGAAGCCGCGGCGCAACATCATTTGATTGTTGATTATCATGGCGCACATAAACCCGCGGGGCTTCAAAGAACTTTTCCAAATGTGGTAAATTTTGAAGGAGTTCCGGGTCTTGAACAGGACAAATGGACAGATTCACTCACAACTCCCTGGATGGCGGTAACATTACCTTACATACGTATGTTTGCCGGGCCGATGGACTATACGCCGGGCGCAATGCGAAATGCGCAGCATAAAGATTTTGCCCCGGTAAATGATAACCCGATGAGCCTTGGCACGCGTTGTCAACAACTGGCCATGTATGTAATTTTTGATGCACCCTTACAAATGCTTGCTGATAATCCTACGGCTTATGAAAAGGAAAAAGAGTCTTTGGATTTTATAACAAGTGTGCCAACAACATGGGATGAAACGATTCCATTGGATGGAAAAGTGGGAGAGTATGTAGTGCTGGCACGAAGAAAAGGAAACGAATATTTTGCTGCCGCAATGAACAATTGGAAACCGCGTGATATCACATTTGATTTCTCTTTTCTTCCTGAAGGTACTTTTCATATTTCCCTTTTCCAGGATGGAATCAACGCGGATAGAAATGGAACCGATTATAAAAAGATTGAAAAAACAATTACAAAAAATGATCAAATAAAAATTCATTTAGCGCCCGGTGGCGGATGGGCAGCAAGAATCTTTAAATAATGCAGTAAACAAACAAATAAACAGACTTTTTATTTAGAAAAAGAGACGGGTTGCATTAATTTTCCTCAGGGCTTACATGGTTATTCTCATCAGAAACTTCTTCACCTCTTTCTTCATTATATTCGATAATGAAATTATTAGTTCCGTTTCCATTGATGATTTTCATGTAATTTGATTGAACAAGTTCCAGGATATTTAAGAAAAGAAATATCGCGTGAATGCGATCATCACAAACATCAAATATTTTCTCAAATGAAAGAGAACGTTCCGTTTTTATCAGATTCAGCATGTATTGGTGCGTTCCTTCCATCGTATAATTGTAACTGATAACGGTATGAACCGGTCGGGTTTTTTTATCTAATAATCGTTGCGCTACTTTTTCAAATGCCTTCATCAATTTAAATAACGTTACCGTCTGGATTTCGGTGCCTTCACCGGCTTGTTCGCCAATTAGCGCCAGTTCTTCCTGAATATTCCCGCGCTTCACCATCAACATTCTCAGCGCTTCCATCTCGCTCATTTTTTGAGAAGCTTCTTTGAATCTTTTGTACTCAAGAATTTTATCAATCAGTTCCTGGCGCGGATCTATTTCATTTCCATGCAGATCTAATTCTTTGCGCGGGATCAACATTTTTGCTTTGATACGCATCAGTGTGCTGATGAACAAAATGAATTCGCTGCTTAATTCGATATTTAACGATTCGCTTGTATGAATATAATGAAGAAAATCATTGGTGATTTTAGTAATAGGAATATTGTAAATGTCAAGCTCATCTCGTTCTATAAAAAATAAAAGCAGGTCGAACGGGCCTTCAAACTGTGGTAATTTTATTTGATAAATTTCTGTATTCATTTAAAAAACATTTTGAAACAATTGCTCGTTTTCATTTTCATCAAGGTAAAAAAAATCCCGGTGAAAAATCATCGGGATGGCAAATTTATTAAATAAAAAATTACCTTTTTCTAAGTTCGTCTCTTATTTCAGTTAATAAAATATCGGTCGAAGAAGGCGCAGGTGCCGCAACTTCTTCTTTCTTCTGAAACTTTGAGATGCCACGAACCATTAAAAAAATGACCAGCGCAATTATTAAGAAATTAAGCACTGCCGCTAAAAATTTACCATACGTAACAGCGCCCCACTTTAGTTCCGCAATATCTTTCAATCCAAATTTATCCAAAACCGGCGTCAATATCAACGGAGTTATAATATCCGTTACCAATGAGGACACGATGGCGGTAAATGCAGCGCCAATAATTACCGCTACGGCCAAATCCATTACATTGCCTTTCATGGCAAATGATTTGAAGTCTTTAATAAAGCTCATGTGTTTTGTATTTAGAAAGGTGAAAAAATGATGGCTATTTAATATTATATAAATATAACGCATCTGATCAGAAATTAAAAAATATTTTTATTCCTTATCTTTTTTCTGATTGAAATAATTCTTTCCTTAACTGTTTAGCCGTTTTTGTACTCCCATCGTGGCTCCATCCCGGAGGCATGATCAGGTATTTTATTTTTAAAATGAGAGGGATGTTTTTATGCAAATCCTGAAAAATATTTCTCCATTCGTGAAAAATAATATTTGTAAGATGATAAGGCTGATCCAGATGTTTGGTTAGTCCATATTTTACCGGATCTTCTTTCAATTCTTTCTGGAAAGTTCCAAAAAGTTTATCCCAGATAATGAGAACCATTCCCATGTTTCTATCAAGATAACGAATGTTGCTTGCATGGTGAACGCGGTGATGGGCGGGACTTACAAAGATTGCTTCAAACCAGCGGGGCATTTTATCAATGTATTGTGTGTGAACTAAAATTCCATAGATCTGTGTAAGCGAATACATAAATACAATATCTAGGGGTTTAAATCCTATTAAAACCAGTGGAATAAAATAAATAAAGCGGTAAAGCGGCTGCAAAACAGATGAACGAAAACCGGTGGTTAAATTAAATTCTTCGGAAGAATGATGGGTGACGTGAACCGCCCAGAATATTCTGCAAAAATGATCTACCCGATGTTCAAAATAAAATGCAAGGTCTTCAAAAATGAAAAGTAGAAACCAATACAGTATTGGATTGAATGAGAAACTGATAAAATGAAGTTGATAAAAAGCGATAAGAATCACGAGGTAAACGGCACGAAATAAAAGATCAATTCCACCATTCAAAATGCAGAGATACATATTCATTAATGTATCTTTGAACCTGTAATATCTTTTTAAATTTAGGTTACTTAATATGATTTCAAGTCCAATGACAAGGATGTAAATTGGTGTTGAAATTAATAATAGCAATTGTTCATTTAACATGAAATGAGAATTTAAACCGACATAATCTCTTTTTCTTTTGCAGCTAGTCGTTTTTCAATAAGTGAAATAAAGTTGTTGGTAGTTTCCTGCATTTCCGCTTCGGCGTCTTTTGCAGCATCTTCGCTAAGCCCTTCTTTTTGAGCTTTTTTTATTTGTTCTATTGCATCACGCCGGATATTTCTAACTGCAATTTTTGCCTGTTCTCCTTCGCCGTTGCTTCTTTTTACTAACTCCCTTCTTCTTTCTTCAGTTAAAGCTGGTAAAAATAAACGAATAATATTCCCATCATTTTGAGGATTAATACCAATGTTGGCAGCGATAATCGCTCTTTCAATTGGTTGAAGCATCTTTTTTTCCCAAGGTTGAATGGTTAATGTTCGTGCGTCCATTGCGCTTATATTTCCTATCTGGCCGATCGGGGTGGGATTGCCATAGTAATCAACCATTATTCCATCCAACATAGTAGGATTTGCTTTGCCCGCGCGGATTTTCACAACTTCACCTTCAAAATGTTCCATTGCTTTATCCATTGAAACCGAGGCTGCATCAATTATTTCTGATGTCTGGTCTGTCATTTCTATAAATTTTTATAAATGCTTTAGAGGCTTTATGCGGCGGTTTAAAGCGCACAAATTTATGGAAACGAAATGACAAAAAATAAAAGGAATGATTAATTCTGCTCAATAGTTTCTTCTGAAAGCGTTAGAATTTTATGAGACTTGATAATGGTCTCTTCATGAAGATGGCCATTAGTAACCAAAAGCTTTCTTTTAGGTTTATTATGATAGACAATTCCTACGATAAAAATGGCGACTGCTCCAAGAGTGAGCATGACGATTGACGATCCGGCAAAACGCAAAGAATAAGCCATCGCAATAAATAAAATGTTAGCTGCTACGCATGTAAAAGCAATCATTTTGTGGCTTAACCCGAGATCTAATAGAAAATGGTGGATATGATTTCTATCCGGGCAAAAAGGTGAGCGTCGGTTGATAATCCGGTGACTAACTACTCGAAGTGTATCAAAAAGTGGAACTAATAAAATTGCGAAACCCAGAGCCGGCGCCGATTCTAATGGGATTGCAGAAGATGGGTTGGAGGCAATCGTAATAAATTTGATTACAAGGATCGAATTGACCAGGCCAATTAATAAGGAACCTGTATCGCCCATAAATATTTTTGCGGGATAAAAATTGTAAATTAAAAAAGCTACCAAACTTCCGGCAAGAGACAAGGCCAAGACCGCATACAAAGGCTGGTCGGAAAAATAAAAATAGAATCCGAAAATAAGAGAAGTAAGTAAACCAAGGCTTCCGGCCAAGCCGTCAACTCCATCTATCAGATTGAAAGAGTTGGTGATTACAACTATTGTGAATAAGGTAAGTAGAAAACTGGCGGTAGGTGCAAGAGCATGAATACCCATGATTCCGTACATATCAGTTATTTGGATTCCGCCAAATTTGATAACGATACCAGCGGCTACCAATTGCCCGATAAATTTTTTAGAAGCCGTGAGGATCAAAACATCGTCTTTTATCCCCATAAAAAAAATAATCATAATGGCCGCCATAAAGTATTGTAAAACTGTAGCAGCCGCAGGAGGAACGCCAATAAGAGTTGCAATAATAAATCCGCCAAAAATACCGAGACCGCCTAAAGTTGGGATAACGGCTTTATGTACCTTTCTTTCGCCAGGTTCATCAAACAACTTTTTGTCTTTCGCCACTTCAATTATGACAGGGATTGCAAAAAAGGTAATTAAGAATGCCAATCCGCTGCTTAAAAAGATGTTATCCATGCAATAAGGAGTTAAATATAATACTTTACAAATGTATTCTTTTATGCAAATTAAATATTAAAATCTATAAATTAAATAACGCTAAACAATTAGAATTATTTTGTTATCGACATACTTGCAATTACTCATCAGGACTGCTGGATACCACTTTATCGCTCATTCTTTTCAATGGATTTTTTCGATTGTCATCGTAAAAATGCTGATTTTTTAAAATATCTAATGCGCCAAATATGGCCGCTGTAAAAGATGCCGGATCGGCTTTATCTTTTCCGGCAATATCTAAAGCGGTTCCATGATCAGGACTTGTGCGCACGAAAGGCAGCCCAGCAGTGTAATTAATTCCTTCGCCAAAAGCAAGTGATTTTAAAGGAATTAAACCCTGGTCGTGATACATGGCCAATACAGCATCAAAGCGATTTTGATATCCGCGCGCAAAAAAAGCATCGGCGCTATAAGGCCCCATTACAATCATGTTGTGATGTTTGGCTTCAACAACGGCCGGCCTGATAATTTCTATTTCTTCAGATCCGATCAAGCCTTCGTCACCAGCGTGAGGATTTAATGCAAGCACAGCAATTTTTGGTTTATCTATATTAAAATCCCTTTTAAGAGAAGCATGTAAAATATTTATTTTGCTTAAAATATTCTCTTTGGTAATTAGCGGGGCAATATCTTTTACAGCTACATGTTCTGTAACCAAACCTACCCGGAAATCTCCTGCGGCGAGCAACATCACTACGTCTTTTTGTTCAAAAAAGTCTTTGAAAAATGGGGTGTGTCCTGTGTAAGGAAATTCGTTGCTATGTACATTTTTTTTATGAATAGGAAGCGTAACTATTCCGTTGATTTGTCCGTTTTTCAACGCTTGTGTTGCGGCTTTCAGACTTTTAATTGCATATTTTCCCCCGGTTTCATTTAGTTCTCCGGGTGTAACCACAATTTCTTCTTCCCAGCAATTATAAATGTTTACCTGTTTTGGATTTATTTTATTAAAATCTTTGATGCTGCTGAAATTAAAATTGGTATCGGCAAACAATTTTCTATAAAAATTGATGACTTTGTTGCTGGCGAAAACGACTGGTGTAAAAAAGTCCAGCATCCGGTTATCTGAAAGAGATTTTATAATTAATTCCAGCCCGATACCATTGATATCGCCGCATGAAAATCCAATAATTGGTTTGCTTTCTGATTGGGTAGTGCTGCTCAAATTGTTTCGGTTTGCATGGACTTGCAAGGTAATAAATTATGGATTCAAACAATATTTTGATTGATAAAAAATCCACTTTTTTACCATTTATTATTTCCTACATAACTTTCAACTGGCATCCGGTTCGAAATACTTCTTGCCAATGTCATCTCATCGGCATATTCTAATTCGCCACCAAATGCAATACCACGCGCTATGGTAGTAATTTTCACCGGCGCGTCTTTTAATTTTTTACTGATGTAATAAATGGTTGTATCGCCCTGGATATTCGGACTTAAAGCAAAAATCAATTCTTCGGTTTTTTCTTCGTTTACTCTGCTTATTAATGGATTTATTTCTAATTGGTCGGGGCCAATTCCATCGAGCGGAGAAATAATCCCGCCGAGAACATGATAAAGCCCGTTGAATTGTTGAGTGCTTTCAATAGCAATGACGTCGCGGATCGTTTCCACTACGCAAATGATTTCCTGTTTGCGGCTTCGGTCTGTGCAAATATTGCAAAGTTCTTTGTCCGCGATATTATGACAGCGCCGGCAAAAATGAATTTCTTCACGCATTTTTAAAATAATATCGCTGAACATTTTTACATCACTTACCTCTTTTTTCAATAAGTGAAGTACCAATCGTAAAGCAGTTTTTTTGCCAATGCCTGGCAATTTTGCAAACTCATTCACCGCATTTTCCAGAAGAGAAGAAGAAAAAATCATGAAGCAAAATTAAGAATTAAAACGAGGTGTGAAGTTTAAGTAAAAGGAAATGAATCTAATAATTTTTTTAAACTTTTTGTAGTAAACGAACAAATAATGAGGATTTCAAATTATTTAAATGATTTATAAAACCACATCTGCTTCATTATCCCAATCGGCGCGGATACTGATCTTTTTTGGAATAAACATTACTTTTTCCGGCTGTTTTTTCAAATGATAATTTCCCGGATCCCAGGTTCCATTATCATTTTCATCATTTAAAATACGAAGTTCATATTCGCCGGGATTAAACAATTTCACGCTAAAAGTTGGCGATGTTATTTTGAACGAATCAACCACCGCATTATCCTGCACGAATTGCAAAACAGGATGCGCAATTTTTTGAAGATTGGTGAAATTTAATTTCACACTTCCATATTCCCTTTCGGCTTTTGTTTTAAAGCTGATCGTGTCTGATTTTTTTAATTCATTTCCCAAAGTATCTATCGCAAAATCTTTTTCAATTATCAATTTATACTTCGTGTCTTCTGCCAAGTTATTTTTTAAAGTAATTTGTTTAAATGTAGTGTCCATCAATATTACAGTCGTTTGAACTGGTTGAAATAAAGTATCAGTTAGTTTTATTTTTGAAGAATCAAAATCCTTTAAGGGAACCGTGAAATTAATTTTGAGCGGTGTTAATAAGTCCTGAATACTGCTCGAAAGTGAAGTCGTATATTTTAAAATTTTTTCCGGATTTTTTTTATTTGTTGTTGATGAATTTGTCACTGGTTTTGTATTTTTTTCTTCGGCATAAGCAAACAATTCTACCGGCGTTACATTTTTAGAAATATGAATTACGCTGTCGGCAAATGCAAAAAGTTGCGAAGGATTATTATACATTTTTTGGCCGCTTTCATCTTTCAGAGCATATAAATGATAAGCGCCTCCTGCGAGATATCTGAATTGAAATTTACCGGCAGAATCTAACCGCGTTACATACCTTGGCTTCTCTTTATAAACTGCAGAATCGTCTAAATTTTTATACAAAAGGACCAATAAAGTACTGTCTGCTTTCCCGGTTTCTGCAAGCATTACATTTCCATTAAATGTAAGTGAATCAATGTAAGAACCAGTAGAAAAAACGTACGTAAAATTATGGATTGGATTGTTCTCATTGATATCCTGAAGGGCGTCTCCGAATTGAAAACTGTATGTGGTATTTGGTTGCAGCGTATCGCGGATTTTAATGCTTACCGTTTTTAATTTTGAAGTAATATTTGGAATAGTTTTTGGCTCCGGCGCTACGAGTAAATATTTCTGTAGGTCTTGCAGGTGTACGTATTCATCAAAAGAGAATGTGATTTTATTGCCTTCAAAATGAATACTTTTATTTGGCGGATTTGAATTCAATAATACTGGCGGAAAAGAATCTCTCGGACCCCCGGTTGGCATTCCGATTTGCGCGCATCCGCTTCCTGCAATAGAAAGAAGATAACAAAATCCGCAAGCCAATAAAACAATTATTGAGTTATAAATTTTCATTTCAGAAAAGCAAACTTAAATTCTTTGCATGGATATTGATTTTTCTTCTTCCTAAATAAAATCTAAATCTCCTGTTCCTCTTCAATAATGTCATGCAGCGCGATCGCTAATTTATTTTCTTTTACAAAGTTGCACCAGGTGCAATCTTCTTTTCCGCAACCGGTATAAAAATCACGCGCCTGGATCTTATTCCAAACTTCGGTTAATTGTTGCTTTACTGTTTCAATATCCGCAGGTTCGATAAATATTTTTCGTTTTTGATAACCTTTATTTTTATCCGGTTCTACAAAATCAAATTCCGAACTTACTACTTTCCAATCCTTATCATCAATATTGTCAATAAGAATTTTATAAAATACTGCCTGGCGCCAATAGTCGCCACCATTGGGATTATCCGGATTTGGCGCCAATAATTTTTTTCTTGTGTAATCACTATTTACATTACCGGTTTTGTAATCAACCACATTTACTTCCTTGCCATTAAATTCCATTTTATCAATTTTTCCTTTGATCGGAATTCCATTTACTACATTTTTTATGTTGCGTTCAACGGCTACTATTTTGTTACAGGTTTCCATGTATTGATCATAATATTCTGTCAAAACTTTTTCACCATATTCCATTCTTCTGTCATAAGCTTCTTTGGTAAAATTTTCCCGATGTCTTTTCATGTACCAGTTAAAATGATCTACCAGCCTGTCTTTGGGAGGAAATTCTTGTTTTTCATTTTTTTGCATTTCCTCAAAGATCTTTTGCATCGCAAAATGTATGGCACTTCCAAATTCTAAATTTTCAGATTTCCCTGAAGGAATTCTGATTACGTTTTTATAATAAAATCCCAGCGGGCAATCGAGATAATTATTTAATGAAGTAACATTCATTACATATTTTTCAAGAATGGAACTTACAAAGTCCACTTCACTTTTTTCTATTTCCGGTGCCTGCGGAATGAAATTTAAAACCTCAAAATCCATCAATTCTTCCGGCGGCAAAAAAATATGTTTTGTTTCTAAATTATTTGCTTCAATAAGTTCTGCAACAAACATGGATTGTTCCGCATCTTTTCCATCCGGTTTGATTTTCATAAAAGATATTGCCAGATTTTTTTCGGCCCTCGTGAGCGCTACATAAAATAAACGTCGCAATTCTTCATCTTTGTTTCCGGAAGGAAGTGATGAGAACAAAGTATCCGGAAATTTATATCCGTTGTTGGGGTCTTTTTTCTTCTCCCACAGATGTGCGTTCATGCCCGTGATAAAAACATATTCAAATTCCAAACCCTTTGCACCATGTGCTGTGAGCAGGTTTACGCCGGCACTGTTGCCCGAGAATTGCATTAATGGCAAAGGAAGTTTTTCCTTTTTCATCAGGTCAATGATGTCCATAAGTCCCTGCAATTCCAACATCGGATTTCGCGCAGTTTCTTCTTTTATAAAATCAAATAATGCAGTTAAAATTTGAAGCAGCCTGATTTTTTCTTCGCTCTTCACGATGTAAGAAAGTACGCTCGCTTCTGCAATAATTTTTTCAAAAAGTTGTTGCAGTGTTATGTTGGAAACATCTGCGATCAACCGCTCCATCATCTTGCTAAAATTTTTTAAAGAAGGCATAATGCCTGTGTCAAACAGATCGCGTGAGAATGCATTGGCTTTATCATACAATAATTTCCGGAGAGAAGTTTTGTGAACACTGTAATTTTTGTCATTAACCTCAACTGCAAGTTTCGCAATTTCTATCGGTGGAATGCTGTAAAAATCAAAATGTAAGATCTCAAAAAGAATTTCATCGCCCCCATAAGGAATATCGTGTTCGGCGGCAAGATATCTTAATATCTGAATGATTTTTTTTGCAAAGGAATCATCCAGGATATTGATACTTTTTTTTGAAAAAACCGGAATATTTCTCAGCCTCAAATATTTCATTAATTGCTCGCCATAATTATTTTCTTTATAAATAACTGCGATCTTCCCAGGCTCTGTTCCTTTCTCAATAAGGGTTTGAACCTTGTTTGTAATATCAGCCATCTCATCTTTGATGGTATTATATTCAATGATAGATGGAAGTTCCATAAATTTTTGCAGTTCTTCTTTGGAACAAATTAACTCTTTGCTTAACCCTGAAAATTTATAAATAAGCCGTTCTTCATTTTTATCGATCAGTGATTTTGAAATATCCAAAATTGGTTTTGTAGAACGGTAATTATTACAAAGAACAATTTTTAAAAGATTGGTGTAACTGTTTGCAAAATTTTCCATGTTTTCGATATTCGCTCCCTGAAAACGGAAAATACTTTGGTCGTCATCGCCTACAACAAAAACATTTGGCTCGTCCCAAAAACCGATCAGCAATTTTACAATTTCATTTTGTGTGCCGCTCGTATCCTGGTATTCATCTACCAAAATGTATTGGAATTTTTCCTGGTAATTAGCCAGTACATTTTTATTTTCTTTAAAAACATTGATCACCCAATTGATCATATCGTCAAAATCGTACAAGCCGCGCTGCTTCATTAATTCCTGGAAGTTATTAAATTCATTTACGGCCGCACATAATTTTTTCATCCGCTCTATTTCTTCGAAATACTCCGGATTGTAATCGCCGGTTTTTACTGCTGATTTTGATGACCCTCTTTTGTATTTAAATACTTCATAGTCTTTTATTTTTTCTAAATATTCGTCAATACAACCCACAATATATTCAGGAGTCCAGCCTTCTTTTTTCATCGCTGAAAATAATTTTTGCAGATTTTTTATTTCGTAATAAACATCGCCACGATATCTTTTTAAAAGATTGTTTTTTGGTAATTGATCAATAAGTGTTTTGTAAAGTTGGATTCTTTCCAGATCAGAAATTGGATTCAATGAAGACTTTTCAAACAACGATAAATTTTGCTGAATCACTTCATTGCAAAATCCATGAAACGTATAAATATTTACTTTGTAAGAATCCGGGCCAATAAATTGTAGTAATCTTTTTCGCATGGCGATAGCGCCGGCATCTGTATAAGTAAGGCACAGAATGTTTTGTGGCAGCGTATCTGTTTCCAACAAAATTTTTCCGATTCGCGCGGCAAGAATTTGAGTTTTTCCCGTGCCTGGACCAGCAATTACCATTACCGGGCCTTCAATTGTATCTACTGCCAGGCGCTGCTTTTCGTTTAGTTTTTGGTATTCGTCCTGATATTTTTTTGATAAAATCTCTCTATAAGTTGACATAGAACGAAGATAGTTTTTTTGATACGGATTGCACAAATTTTTAGCCACGAATTACGCACATTTTCACGAAGAGAAAGAAAGGAAATTGGCTATTTACAGATAAGAGTCTTCACTATTTGTTGGTTTACTAAAATATTTTTTTTCAATTATGTCATCCCAATCAGGGAACCATAAATTGCCATTATTTGTTTGCTTACTGAAAAATTGATTATTTTTTAGAATTTCTTTAGTTCGGATAATTCGTGGACGAACAAAAAAATCACGAAAATAATTCCGGACCTTTCAAATTTCTATGAGGAATTTTTCCTAAATGTTTGTAAGCTTTTTCAGTAACTTCTCTTCCGCGTGAAGTGCGCATGATAAAACCTTCCTGGATTAAAAATGGTTCATACACTTCTTCTAATGTTCCCGCTTCTTCGCCAACTGCTGTGGCAATTGTGGTAATTCCGACTGGGCCACCTTTAAATTTTTCAATGATGGTGTTTAAAATTCTGTTGTCCATTTCATCCAAACCATATTCATCTACATTCAAAGCCCGCAGCGCATGTTGTGTTATTTTTAAATCAATAACGCCATTAGAAAGTACTTGTGCAAAATCGCGGACTCTTCTTAATAAACCATTGGCAATTCTGGGTGTTCCGCGGCTTCTTCCAGCAATTTCAGTTGCCGCATCAGAAGTAATTTTTGTGTTTAAAATTGAGCAGGAACGCAAAATTATTTTTTGCAAAGTTGCCGTATCATAATATTCCAATCTCGATTTTATTCCAAATCTTGAAAGCAAAGGGGCAGTTAGCAAACCGCTTCTCGTCGTAGCGCCGATCAATGTGAACGGATTCAAATTTATTTGTACACTTCTTGCATTTGGCCCGGTGTCTATCATAATATCAATGCGATAATCTTCCATCGCCGCATATAAATATTCCTCAACCACATTGCTTAATCTGTGAATTTCATCAATAAATAAAACATCGTTTGCTTCCAGGTTCGTTAGCAAACCCGCCAGATCACCGGGCTTTTCAATAACCGGTCCGCTGGTTTCTTTAATATTTACGCCAAGTTCGTTGGCAACAATTCTGCTTAAAGTTGTTTTTCCAAGCCCTGGCGGTCCATGAAATAAAATATGGTCAAGCGCTTCGCCACGTTGTTTGGCTGCTTTTATAAAAATGCGCAAATTTTCTATGATCTGTGCCTGGCCGCTAAATTCTTCAATGATCGCTGGCCGGATATTATTTTCAAATTCCTTTTCTGCAGGAGATAAAATTTCTTTTTCTTTATTTAAATTTTGGTTTTGCATTCAAATTTTTTTCTACCTTGTAAAACTAAAGTTTTTAAAATTAAATGCATAAAGCTGCTCTTAAATATAGCTGTGCACCTTTCAAACAAGGCTTTTCACCATTAATCAATCCGTTGATAATAATGCTGCTTCTGGCGTTTAAATTTGTATGATGCACAAGAAAACCGCACGATATTGGATTTGCCAGATCCTGGGCTGGGGTGGATGGACTCTCCTCAATCTTTCTTTCTTTTATTTTTTTCTACAAGACGTTTATTGGAAATCAGGAGAAAGAAAAAATCTTCTTTTGGCTATACTATTTATTCAGTTTTTTTGGTACATAGCCGCAACACATCTGTTAAGGTTTTTTTTGAAAAAGATTGGTTGGATAAAGTTTCCTACTGAAAAGGTGATTGCTTTATTTATTGGAAGTGTGCTGATAACCGGATTGCTGGCTTATTACGGCGCAAAATCAACAGCCATTGTCACGGGGAGTTCTTTAGTTCAATATGAAAAAAATCAAGATCTGAAACAAGCGATTTCGAAAGAAAAAGAATTAGGCCTCACAGGAACTTCATATTATCTGGCAAGGGAAAATAATCCGAAAGATTCACTGAACTATGCCTCAGCCCAGAATATTAAAAGAAGTACCGGCTGGTACAGAAATAATTCTGGAACCTGGCAATATGAAGAGCAACATAAAGGGCGCTTTTGGTGGGACATAATTTTTACTTTTATTTTAATTGCCCTGTGGTTGTTGATTTATATGATCTGGCATTATCTTGAAAGAAACCGGAAAGATGAATTGGACAGATTGAACCTGGAAAAAACGGTAAAAGATTTGGAGTTAAAAACCATAAAATCACACATTAACCCGCATTTTATTTTCAATTCTTTAAACAGTATCCGGGCACTGGTAGAGGAAAATCCTAAGCGCGCAAGAACCGCCATCACAGAGCTTTCTAACATTTTGCGAAGTAGCTTGCAAGTGGAAAAACTGGAAACAGTTCCTTTGCAAAAAGAGCTTGATATTGTAAAAGATTATCTCGCGCTGGAGCAAATGCGTTTTGAAGAACGACTGAAAGTGCAAATGGTTATTGACGAAGATACTTTGGGACAACCTGTACCTCCAATGATGTTGCAAACGCTGGTTGAAAACGCCATTAAACACGGTATTAGCAAAAGAATAAACGGAGGAACTATAAAAATAATTGCGCGCTTTACGGATAAAGATTTTGAATTGATCGTTCAAAATTCCGGTACGCTTGAAAAGAAAATGGATGACGGTTTTGGTTTTAAAAGTACCCGTGACAGGTTGAAATTTTTATGCAATGGAAATGCGCATTTTAAAGTGGAAGAAATTGAAGGAACAAAAGTGCAATCGAAGATCGTAATGCCGGTGGAATATTAGTTATTATGAATGAACTTCAACCTTGAACATTAAACGTAGAATGTATGCTAAAAGTAATTTTGATAGACGATGAGCGCCTTGCCCGGAGCGAACTTAAAAGATTACTACAGGAATTTCCTGATGTAGAAATTATCGGTGAAGCAGCCAATGCTGATGAAGCGATTGAAAAAATTGAATCATTAAATCCTGATCTTATTTTTCTGGATATTCAGATGCCCGGAAAAACCGGTTTTGATTTATTGGCTCAATTAGAAAAAGCACCGCATGTAATATTTGTAACCGCCTATGATGAATATGCATTGAAAGCATTTGATGTAAATGCTTTGGACTATTTAATGAAACCTGTAGAGCCGAAACGTCTTGCTGACGCGCTTTTGAAAGTGAAACAAAAAGATGAAGAAGAATTACTTTCTTATGGCAATCGCGGCATTTTGAGTGAACACGACCAGGTTTTTGTAAAAGATGGTGAACGCTGTTGGTTTGTAAAATTATCTGAAGTGCGGCTTTTTGAAAGTGTCGGAAATTATGCAAAAGTTTTTTTCGGAACCAACAAACCTTTGATTTTAAAATCCTTAAATGCATTGGAAGAAAGATTGGATGAAAAGGTTTTTTTCAGGGCAAACAGGAAACATATTATCAATTTGAGAATGATTGAAAAGATAGAACCCTATTTTAATGGCGGCCTTTTATTAGATTTAATCGGCGGCGAAAAAATAGAAGTGAGCCGCAGGCAGGCAGTGAAGTTTAAAGAAATGATGAGTTTGTAAATTGTAAATTTCATACAATAGCTTTATATTTTATTTTCTTTCATCGAGTAGAAATATTACCAACTCTCATAAAAGATTTTTGTATGAAAAATTTATTCTTTTTGATTCTCGTTTTTTCTTTTTTTTCCTGTGATCATTCTTCATCTAAAACACTGGCATTGCAACAAAAAGTGGATAGTTTGCAAATGGCGATCAACAATACATATAAGCCTGGATTGGGAGAATTTATGTCGCAGATACAAGTGCATCACGCAAAGCTTTGGTTTGCGGGAAAATATCAAAACTGGGAGCTGGCCAATTTTGAAGTAGGTGAAATTCAGGAAGCACTAGATGATATCCCAAAATATTGTTCAGGCAGGCCCGAAGTGAAATCACTGGGAATGATCATACCGGTAATGTACAATCTTTCCAATGCCATCAAAGAAAAAAATGAGGCAAAATTCGACAGCAGTTATACGGTCTTAACCGCTACCTGCAATGACTGTCATAAAGCCACCAATCATGGATTTAATCTGATCAAAATTCCTGATGTTGTGCCAGTTCCAAACCAGATTTTCAAGCCGCAATAACAATCAATTTTTTCAATTGCATCAAAGAAATTTCTGAAAAATAATTTTAAAATTCCAAACTCTAAACATTGAAAACACTGGTTACCTTAATAATTGCTTGCTTTATAAGTATTTTTTCTTTCGCACAAAATATTGATCAGACCATTAATGCAAAAGAAGTTTCAAGAATTGAAAATGTTCTCGCTTCTGATAATATGCAGGGGAGAAAAACTTTCACTCCTTCAATTGATAAAGCTGCTGATTTTATTGCTGCTGAATTTAAAAAATCCGGATTGAAATATTTTGACGAAATGGCGAGTTACGAGCAATCTTTTTCGATGAAAAAAGCAACCCTGATTTCCGCTTCAGGAAATATCAATGGAAATGCGGTTGCTGCTGAAAATATTGTTGCCCTTACTACAGATGCTGATTTAAATTTTGATGAAAATTCCGGCTTCACAAAAGTGGTAATTGGAGATACTTCAAACTTTTTCAACGAGGCTTTTGGCTTAATAAATAGCAATCAAAAATATTTGGTTTTGGTGAATATATCTCATGCAAATAATTTTCAACGATTGAGAAGATTCAACAGGGAAAGTTTTGATGAGAAGGCGCCAATCGTTTTTGTTTTGACCAATGAAAATCCAACATCTTATCATTTTGAAATCAAAAGCGATATCACCACTTCTTCTTTGGCAAATGTTGTTGGGATGTTACCGGGAAAATCGAAAAAGGATGAGTATGTAATTTTTTCTGCACATTATGATCATCTCGGACTTGGAAAACCCGATGCAAACGGTGATTCAATTTATAACGGCGCAAATGATGATGCAGCGGGAACCACAGCCGTTATAATGCTCGCAAATTATTTCAGTAAATTGAATAATAATGAGCGGACATTAATTTTCGTAACCTTTACTGCAGAGGAAATTGGTGGTTTTGGTTCACAATATTTTTCAAGACAAATTGATCCCGAAAAAGCTGTGGCGATGTTTAACATTGAAATGATCGGAACCGCAAGTAAATGGGGCAATAACAGCGCTTACATTACCGGCTATGAAAAATCAGATTTTGGAAAAATATTGCAAACAAATTTAGAAGGAAGTAATTTTCATTTTGAACCTGACCCTTATCCAAAACAAAATTTATTTTATCGCTCTGATAATGCAACGCTTGCGGCGCTTGGAGTTCCCGCCCATACGATTTCAACTTCCAAAATGGATAATGAGCCGAACTATCATAAACAAAGTGATGAGATTTCTACGTTGGATATGAATAACATGGCCCAAATCATCAAAGCGATTGCCATCAGCAGTAAAACGATTGTGAGTGGAAAAGATACGCCGCAAAGGATTGGGAAGAGAGATTAATGAAAGTTTTTAAGTCAACGCACTTACAAGATTTTTCTTTTTGTTTTCTGTTAATCTTTTTGATCGTTTTGATTTTTGTGGGTGCGATATCATAATTCATTTGCAATCGCAATAATACTTTTGCGTCAACTTTTAAAGCTTCCTCTAATTTTAAAGCCAATTGAGGCGTCTAATTTCTTTTACCCTTCGGGACTTCACTAATAACGGAGCAATTCCTGTCAACTTTGATAATTCTTTTTGAGAAATGTTCTGGTATTCGATCTCTTCTTTTATCAATTTACCGGGATGGTGGGGGAGGATAATTGATATTATTCATAATGTTTTTGAAATTTCGTTTATCCAGTCACTTTTTCTGGCACCGAATGCACTGCGGAAGCCATTTCCATAATTAGCGATTCATCTTTTTCTATCGCATTGCCGACAACAATTACATCAGCGCCGGCTTTGCAATTTAAATACGCTTTTTCAGGATCAGTTATGCCGCCACCAATGATTAAGGGAATCTCAATTGCTTTGGCAACCAATTCAATCATACTTTCTGTGATTGGCCTTTTGGCGCCGCTTCCGGCATCCATGTAAATTAGCTTCATGCCAAGCATTTCACCAGCCATCGCTGTACACATGGCAATTTCATTTTTATCTGCGGGCAAAGGAGTTGCATTTGAAATGTAGGAAACTGTTGTAGGTGCGCCACCATCAATTACCATATAACCGGTGCTGATAATTTCCAAACCGCTCTGTTTTATTGCCGGCGCACTTACTACATGTTGCCCGATCAATAATTCAGGATTTCGCCCGCTGATCAAAGAGAGATAAAGCAAACCGTCTGCATATTTTGAAACCTGCGTGGAACTGCCGGGAAAAAGTAAAACGGGAATGGAACAATTGCGCTTGATAAATTGAACACATTCATCTAAATAATTTGAAATTACCAGGCTGCCACCGACCAAAAAATAATCCACTTTTGCATTCATGGCAAGGTTGATCAATTGTTCCATTCTTTCATCATTCACTTTATCGGGATCTACCAAAACGGCAAAAGATTTTTTCCCGTTTTGTTTTCTTTCGCGCAAGGATGGGTATATTTCTTTTAACTTCATTTACGGATGGTTATATGCAAAAATGTATTTTTTTTATTTGAAATAAAAATTACCGGTACAAATTACGAATTTATTGGAACGAACTACACACCCGAGGAGGGTGGCAGCTTCTTAGAATTTATTTTTTGAATAGCCTCAACTCACAAAGTTAGAAAGTGAATGAATGTCTAATGAAGAATTTTTGTTGTAATTTGTATTTTTATCCTATGGTAAATGTTTTAAACGAAATCAAATTTAAGACTGCACGCAGTGGCGGAAAAGGCGGCCAGAACGTAAACAAAGTTGAGACAATGGTCGAAGGCTCATTTCATGTGGCGTCATCGCAAATCCTTACTGACAAACAAAAAGAAATGATCCTCGAAAAGCTGGCCAACAAAATTACCAATGATGGTTTTCTTTTGGTAAAAAGCCAGAGCGAAAGAACTCAATTGGGAAATAAAGAAGAAGTAATTGTGAAGCTTCATTTGCTTCTTGCCAATGCATTAATAAAAAGAAAAAAACGCAAACCTACCAAACCAACAAAAGCTTCAAAAGCGAAAAGAATAAAAGTGAAAAAAGAAAAAGGAATTATTAAGCTTGGAAGAAAAAAAGTCACTAATTTTTTTGATTAAAATAAAGATCTGTTAGTAAACCGACAAATAATCAGTATTTCTATTTTGCGTTTTATAAATTTGCCTCTTTTTAAACCCAGTATTTTTTGAGCAGCATAAAAAAATTAGCAGGACAAACGATGTGGTACGGCGTTAGCTCCATGGCTGCACGATTTATCAATTATCTTCTTACGCCATTTCTTACCTACACTCTGGCAAAGACGAGTGATTATGGTAAAATGAGTTTGATTTATGCGGCTCTTCCGGTTTTAAATGTAATATTCACTTATGGGTTTGAAACCACATATTTCAGGTTTGCTTCCCGAAAGGAATATAAGGACAGTTTATACAGCACTTCAGCGATTTCATTAATTCTTTCTACACTTTTGTTTACTACTTTGCTATGGATTTCAAGAAATTCTTTCGCTGGTGTTGTTGGTTTAACCGATGTGCCCACAATTGTTTATGTAAGTATTTTTGTAATTGCTTTTGATGCTTTAGGTATTATTCCTTTTGCAAAATTGCGACTCGAAGAACGGCCCCGAAAATATGCCTTAGTTAAGGTTGGGGGTATTTTAATCAATATCTTTTTTACGTGGTTTTTTGTAGGATATTGCCCATCACATGCAGAACAGATCTCGAATTCATTTTTAATTTTTATTTACAAACCCGATGTAAATCCAATTGTGTATGTGTTAATTGCAAATCTCATACAATCTGTATTTACACTGATATTGTTAAGTAGCGAAATTTCCGAAATTAAACTGAAGTTTAACTTCCCTCTATGGAAGGAAATGATCATTTATTCCCTACCCCTTGTTATTGTGGGAATGGGAGGAATGGTAAATGAAGTATTTGACAGACTAATGTTGAGATGGTGGCAGCCTGGAACAGTTACTTTTAAAGAACAACAGGTTGGAATCTATTCAGCCTGCTATAAATTGGCCATTCTGATTACCCTTTTTATACAGGCATTCAGGCTGGGAGCAGAGCCATTTTTTTTCAAACAGGCAGAAGGTCAGAATCCACAAAAAGTATATTCAAGGGTAATGAAATTTTTCGTAATTATCATTACTGTTATGTTCCTTGTAGTGAGTTTGTATTTAGATATTTGGAAAAGATTTATTGCGCCGGCCTATTGGTCAGGCTTAAAAGTAGTTCCAGTATTACTTTTGGCAAATATGTTTTTGGGCATATATTACAATCTCTCTATTTGGTATAAGCTCACAAACAAAACAAGTGCCGGCGCTTATATCACTTTGGTCGGCACTTTAATTACCATAATCCTCAATTATATTTTTATTCCACTTTATGGATTTGTTGCTTGTGCATGGGCCACTTTTCTTTGTTATTTTACAATGATGATTTTATGTTTCTTGTGGGGGCAAAAAGCATATCGCATCCCTTATGCCTGGAAAAAATTGAGCGCCTATATGGTAATCGTGGTACTTTTATTTTTTATTCATCGCAGCTTTACTTATTTCTTCGCGGGGGTTATTATCAATTTTATTTCCGCTACTTTTCTTTTATTGTTCTATGTATGGTTTGTTCTAAATGTAGAATGGAAAGAGTTTCAACGATTGCCGGTTGTAGGAAAGTATTTTAAAGAAGGAAATATACTGGTGAAAAGAAGGATAAATTGACAATTACAGTAAAGCACGAATATTAAGAAGTTATATTTTGCTTCGCAAAAAAGTTTGCACAAATAACAAAGTATCTTTTTGAATTAAAATAAAATCTTAAAACAAGAAGAATTATCTTTTTTCGTTGTTGTCTTTTTGGCTCTATCATCTTACCTTTGCGGCCAAATTAAAATAAGCACTTTTTAATAAAAATTTTATGGCAAATACCGGAAAAATAAAACAAATAATCGGCGCTGTGGTGGACGTGCATTTCGAAGGAGAAAACAAGCTTCCTGAAATATTTAATGCATTGGAACTTACCAGGGATAATGGTGCTAAACTTGTCTTAGAAGTTCAGCAGCATTTGGGAGAAGATAGTGTTCGTTGTATTGCAATGGATGGGACCGAAGGGCTGAAACGCGGCATGGAGGTGATTGATACCGGTTCACCGATATTAATGCCAACGGGTGAAGCCATTAATGGCCGTTTGTTTAATGTGACCGGAGATGCGATTGACGGTTTGCCCCAGGTAAGCAAAAAAAATGGTCATCCGATTCATAACAAGCCACCATTGTTTGAGAATCTGAGCACTGCCACTGAAATTTTATTTACTGGTATTAAAGTAATTGACTTGATTGAGCCTTATGCAAAAGGTGGAAAGATTGGTTTATTTGGCGGAGCCGGTGTGGGAAAAACGGTTTTGATCCAGGAATTGATTAACAATATTGCAAAAGCATATAGTGGTTTATCCGTGTTTGCAGGTGTTGGAGAAAGAACCCGCGAAGGAAATGACCTGATGCGTGAAATGATCGAAGCGGGTATTATGAAGTATGGACAAAAATTCATTCATAGTATGGAAGAAGGCGGCTGGGATTTGGATGCCGTGAATCTAGAAGAACTGAAAGATTCAAAAGCGACTTTTGTGTTCGGACAAATGAACGAACCACCGGGAGCAAGAGCGCGCGTGGCTTTGAGTGGACTAACCGTAGCGGAATATTTCCGTGACGGCGATGGTACAGGAAAAGGAAGAGATATTTTATTCTTTGTAGATAACATTTTCCGTTTTACACAGGCAGGTTCTGAAGTATCAGCTTTACTTGGACGTATGCCTTCTGCGGTAGGGTATCAACCAACGCTTGCCACAGAAATGGGACTGATGCAGGAAAGAATTACTTCTACCAGGAACGGTTCTATTACTTCGGTTCAGGCGGTATATGTACCTGCCGATGACTTGACAGATCCTGCGCCTGCAACGACTTTTGCGCATTTGGATGCAACAACGGTATTGAGCAGAAAAATTGCCGATTTGGGAATTTACCCTGCTGTTGACCCATTGGATTCTACTTCAAGAATTTTGTCTCCTGCCATTGTGGGTGATGAACATTACGATTGTGCAAACAGGGTAAAACTGACATTACAACGTTATAAAGAATTGCAGGACATTATCGCAATTCTTGGTTTGGATGAATTGAGCGACGAAGATAAACTAACCGTTAGCCGTGCACGCCGTGTTCAACGTTTCCTTTCTCAACCTTTCCATGTTGCAGAACAATTTACGGGGTTGAAAGGTGTTTTAGTTCCTATTGAAGATACGATCCGCGGTTTCAATGCAATCATGGACGGTGAAGTGGATGAATATCCTGAGGCAGCGTTCAACCTGGTTGGAAATTTAGATGATGCAATCGCGAAAGGTAAAAAAATGATGGAAGCAGCCAATTCTTAATTAGCTAATCAGCTAATTAGCCAATCAGCTAATTAAAGAAGTATGACTTTAGAAATATTAACACCTGATAAAAAGATTTTTAGCGGAGAAGTGTACGGAGTGCAGCTCCCTGGAATCAGCGGAATGTTTGAAGTACTGGATAAACATGCGCCGATTGTGAGCGCTTTGAAAACCGGTAAACTGAAAATACTGAAAGATAAGAATGCATCGGCGGTTTATACAATTGAAGGCGGTTTTGTAGAAGTACTGAATAATAAAACGACTGTTTTGGTGGAGGGAGTTAAAGAAAGCTAATGCGATTATAGGATATGTTTTTTGCAGGAAAATAAGAATCCTGCTTATTTATTGTTTACTGTAGCAATTTTAATAATTACAACAGATTCTTCGCGTGTTCAAAACATATTGGCTTAAAACTTCAATGTTTCCGGTAAATATTTCTTAATAAGATTTTCGTAGTAAGGTCTTAATTTATTTATATCAGGTGGCTGGGGACTTTTCGAATACAAATCGTAAGGATTAAAAAGCTTTACCCATTTCAACATTTCCCTGTCGTGGTCGTCCATCAAATAATCATATTCTCCTTCGCGGTGCCAGGCATAAAATGAATGAAACCGGAGCATATACAAACCTTCTTCCGGAAGATAATCTTTGAGCATCTGGTAAACATATTCATCATGTCCCCATGACATTTGAATATTTCTTAAGCCACAGCCTTTTTCATATACTCCATATTGTGAGTTATAATCCGCATTACTATAATCGGGATTGTTTTTGAAAAATTCAGGATAAACAATTTTATCAGAATAAGCGCAACCTACCGGAAATGTATCACCAACAACAGCCCATTGCGGCTCTCCAAAAAGGCAAAGCACTTTTCCCATATCGTGCATTAGCCCGGTCAGGATCATCCAATCCGGATGTCCGTCATGACGAATGGATTCTGAAGTTTGTAACAAATGCTGAAACTGATCGAGGTCAGTATCAGGATCTGAATCATCTACTAACTGATTGAGAAAATCAAATGCTTGCCACACAGGCATTTCTCTTTTATTGAATTGAAGATAATTCTTCTTCTTTTCTTTTACGAAATCATAGGTTTGGTAGGTATGATTTAGTCGATAAAATTCCATTACGGTATCCCGGACAGGAGTTTCATAGTTTCTGAACTCCTCCTTAGATTTGTTTGCAGTTTCCAATTCCGGATCAGGATATCTTTCCAACACATCGTCTTCCCATTCATCCAGGCTTTGCAATGGATTAATTTCTTTTGTATCAAAACTTTGTTGCTGATTTTGCATAACAATTGTTTTTCCTATTGTAAATGATTATGCTAAATTCCATTTTTTTGGCGACATTTTTATTTTTTTTTAAAACCGGTTTTGTATTAATGACTATTAAATAATTTTCTATAAAAGGAGCACAAGGGATTTAAATCATGTTCATATAAAATTATATCTTGCTGGAATTTACCGCTTTAAAAAAAGTTTGATATGAGCCTTCACATTGCGGATTACCTGATAATCATTGTTTATTTTCTTTTTGTAATAGCAGTTGGATTTATTATAAAAAGAAGAATTAAATCAAGCAGTGATTTTTTAGCCAGCGGAAGAAATATCCCTTTATGGATCACCAGCCTTGCGTTTATCTCGGCAAATCTCGGTGCGCAGGAAGTAATAGGAATGGTCGCTTCCGGGGCAAAGTATGGAATTATGACAGTGCACTTTTATTGGGTGGGCGCTATATTCGCGATGGTTTTTCTTGGTGTTTTTATGATGCCTTTTTATTATGGCAGCAAAGCACGAAGTGTTCCTGAATTTTTAAAACTTCGCTTTGATGAAAAGACAAGAGGATTAAATGCAATTTCCTTTGCGGTGATGACCATTTTTTCCTCTGGGATCTCTTTGTATGCATTGGCAAAATTGCTTGAGGTAATTTTACATTGGGACTTTGATGTTTCGATTTGGCTGGCCGCAAGCATTGTAATGATCTACACATTTCTTGGAGGTTTAACGAGTGCCGTTTATAATGAAGTGTTGCAGTTCTTTTTAATAGTTCTTGGCCTTTCGCCTCTGGTAATTGTAGCGTTGCATGATGCAGGAGGATGGTCAAATATTAAAACAGTTTTGCAACCAGAATTGACCCATGCCTGGAAGTACATGGGCAATGCAGATTCAAATCCGATGGGAATTAATTTTATGTCATTGATATTTGGGTTAGGTTTTGTGATGTCATTCGGATATTGGTGTACTGACTTCCTGGTAGTGCAAAGAGCGATGATGGCAAAAAATATGAGTGCTGCACAACGCACTCCAATCATTGCTGCCGTTCCTAAAATGCTTATGCCACTCATTGTCGTATTGCCTGGTGTTATTGCTATTGCGTTGTTACAACCAGCTTTGGCTTCGAAAGGTTTTGCCATTCCCTCTGACGGCAAAGGCGGCCTTGATTATACGATGACATTGCCTGCACTTATTTCTCATTATTATCCTACCGGATTACTTGGTGTTGGCATTACAGCACTCATCGCCTCATTCATGAGTGGCATGGCGGGCAATGTAACCGCATTTAATTCAGTATTTACTTTTGACATTTACCAGTCTTATTTTGTCAAACACAGGTCAGACAAGCATTATCTTATTGTTGGCAAAATGGTAACCGTTGCTGGAATACTTTTATCAATTGTAACTGCATATATCGCAAAGGGTTTCAATAACATAAATGATTTTTTGCAATTGGTTTTCAGTTTTGTAAACGGGCCGTTATTTGCTACATTTTTGCTCGGAATGTTTTGGAAAAGAACGACAGGGCATGGCGCTTTCTTCGGGCTTCTGGCCGGTACGATTGCCGCAGCTCTCACACATGGGCTTACAATTGCAGAAGGAAAAGGTGGCTGGATTTACCCTTTATATGAAATTCACAGCGGAATGGGGCAGGCGTTTATTGTAGCCTCTGTTTCATGGATCGTAAATTTTTTCACAACAATTGTTGTCAGTTTATTTACAAAACCAAAACCGGAAAATGAACTTGCCGGGCTTGTATATTCTTTAACTGTAAAACCGTCTTATCACCAGGATAAGTGGTATCTTAGGGTTGTTCCACTGGCTTTGTTATTAATTGCCATCACGATTGTTTTGAATATCATTTTCTTTTAAACAAAAAGTTATGTATAAAAAATTAAACAACCTTGGTTTTGTAATCGGCATTTTTTTCATCATTATTTCCATTATTCTGCTCATTGGCGGAGTCCTTTCAGAATCTTTGAATAATAAACTCAATTTCTATACAGGCTTTTCATTCCTGATATTTGGCTTTTGTATGGCTTTTTTTAACAGAAAGTAGTTGATGTACTTTCCAATTTATTATTTTCAATTAAAATTACCCATTGAAAAAAGAGGTTAAAAGAAAGGCATCCTCTTTGTTATATTGCCTATTTAAGTTCAATTAAAAAGTGAAATATTATGCAACAACAATGGCCAAATCTTTCTTATCAAAAAGGAAAAGATACTTTTGAAACTTTGCACATGTGGACGCAGATTGTTGGGAAAATAAAATTAGCTTCACTTCCATGGGTGAACCATTCATGGCATATTACTTTGCATATTGTTTCTACAGGTTTAACCACCCAAACAATGCCATACAAAGACCTGAATTTCCAAATTGACTTTGATTTTATTGATCACTATTTAAAAATTACCACAAGCAAGGGAGAGTTTCGAAAATTTGATTTACATGGAATTTCTGTTGCTGATTTTTATAAAAAAATCTTTGAACATCTGCATGAATTAAAAATCAATCTAAAAATAAAGCCGGTTCCTGTAGAAATTGTCGATCCGATTCCATTTGAAAAAGATACTGTTCATAAAACTTATGATGAAGAAACGGTAGTTGCTTTTCATAAGTCTTTGCTTTTTATCCAGGATGTTTTTATGAAGTTCCGCGGTGAATTTAAAGGAAAGAGCAGCCCAATACATTTTTTCTGGGGAAGTTTCGATCTGGCACTTTCTTTTTTTTCAGGGAGAAGAGCGCCTAAACATCCCGGCGGCATTCCTGGTTTGCCCAATTGGGTAGCCGAAGAAGCCTATTGCCGCGAAGTAAGCAGTTGTGGTTTCTGGACAGGAAGCCAAGGGTTTACTGAACCTGCATTTTATTGCTATATATATCCTGAACCTGAAGGTTATAAAAATGCGAAAGTGCAACCGGAGGAGGCTTATTATAACACTACATTGCGTGAATTTATTTTGCCTTATTCTTCCGTGCAACAATCTGCCGATCCGGAAAAAAAACTACTTGAATTTTTAAACAGTACTTATCATACCGGAGCTAATCTGGCAAAATGGGATAGAGAAATATTGGAGGCAGAGTAATATTATTCTCTAAATTTTATTTGCTATTCGTATTCTGCAAAAATTTCATCCTCATAGCACCATAGCCATTTTTCGCCAGGCTGTGCAGAAATTATTACCGGATGGTGTGTGTGATGATTGTGCTTAGTCATGTGCTGGTTAGGCGATTGGTCGCAGCATAAAGTGACTCCGCAAGTCTGACAGGTTCTTAAGTGCACCCATTCACTTCCGGATTTTATACATTCTTCGCACACCAGTTCTTTGGGCAGCTTTAACTTTTTTATCTTTTTTATGTGTTCACAAGTAGATTCATTTTCCATAAAAAATTATTTAGGATTTAAAAATAATTTAGAATTTAAATAATCACAACTCATTTTTGATTTGTTATAATATAATAAACACACGTCGTCACATAGTCTCTCAAATACGGGATTTTAGAAATTAGGCCATTTTGCTTTTTGGCTTTCAGATTAAATTTCCATTCGTAGATAGGATTAAAAAGATAGCTAATTTTACTTACTATTTTATAGCCCGTTTCTTTAACAATTTTCTCAAATCTTTCTATAGAAATTCCGGTTTCTTTTATTTCCAGTAACTGATTAATATTTGAATCTGATTCGCCGGATAACTTTAATAGACCTTTATAGATTGATGTTGGGAGCAAATGAAAGTAAGGCACTTTTGATAATTTTTTTTCACACAATTGCTGATGGCCGCCGAAAGGCATTTGCCAAGGTGGAAATCCAAAAAATATTATTCCGGAAGGAGTAAGAAAATCTTTTAACCGGATTAAGAGCCTTGCCTGGTCATGGATGTGTTCAATTACATCTTTCAGGATAATAATATCAAATTTCCCTCCAAGGGTTTCAACATTTGTATCATAAACATCTTTTACCACAAAAGAAAGCTTTCCTTTTTCAATGTCTTCCTTTAACCAACTTTCGCCATTCTTTATTCTTATTTCATCGTATTCTACGCCAACACCCACAAAACCTTTATTTACAAAAGCTTTTATGACACCACCTTCGCCACAACCAATTTCGAGTGCGCGCATTCCTTCATAAATGGAGAAATTAGATTCAATGAACGGAAGAATGTATTTTTCAGCATTTAATAATTGTATATCGAAATATCTTTTTCTATCTGCGTGAAATTCAAACATGAATTCAGTTATTTTCTAAAAATTGGTTTTGAATAATTAGCGGCGAAATTATGAAAAGAAGTACCGCCTGATAAAAGATTTTTCAACTTTTTGAAAGCTATGAAATCTAAACAGTTAACGAATAAAATTTGTCCTTTCTAATTTGCTTACACATAAAAAAACCCCTTATTAGTTAAGAGGTTTTTTTTATTTATCAATTATACAAAACCAACTATCGTTTCTTTTTATTTTGTTTTCTCGTACCAAAATTATTTCCCGCTTTAAATCCATTTCCTTCAGGGCTTCCAAGACGTGTCATCGCGCAGCGGAAACCAACCGTGCTGCTGGATTGATCTTCAGGCATAAAACGCCGTGCTCCGGGTGATAACCAATAAGGGAAATCGTTCCAGCTTCCACCCTTGATAACGCGCGATTTATCGCTCACTAAAGTAGTAATTCCATAACCGTATGTCACATTTGAAATTGAATCACCATCAAGATAATTGATTACATCGCCTTTCTGATAATTGAATCGTTTCGAAGCTTCTTCATCAGTAACAACTTCTTTTTTCAACCTTCCCATTGTGTCTCTTATAAATTCGCCAGATTCATCTTTCGAAAATTTTTCAAATTTATTACCACGGAAAGGATTCACATCATCTTCATCCAGCGGAGTCATCGGACGGTAAACGTCAGCAACCCATTCGCTCACGTTTCCACTCATATTATACAAGCCGTATCCATTTGGAAAATAAGAGTTTATTGGTCCGGGGATAGCGGCACGGTCATTCAAACCACCTGCAACGCCCATCACGTCTCCACTTCCTCTTTTAAAATTCGCTAAAAATTCTCCCTGCCAGCTACCACGACGATTGTCGCGAAGGCCATTTACATTTTTACTCCATGAATAAACCTGTTGATTTGAAATAACTTCTTCACCATGATTTTTTTCTTTGGTACGGGGTTTCGGATTTTGAGCAATAATTCCATAAGCTGCATATTCCCATTCGGCTTCTGTTGGCAACCGGTAACCAGGCAACAAAATACCATCTTCCAACGTTACCACTTTTCTGGGCCGGCCGGCTACATCTTTTAAAGCATCTTTTTTGGGAGCGGTTTTATTATTGATCAACTCGGGATTCATGATATAAGTATCCGTATTAAAAGTTGCATCAGCGCCACCACCTTTCATCGCAGCTACCGGTGCTCTTTTGTTTAAATAACCTTTGTCAATTAATATTTTTTCATTCACACGGTCTGTTCTCCACACACAAAAATCATGGGCCTGTTCCCAGGTAACGCCGACAACCGGATAATAATTATAAGCCGGGTAGCGAAAATAATATTCAACATAAGGTTCGTTATAGGCCAGTTCACTTCTCCAAACTAATGTATCGGGAAGCGCCATGCTCATGATAGTAGTGTCGGCATCAAATGTATTTGAAAGCCAATAAAGATATTCACGATAATGAACGTTTGCCACTTCGGTTTCATCAATATAAAATGAGTTTACACTTACTCTGCGTGGAACATTATTCCAATCGCCCATAACATCTTCTTCCTTAGCACCCATGACGAATGTACCACCCTGAATAAAAACAAGTCCCGGGCCGGTTTTTTGTTCATTAGCTTTTAAAACATGGAAATTTCCATAATTTTTGTCGTCGTAATTCCATCCGGTAACAGCAGATTGTTGTTTCTTTTTACCAAAGATGCTTCCGTTTTTACAAGCAGGAAGGACTATTAACGCGGCCAGTGCGATTAGGGTAAGTTTACTGGCGGAAAATGTTTTTAACATGTACGTTCGTTTTGCAGATTAAATAACGAAAGGTTTTCTTTCTTATTGTGAAAGGGATAAATTTCTTATGCGAATATAAATACTTTATTTTGTTATTGCCTTTATCAATAATCCCAAAAATTAAAGCTTCGCGCTAATTTTGCAATGTGTTCACAAATGCGCTTCTTTTTCGATGTATTTATTACTCCTTAACTAATTGCAAAGGAAGGAAAACTTACTGTTTTTATGCGTCAGAATACAATAATAAATTGTCTTAACCGTTCAATATGCATGTGAAAACAGAAGCCGGGAAGGGAATGATATTTTTGCAATCGCAAAGTTTTCTCGGCTCAATTGACTGGAATTAATTGGATGTTTGGAAAAAAAAATTATTTTTACAATCTTCAACCCCATATTTATAAAGAGAAATCTACCTAATCAGAACAAACAAAACACATGAAAAAAGTCATTTTAAAACTGACGGCACTGGTAATGCTGATTGGAACTACCATATCTGTAAATGCTCAGGCCGATTCAATAAATGTGGTTACTACTGCTGTGCCGTTTTTACGAATTTCTCCCGATGCGCGTTCGGGTGGCATGGGGGACGTGGGTATCGCAACAATTCCGGATGCCAATTCTATTTATTGGAATCTTTCTAAAATTCCTTTTGCTCAAAGTAAATCTGCCATTGCATTGACTTATACTCCTTGGCTTACTAGCTTAGGACTGAATGATGTGTATCTTGTTTCTGCTGCTGGATATTATCAGTTGGATGAACTACAGGCCATCTCAGGTTCATTACGCTACTTTAGTTTAGGTAATATTCAGTTTACTGACAATCTGGGTAATTCCTTACAAACGTACAGGCCCCGTGAATTTGCAGTTGATGCCGGATATTCACGAAAACTTTCTGATAGACTGGGATTAGGAATTTCTTTGAGATATATTAATTCTAATCTTGCCAGTGGGCAATCTTCCAGTGGCTCTACCTATAAAACCGGAACTTCTGTTGCGGGTGATCTTTCCTTATTTGATGATGGATCGGAAGGCGGAACTGTTACCGGATTAAACTGGGGTGTAACGCTTTCTAATCTAGGGTCAAAGATTTCTTATACAAACGACGCTTCTGAAAGGGATTTTATTCCTGCAAATCTTGGGCTGGGGGCGGCTTATGTAAATGTGATTGATGAAACCAGCAAAGTTACTTTTGGCTTAGATATTAATAAATTACTGGTGCCTACACCTCCGGCACTTGGTGATGAGGCGGCGCTTGAAGCTTATCATAATAAAGGGGTAGTAAGTAGCTGGTTCAGCTCTTTTGGCGATGCGCCGGGTGGGTTTAAAGAGGAATTAAAAGAATTCCAGATTTCTGTAGGTGGGGAATATACTTATAACGATCAGTTTTCTTTCAGAGCCGGATATTTTTATGAAAATCCTTTAAAAGGCGACCGGCAATATTTTACTGTGGGCGCCGGATTGAATTATAATGTTTTCGGTTTAAATTTTTCTTATTTAATTCCTTCAGGAAATGGGGTAAACCGCAACCCTTTATCAAATACCTTACGTTTCAGTATTTTGTTTAACCTGGATAAATCAACCGCTGTCGGTGGTGGTGGCAACGATTAAAAAAATAATTTTGAATATATTTGAACGCCCCTAATTTTGGGGCGTTCCTTTTTTTGTGCATCTCCCAGTTTTAAGTAATAGGAGGTCAACAGTAAAGCAACAAATGAACGGAAATTTCAATTAACTTTTAAACGAATCAAGCAAATGCAATCATCAAAGATTCCCTTTAGAACCGGCTTTGGCATTGACTTTCATCAATTAGTTGCCGGGAGGGAATTATGGATTGGTGGAATAAAACTGGAACATCACAAGGGCGCGCTTGGGCATTCTGATGCGGATGTTTTACTTCACGCTATATGTGATGCCATGCTGGGTGCACTTTCACTGGGAGATATTGGGACTCATTTTCCTGATACTGATGAAAGCTATAAAAATATTGATAGTAAAATTCTTTTACAAAAAACCATCCGGTTGATTACAGAAGCACGTTATGTGGTAGGAAATATTGATTCAACCATCTGTCTTGAATTGCCGAAAATAAAACCTTATGTTCATGAGATGCAAAAGGTGATAGCAGAAATACTTTTGATCAATGAAACCCAGGTTTCCATCAAAGCCACCACTTCAGAAAAAATGGGCTTTGTTGGCCGCGAGGAAGGGATTGCTGCTTATGCAACAGTATTGTTGATAGCGATGGATGAATAAACTTTTTTGCAAGACAGGTTTCTTCCTTTAAATAACGAGGAAATTTTTAATGGCAGTTTGCCTTTATTTTTAAATTTCATTTTTTTTTCAGAAATACACTTAGAGCCTTTGGGCAACAGCTAAAATATTTTTACAAAATACCAAATAACGGTCTTTCTGCATTCTTATAAGGGTTTGATAGGATATAAGAGAGGGTTATCTCCGGCATATGCCAGACTTGATCCGGGAATGGTAAGCTTCAGACGGCTTTTAAACAGAAAGGGAAAGATAGCCTTGTTCTTTAGATAATTTGATTTATTTATAGATAAACAAATTGCTATTGTATGACAAATTGATGTACAGATTACAGGAAGGTTCTAAAATCTATATTTTATAATTATGCAGTTCCCGCTTTTGTTAACACCAATCCAATAAAAACGTTCTTCGCATTTATTTTTTCATCTACTGTCTTGCATTCCTATCTTTGTCACCATGCATCATGTGGAAATTAAAATTGTAAATACTTCTGAAAATCAAATTCCGGAGTATGCTACTTTGGGTTCGTCGGGCCTTGACCTGAGAGCTGATTTGCCCGAACCTGTTGTTTTAAAACCAATGGAAAGAAAGATGATCCCGACGGGATTGTTTCTTGAAATTCCCGAAGGTTACGAAGTGCAGGTGAGGCCGAGAAGCGGCTTGGCATTGAAACATGGCCTCACTTGTTTGAATTCTCCAGGGACGGTGGATAGTGATTATCGCGGCGAGATAAAAATCATTCTTATTAACTTATCACAGGAAGAACATACGATCAACAACGGCGACAGAATTGCACAAATGGTTTTATGTAAAGTAGAAAAAGCATTTTTGCAACCGGTAATAAAATTAGAATCTACTCTAAGAGGTGAAGGTGGTTTTGGCCATACCGGCCACAGTTAGTATTATAAATTTTTAGGATGAAGTATTGTAAAATTTTTGCGGCAATTCTTTTTTTGTATTCGGCGCCTGGTTGTCATTCTGCAAAAAAACTGCAAACAGCAGTCAATAAAAAAGACACGGCTATTGTAAACATGCACGTAAAAAAAGATGACAGTGTTTTTAATAAAATACCTGCCGTTGAAGTTTTAAATGTATTAAGCAAAAGCAAAATTGATTTTAAAACTTTTTCTTCAAAAGCAAAGATTCAATATGAAGACCGAAATGGTAAACAACCTGATTTCAATGCGTTTATCAGATTGCAAAAAGACAGCGTGTTGTGGGTCTCCATCAGTTCAACATTTTTAGGCATAGAAGCTTTCCGGCTTTATATTACACCCGATACAATTATACTTTTAAACAAGCTTAATAAAACCGTTGAATATCATCCGTTCAGTTATGTTGAAAGTATCGCGCATATACCGCTTAATTTTTCATTACTTCAAAATATTTTGATTGGAAATCCCGTTTATGTAGGAGATAGCATTGTGTCATACCGGGAAACCGAGAGTCACATACTAATTGGAACTGTCGGCGCTTTTTTTAAAAATTTAATTACACTTTCATCGGAGAATGATCATTTGGAAAGAATCAAACTAGATGATATTGATTTGAATCAAAACCGCACTGCTGCTCTGGTTTACGGTAATTATGAAAAGAATGATCATTATGATTTCGCCACTTCGCGGGAAATAAATGTGTCAGAAAAATCAAAGGTGGACATAAAAATTTTATTTAAACAATATGAGTTTAACAATGAATTATCATTTCCTTTTGCCATTCCGAGAAATTATAAAACAAAATAATTGTTACTTTAAACAATTGCAGCTTGCATAGATATCTACCCAATCATTCTTATAAAAATTTTGCGTGCATGCCAAAGAAAATTGTAACAGCTTTTATCTTTTTTCTATTTGCCCTTTCTGCATCTGCCCAACAATCATTGAGTAAAGATGCACTTCAAAAACAGCGGGAGCAACTTAAGAAAGAGATCGCAGCAACAGAAAAAGCTTTAATCGAAACTCAAAAAACTACTAAAGTAAATGTAGGTCAGCTTTCATTGATCAATAAAAAGCTTGACCTTCAGGGAAACATAATCAGTAATATCAGTGGCGAAATACAAAAGCTAAATGATAATATTTATTTATCACAATTAGAGATCAATAAGATCAAACGAATCCTGGATACTTTGAAGGTGGAATATGCTAAAAGCATGGTGTATGCTTATAAAAACAGGAGCAATTATGATTTTCTCAATTTTATTTTTTCTGCAAACAATTTTAATGACGCCATCAAACGAATTGCTTATTTGAAATCTTACAGAACTTATCGCGAAATGCAATCTGAAAATATTTTGAAAACACAGGCGATGCTTGAAGATAAGATTGTAAAACTATCAGGCGCAAAACAAGAGAAAGCGGTTGTTTTAAATGAGAAGGATAAAGAGTTGGATAAACTTGAAAAACAAAAAGCGGAGAAAGCAAATATTGTAAACCAGTTAAAAGGCAAGCAAAAGGAACTTTCGGCACAGGTAAAGGCGAAACGGAAGCAAGATGCAAAAATAAAGAATGCAATTACGGCCATGATCCGTCGTGAGATAGCTCTTGCAAAAGCAGAAGCTGCCAGAAAAGAAAAAGCGCGGCTGGAAGCACTGAAAAAAAGCAACGCTGAAAATCCTAAAAAGGCTGAGGAAAATACTACAGCAAAAACAACAAAACCAACAGCGTCGGTTCCGGTTGGAAGTGTTTTGGTAAGCAGCGAAGCCGATAAAGCATTGAATGCAAGTTTTGAAAAAAATAAGGGCTCACTTCCATGGCCTGTTGATGGGTTTGTAATTTATCATTACGGAACCAATCAGCTGCCTGGTGGTATTGATTATTATGAACAGGGTGTAAATATTGGTACGAAAGTTGGCCAACCGGTAAAAGCGGTTTTTGAAGGCGAGGTTACTCTTGTAAGCTACATTGGTGATCAGCAAACTGTTTTTATAAAACATGGAAAATATTTTACGGTTTACAGCAATCTTTCTTCTGCAAATGTTCAGCATGGCGATCAGGTAAAAACCGGCCAGGTTATCGGAAATGCTGGTGTAAACGATGAAGGACAGGGTGCCGTTGAATTTATATTAATGAAAGAAAGTGATTTTGTAAATCCACAAACCTGGTTGCGCCATTAACTGAACGGTTTCTTATTTCTCACAATTTTCATCTTCAATTTTCAGGTGGATGATTACAAACATTTATTTTCATGTCATTTTTATTTGAAGTAAAAGGTGTCAAACCTTTATGGGGAAAGAATTGTTTTATTGCGCCAAATGCCACGCTTTGTGGGGATGTTATTATGGGCGATGATTGCAGCATCTGGTTTAACGCCGTTGTTCGTGGCGATGTAAATTCTATCCGTATGGCCAACAAGGTAAACGTGCAGGATGGCGCCGTCATTCATTGTACTTATTTAAAATCAAAAACAGAAATTGGAAATAATGTTAGCATCGGACACAATGCAATCGTACATGGATGCGTTATAGAAGATAATGTGTTGATAGGAATGGGTGCGATCGTTATGGATCATGCAAAGATTGGCAGCAACAGCATTATCGCTGCCGGAGCAGTTGTTTTGGAAAACACAGTTGTTGAACCCGGAAGTATTTATGCCGGAGTTCCTGCAAAAAAAATAAAAGATATTTCGCAGGAATTAATAAAAGGAGAAATAGAAAGGATTGCTAATAATTATTTGATGTATGCGGGATGGTATAAAGTGGGTTGAAGGTTGAATGTTGATGGTTTAGAAATTTGGATTTATTTTAAAACAGTAGTCGTAATGAAAAAGATAATCATTTTTACTGCATGTTTATGGATGTTTTCAAGTTGTTCTATTTTTAGAAGACATGAAAAATATGGCTGTCCTACAAATGGGAAAAACATTGGAGCGGAAAGGATTCTATCAGGTGATAAAGCGGCTATAAAAGCATCAAAAAAAGCTGGCAAATTTAAGGAAGGCCAATCATACTAAAAAACTAATCCTAACTCTCCTCTTTTAAAAAACAAACCATGTGTTATCATTTAAAAACAAATTATGGCGCCACCGAAGCGGTGATTGACGATAATTGCGGCATTTCAAAATTTTATTCTATTGCCGGCACGCTTGCCGATGACCTGAAAGTAAAGTTTATAAATCAGATAGACGATGCAGAAACGCTCGATTGGGATTTTAAATACAAGAATATTTTTTTGACGCTTCATTATAATATTTTTAATGGAGTGTCTATTTTTCCGCAAAAAATCAATGCTAAACAAAAGGTAAATAAAGCCGTGCTTGAAGTAGCAGATTTTTTGGAAAGGAATGCCTATTAAATTTCGGAATTTTAAAAGCCATTGAATATTTACTAAATGAAGCACATTATCAAATGCTTGCCCACCAATATCCATGTAGGTATTTCTGCTTTGCGTACACGGGTAGGTAACAAATTGTTCGAAAAATATATTGAAATTGAAACCCGGAAAATGGATGAATTTAAAATCTATTTTTGACGCGTTAAGAATGTACCATCACCACTTTTTATTATCAATTGTTCCTAATATATTCAGATAACTGATGTATCGTTCGGGAGAAATTTTATTTTCTTCTACGGCAGCTTTTACGGCGCAGCCCGGTTCTTCTATGTGCATGCAATTATTAAAACGGCAATCGTTTATCAGCGCTTTCATTTCACGGAAATAATGAGAAAGCTCGTGTGGCTCTATATCCATCATGGCAAATTCGCGCATCCCGGGTGTGTCAATTATTTTTCCTCCAAACGACAAATCAAACATTTCTGCAAATGTTGTTGTATGCAAGCCTTTCCCGCTCCAGCCGCTTACTTCCTGCGTTTTGATCATATTCTCCGGAAAAATTGTGTTGATAAAAGATGATTTCCCGACGCCTGAATGGCCGCTCAATAGAGTGATTTTATTTTTCAATAATTCTTTCACTTCATTGATACCTGCATTTTCACTAATGCTCATTAGATAAACCGGGTAACCAATTTTCTCATAAACTGATTTTATTTTTTCAAACTTTTCTTTTTCTTTCGTTTGATGCAAATCGCTTTTATTAAAAACAATAATCGCCGGTACATGATAGGCTTCTGAAGCCACTAAAAAACGATCAATAAAACCGGTAGAAGTTTTTGGATCTTTTAATGTTGCCAATAAAATACTTTGATCAAGATTGGCAGCTACAATATGATGTAAGTGCTTGTTATGTGGTGATTGGCGTGTGATATAATTTTTGCGTTCCTGGATGTTTGTGATCACGATTGATTCCTCGCCTTCTTCTTTATCAATATCCACTATATCTCCTACGGCAATTGGATTTGTTGAAGTAATGCCGTCAATTTTAAATTTGCCTTTTACGCGCGCTTTAAATTCTTCTCCCTTTTCATTTTTAACCTGGTACCAGCTTCCTGTTGATTTGTAAACTAATGTTTTCATATTAAATTAGCTGATTGCTAATTAGCTAATTGGCTAATTAAGGGAACTTTTTAAACAAGGTGTATTTTAAAATAATTTCTATTAAAAGTAACGCCATTGCGGCGAAAATAAAAGGATAAAATTTTTCTGAATAATGATGAAATGTAGTTACTTCCACCTTTGATTTTTCCAACTGGTTTATATCCTTATAAATATTTTCGAGGCTGGTATTATCAGTTGCTCTGAAATATTTTCCGCCGGTTTCTGTCGCAATATTTTGCAACAGTTTTTCATCAATAGAAACTTTTTGATTTTGCATTACAATTCCCATCGGTGTGCTTACAGGTGTTGGCGCGAAACCTTCGCTGCCCACGCCGATTGTATAAACTTTTATTTTAAAAGTCTTTGCAATTTCTTTGGCAGTTGAAGGATCTATCAATCCACCATTATTGATTCCATCAGTAAGCAAAATAATTACTTTGCTTTTTGATTTGCTATTTCTTAAACGATCCACGCTTGTTGCTAAGCCAGATCCAATAGCTGTTCCATCTTCCAGCAAACCATTTCTGATTTGTGCAATCTGAGATTTTAAAACATAATGATCTGTAGTGAGCGGGCATTGTGTAAAACTTTCACCCGCAAAAATCACCACGCCGATTCTATCTGAAGGGCGATTGTCTATAAAATCTTCCGCCACTTTTTTTGCCGCTTCCATCCTGTTTGGCTGAAAGTCTTGTGCAGTCATACTTCCGCTGACGTCAATGCACAAGATAATATCTATTCCTTCACCTTCGGTTTGCGTTTCATCAAATTTTGTTTGCGGCCGTGCCAGTGCAATAATAATGCAGCTTAACGCCAGCATCCTGAAAATAAAAGGAAATTGCTGGACTGCATTTTTCCACGATTTTGAATTGGCCAATCCTTTTGTGGATGAGATTCCGATGGCGGCAACTTGTTTTTTCCCTCGGTTGAATTTCCAGTAAATCAAAAAAGGAATAATGATAAAAAGCAGCAACAACCAGGGTTGACCAAACGTAATATTGTTGAAATAATCAAAGATCATCTTCCGGTTTTTTGTTTAAAATATTATTGATGGCGATGATCATTTCTTTTGTTTGGGAAAAACATTTTTCATTCTCAAAAGCAGGTGGAATATATTTTGCAAATTTTACCACATTACCCATCCTAAGACAATTTGCAAAGTTTGAAATTTGTTCTTTTGATAAATCAAATCCATTCAACTCAATCAATAATTCGTCGGTTGTAAGATGCAATTGATAGATATTTGTTTTCCTGGATAAATATCTTTTGAAAATATCTGTCAGCCGCGAATGATATTCTTTAAATTTATTTTGCTGAAGTAAATTTTCTTTTTCCAGATCGTTTAATAATTGCATGGACTCATCGTAAGGCGAAAGTTTTGATTCAAAGATCTTTGTATCTTTTTTCTTTTTGAAAAATTTAAAAAGAAAAAGGATCCAGATAACCAGCAAAACAATTCCTAGACCAACCAACGCCCACGCCCACCATGGAAATGTTTTTTTCACTTCAATAATATTTTTTATATCGTGAAAAGGCTTGATGCTGTCGGTAGGCGAATAAGTAACGTTTATTGCAATAGAATCTGTATAAAGATTAAAAGTTGAATCGCCATCAAGGGTAGCAGCAGTAAGTGTTAGCGGTGGAATCACTTGTCGGCCCGAATCAAAACTTGTAAGAATTATATCCTGGCTGAAATTCAAGTTTCCATTAGAGAAATTAGAATCAATTTTGTTTTTTGTAATGGCAATAAAATTGCCAAAACTATCGGGCACTGAAAACCAGGAGAGACGATAAGTGTTATCGGGCATCGAAGTTTCTACATGGTAATTTATTTGTTGGCCGATGAGAATTTCATTTTTATCAACCGTTGTTTTTATTGTAGGCGGTTGGGCAGAAGTAGTTTGTACGGGAAATAAAAAACCTGTGACAAGAATAAAAACTAACGCAATATGGTGCACGCAATTCTTCAATCCTGTTAGTGAGTTTTTTTTCTTTTTTGGAAAAACTGTTGCAGGATTTTTACATAATCCTGCTCCGTTCTGATTTGCAGTAACTGTGCACCGGCTTTTTTAAAAATTGTATTTGTTGTAGCGCTTTGAATGATAAAATTCTGGTGATAATTATATCGCACCATCGCGTCTGAAGTGTTGAGCCACTGGGCTTTGCCAGTTTCCAGGTCCTGCACTTTTATCATTCCGATATCTGGTAGCTGGCTGTCCATTTTGTCATATACTTTTAATCCGATCACGTCATGCCTGTTTCCTAAAACGCGAAGTCTGTGTTCATAATTTTCATCCAGAAAGTCACTCATAATAAAGGCAATGCTTTTTTGATTATTCGATCTTGAAAAAAAATTGAGCGCTTCATGGATATTTGTTCCGCTGCGTTTAGGCATGGCCGTTAGTAACTCGCGAACAATATAAAGCGCGTGTTCTTTTCCTTTTTTGGGAGGAATATATTTTTCAATTTTATCACTAAAAAAGATAACACCTACTTTGTCATTATTATTGATTGCGCTGAAAGTGAGTACAGCGCCAATTTCCGTAATCAGATCTTTTTTATTCTGATGAACCGTTCCAAACATAGAACTGGCGCTAACGTCAACCAAAAGTATTACCGTAAGTTCTCTTTCTTCTTCAAAAACTTTCGTAAATGGATGCGCATATCGCGCGCTCACATTCCAATCAATAAACCTTACATCATCCCCATGGTAATATTCGCGCACTTCCCTGAACCGCATTCCTTTTCCTTTAAAAGCAGAATGATATTCGCCCGTAAAAAGATGCGTAGTGATCTTCTTACTGATGATCTCCAGTTCTTTTACTTTTTTAATTATGTCGGCTGTAGTTAGAGGCAATTATTGAATTATTTTATTATTGGGTTATTGTTGTTGCAAAATAAAAATCTTTATTATTTGTTTACTGTTTAATTATTTAGTTTTTGATTCACTAGATATTGTCACATTAAGGAACATTAACTGCTTTTAAAATTTCATTGATCACCATTTCTACATTTACATTTTCTGCTTCAGCTTCATAGGTAAGTCCGATACGATGGCGCAAAACATCTTTGCAAATGTTTCTTACATCTTCGGGAATTACATATCCGCGTTTATTTAAATAAGCATATGCTTTTGCTGCCAAAGCCAGGTTGATGCTTGCTCTTGGCGAACCACCATAAGAGATCAGCGGTTTTATTTTTCCCAAATTATACTGATCAGGATAGCGGGATGCAAACACAATGTCAAGAATATATTGCTCTACTTTTTCATCCATGTAAACCTGACGAACCAATAGCCGCGCATTCAATATTTCTGATGAAGAAACAACTGAGTTTATGTGTGGCTGTTGCATGGCCAAAACATTCTGGCGAATGATTGCCTGCTCTTCAATTTTTGAAGGATAATCAATAATTACTTTTAGCATAAAACGGTCAACCTGCGCTTCGGGTAAAGGATAAGTTCCTTCCTGCTCAATCGGATTTTGCGTAGCCAAAACAAGAAATGGTTCTTCCAATAAATAAGAACTATTTCCAATCGTAACCTGCCTTTCCTGCATGGCTTCCAGTAAAGCACTTTGAACTTTTGCAGGAGCGCGGTTTATTTCATCAGCCAGAATGAAGTTGGCAAATATTGGCCCTTTGCGAACCACAAATTCATTTTTTTGTTGATTGTAGATCATTGTGCCAATAACATCCGCAGGCAACAGATCGGGGGTAAATTGAATGCGGCTGAATTGTGCATTGATCGTATTGGCTAATGATTTTATAGCAAGTGTTTTTGCAAGCCCCGGAACGCCTTCCAGCAAAATGTGACCATTGCTCAAAAGCCCGATTAGCAGGCGTTCCACCATGTGATGCTGGCCAATAATTATTTTTCCTATTTCTGCATGAATTTTATCAATAAAAGTAGCAGAATGATTAATTTTTTCATTCAACAATCGAATGTCCTCTGCGGTTTGTAGCATTTTGTTTTAATAAAATTAGAAGATGTTTTTAAAGATTTGCAAAGTACGAACAACACATAAACAAAAAATCTGTTTATATAAAACCTTCACGGAAAGGTATGTTAAAAAATAAGGGAAAATAATTCCCTTACTTCTTCATTAAAATAAATGAAATCACTTTTCCTCAACTCTGAAAGAGACTTTACAAATCACTCCATACGAACTTACTTTTTCGTTTTTCACATGAACTTTAAAATCTTTCACATAAACAGAATCAATGTTTTTGATCGTTTTAGAAACTTCTGAAACCGCGTTCTGGATTGCCTCATCAAAACTTGTATCTGAGGAGGCGATTACTTCTATCACTTTTACGATTGGCATGATAAATGATTTAAATGATTAATAATAATTTGAATATTAATTAGCGCAAAAGTTATTCCGCTTTTGAAAGAAAATTCTGATTCAACCATTTGGCGGATACTTTAACTTTGAATTCAATATCGGATAATATAGAAAGTTTACATTTGCAAATTCATCAATGAAGCAGATTGAATCATAACATTTATATAAGAAAATCTTTCGCAATTATTTTGCTGGCGATCTTTACTTTAAGCAATACGCCAACAAAATATTTGCATAAAATATTTGCCAATCATACAGATTTTGTAAGCAAGACCTTGACTGATTCAAACTCACCACAGTTCAACGTTACAGGGATAAACTGTCATTGTGAAAGCAATGTGGTTATTGCTCCCTATACTGCTGTGAACGTATTTAAGATCGAACCGGTTCCTTCTGAGTTTTCAGAACATGCAATTGCCGGAATTTATAAAATTATTTTTTCAGAATCCCTTTCTTTTGGATTAAGAGGGCCACCATCTGTGGTATAAGACTTCCACCAGTTTCTCCATTAACTTAAAATAATAAAAGCCTTTTTTATTATTTCAATTCAAAATTCGTTTGGGAATGAATGCCTCTTAAAATTTCAACATGAAAATCTTTCTTTTTATTCTTACCATAAATACTTGTTCGTTATTGTCATTTTCTGTGAATGCGCAAAAAAATTCAAGCCGTTACTCTCTTTCTGGAACAATAACAGATACTTCAGGTGCGGCGATGGCAGGTGCTTCTGTGTACATTTCGGATCTTAGAAAGGGGACTGTTTCAGACGCGAACGGGAATTATCATCTCGATAATATTCCATCGGGAACTTATGTGGTGGAAATAAAGTTTATCGGTTATAAAACCATTGTTCAAAACATTTATTTTAATGAAAATAAAACTGAAGATTTTTCCATGCAAGTTTCAGTAACCGAAGAAAGTGAAATTGTAATAACCGGTTCTTCAAAAGCTACTTCCATCAAAAGGAATCCAATTCCAATTGTTTCTATTAACAAACAATTTCTTCAACAAAACCTGAGCACTAATATCATTGATGCGATTGCAAAAGTGCCGGGAATCAGTGAAGTAACAACCGGCCCGAATGTTTCAAAACCTTTTATCCGGGGATTGGGTTTCAACAGGATTTTGACTTTATATGATGGCGTTCGGCAGGAAGGACAACAGTGGGGCGATGAACACGGTATTGAAGTTGATGAAAATACAGTAGATAAAGTGGAAGTGGTGAAAGGCCCTGCCAGCCTGATTTATGGCTCGGATGCGGTGGCCGGAGTTGTAAATTTAATTCCTCCAAATCCACCGGGAAGGGGAAAAATAGTTGCAAATATTTTGAATGAATATCAAACCAATAACCGGTTAATTGAAAATTCTGCAACGGTTGCAGGAAATACAAATGACGTCACCTGGGGTGGAACTTTTAGCCATAAAATTGCTACCAATTATAAAAACAAATTTGATGGGAGGGTTTATAATACAGGCTTTGCTGAAACTGATGCGTCGGCAAATTTCGGTGTTCATAAAAATTGGGGATATAGCCGGCTTGGATTCTCCATGTACAATGACTTGCAGGAAATACCGGATGGAAGCCGCGATTCTGCAACAAGAAAATTTACCAGGCAAATTACAAATGCCGATACTTTTCGGCCAATTGTAAGCGACGCGGAATTAAATTCTTATAAAATTTCAGCCTTGCATCAGCACGTGCAGCATTACAATATTTACAGTACGAATAGCTTTTTATTGGGTAGCGGAAGACTCGCTCTGAACCTGGCTTTCCAGAAAAGTATGCGAAGGGAATACAGCCATCCTGAGGCGGAAGTTCCTGGTTTATTTTTGCAATTAAATACCTATAGTTATGATGCAAAATATTATTTTCATGAAAAAAATGGATTGAGTATTACGACCGGAATTAATGGAATGTACCAGGATAATAACGTGAACAAAGGAACAGAATTCATTATACCTTCTTATCGCCAGTTTGATTTTGGTCCATTTATTTTTGCAAAGAAAACATTGGGCGATCTTGAAATCGCGGGGGGATTTCGATACGATGTAAGGAATTTTAGCAATGAAAGTTTATATACTTATACAAATCCTGTTACAGGTTTTGATGAAGTGGTAAAAGGCCAGGATACCATTGGCGCCGCTCATCCTTTTTCTGCTTACAAACATTCATTTTCGGGAGCCAGCGGAAGCCTTGGATTATCTTATAAAATAAATAACCAGTTTAGCGTCAAAGCTAACATCGGGCGTGGTTATAGGGCGCCAAACATTTCTGAGATCTCTGCAAATGGGGTTCATCCCGGAACAAATATTTACCAGATTGGGAACTTAAATTTTAAACCAGAATTTAGTTTGCAGGAAGATTTTGGCCTCACTTTTAATTCAACTCATGTTACGATCAACGCGGATGTTTTTAATAATAACATTCAAAATTATATTTACAATCAAAAGCTGGAAAACGCGATGGGGCAGGATTCCATCATCGTTCCCGGAAACCAGACTTTTAAATTTGTAGCAGCAAGAGCCAATCTATATGGTGGAGAATTAAGCATTGATATTCATCCGCATCCGTGGGACTGGCTTCATTTTGAAAACTCGCTTTCTGTTGTTTATGGCACTAATAAAGGTGTTGATGGTAAGATTTCAGACAGTGCCAAATATTTGCCGTTCATTCCGCCATTGCATACTATCTCTGAATTGCGCGCAAGCATCAAAAAAACAGGAAATATTTTTGCAAACGCTTTTGTAAAAGTGCAGTTTGAAATTTATGCAAAACAAGACCGGGTTTACCTGGAAAACAATACAGAAACACCCACATCCGGTTATCAGTTATTGAATGCAGGACTCGGAACTGATGTGCTGAATAAGAAAAGTAAATCAATGTTTACCATTACTTTCTTAGCAAATAATTTATTTGATGTGGCTTATCAATCTGGTTTGAACCGGCTGAAATATTTTGAACCTTATCCGAACAATTTTACAGGTCATAATGGAATCTATAATATGGGAAGGAATTTTAGTTTTAGGTTAAATATTCCTTTGAGCTTCAAAGGATAAACTGATTTTAATATTTTTAAATCATTTGAAAGCCTCATGAACACAGGATTTATAAAGAATAATTTCTTTGATAGTAAAAAAGCAAATCTTGTTAATTCGCGTTTTATTCAGAGGAAGGGCATTATGACTAAATTCTTTTTCAAAACTTTTTTGATTTTTTTTGACCCGATGATGTCTTTATAAAAAGATTTTTTAAAAATCAGTGACCAACAAATAATGTGAATTCTTATTCTTTTGTTTAAAGCGAAGATCTGTTAGCTAATGTAAGTTCATCTTTATCTTTCTGATCTGCTCTTCTCTCAAGGCCTTTCATTCCCCAATGCAAAATAAAAGGTATTATCACTGGAATAAACCGCGAAACCAGGGGTAGAAAAAACGACATTAAAAGTGAAATTAGAAATACGACCGGAATCATCAGGCTTCTGTATATTCCAAGTTTTATCCTGGCACGCGAAATTTTATGGGTCAGCAAATTTCGCTTTGGATGGCTTATGTAAACCCACAACCAGCAATTCATGAGTCCGGTGAAACACATGTTGGCAACATACACGCCGTAAGGCAGAAGCATATTTGTATCCGAAGCATATTCACCGAGCAAGCCTGAACTGAATGGCAGCAGCACAACGGAAAAAAGAAAACCAAGATTAATCCAAATCAAAGAAGTTGAATAATTGATTGCATAACCGAAGATGCGATGATGCACTGACCAGTAATGTCCAACAATGCCGAAGCTGATAATAAACCCTAAGAATTTAAGAGAATTGTGAGAAAGATAATTCCACAAACCTGCATCTGTATAAATATGCATTTCATCGTGGTTAGGCACCTTTATGACGATCACTAAAAGTGTAATACAAATCGCAAAAACGGCATCACTAAAAAACACAAATCTTTCTAACTGAAATTTTGTTCGGGACGTATCATGCCTTGGATGGTTCATAATAATTTGCGCGAATTAATTCAATATCGAAATACGGTGCTTGCCGGGTTATTTAAAATTAATAATAATAAATCAGATTTTCTTTTTTGCCTTTTATTTGATTTTAAAAAATCCTTTCATGCAATTACTGATGAGAGTAACGGATAAATTTTCTACAGTAAAAGAACAAATAATGGCAATTCTTATTTATTAAAAAGGGATAATTGGCCAAAGGTTGCGAAAGTTATTTTTCAAATCATAGGAATAAAATCTAAAAATTATTTTTATTCTCCCGGATGATATTTTCTTTTCACATGTTTCAAAACATCATCTTTATAAAATAGAACATCTTTAAAAATTCCTTTTGAATACATGTATCCTTCGTCAAAAAAATGTTTTGAGTTTGGATTGCCACTTTCGCCTCCGGCTAATAATGATTTTGCTTTTATCTTTTTTCCAAATTCAACAGCACAAATAAAACTGTTTCCATTTACGCCGTATCGTTTTTTTGTTCCCGCAAAAACGCGACTGCTGTAAGATGGAATCATTCCCCATGTGGAAGAAGCAAAACCAACAGGAATGCTTGCCGAATCATCATTAAAATGATTTTCAATAGCCCCGGATATTCTTTGAAAACGATTGATTTGCCCCCATGGAATATTCCATTTTCCAAAAGTATTGTTAAGATAGTTTATTGTTGATAAAAATGGTTGCAATAATTTATCTGCAGATACCGTTGCAGCAAATTTTTCGGTTTTTGTTACCTGATCATCTTCTTCACCTTTGAGAATTTTTATGTTGTAAATAGAACGCAAAATCCTTTCGCCCCAATTTACTGCAAGCGTTGTTGCCACAGAGTTTTCACCACAGCGATAATCCCATTTTTTTAAAATATTGATTGGTTCAATTAATTGTGAATACAAAGAATCTTCTTTAGAAATATTTTTTTCAAATTGATTTATTAACGCAGGTATCAAAACATTAAATGCAGCCAGGTAAGTATCGTAACCTTTGGAAATTACTTTATCTATTGTGTAAGATTTTTCTTCCGGTAATATTTTTATTGCATTTATCGCCCGAAAATTTTGTCCGTCCGGAGCCATATAAGCAGGATAATCTTTTTGCTTCGGACTATAATTTCCGGCGGCGGTGAAAGGGGTGGAGTTGCAATTTTCTATCCAGCCATTTGGAGGATTATAAATGTGAACACTTTCATTTACCGGATGCAATCCTTTCCATTCTGTTGCAGACGTAGTGCCATTTACTGGCTGCGACCAATCATATTTTGAATCTCTTTTTGGAATATAATTTCCATGCCAGTAAGCGATATTTCCTTCCGCATCTGCATAGACTGTATTGTTGGAAGTATTGGCCAAAAGATCCATCACTTTTTTATAGTCGGCAAAACTTTTTGCTTTGGTTCTTTCCCAACTTTGTATCAATCCGTTGATGTTGCGGTTATGTGATTTTACACTGATATATTCACCATTTCTTTTTGCCATAACCGGGCCATGGCCTGTAAATAAAGCATCAATAATTTTTGTTTTCATGGAATCATTATCGCGATAATGAAGAGTGATTTTTTTATGCAAAACCGGTTTCTCTTCACCATTATACTCATAAAATAATTGATTGTTTTTTAAAATAATTTTTTCTATATAAGCGTCTGAAACATCGGCGTAGCTTGTGGTGTGCATCCATCCGCAATGTTCGTTGAATCCCTGGTAAATAAAAAATTGTCCCCAGGTAACCGCGCCATAAGCATTCAATCCTTCATCACTGACTACGTGAACTTCAGGACGAAAATAAAATGTGACATGAGGATTGATGTATAATATAGCATTGTGTGATTTGGTAATTTTTGGAGCGAACGCAAAGCCATTTGAACCCGCCACTTTTTCTTCTTTTTCTTTCTCATTTTCTTTTAAGGCAAGAGGTTCATTCTCTCCTGAATAAAAATTTTTTAATTCCCTAACGCTGACATCAGCAGTGCTTATGGCGCCAATGCTTCCGTCTGTCCACAGCATCGGGTACCAGGGTTGAAAGCGGGTTAATAACGCCGGTTTTATCTGAGGATTCTTGTATAAAAAATAATTGATTCCGTCTGCAAAAGCGTTGCATAATTTCTTTAGCCAAAGCGGAGCATTATTATAATCCTGGATTGCCTCAGAAGAATCAATGACTAAGCGAATCAATAAATCATTATACAAATCTTTTTCACCATTGACTTCTGCAAGCCTTCCTAATTTTTCAATATAATTCATTTCCACTCTTGGAAAATCATCTTCGCATTGGGCATACAATAGGCCAAAAGCCGCGTCTGCATCGGTTTTGCCATAGACGTGCGGAATGCCAAAACTATCACGGAGGATGGTGATATTTTTTGCTTGTTGTTTCCAATGAGCAATTTCTTTTGTTTGAAAGGACTCATTTCGGGGAGTAAAGTTTTGTGAAAAAAGTTGGAAAGGAAAGAAGAGGAAGAAGATTGTGAATTTCATTAAAGATAATTTTTGAAGAAAGAGGATTGATTATTGTAAAAATAAAAGTATTTTTAAAATGAGATAACATGGATTTCTGTCATCACAATTCATTTATTTTGCAAAAGAATTTTTTAAAATAGATTTGAATTCATTCATCCCTGATTACATTTACCGGCTTAATTTTATAAAATGAAAAAAACAATTCTTTACTGTTTTATTTGCCTTGCTATTTTTTCATGCAAAACAAAAACTACCGAAATTAAAAAGGATGTTTTTGCTGCAAACATGGATTCATCTTATAACCCCGGCGATGATTTCTTCATGTATGCAAATGGAAAATGGATAAAAGACAATTCAATTCCTACAGAAGAAAGTGCGTGGGGCATTGGGAATATTGTTAATAATGAAAACCAACAACGCCTTCACGAAATATGTGAAGAGGCTGCAAAAGAAGGTGGAGCGAAAGGTTCCGCTTCGCAAAAGATTGGTGATTTTTGGACTGCGGCGATGGATAGCGCGGCAATAGAAAAACAAGGAACACAATATTTAAAACCATATTTAGACGCAATAAATTCTATAACCGATATTCCTTCATTTATCAATGTGGTTGCCGATTTGAATAAAATTGGTGAGGATGCGTTATTCAATAGTGGTGTGGAGCAGGATGACAAGCAAAGTAATGTAATGGCTTTTAGATTAAACCAGGGCGGACTTGGTCTTCCGGAGCGTGATTATTATTTCAACAGAGATTCTTCTACCACAAATATCCGCAAGGCTTATGTTCGGCATATGGCTAGAATTTTAGAATTCCAGGGACACGATTCTGTTGCTGCAACAAAATCTGCTGAAAATATTTTAAGCTTTGAAACCAGGCTGGCAAAGGTTTCACGCTCGCTTGCCGATTTGCGCGATCCCTACTCCAATTATCATAAAATAGTGATTGCGGATCTTAGTAAGTTTTCGACTTCCATTAATTGGGAAAAATTTTTAAAAGATATTGGCGTTACAAAAATTGATTCTGTAATCGTGGGCCAGCTGGAATTTTTTAAATCATTAGATGCCACTTTGAAGTCTACTTCAATCAATGATTTGAAAGATTATCTGACCTACGGCCTGGTAAATTCTTTCTCAAATGCATTGCCTGAAAAATATGGATTGGAAGCATTTGGATATAATCAACTGTTTAGCGGAGCCAAAGAAAGAAAACCGAGATGGAAAAGAGTAGTACAATCTGAACAAAACGCGATGGGAGAATTGCTGGGACAACTTTATGTAAAAAAATATTTTGATTCCACTGCTAAAAAAAGGTATGAAAAAATGCTCGAAGAAATCCGTTCTGCTTATAAAAGCAGGATTGAAAAACTTACGTGGATGAGTGACAGTACCAAACAAAAAGCGATTGTAAAATTAGAAGCCATCAAAAAGAAAATCGGTTATCCGGATAAGTGGAAAGATTTTTCAGCGATGGAAATTGGCAAGGGAAGTTACGTTCAAAACCTGATCAATGCTGGAATCTGGTGGCATAATTTTGAAATAAACAAATTGGGGAAACCGGTTGACCGCGAGGAATGGGGAATGTATCCTCAAACCTATAATGCTTATTATAATCCTGCAAATAATGAAATTGTTTTTCCGGCTGCTGCCTTTATTGTTCCGGGATATGCGGATAATGAATTGGACGATGCGACTATGTACGGATATGTGGGCGCCAGTTATATCGGTCATGAAATTACGCATGGATTTGATGACCAGGGAAGGCTTTATGATGCACAGGGAAACTTGCACAACTGGTGGACAAGAAATGATTCAGCGGAATTTGCCAAAAGAGCCGCAGTAATTATCAACCAGTTTAATGAATATGAACCTTTGCCGGGAACGCACATCAACGGACGGGCAACGCAGGGGGAAAATATTGCAGACCTTGGCGGTCTTGAGATTGGGATTGATGCATTTAAAAAATCGGACGCATTTAAAGAGAATAAAATCATTGGCGGCCTCACCCCGATGCAACGTTTTTTTATGGGATATGCATTGAGCTGGATGTATGAAATGCGTCCTGAATTATTGAAAAACCGTTTAATGACCGATGTTCACGCACCTGCAAAGTATAGAGTTAACGGGCCTTTCAGCGATATTGATGAATTTTATAAAACCTTTGATGTGGTGCCTGGAGATAAAATGTATGTCGCTGATAGCGCAAGAGTGAGAATTTGGTAGGAGTGAAATTTGGCTCTATATTTTTATTTAGAATCAGATTATAATGAAATGATACGGGAATAATAATAATGAATTGATTTTCTAAACTTATATTTTAATATACTTTATAAACCTTAATACTTTAAAAAAAACGAATTTGAATGGATAAAAAAGTGTCTCAACAGGCTTTGACAGCATCACATATTGAACAATTTAAAAAAATTTGTGGCCAAAAAAATGTAATTACCAATGAAGAAGAATTAAATAATTATGCCCACGATCAAACAGAGAATTTACATTTTCTTCCCGGCGTAGTTCTTAAAGTTCGTTCTGCACAAGAGATCAGTGAAGTTTTAAAAATTTGTAATAGCGATAAAATTCCTGTTACGCCTAGAGGCGCCGGAACCGGCCTTAGCGGTGGCGCTCTTCCTGACTTGGGTGGCGTTTTAATTTCTACAGAACGCATGAATTCTATTTTAGAAATTGATGAAAAAAACCTGCAGGTAATTACGGAACCGGGCGTAATTACGGAAGTTTTGCAGGATTCTGTAAAAGAAAGAGGATTATTTTATCCGCCGGATCCTGCAAGCCGTGGCTCCTGTTTTATTGGAGGAAATATCTCAGAAAATAGCGGTGGGCCCAAAGCCGTGAAATACGGTGTGGTAAAAGATTATGTTTTAAATCTCGAGATAGTTTTGCCAACGGGGGAAATTATGTGGACCGGAGCCAATGTTTTAAAAAATTCTACCGGTTATAATTTAACCCAACTCATTGTTGGAAGTGAAGGAACGCTTGCCATTGTTACAAAAATTGTATTGCGGTTAATTCCCAATCCCAAATTTGATCTTTTAATGCTCGTTCCTTTTAAAGATGTATCAAAAGCAAGTGAAGCTGTCAGTGCTATTTTTCGTGCAGGCTATACGCCAAGTGCATTGGAATTAATGGAAATTGATGCGTTGAAAATTGTGAGCAGTTTTGTAGGTAATTCTTCTATGCCGATAACCGATGATATTGTGGCACATCTGATTGTTGAAGTTGATGGCAATCATCTGGAAACTTTGATGTTGGAAATGGAAGCAATCTCTGAAGTGCTGACGCAATATGATTGTGGCGAGATTTATTTTGCAGATGATAATGCGCAGAAAACTGAATTATGGAAATTGAGGCGGCGTGTGGCAGAAGCTGTAAAGATGGATGGCTACACGATTGAAGAAGATACAGTGGTTCCGCGGTACCAGCTTCCGGCATTAATAAAGGGCGTGAAAAGACTAGGTGTTGAATATGGTTTTAAATCCGTTTGTTATGGCCATGCAGGCGATGGCAATTTGCATATTCGTATAAAAAAAGAAGGAACCGGAAATAGCCAGGACGATCCGGAAATCATAAAATCTCTACGCGCTTTGTTTATGTTGGTAAAAGATTTGGGCGGAACTGTCAGCGGCGAACATGGAATTGGTTTAGTGCAAAAAAGTTTTATGGATATTGTTTTCACTGAAAAACAACTCGATTTAATGCGGGGAATAAAGAAAGTTTTTGATCCAAATAATATTCTCAACTCGGGGAAAATATTTGATTGACTGTTAGTTGTTCCCATTTTATTTAATTGTGCTTTGCAGGTTAATTTTGCCATTATTTGTTGGCTTACTGCAAAACCAATCGTCATTCTTTTTTGTTAAAGCTCATTCTCCTTTGCAATTTACCCTTTAAAACCCTCTGTTTTTTTGTAGAATCTTCGTACCTTTGCGCCCTCTAAATTTAAGATAGAGAAACGAAGCAGGAAATTGAGGTGATTTGAACAGAATTTTGAAGAAGTTTCAGATTAAATAAGGAGATAAATTATTAAATAACAAAACAAAAACAAGCCAAATGGCCGATTTAAGATTTCAAAGAAATTTTGGTATTGCCGCTCACATTGATGCGGGCAAAACCACTACTACAGAGCGAATTCTGTATTATACGGGCGTGAACCATAAAATAGGTGAAGTGCATGATGGCGCTGCAACGATGGACTGGATGGCGCAAGAGCAGGAACGCGGAATTACGATTACTTCCGCAGCTACTACCTGTTTCTGGAATTTCCCGATGGCACAAGGTAAAAAAACACCGGATACTCATTTGTATAAATTCAATATTATTGATACTCCTGGCCACGTTGATTTCACCGTGGAAGTAGAACGCTCCCTTCGCGTATTGGACGGTTTGCTCTCCTTGTTTTGCGCTGTGAGCGGCGTAGAACCACAGAGTGAAACCGTTTGGCGCCAGGCAAATAAATATAAAGTTCCAAGAATTGGTTTTGTAAATAAAATGGACAGGTCAGGTGCTGATTTCTTAAACGTGGTCAAACAGGTAAAAGAAATGCTGGGCGCAAAAGCTGTTCCCCTGCAATTACCAATTGGTTCCGAAGAAAATTTTAAAGGCGTGGTTGATTTGATCACCATGAAAGCCATCGTTTGGGATGATGCTACGCAGGGAATGACTTTTGAGGAAGTTCCGATTCCGGAAGATATGAAGGACGATGTGGCAGAATGGAGACAACATTTGGTTGAAGCTGTTGCAGATTATGATGATAAACTTTTGGAGAAATTTTTTGACGATCCTAATACGATTACTGAAGATGAAATACATGCAGCGATCCGCAAAGCCACGATAGATATCTCTATCATCCCAATGATGTGTGGTTCTTCTTTCAAAAATAAGGGCGTACAGGCCGCGCTGGATGCGATTGTTCGTTATTTGCCCGGACCAATGGATATCGAAGCGGTAAAAGGAACAAATCCTGATACCGGAAAAGAGGAACTTCGCCATTGTGATCCTAAAGAACCTTTTAGTGGACTTGCATTTAAAATTATGACCGATCCTTTTGTTGGGCGTCTGGCTTTTTTCCGCGCATATAGTGGTCGTTTAGATTCTGGGTCTTATGTTTTGAATACCCGTACCGGAAAAAATGAAAGAATTTCCAGGATCATGCAGATGCATGCGAATAAACAAAATCCGGTAGATTATATTCAGGCGGGAGATATTGGTGCAGCGGTAGGTTTTAAAGACATTAAAACAGGTGATACTTTATGCGATGAAAATCATCCAATCGTTTTGGAAGCGATGACATTCCCTGAACCGGTGATTGCAATCGCCATTGAGCCTAAAACCCAGGCTGATGTCGATAAAATGGGCATGGCAATTTCTAAATTAGTGGAAGAGGATCCTACGCTAAAAGTGAACACAGATCTGGAAACAGGACAAACTATTCTTCGTGGGATGGGAGAGTTGCATTTGGAAATCATCATTGACCGTTTGAAACGTGAGTTTAAAGTTGAGATCAACCAGGGCGCTCCGCAGGTTGCTTACAAAGAAGCATTTAGAGCGACTGTTGAACATCGCGAAGTGCTGAAAAAGCAAACAGGTGGTCGTGGTAAATTTGCGGATATTGTTTTTGAAATAGGGCCTGCAGACGAAGAGTTTTTGAAAGAAGATAAAGGCAATTTCCAATTTGTAAACGGTTTGTTTGGCGGTTCAATTCCTAAAGAATTTGTACCAGCTATCCAAAAAGGCTTTGAAACTGCTATGACAACTGGCGTATTGGCAAGCTACCCGATGGAAAGTATGAAAGTGCGGGTATTTGATGGATCGTTTCACCAGGTTGACTCTGATTCAATCTCTTTTGAAATGTGTGCCAAGCAAGGTTATAGAGAAGCTGGCCGCAAAGCGAAACCTGTTTTACTGGAACCAATTATGAAAGTGGAAGTTTTAACTCCTGATCAGTATATGGGTGATGTAACGGGAGATTTGAACCGTCGCCGCGGGATGCTGGAAGGAATGGATACCAAACACGGTGTTCAGGTGATAAAGGCTAAAGTTCCATTGAGCGAAATGTTTGGTTACGTGACTCAGTTGCGTTCATTATCCAGTGGCCGCGCTACTTCAACAATGGAGTTTAGTCATTACGCTCCGGCTCCAAGCAATATCGCTGAAGAAGTGGTTGCAAAACAGAAAGGAAAGATGAAAGTGGAAGATTAAAAAATCAATTAATCGTTTTTGATAGAGAGGCTTTCCTGAAAAGGATGGCCTCTTTTATGTGCGCTACGCATACCATAGTTCTTTAGAGTGCAAGTCTCGAACGAGCCAGCTAACGGGAATCGTTAGTCCGAAGCAAGGGTGTCCACCGTGAGGTGGAATCTGAAGGA
>Ga0207652_10000209_pt1 | contig 61861 bp, 47 predicted proteins | sample KBSC63BmetaG_FD_184334 | JGI IMG/M metagenome (GOLD analysis project Ga0207652, IMG submission 184334) | Corn rhizosphere microbial communities from Kellogg Biological Station, Michigan, USA - KBS C6-3B metaG (SPAdes) (version 2) | ecosystem: Host-associated > Plants > Roots > Rhizosphere ... | reverse complement strand
AACATCGCGCGCGAACGCCTGCGCATCATCGTGGCGCAGGAACGCGCCACCCGCGGCGGCCCCGATTACCTGCCGCTGCTGCGCAACGAATTGCTGGAAGTGATCCGCAAGTACGTGCACGTCGGCGCCGACGCGGTGCAGATCAACGTGGAACGCAGCAACGACGGCGAAGTGCTGGAACTGTCGGTGGCACTGCCGGAAGCCGGCGCGGCGACGGGAACCAGCGGCTGAATTTCGGAACTTTGGACTCAGACTGCGGAGGCAGGATGCCGGAGCGAACATCGGCGCAGCCGATGGCCCGAAGGGCGAGCCGCAGGATGCGGCGAGTTTCTCAGGACTCGGGAAAGCGTACCAATTATTGTCGTCATTCCGGGGCCGCGCGTAGCGCGGAACCCGGAATCCAGTGACTTTGATCTTTTGCATGAAAGCAATGGATTCCCGCTTTTGCGGGAATGACGACATGGAAGGCCAGTCCGAGACGAACATGGCGGACCCGGAATCCAGCAACGTCCTCCGTCTCGCCGACATCGGTTTCGAAGCACCGACCGCCCTGCTCGCGCGCCACGGCCTCGAACTGGTGCGCGTCGACGATGGCGCGCCGATTCCCGGCAGCTACTGGGGCGAGCCCGAAGCCGGCGTGATCGCGTCGAAGGTGTACGCGCGCGCCGACACGCCCGTGCATTCGCTGCTGCACGAAGCCTGCCACCTCCTGGTCGCCGATCCCGCGCGACGCGCGTCCATCCACACCGACGCCAGCGATTCACTCGAAGAAGAAGACGCGACCTGCTACCTGCAGATCGTGCTGGCCAACGCCCTGCCCGGCTTCGGCCGCGAGCGCGCGCTGGCCGACATGGACGCGTGGGGCTATTCGTTCCGGCTCGGCTCCGCGCGCGCATGGTTCGAGCATGATGCCGAGGATGCGCGCGCGTTTCTGGAAGCACGCGGATTGTTGCCTCTCGAAGTCAAACAGGACACGAGCCGTTCGCGCTGAGCCCTTCGACAAGCTCAGGACAGGCTGCACGAGCGCAGCGAATGAAGTCGAAGCGCTTTGTCCTTCGACTTCGCGCCTTTGGCGCCACGCTCAGGACGAACGGATTTTCGGGGCAACCACGATCTTGGCCATCGGCGCTTGACGACACCGCTCAGCGCCCGGCTACCATACGGCGACATTGCACGGGAGATGGCATGCCTCCCCGAACCGTCGCAGCACGAAGCGACTGATGATGCCTACGCCACCGGGATTCCGGTGCGTCGGTGTCGTCGCATGACGAGCAACCCGCGCACGCCGCTCCCAGTTTTTCAAAGGGAGTCGCACCGTCCATGCTCATCCAAGCCCTGCTCGCCACCGGTTGCGGTGCCTTCCTCGGCGCCTGCCTGCGCTATCTGTTCGGCGTCTGGTTCAACCCTATTTTCCCGACCGTGCCGCTGGGCACGCTCGCCGCCAATCTTCTTGGCGGCCTGCTGATGGGACTGATCCTCGGCGCGTTCGCGCAATTCCAGTCGCTGTCGCCGGAAACGCGCGTATTCATCACCACGGGCTTTCTGGGCGGACTGACCACCTTCTCGACGTTTTCCGGCGAAACGGTAACGCTGTTGTTGCGCCAGCAATACGGCTGGACCTTTGCGATCGTCGGCCTACACGTGATCGGCACGCTCGGGATGACACTCTTGGGCTTCGCATTGATGCAGGGTCTGCTGAGGCATTTCGCATGAACGACACCGCACTCACCCGAGGCGTCTACCTGCGCTTCTTCGTGCACGAAAACCGCCGCCACGGCGGCATGCTGCTGTACGACTGGCTGCTGGCGGAAGCGAAGAAACTGGGGCTTTCCGGCGGCACCGCGTTCCGTTCGATCGCAGGCTACGGCCGTCACGGCGTCACCCACGAGGCGCATTTCCTGGAACTCGCCGGACAGGAAACCGTGCGCGTGGATTTCGTGGTGACGCGCGAAGCCGCCGAGGAGATGTTGGCGCGCGTGCGCGAGGAAAACCTGCAGGTGTTCTACGCCATCCTGCCGGCCGAGTTCGGCGTGCTCGGTGGCGGCACGCAGTGAACGCGACTGCACCGGCACCTTCACCGTTCGCGCGCCGGCGCGCGTTGACGTTCGTGGTGTTGATCGGCGTCGTCAGCCTGTTCGCCGACATGACCTACGAAGGTTCGCGCTCGATCACGGGCCCGTTCCTCGGCAGGCTGGGCGCAACTGGCGCAATCGTGGGGCTGGTCGCGGGCGGCGGCGAGTTGCTGGGCTACCTGTTGCGCCTGTTCACCGGCCTGCTGGCGGACAAGACGCAGCGCTATTGGGCGATCACCATCGCCGGTTATGCCATCAACCTGCTGGCGGTGCCGGCGCTTGCACTCGCGGGCAACTGGCCGGTCGCGGCCGGGCTGATCATTCTGGAACGTGCGGGCAAGGCGCTGCGCACCCCCGCGCGCGACGCGATGCTCTCGTATGCCGCGAAGGACATGGGCGGCGCGGGCTGGGCATTTGGCCTGCACGAGGCGCTGGATTCGACCGGCGCGGTGCTGGGACCGTTGATCGCGGCACTCGTGTTGTTCCTGCATGGCGGCTATCGGCACGCGTTCGGGTGGCTGCTGCTGCCGGCCTTGTGCGCGTTGGCCGTGCTCGTGGTCGCGCGCATGCGATTTCCGCAACCGCAGGAACTCGATACCACGCCCGCGCCGCAGGCCGCCGACGCGCGCGCCCTGCGCGACTTGAAGGTTTTCCTGACCGCCACCGCCTTGATCGCCGCGGGCTTTTCCGACTTCGCGCTGATCGCGTTCCATTTCGCGCGCGACCACGTCGTCGCGGGCGACGTGGTGCCGGCCCTGTATGCGCTCGCGAGTCTCGCGGGCGGCGTGACCGCGCTGGTGCTCGGCAAGCTGTTCGACAAGCAGGGCTTGTCGGTGCTGCTGTGGGCCACGCTGGTCCCCGCGTTGTATGCGCCGCTGGTGTTCCTGGGCGGGCCATGGGCTGCGCTCGCCGGCATGGCGTTGTGGGGCATCGGCTTCGGCGCGCACGATTCGCTGTTTCGCGCAGCGGTGGCGCAGCGCATTCCGCGCGAGCGCCGCGCCACGGTAATGGGCGTATTCAACGCGATTTATGGCACCGCATGGTTCGCCGGCAGCGTGCTGCTCGGCGTGTTGTACGATGTCAATCCGCTCTACACGGTGATCGCCGCACTGGTGTTGCAGCTCGCGGCCTGCCCGCTCTTGTGGAGCCTTCGTCCTCGCAACAGGAGTGCACGATGAACGACATGACGGCGAACACCGTACCCGCGCACCTGTCGCGCCACGATCTCGCGCTGCGCGAGAAGGCGCAGAAGCTGTTGGGCCATGCGGACGTACGCATCGACGGCGATCGTCCCTGGGATTTGCGCGTCCATGACGAGCGCGTGTTCGCGCGTGCCTTCGCGCACGGCTCGCTCGGGCTCGGCGAAGCCTACATGGACGGCTGGTGGGACACGCCTTCGCTGGACCAGTTCTTCTATCACGTGCTCGGCGCGCACCTCGACGAGCACCTGAAGAACTTCGATGCGCTCCGTGCGCACCTGCGCGCCCGATTCATCAACATGCAACGCGGGCGCAGGGCGTTCAAGATCGGCAAGGCGCACTACGACATCGGCAACGACTTGTTCGCGAAGATGCTTGGCAAGCGGCTGGTGTATTCCTGCGGCTACTGGGCCAACGCGGACAACCTCGACGACGCCGAGGAAGCCAAGCTCGACCTCGTCTGCCGCAAGCTGCAACTGAAACCCGGCATGAAGATCCTCGACATCGGCTGCGGCTGGGGCGAGGCGCTGAAATACGCCGCGGAGAAATACGGCGTGTCGGGCGTCGGCGTCACGGTATCCGAACAGCAGGCGCAGTTCGCGCGCGAGCTGTGCAAGGGCCTGCCCATCGAAATCCGCCTGCAGGATTACCGCGACGTCGAGGAAAAGTTCGACGCGGTGTACTCGATCGGCATGTTCGAACACGTCGGCTGGAAGAATTACCGTACCTATTTCGAAGTCTGCCGGCGCTGCCTCAAGGACGACGGGCTTTCGGTGCTGCATTGCATCGGCGTGAACTCCACGCCATCGCGGCCCGACCCGTGGATCGAAAAATACATCTTCCCGAACTCGATGGTGCCCGCCGCATCGCAAGTCACGCCCGCGCTGGAAAACCTGTTCGTGGTCGAGGACTGGCACAACTTCGGCGCCGACTACGACAAGACCCTGATGGCGTGGCTCGCCAACTTCGATGCCGCCTGGCCGGAATTGTCCGCGAACAACCCGCGCTACGACGAACGCTTCCGCCGGATGTGGCGGTATTACCTTTCGGGTTCCGCCGCGACCTTCCGCACCCGCCGCGACCAGTTGTGGCAACTCACGCTATCGCCGCACGGCGTGCCGGGCGGTTACCGCGTGCCGCGCTGAAGATTCCCTGCAGGCCGTCGGTTTGTGATACACAGTCGGCCTCGGGAATCATTGCAAGGCCGTTCGGGGTGGCCTGCATGCAGGACGACGCACAAGCAAGGGAGTACCACAGCGGCGATTGCGTGATCCTGCCGGCCACGCGACGATTGCTGCGCGGAGGCGCGGAAGTCGAGCTGGAAGCCAAGGTGTTCGACCTGATCCTGTTGCTGGTGCGCGACCACGCGCGCTCGCTCGACAAACAGGAACTGATCGAGAAATTGTGGGGTCGACGTCCCATCACCGACGCCGCGCTCAGCCAGTTGATCTACAAGGCGCGGCGCGCGTGTGGCGACGATGGCGAGCAGCAGCGGGTAATCCGCACCATCTACGGGCGCGGCTTGCAGTGGGTCGCGCCGGTACGCTGCATCGAGGCGGAAGCCGACGCGAACGCGGATGCCGACCCCTCCCCGATACCAACGGTGCCGGCGCAGACCGCAGCGCCGACCTCGCAACCCGCGGCTGTTCGCCCGCGCGTACGCACGCGGCGCTGGTTACTGCCGGCTTCAGGCCTTGTGGCGGTCGTGGCCCTTGCGGCGGTGGCGTGGTCGGTGCTCGCATCGCACGACGTGCAGCCGGCGAGCAACCCGCCCAGCATCGCCGTGTTGCCATTCGACAACCTTTCCACCGACAAGGCCAACACCTATTTCGCCGCCGGCATCCAGGACGAAATCCTGACCGAGCTCGCGAAGGTCAAGGGGCTGAAAGTCATCGCGCGCACCTCGACCGAACAGTACGCGAGCCGCCCCGATGATCTTCAGGCCATCGGCCGCCGGTTGGGCGTGGCGACGCTGCTGGAGGGCAGCGTGCAGCGGGCCGGCGATGAGGTCCACATCAACGTGCAGTTGATCGACGCCGCGAGCCGCGCCCACATCTGGGCCCACAGCTACAACCGCAAGCTCGACAATATTTTCGAGGTCGAGGGCGAAGTCGCGACTGAAATCGCGCAGGCATTGGACGCCCGCTTGAGCCATCACGAAGCAACCAAGCTGGCGGCGCCCCCCACGCGCAATCCCGAAGCCTATCTGGCGTTCCTCAAGGCCAACCACCTCGCCGACCGGGTGCACGATCTGGGCAACGTCACGGATCCGGCCGGGCAAGCCGAACAGGCGATCGCGTACTATCACGCCGCGCTGGCGCGCGATCCCGACTTCGCGCTGGCGTGGGCGCGGCTTTCGATGTTCGAGAGCCGGCTGTGGTGGTTCGATATCGATGCTTCGCCGCAGCAAAAGGCTGCCGCGGAAGCCGACGCGCGGCGGGCATTCGAACTGGACCCGAACCTCGCCGCGTCGCACATGGCGCTGGGCTACTCCGAATACTATTTCCACCACGATTACGCCATGGCACGCGGGCATTTCGAACACGCGCTCGGACAGTTCCCCAACAATGTCGACGCGATCGCCGCGCTCGCCTACATCGAGCGTCGGCAGGGCCAGTGGCAGGCGGCACTGGCCGACTTGCGCCACGCCATGGAACTCGACAACCAGAACCCGCGTCGCCATTTCGAAATCGCCGTCACGTTGACCGAAATGCGTCGCTACGACGAAGCCGACCAGCAATTGGCCCAAACCCTTGCGCTGGAACCGCACGACTACACAGCGATGACCTACCGGGTGCGCATGCTGCTGGTCGCCGACAAGCCGGCGGCTGCGCGCGAGGCGCTGGCGCAAATCCCGGCCGGCGTCGATCCGCTCGGCGCCGTCAGCGCGCTGCGCTTCGAATCCGCGTGGCTGGCGCGCGATCCGCGCGCTGCGCTCGCAGCGCTCGATGGCGCCCCGGCGTGGGTCATGGACGCCCGATTCCAGTACACGGTCCCGGTCGAACTGCTGCGGGGACGGGCCTTGAGCCAGGTCGGCGACGAGCAGGCGGCAGGCCGGGATTTCGCCCGCGCGCGCGACGAACTGCAAGAGGCGCTCACGAAGCAACCTGATTCTCCGACACTGTGGGGTGCGCTGGGGCTCGCGCAGTCGGGGCTGGGTGACAATGCTGCCGCGATCCGCGCGGGCCAGCGCGCGGTGCAGCTTTTGCCTCTTTCGAAAGACGCCTTTTACGGCACCGTGTACGCTCTGGCGCTGGCACAGGTTTATTGCGCCGCGGGTGATTCCCGCCAAGCCGTGAAGTTGCTCCACGAATTGCTCACGACATCGTCAGGGGGCGCCGTCTCCCGGGCCCTGCTGCGCACGAATCCCACGTGGGACCCCATTCGCAAGACCCCGGATTTTCAGGCGCTCGTGCATTGACGACCGGGCACGGCAGTCACTGCCGTTTCGAATCGAAGCCTAATGCGGACTGCGGCGGCCATCATCGCTGCCGACCTTGCCGATTGAATCCCGTTTTTCTTCCGGGATCCGAAAACACCTGTCCTGCGAAGCCTTCGGTCGCGCATTCGATGCCGCTGCAGATTCCAAATGCAGACCATTGATTCGAAGGCAAAGTGAGCTTTCGTAACGACCTCGTCAGCGGCGCCTAAGCGCTTCCTCAAGATCGCCCCCGGCAGCTTGCGGTGGAATGACCACCATGTCGCGCCGCCCGACGGGCGAAGGGATTCGCCAAGGGGAATTCTCAGGACCGGGCCGCCATCCGGGTCGGCGGCGCGACACCTTTCCCCAGGTTCCGCCCGACCGCGTTCGATCAATGAAACACCCAAGGAGACACCCATGACCGTCCTGCCGCATGCGGACATCGAAACCTTCCGGCTGCCCGGTCTCGTCCACCAGACGCTGGCCAACCTGACCCGCGGCACCTACACCATGGAAGTGTGGCGACAAACCCTCGCCGCCGGCGCCGTAACGCCATGGCACCAGCATTCCTGCGAGGAAGTCATCGTGATCCTTGCCGGCCACGGCGAGTGCCGGATGCCGGGCCGCACCGAAACGTTCGGGCCGAACGCCACGCTGATCATGGAATCCGATGCCGTGCACCAGATCGCAAACACCGGCGACGAACCGCTGGAACTGCTGGCCGCGATGGGCATGACGCCCGTGACCGTGCTGGACGCGACCGGCTATCTGCTGGAGTTGCCGTGGGATACGCCACTGCCGGCAACCGCTATCGACTGACTGAAGCGAAGTCGTGCAGCCGTCGTTGTCATCATGTCGCGGCTCGATATCTTGAAGGGGTGAGCACAAGTGGGAAGCAAGCGGAGACTGATCTTGAATGCCGCGTTGGTGCTGTGCTCGTGCAGCGCCGTCGCGGTTGCGGGCGATCGCGAAGCCGGACTGGCCGCGCAGTTCAAGGCTGCGGTCCCGGCGGAGCGCGCCAAGCTCGCCAGCAACCTGAGCTACCGCAACGACACGCCCGCGATGGTGGCCGCACTGCTGCCGCTCCTGAAAAGCGACGATGCCGAATTGCGCGCCGACACGGCCTACGTGCTGCGCGGTTTCTACAGCCGCGCGCTGCAACCGGCCACCCCTGCGCTGCTGGCGGCGCTCACTGATGATCCGGCATGGCGCGTTCGCGCCAACGCGGCGTATGCGCTGATGACCATCCCTCAAAGTGCCGGCATGCTCGCCGCATTCGGCAAGTGCGCGGCGGATCGTGACGAGCGGGTACGCGCGGCCTGCGCCAAGGGCCTCGGCACCATTGCCAAGGCGCAGCACACCGACGACCCTCACGTGGTCTCGCTGCTCGCCACCGAACTCGGCGACGACTCGCGACTGGTCCGCTACGGCGCCGCGACGGCGTTCGCGGAACTCGCATCGACCGATCCCGCCGCGATCCGCGCGCTGGCCGCGCGCCTCGACGTCGAGCCCGACCCGTGGGTCCGCGGCGCGATCGCACAAGCCATTGCGGCGTCGGGCCCGGCGGCCGAACCGGCGCTGCCGGCGCTGACGCGCGCCGTGCTCGATCCGTTGCCGTTGTACACAGCGAACCAGGTGGTCGCCGCGATGGCCGCGATCGGTGCACCGGCCGTGCCCACGCTCATCGCGACGTTGGGTTATCGGACACCGGGGGCGCGGTATCCGGCTCGCGCGGCGAACGCCGCGAAAACGGCATTGCTGGAACTCAAGGTGCCGATCACCGCGCCGCTGATCATTGCCCTGCAACGCGGCCCGGCCCAGCAGCGCATATTCGCAGCCGACGTACTCGGCGAAAAAGGCGCGGAAGCGACCGCGGCGATTCCCGCGCTGGCGGCGGCGCTGAAGGACGACGACAGCGGCGTCCGGCAGGCCGCGGCAAAGTCGCTGGGCCAACTGACGGCTTACGAGGACGCGGCGTTGCCCGCACTGCTCGACGCGTTGAACGATCCCGACGCGGACGTGCGTGAATCCGCGGTCGGCGCGTTGGAGGACGGACTCGGCGGCGGATTCGTCAGCAACGATCGCGCGGTGGCGGCGTCCAGGGCGGGCAAACCCGCATCGAAAGCCGTGGACGTCCTGCCTCCCCCGCTGGTGGCGCAGACGGCCAAGGCGCTCGGTGCCCGCCTCGGCGATGCCGACATCACGGTCGCGGCCATCGCGGCACAGGCACTCGGGAAAATGGGTTCGCAAGCCGCACCTGCCTTGCGCGATTTGAAAACGGCACTGTTTGCTCCGCACGGCGCCAACGCGCGCGATGCCGCCGACGCACTGGCGGAAATGGGCAGCATCGGCGCGCCCGTGTTGATCGAAGCCGTCCGCAAGGGAGCATCGCCCGCCGACCGCAGCGGCATCGGCATTCGCGATCGTGCCGCGGCCGGTCTGGCGACCCTCGGCTGGCAAGAACAACTCGGCGACTACAAGGCTGCAGCCGTGGCCGCGCTGATCGACGGGCTTTCCGATCCCCGCAGCGATGTGCGCGGCGACGTCGCCGCGGCACTCGGCAACCTGGGCCGTGCGGATGGCTTCTCGTCGATGAAGGGCACGGTCGTCGCAGCGCTCGAAGGCGCGATGGGGCGAGAGCAGGACGACAACGCCAAACAATCCATGCAACTGGCGATGCGGAACTGGGGAGTGGGTTCATGAGACGTTTCAGACCGCGTGCAATCGGCTGGATGATCCTTGCAGCCATCATGATGGCGGCGTTCGGCATGGCGTCGTGTTCCAGCAATCACGCGAGCGGCGCCGGCAACGACGCGAGCGGCGTCGGCAACGACGCGAGCGGTGCCGGCAACGACGCACCTCGCGAGGCCGGTGATGCCACGGCAAAGGTCGCGCTGGACATCACTGCCTTGCTCGATGGCCGCGACGTCACGAGCGACAGCGCCGGGATGGTCGCCGATGCGAACGGCAATTTCGCCGGCGAACTGGAGGCGGATGCCAACGGCCTCGAAATCAACCTCGTGCCGGGCAAGTACAAGGTTCTCGTCACCTACCAGGGCGATTACGACGGCGTACCGCCGATGCAGGTGGTCGATGTCGAGGTGAAGGCCGGGCAGACGACCAGAGAGAAGGTCACCCTGGACAAGAACGTCTCGATGGCAGCCCTGCAAATGCTGCAGCAGATGTCGCTGCAGGCGGCCCAGGCGGCAATGCGCCAGAACACCGGCCATGGCACGTCATCGGGAGGTCTGTTCGGGATGCCCAAACATGCGGACCGTGGACGCCTCGGCGCGTTCGCGACGTGCGCGGGCCTGCCCCCGGATTACTTCGGCGACGCCAGCGACATTCCGTCCGAGCAGCTGGACACCAAACCGCAATGGGTGTTGCCGACCGTTGAGGCCGTTGCCATGGCCACACCGCCGCGGGCGACGCCGATGCAGGTGGCATTCGACGAGATGTGGGCCGGGAACCTGGAAGCCGCGGCCGTCGCGGAGGCCGTCGAAACGACGATGTCCGAACTGCGTGTGGCGATTGTCTGGGGCGACATGGACAACGCCGGCAAGCTCGTCGAACACCTTTCGAAATTGCTGCCGCGCATGGCCGCCGCCGGCCACGCCAGCCGGCTCGCCGAAGCCAAATTGTTGCGCCTGTCGCTCGCGCCGCTGCTGCAGAAGAATCCATCGCCGATGTTCAACGTGGACGATCCCGTCGGCATGCAGCAGGCCTTCATCGCATGGCAACAGAAGGTGAAGCAGGACGGGCTGCCAACGCAAACCGTGGCCGCACTCAAGCGCAGTGGCTGGACCAACCAGGACATCGCCACGATGACCGCGAATGCGATCCGTGCGCCGGCGGGACAAGTCGTGCCGCAGACAGTCGTCGGCGCCGTGATGGCGGCCGCGACCATCCGGAACGACGAACAGGGCAACGGCAAACAAGCCGCAGCCGCGAACGCCGAACTCGACAAGCTGCAAAAGGGGGTAACGCGCTGTGGCTCACTCTGAACACGCAAGACACGCGCACCCGAATACGGGCACCGGCCTGCGCAAATGGACATTCGCCGTGGGCACATGCCTGATGATGCTGGCGATACAGCCGGCGCTCGCCCAGACGCCGGGCCAGATACAACAGAACACCACGGATGCCGTCTACAAGCTCAACTTCCTCACGGAAATGGCCGCACTTGCCAAGGATCCCGCGTTGCAGCGCCAGCTCGAGCAGCAGATCGCCAATCTATTGCAGGACCTTCAATCCCTGAAGTGGCAGGCCTACCGCCGGTGCGAAGCGATGAAGCACCCGACCCAAGGCAACAATGGCGACATCTACAAATGGGCCGAAGAAGAAAAACACCGGAACGAAGCGATGAAGGCCCTGTCCGGCATTACCAAGATATTCGGCGGCGTGCCAAGCGAGGCGAGCGCCATCGTGTCGGCGCCGGGCGACGAGGCACTTGGCGCCGCGAAAGGCTCCGCGATCGATATCGCCGCGGGCCTGGCCGAAGGCACCCGCCTTTCGTCGGTATTCAACAAGATCGGCCCCGCACTTGCCATGCTGGAAGGCGGCACCCAGCTCTACAACGCGTGGCAGGCCGTGAAACTGGGCAGCGACGTGATCGACCAGCGCGACGCAGCCGATGCGGCGTTGACCGACTGCAAGAAACCGTTGAATCCGGAACATCTGGAATTGGCCCAGGGCACGCCGTATTTGCGCCCGTTCCCGCCGGGTCCGCCGCGGCAACCGCCGCAGCCCCCGTCCCAAAATCCACCGCCGCCGCAGCCACCCGGTCCGAAACAGCCGCCGCAAAAGCCGATACCACTCGGGCAGTTCCTGCAGCAGATGCTGGGTGCAAGCGGGCATGGGGGGTGAATCGATCCAGGCCATCCCCGCAACATCGGTGCGGTCAACAGGCGCTGCGCGTGCCGCCCTGAACCCATGCAGCGTTCTGGTCGCGGCTGTCGTGTTTTTCGTGCCGCTGGCCATCGATCCGTTCGGACTGAATGCGTTCCTTCCCGTCAAGCAGGCGGTTCTGCTTTTCGGCAGCGCGCTCATTGCACTGGTCGCGGCCGTGCGGTTCATGCGGGCAGCGTGGCGCCCACTGTCCCCCGATGGCTCGCCCGCACATCGAGACGCGTCGCTCATAGTCGATGCCTTCGCCTGCTTTCGCGAAGACTCCGCACACGCGTCGCAGACGTCTTCGGGCACGTGCTTGATCGGCACTGCGCTCGCGCTCTGGTCGTGGCCGCTGATCGTCGCGCCGCACGCACTCAATCCGGCGCTGCACCTTGGCTTCGGCTGGGCGTGCTTGTCTGCCTGCATGATCGTGTTTTTTGCGGCGCTTCGGTATGCGCGAGAAGCGCGCAATAAGGACTCGCCGCAAAACTTCGAGTTGCTGCTCGGTGTCGTCGCCGTCGCGGCATTGGTGATGGCCTGTCATGCGTGTTTGCAAGCCGCGAATGCGGACCCCCTCACCTGGATTGTCGGCGGGCCCGTGCAGGAATCGGGGCGCTGGCGGATCTTCACGACCACCGGCAACCCCGATTGGACCGCGGAGTTCCTCGCGGCGACCGCACCGATCGCCGTGTGGTGGGCATCTCGTTTCACGCGCGGCGCTGCGTGGCTCTGGCTGCTGTTCGCGATCGCCATCCTGCCCACCGGCTCGCGCCTGGGCTTGGCGGGGTTGCTGGTCGGCGCCGCGATTTATGCGTGGGCACGTCACCGCGATCGACGCGAAAGCCGCCGCGCGCAAAACGGGACAATCATTTTTCTTGTCAGCCTGACCACGCTCGGGTCATTGGTTTTGTTTTTGCGCAACGATGGCTATGCAGCGGCGCTGCTGCGGTGGAACGATTTCCACTCCGTGCTCGGCCGTTTGCAGTTGTGGCAGGCGTCGCTGCACCTGATCGCCGCGAGACCCCTTGACGGTTACGGCCTCGATCATTTTGCGCTGGTGCTGCCCGACGGGCTTCGCGCCGTGGCGGCGCCGCTGGACGCGATCGCGCGCAGCCGGATGCCCGACTTGCTGACCGCGCACGCGCACAACGACTTTCTCGAAATGAGCGTCGAGACGGGCATGCCCGGCGCGCTTCTGCTGCTCGCATTGTTCGCCCTGGGGTTGCAAGCCGCACGACGTTCGCTCGATGCCATTCCGTCTGCGATCATGAATCCATCAGCCGAACCGCGCGCACCAAACAGCACCCATGTTGCGACGGCCGCCCCCGCTCTCGTCGCATCGCTCGGCGTGCTTTTCATCCTGGCCACGGCGTCGGCGCCGTTGCATACGCCTGCGACGGCACTGCTGTTCTGGCTGGTGCTCGGCTGCGTCGCGGGTCTGGCACCAGCGAAGCCGCGCGACCGATTGCGCCAGGCGCGCGCCTTTCCCTGCGCGTGGCCACGCGCAGGCCGCGTCGCTGCGATCTGCGCAACGCTTGCGGTCACGGCATGGACCAGCCATCGCGCGTTCGCGCTGCTGGCCGAAAACCGGCAAGCCGCGTCGGCTGCCGCGCTGGCGGCGACCGGGCAAACGCGCGCGGCCGAACGTCTTTACGAAAGCGCATTGGCGCGCGCACCGTGGGACCATGAAAGCGGCGCGGCCTTGGCATCATTGCTGATCGACCGACATCAATCGGATGCAGCATTGCGCGTGCTGGACCGCATCGACGCCTGGTCGCAAAGCCGCGAGAGCTGGTTGGCACGCACGCAAGCCTTGATGCTCAAGAACGACATCCGCGCGGCGCTGTGGGTGACGGCCTACGCAACGACGGCAGTGCCCGATTTCTTGCGCGCCCAGATGCTCCGGGCACACTTGGCGGCGCGTCTGGGAAAAACGTCGGAGGCCGAGGCCGCCTGGCATCAGATCCTGCTCTCGCCGCAACGCTCGGCACGGGCGCAGCGGATCATGTTCGAAGCCGCGCAAGCATTGGGGGAACAGGCGCAGCAACCTTGAATCGCTCTCCGGATGCCGCAACGGAGCACCACCCGTTCCGGCGTGACAACGCGCCTGCCGGTCATACCCCATGACACAATGCGCAGATTCTTTTCGCGCCTCGTTCATTGATGAAAACGCTTCGACGCTTCTGCTTCGCCCTCGCGTTCGCGCTGCTCGCCAGCACGCCGGCGCTGGCCGACCCCGCGCTATGGGCCGCGAAGAGCGCAACCGCCACGGTTTACCTTTTCGGCACGGTGCATGTTCTGCCGGAAGGCGCCAAGTGGCACTATCCGGCGCTGGACAAGGCGCTTGCCGACAGCGACACGTTGTACATGGAAGAAAACGACGACGATCCCGTAGGCATGCAAACGCTGGTGCTGCAATACGGCATGGACCTGCAGCATCCGCTTTCGCATCAACTGGATGACACGGACCGCGCACGGCTGGATGCCGCCGCGAAAGCCATCGCCCTCCCGGGCGGCGCGGCCACGCTGAACGCCATGAAGCCGTGGCTGGCGGCCTTGACGATCACCGTCGCGCCGATCGTCAAGGCCGGCTACGACCCGAAATCCGGCGCGGACAAGCAACTGCAGCGTGCGTTCAAGGCGGACGGCAAAACGGTCGAGGCCTTCGAGACCGCCGAGCAGCAGATCAAGTATTTCGCCGACCTGCCGTCGGCGCTGCAACTGGACCTGCTGCGCAACGTGCTCGACGATTACGCCAAGGGTCCGGAGCAGATCAAGGCGCTGATCCACGCATGGCAAACCGGTGACGTGGACGCCATCGCCAGGATCATCAACGGCAGCATGCGCGAACAATATCCCGCGCTGTACGAGGTGCTGCTGGTCGACCGCAACAGGAATTTCGCGAAGCGCATCGAAGCGCTGCTGAAGGGCGGCGGCACGATCTTCGTCGCCGTCGGCGCCGGTCATCTCGCCGGCCCCGACAGCGTGCAGGTGCAGCTCGCGAAACTCGGTACCGAAACCGAACGCGTGCATTGAGCCGCGCATCCCGCGACAATTCCGCGGATCAAAACTGAAATCCCGGCGCGATCCGGGATCACGGATAGCCATGGCATCGCTGGAAACCAACTTCGAGCAAATCCCGCTGCGCGAGTACGCCGAGCGCGCGTATCTCGACTATTCCATGTACGTGGTGCTGGACCGCGCCCTGCCCTTCATCGGCGACGGGTTGAAACCGGTGCAGCGGCGCATCGTGTACGCGATGAGCGAGCTCGGCCTCGCGGCCACCGCCAAGCCGAAGAAATCGGCGCGCACGGTCGGCGACGTGATCGGCAAGTTCCATCCGCACGGCGACACGTCGGTGTACGAAGCGATGGTGCTGATGGCGCAGCCGTTCTCGTATCGCTACCCATTGATCGACGGCCAGGGCAATTTCGGTTCATCGGACGATCCCAAAAGCTTCGCGGCGATGCGTTACACCGAATCGCGTCTCACCCCGATTGCCGAACTGCTGCTCAGCGAATTGCCGATGGGTACGGTCGACTGGGCGCCCAACTTCGACGGCACGCTCAAAGAGCCTTCGTGGCTGCCGGCGCGCATGCCGCACGTATTGTTGAACGGTTCCACCGGCATCGCGGTCGGCATGGCCACCGATATCCCGCCGCACAATTTGCGCGAAGTTGCGGCCGCGTGCATCCATCTGCTGGACGAACCCTCGGCCAGCATCGCGGACCTCTGCGAACACATCAAGGCGCCGGATTTCCCGACCTCGGCGGAAATCATCACGCCGCGCAGCGAGCTGACGGCCATGTACGCAACCGGCAACGGCTCGGTACGTTGCCGCGGGGTGTACACCGAGGAACGGGGCAATGTCGTGCTCACCGCGCTGCCGCACCAGGTATCGCCCGCAAAGATCATCGAGCAGATCGCCGCGCAGATGCGCGCCAAGAAACTGCCGATGCTGGAAGACCTGCGTGACGAATCCGACCACGAGAACCCGGTGCGACTCGTGCTGATTCCGCGTTCGAACCGCGTCGACACCGACGCGATGATGCAGCACCTGTTTGCGACCACCGACCTCGAGAAGAGCTTCCGCGTCAACCTCAACATGATCGGACTGGACGGCCGTCCGCAGGTCAAGACGCTGAAGCAGATCCTGGAGGAATGGCTGCGCTTCCGCAGCAACACGGTGACGCGACGCCTGCAACATCGCCTCGAAAAAGTCGAGCGCCGCCTGCACCTGCTGGAAGGCCTGCGGATCGCGTTCCTCAACCTCGACGAGGTGATCCGCATCGTCCGCCACGAGGACGAACCGAAGCCGGCGCTGATCAAGCGGTTCAAATTGTCGGAAGAACAAGCCGACTACATCCTCGAAACGAAACTGCGGCAACTCGCGCGGCTCGAGGAAATGAAGCTCAACGCCGAGCGGGACGCGCTGGAAGAGGAACGCGCCAAGATCGAGGTGACGCTCGGCTCCAAGGCGCGCCTGAAAACGCTGATCAAGCAGGAACTGAAAGCCGACGCCGAAAAATACGGTGATGCGCGCCGCTCGCCGCTGGTCGAACGCGCGGCCGCGCAGGCGCTGGACGAAAGTGCGCTGGTGGTGTCCGAACCCGTGACCATCGTGCTGAGCGAAAAAGGTTGGGCGCGCGCAGCCAAGGGCCATGACGTCGATGCCGCGGAGCTTTCCTATCGCGAAGGCGACAAGTACCTCGTCAGCGTTCGTGGCAAGAGTTCGCAACAGGCCGTGTTCATCGATTCGACCGGCCGCAGCTATTCCACGCCGGCGCACACGCTGCCGTCTGCACGTGGCAACGGCGAGCCGCTGACCGGGCGCTTCACACCACCACCCGGCGCACGTTTCGATGCGGTCGCGATCGGCGACAACGCCACCAAGCTGATCCTCGCGACCGACGCCGGCTACGGCTTCCTGACCCGCTTCGAAGGGCTGCTCGCCAACAAGAAAGCCGGCAAGCAGGTCATCAACATGGACGACCGCGCGCGCGTGCTCGCGCCTGCGTACGTCAACGATCCCGCACGCGATCGCATCGTCGCGGTGACGACCGAAGGGCATCTCCTGATGTTCTCGGTCGCCGACCTGCCGGAACTCGATCGCGGTCGCGGCAACAAGCTGATCGAAGTTCCGAAAGCCAAACTCCTATCGGGCGAGGAACGCGTCGCCGGCATCACGGTGGTGGCGGAGGGTTCCGGCGAAGTCACGTTGTACGCCGGCCAGCGCAAGCTCACTCTCAAGTGGGCCGATCTCGTCGAGTACGGCGGCAGCCGTGCGCAACGCGGCGGGTTGCTGCCGCGCGGCTTGCGCCGCGTCGACCGCATCGAAACCACCGCTTGATTAGGATCTGTACGCTTTACCGTAGGCAAGGCACAATCGCAGGGACACCCCAATGCACGGCGAGTACAAGATGCCCGGCGGCAAACTGGTGGTCGCGGACTTCGATGTGCGTGACGGCAAGCTGACGCGCGTGCGGATCAGCGGCGACTTTTTCCTGGAACCCGATTCCGCGCTCACCATGATCGACGTCGCGCTGGAAGGCATGCCTGCGGCGGCGGGCAGCACGCACCATGCCGCGGTGATCCAGGCCGCGCTGGGCCCGAACGTGCGGATGTTCGGCGTCTCGCCCGAGGCCATCGCGGTGGCGGTGCAACGCGCACTGGAGATGCCGGGTTGAACCGCACCCACTGGAACGATTTCAAGTGGCGCCTGATCCACGCCGCACCGCAACCACCCTCGTTGCACATGGCGCTGGATGAAGTGCTGACCGACGAGGTCGCCGCGCGCCACCGGCCGCCGACCCTGCGCGTGTGGGAATGGTCGTCGTCGTGCGTGGTGATCGGGCGCTTCCAGTCGCTGCGCAACGAAGTCGACGCCGAGGCCGCGCACCGGCACGGCATCGAGGTGGTGCGGCGCATCAGCGGCGGCGGCGCGATGTTCATCGAGCCCGGCAACACCATCACCTACTCGCTGTACGCGCCGGAAACGCTGGTCGCGGGCATGAGCTTCCAGGAATCCTACGAGTTCATGGACGCGTGGGTGATCGACGCATTGCAGGGACTCGGCATCAATGCGTGGTACCAGCCGCTCAACGACATCGCCTCGCCGGCCGGCAAGATCGCGGGCGCGGCGCAAACGCGTCGCGGCGGCGCGGTGCTGCATCACGTCACGATGGCCTACGACATCGATACCACGAAGATGCTGGACGTACTGCGGATCGGGCGCGAGAAATTGTCCGACAAGGCCACCCAAAGCGCGGCCAAGCGCGTCGATCCGCTGCGCAGCCAGACCGGATTGCCGCGCAGCGACATCATCAAGAAAATGATCGCCACGTTTCGCCGCCGCCACGGACTCGCTCCCGGCAAGCTGGAAGCGGCGGAGCTGGAGCGTGCCGTCACGCTTGCCGAATCGAAGTTTTCCTCACCGGCGTGGACCAGCATCGTGCCGTAACCTTTTGCGATCATCCCTGATCGCTGCATCGCGAGACTGTCGAGCGGCTGGCTCGAACCCGCAAGTGTAAGAAACCAGAACGGCCAGTGAAGCCGCCATCCGTGGCAAAGAGCTTCGTGGCCTGACTTTCCACGACAGCCGCCGCATTGCCGCGGTTGGAGATCGTGCGAACAACCGGCACAATGGCGCGACCGCCCAAGGACCTGCCATGCGCTGGATTCGACGCGTCGCTGTCGCGCTGATCGTCATCCTCGTGATCGTGTCGGCAATCGGTTGGCGATTGCTCGCCGGCAGCCGGCCGCAAACCGACGGCACGGTCATGGTGCAGGGGTTGTCGTCACCGGTCACCATCGTGCGCGACGCCGACGGCATTCCCACCATCACCGCGCAGGACCGCCGCGACCTCGCGTATGCGCTCGGTTACGTGCACGGGCAGGAACGCTTTTTCCAGATGGATCTGCAGCGCCGCGATGCCGCGGGCGAACTGGCTGCACTGGTCGGACCAAAGGCGTTGCCGCGCGACGAGAACCATCGCAGGCATCGATTTCGCGCGCTGGCCGAACGCATGCTGGCGTCCCTGCCGCAACACCAGCGCGCCCTGGTGGATGCCTACACGCAAGGCGTCAATGCCGGGCTCGCGCATCTTTCCGTGCGGCCGTGGGAATACCTGCTGCTCGATGCAAAACCGCAGCCGTGGACGAATGCCGACAGCCTGCTCACGATCGATGCGATGTATTTCGATCTGAACCAGGACGGCACCAACGCGCGCGAATTGAACATCGCCCGCCTGCGCGCCGTGCTGCCGAAACCACTCACCGATTTCCTGCTGGCACCGTCGCCGCGCTGGGAAGCACCGATGCAGGGCGATCCTTTGCAACCCGTGCCGATGCCGGATGCGGCGGTGTTCGACCTGCGCGCGCTTCCATCCCTCTCCCTCCGTGAGAGGGTGCCCGAAGGGCGGGTGAGGGTTCGCGCGGGACTCGATGCCGCAAGCAGGTCCGAACCCTCCCCCCTGCCGCTCTCCCGGGGGGAGCGGGAAGCTTCGGTCGGCAGCAACGGCTTCGCGGTGGGCGGCGCACTCACCGGCGGCGCGGCGCTGTTGGCCAACGATCCGCACCTGCACCTGCGCGTGCCGAACATCTGGTATCGCGCACAACTGCGCTATCCCGATCCGGCCAACCCGCAGCGCATGATCGAACTCAACGGCGTCACCCTGCCCGGCGCGCCGGCGATGGTGATCGGCAGCAACGGCCACATCGCCTGGGGTTTCACCAACAGCGGCGGCGACTGGATGGACTGGGTGCGGGTGATCCGCAATCCGGCCGATCCGTCGCAATACGCGACGCCCGACGGTTGGGCCACGATCGTCAAGCATGGCGAAACATTCCGCGTGAAGGACGCACCCGACGCGCACATGACGGTCGAGGACACCATCTGGGGTCCGATCATGGACAAGGCGCCCGACGGCACATCGCTGGCGCTGGCGTGGATCGCGCAGGACCCGCGCGCGGTCAACCTCAACCTGATGAAACTCGAAACCGCGACCACGGTGGCTCAGGCGCTCGCGATCGCGCCGACCATGGGCATCCCGCCGCAGAATCTGGTGGTCGCGGACGCGCAGGGCCACGTCGGCTGGACCATTGCCGGCAGCCTGATTCCGATTCGCGCCGGCATCGATCCGTCGGTGCCTTCCGATTGGTCGAAACCCGGCACCGGCTGGACCGGCTTCGCCGACGCCGCGCAGGTGCCGCGCATCGAGGATCCGGCCGACATGCGCGTCTGGACCGCCAACCAGCGCATGGTTTCGGGTGATGCGCTGCAACTGCTCGGCGACGGTGGCTACGACCAGGGCGCGCGGGCGCAGCAGATCCGCGACGATCTTCGCACGCGCGATCACTTCATTCCGCGCGACATGCTGGACATCCAGCTCGACGACCGCGCGGTGTTCCTCGCGCGTTGGCAGAAGCTGCTGATGGATGTTCTGGCCGCTTCGGACGATCCGAAATCCAAAGCGCTGCAACCCTTCGTGCAAGACTGGAAAGCACGCGCCGCCACCGACAGCGTCGGCTACCGCGTCGTGCGGATGTTCCGCGATCAGGTACGTGAGGACGTGCTGGCGCCGTTCACCGCGCACGCCTCGGCCAAATGGAAGGATTTCGAATGGCCAACGCCGTCGGTCGGCGAATACGCCGTGTGGACGCTGGTGACGCAAAAGCCCGCGTGGCTGCTCGATCCGGAATACAAGGACTGGAACGCGTTGCTGGCCGATGCCGCGCGACAAGTGGCCGATGGGTTGGCCGCGCAGCCGGGGCCGCTCGCCGGGAAAACCTGGGGCCGCCGCAACGCCGCCAAAATCGGCAACCCACTGTCGGTGGCGCTGCCGCACTGGCTCGCGCGTTTCTTCGACATGCCGCACGACGAGTTGGCCGGCGACAACGACATGCCGCGCGTGCTGCACCCCTCGTTCGGCGCATCGATGCGGATGGACGTGCAACCCGGCAACGAAGCGCACGGCATCCTGGAAATGCCGGCAGGCCAATCCGACAACCCGCTTTCGCCGTGGTTCGGCAAGGGCCACGAAGCGTGGGTCGATGGGAAACCCACGCCCTTCCTGCCTGGCGCGGCGAAGTATCACCTGACTTTGCAACCGTCGCACTGAACCCCGCGTTCGGGCACGCTTGCGCCGACCGGCCCGGACCGGCGAACATCGCTCCATGGATTCACGACGAGGCGTGGCCGGTCCGGTCGGCACATTCGCAAGATCGTTGATCGTGCTGGTTGCGGCGACGCTGCTGGCCGCGTGCGCACGCGCCTCGCAAGGCGTCGCGAGCCACGACATCGTATTCGAGAACGTGCATTACCGCGTGGTGACGATCGACCTCGGCACCGCGAACCTCGGATTGCACTGGCGCGATCCCGACACCGGCAAACCGTTTTCGAGCATCCACGCGCTGCAGCAGTGGGGCGCCAGCCACGGGCGCAAGCTGCTGTTCGCCAGCAACGCGGGCATTTATGACGCGCAGGGCGAACCGCTGGGGATGTACGTCGAGAACGGCAGGACGCTGAAACCGCTCAACACTGCGCATGGTGATCCGGCCGCGGGCAATTTTTCGCTGCTGCCGAATGGTGTGTTCGCGATCGACGCCAAGGGCCATGCCTCGATTCGAACCACCGCCGATTTCGCCACCGCCGATGCGCAGCCGAAGTGGGCCACCCAATCGGGGCCGATGCTGGTGATTGACGGCAAGATCAATCCGGAATTCGTCGCCGACTCGGACAGCACCAAATGGCGGAACGGTGTCTGCGTGCGCAAGCCGGACGAAGTCGTGTTCGTGGTCAGCACCGCACCGGTGAACTTCCACACCTTCGCCACGTTGTTCCGCGACGAACTCGGCTGCCGCAACGCGCTGTACCTCGACGGCACGCTTTCGCAAATCTACGTCGGCGGCGATTACTACGGCGCGCCCGCATTCATGGTGAAACCTTACGCCGGAATGTTCGCGGTGTTTGCACCCGCGAACGACAATTAGCGCGCACCCGGTATCCGCCGGATCGGCTTCTGCCGTCACCCGCAACATGCACGAATACGGGCGATACGGCCTCGCGTCAGACCGCATTTTCATGCTTTACACATGACTATATGTGTTTATTGCAGGCGCTGGATATTTTCAATGCCGCCGCGACCAGCGGCCACCAACAGGGGAATCGACATGCGATTGAAATCACCGGCTGTGGCGCCTTCGCTGGCGCTGAAGGACGTGCACGGCAAGCCCGTCGCGATTGGCGGCGCGAGCGGCCGGCGCACACTGCTGTGTTTCTTCCGCGACGCGGCTTGTCCCTTCTGCAACTTCCGCATCTATGAACTGACCCGCCACCATGCCAGCCTGTCGGCACTGGGGCTGGACGTGATCGCGGTGTTCACCTCGACGCCCGAGGAAGTGCGGCGATTCGTCGCGCGCAAACCGAGGCCATTCGTGGTCGTCGCCGATCCGACTTCCAGCGCCCACGAGGCCTACGGCATCGAACGTTCGTTCTGGCGCAAATGGAAAGGCGTCGTCACCCGCATCCCCACGCTGCTGAAGGGTTTGCGCCTCGTCGGGTTGGCGGGCCTCCACACCACCAACCTGATGCCGGCGGATTTCCTGATCGACGAGGACGGCCACATCGTCGAAGCCTATTACGGCACCGATGCGGGCGATCGGATTCCGTTCGAACGCGTCGAACTGTTTCTCGCGAAAGGTCTGCTGAAACGCGCCGCGATGGCGGCGTGAACCTCGGCTTCGGTCAACGCAGAAGTCGCTCGGCAATCGCGAGGTGGATCGCCGGCAGGCGTTCCAGATCGTCCAGCGCGACGCACTCGTCGATCTTGTGGATGGTCGCGTTGACCGGCCCGATCTCGACCACTTCGGCACCGAGCGGCGCAATGAAACGGCCGTCCGAAGTGCCGCCACCCGTGCTGGGCTGAGGCTCGACGCCGCAGATGTCGCGGCAGGCCTCGATCACCGCCTCGCGCAACCTGCCGCTCTCCGGCGAGTGGAACGACTCGCCGGAGAGATTCCATTCGATCGTGCAGTCGATGCCGTGCCTCTTCAGGATCGCTTCGGTGCGCTCGCGCAGGGAGTCCGCGCTGCTGGCGGTGCCGAACCGGAAATTGGCGTCGATCACGACGCTGCCCGGAATCACGTTCAGCGCACCAGTGCCGCCGTGGACGTTGGAGACCTGGAACGTGGTCGGCGGAAAATCGGCATTGCCATCGTCCCAATGCGCGGCGACGAGTTCGGCCAGCGCGGGCGCCACCGCGTGGACGGGATTCCGGGCCTTCTCCGGATAGGCGACGTGGCCCTGCACCCCGTGCACCATGAGTTTCAATGACAACGAACCGCGCCGCCCCACGCGAATCAGGTCGCCCAATCGACCTTGCGACGACGGCTCGCCCACCACGCACCAGTCGATGCGCTGGCCGGACTCCCGAAACAGCTTCGCCACCCGGCGCACGCCGTCGAGATTGAGCGGGCCTTCCTCGTCGCTGGTCAGCAGCAGCGCGATGGTTCCCGGGTGCTCCGGATGCGCGGCGACGAATTGCTCCAGCGCCACCACCATCGCGGCCACGCCGGATTTCATGTCTGCCGCGCCGCGGCCATACAACTTGCCCGCACGCACCGTTGGCTGGAACGGCGGCGACGTCCATTCCGTTTCGGGCCCGCTCGGCACCACGTCCACGTGGCCCAGGAATGCCAGCACCGGGCCGCTTTCGCCGTGCGTCGCCCACAGGTTGGCGACTTCGCGAAAGCTCAAGTCCTCGCAGCGAAAGCCACATGCATCCAGGCGCGCGGTGACGACATCCATGCAACCCGCATCGTCCGGCGTCAAGGAGCGACGGCGGATCAATTCGCAAGTGAGATCGAAGACTTTCGACATTTTGCGCTCAATGGAACCCAAGGCAGCATAACAATGCGCGCACGAGCCGCTCGCATCAACCCGTGATCGCGGCGCCGAGCAAGTGCCCCACGCCGAACGTCACCGCGGCCGCCGCGGCGGTGATCGCAAACTGGCGAGCGATGGAAAACGCGAGACCGCGCCCGGTGAACAACGAAGTGCCGACCGCAATCAGGCACAATCCGAAAAATGTCGTGCCCATGCTGGCGAACATCGCGATGCGGCCGCCCAGGAAGAAGTACGGCGCCACCGGGAAAATCGCGCCGAACGCAAAAAAGCAGAACGACGAGATCGCGGCGCTCCACGCCGAGCCGCCGAGTTCGGCCGGATCGACGCCCAGATCCTCGCGCACCACGGTATCGAGCGCCGTGCGCGGCGTCTCCGACAGATGTTCGGCCAAATGTTCGGCCTTCGCGCGACCCAGGCCCTTGTCGCGATAGATGCCGGCGATGTGGCGCACGCCTTCTTCGGGTGCCACCGCCAATCGCTCGGCCCGCTCGGTGATCTGGGCCTGGTAGAACTCGCGCGAACTGTTCACCGAAAGCCATTCTCCCAGCGCCATCGAGCACGACCCGGCGACCAGCCCGGCCAGCCCTGCCAGCAGCACCGCGTGGTTGCCGGTGGCGGCACCCGCCATGCCCATCACGAGACTGACGTTCGATACCAGCCCGTCGTTCGCCCCCAGCACGGAAGCGCGCAGGGTGTTGCCGCCCGCCGCGCGGTGCCGATGCGCACGTCCACGCGCGTTGTCCTGCACGAAATGATCGCGATGGCCGGCGCGATCCACCGGCGTTTCCAGGTGATCGGCGTGTTCCAGCCGCACCACGGTCGGCATCACGAATCCGGTGCCGAACCACCTCGCCAACGTACCCAACATCCGCACACGGGCACGCGGCCTGGGAGGCGGAACATCGACGCCCAGTTCGCCAAGACGCGATTCCCAGAATGCCGCATTGGCGCTTTCGCCCTCCGCGATGCGCTGATAGGCGCGCGCGAGCCGCGGGTCGGAAGCCGCGGCCGCGAGGCGCGCATACAGCGCTTCGTTGTCGCGCTCGACGCGCAGGTTCCTGAGATAGCGGCGGGCGCGCGCGTCAGTCATGCGTGCGTCAGCGACCGAACAGCCTCTTGAAGGCGTTGTCGCTGAAGCCGACGCTGACTTCGTGCCCATCGTGCGCCACCACCGGCCGCCGGATCAGCGCCGGATATTCCTTCAGCAGCAACGTCCACTCCGGATCGCTGGCGGGGCTCTTGCGTTGCGGCAGCAGGTTTCGCCACGTCGTGGACGACTTGTTGACCAGCTTTTCCCACCCGCCGAGCTGCGTGGCCCAGACTTTCAGTTCCGCCGCGGGTATGGGATTCGCGCGGTAATCCACGAACGCGTACGCGACGCCGAAGCGATCCAGCCAGTTGCGCGCCTTGCGGCAGGTGTCGCAGGTAGGGAGGCCGTAGAGAGTAACTGTTGGCACGGCAAGTTCTCGGTAGCAAGAGGAACTATGAAAATGCAAAAAAGGGGCGAGGAATGAGCAGTGAGGGCGCAAGTACCGCACGCCGCGACGAACTGAACGCCCATCCCTGCGCACGGTGATGAATGCGACCGCATTGTCGCGAAGCATTACCCATCAAAAAAGCTTTCGCTACTCGCCCCTCGCCCCTGCTCTCAGCAAATCATTGATCGAAGTCTTCGCGCGCGTCTTCTCGTCCACGCGCTTGACGATCACCGCAGCATAAAGGCTGTGCGATCCATCCGCCGCGGGCAAGCTGCCGGACACCACCACGCTGCCCGCGGGCACGCGGCCGTAGCCGATCGTTTTGCTGGCGCGATCGTAGATGCGCGTCGATTGCCCGAGATACACGCCCATGCCGAGCACGCTGCCGTGTTCGACCACCACGCCTTCCACCACTTCCGATCGCGCGCCGATGAAGCAGTCATCCTCGATGATCGTCGGACCAGCCTGCAGCGGTTCCAGCACGCCGCCGATGCCGACACCGCCGGAAAGGTGCACGCGCGCGCCGATCTGCGCGCATGAACCGACCGTGGCCCAGGTATCGACCATCGCGCCGGGACCGACGTGCGCGCCGATGTTGACGTAGCTCGGCATCAACACCGCATCTTTTCCGATGAACGCGCCGCGGCGCACCAGCGCACCCGGCACGATGCGCGCACCGGCATGGCGGAACGCGGCTTCATCGGCGCCCGCGAACCGCAGCGGCACCTTGTCGAACGCCGCCATCGGGCCGCCGTCCATCACCTGCACGTCGTGCGCGCGGAAATACAAAAGGATCGCGCGCTTGATCCATGCGTTGACCGTCCACCCGCCCTGCCCGTCAGGCTCGACCACGCGCAGGTCGCCGCTTTCCAATTCATCCAGCACGCGCTCCAGCGCTTCGCGCAACACGCCCGATCGCGCGGGTTCCAGCGACGCGCGCTGCTCCCAAGCGTCGTCGATCAGACTTTCCAGTTCATGCATGTCAGGCCTCCGAGGCAGCCGCCATGCTGCCCGGCGCGAGCCGGCGCTGCAATGCCTTGCGCAGGTCTTCCTGCAACGCGCCGTCCAGGGGCGCGTCGTGGCGATCGCTCAATTCGAAAAAGTCTTCCACCTGATCGCCGAAGGTCGCGATGCGCGCATCGTGGACGCGCACGCCGACGTCCAGGAACGCCTGCGCGATCGCCACCAGCAAACCCGGCCGGTCGCTGCACACGAGCGCCAGCCGCGTCAACGGCTGGCCCTCGGCGCCGTGGAAGTCGATGCGCGGCGGCCGCTGGAAATGGCGCAATCGACGCGTCAGCCCGCGACGCGCCGGCACCGTCCGCAAATGCGCGGCGCCGAGCACGCGCGCAAGCGCCTCGCGCAAATCGGCCGTGCGCTCGGCCGGCACCGGCGCCTGCGTGCCCGCCTCGAGCACCGTGAATGCATCCAGCGCGCGCCCGTCGCGGGACGTCATCACCCGCGCCGCGACCACGTCGAGCCGCATTCGGTCGAGCGTCGCCGCCGCCGCGGCGAACACGCCATCGCGATCGGGCGTGGCCACGAACACTTCGGTGCCGCCGCGCACGTCGGGCGGGCGCACCGCGACCACCGTCTGTGCATCCGGCGACTGCAGCATCGCCGCGAGCTGCCACGCGAGCGATTCCGGCCGCTGGCGCAGCAAGGCCGCGTCGGGAAACGTATCCAGCAACACGCCTGCTTTCGCCGCGTCGAAGCCACGCTCGGAAAGCAACGCCAGTGCGCGTTCGCGTGCTTCACGAATGCGCACCTCGTCACGCGCCGGACGTACGAGGTCGCGCCGCAACACGTAGCGCGCGGCGACGTACAGATCGGCCAGCAGGCGATCCTTCCACGAGTTCCACAACTTGGGGCTGGTGCCGGTGATGTCCGCGATGGTCAGGAGATACAGCATGTCCAGCCGCTCCCAGTTGTCGACCTGCACCGCGAAGCGATGCACCACTTCGGGATCGGCGATGTCCTGGCGTTGCGCGGTGACGCTCATCAACAGGTGCCAGCGCACCAGCCACGCGACTTCTTCGGTGTCGTCCTCGTCGAGGCCGAGGCTGCGGCAGAACGCGCGCGCCTCGGTTTCCCCAAGTTGCGAATGATCGCCGCCGCGGCCCTTGGCGATGTCGTGGAACAAACCGGCCAGCAACAGCAGTTCCGGTTTGGCGAGACGTGCGAAGGCTTCGCAGGCCATAGGCAACGCCGCGCGCGTTTCCGGATCCGCGTAGCGCGCGATGTTGCGCAATACCCGCAGCGTGTGTTCGTCCACCGTATAGACGTGGAACAGGTCGTATTGCATGCGGCCGACCACGCGCGCGAACGATGGCAGGATCGCGGCTAACACACCGTGGCGGTTCAGCGCTTCCAGCACCCGCACCGCGCCCGCGCCACGCCGCAGCAGGTCGAGGAACGCGGCCAGCACGGCCGGATGACGCGACAGCACCGTGCCGTGCTCGACCAGGGCATGTTCGACCGCGCGCATGGTGGCGGCCGTGATGCCGGTGCAACCTTCGGCATCGAAGCGCTTCTCGAACACCCGGATCAGGCCTTCGGGCGCGCGCAGCAGCCAATCCGGTTCGCGCAATTCCAGCCGGTTGCCGCGCATCACGAAGTGCTCGTCGAGATCGCGCGGCGCCGGCAAGGGGTACAGGAATTCCTGCAGGCGCTCCAGCAGCTGCACGAGCAGGCGTTCGGTCACGCCTGCCGCGCGAAAATAATCCTGCATGAAACGCTCGACCGGTGCGTTGCCGGTGGCATTGGCATCCTCGTAACCCAGCCGCGCCGCAACCGCGCGCTGCCAGTCGAACAGCAAGCGTTCCTCGGCGCGCCCGGCTTCGAGGTGCAAGGCATAACGATCGCGACGCAGCATCACGCGTGCCTCGCGCAAGGCGTCGGCTTCGCTCGCTTCCAGCAAGCGCGCCCGCACCAAGCCATCCAGATCATCGACAGCGACCAGCCGCTTGCCCAGCCAGCGAATCAGGTCGAGATTGCGCAAGCCGCCAGGGCCATCCTTTAGATCGGGCTCGAGGTTGTGGGTGGTGTCGTCGTAGCGCGCATGGCGCTGCGCGCGTTCTTCCAGCTTGGCGGCGAGGTAGGCATCGGCCGGCCACAATGCGGGGTCCTGGATCAAGCCGTGCAATTCGCGCTCGAAACGTTCGGCGCCGGCCAGGCGGCGGGCATCCAGCAGGCTCGTGAAAACACCCACGTCCGCGCTCGCGATTTCGCGGCATTGCGCGAGCGTGCGCACGGCTTGGCCGGGCGTCAGGCCGACATCCCACAGGCACGCGAAGAATGCTTCCAATGCGCGCGCCAGCGCTTCATCCGGATCGGGCGCGTGCAGCACCAGCAGGTCCACATCGGAATACGGAAACAACAGCCCATGCCCGAAGCCGCCGACCGCGAACAGCGCCGCCGCATCGGTTTCCCCCGCATAGGCCGACCAGACGTGCGCACACACCGCGGCCACCGTCCGCGCCCGCGAACGGGCCAGTTCCCTGGCCTCCGCACCGTGCCGGAACGCCGCCGTCAGCGCCCGCGCGTGATCGTCCAGCAACTGCCGCAGCGCCGCGCGTGCGTCATTGGAGACGCCGGCGAGTGGAAGCGCCGGCGGAAGACGGGGTGGCGAAGGAACCGCGAACGTGAACGTCATGGGCCATCCACGGGGCGAGGGACGAGTAGCGAGGGCGCTCTGATCGTACCCGCTCAATGTCTCGGCATGCGCGCAAGATCGGCCGGCGACCAAGTGATTCCGCGCAAACAGCCCCTCGCCGCTAGCCTCTCAACCCTGCAAGTCAGGCATCCGGCCAGGCGGTCAGGATTTCGTAGCCGTCGTCGGTGACTGCAACGGTGTGCTCCCATTGCGCCGACAGCGAGTGGTCCTTGGTGACCACCGTCCAGCCGTCCGGCATCTGGCGCGTGTTGCGCTTGCCTGCATTGACCATCGGCTCGACCGTGAACGTCATGCCCTTTTCCAGCCGCATGCCTTCGCCCGGATGGCCGTAGTGCAGCACCTGCGGTTCGTCGTGGTAGATGCGGCCGATGCCGTGTCCGCAATATTCGCGCACCACGGAAAAACCCGCCGCTTCCGCGTGCTGCTGGATCGCGTGGCCGATATCGCCAAGCGTGGCGCCGGGCCTGACCTGGCCGATGCCCAGCATCATCGCCTCATAAGTGGTATCGACCAGCCGCTTCGCCAGCACCGACGGCTCGCCCACGAAATACATCCGCGAGGTGTCGCCGTGCCAGCCGTCCTTGATCACGGTGACGTCGCAGTTGATGATGTCGCCTTCCTTCAGCACCTTGCCGGGGCTTGGAATCCCATGGCAAATCACGTGGTTCACCGACGTGCACAGCGTCTTCGGGAAACCCCGGTAGCCGACGTTGGCCGGGATCGCGTGCTGCACGTTCACGATATGGTCGTAGGCGACCTGGTCGATTTCTTCGGTCGTGACGCCCGGTTTGATGTGGTCCTTCAGCACGGCCAGCACTTCGGCCGCGAGTCGGCCGGCGACGCGCATGCCTTCGAGTTCTTCGGGGGTTTTCGGAATGACAGGCATAGGCGTGGATGGGTCCGAATTCAGCGGCGCACCGACGACTGCGCCATGGCAGAACCATCGACGAGCCGGGCGCGTCCGCTGGAATGAGGGACAATTATCCACGATCCGCGCTCCCGTTGCAGAAGCCGCCACCCGCGCATTGCGTGCGCCGCCGTTCTTCGGTACACTTTGTCGGCTTTGCGAGAGCAAACCGCCCACGCCGGGCGTCACCGGCGAATCCACACGCAGGCCTGCATCCATCGTGATGCACCGGCACCGGGGTCCTTCGCAAGAGGGTCGTTGCCGCGGGGCCTGCGGAAGCCCAACCCCGGAACCTGCTGCGCCAATCGCCGTCGATCACGGCCGCGCTCCTCGTGAAAACGAGCGGGTTCCCACATCGGAGTTTCATCCATGCCCCAAGTCACCATGCGCCAGATGCTGGAAGCCGGCGTGCATTTCGGCCACCAGACGCGCTACTGGAATCCCAAGATGGCGCCGTACATCTTCGGCGCCCGCGGCAAGATCCACATCATCAACCTCGAAGCGACGGTGCCGAAATTCACCGACGCGATGAACTACATCTCGGGTCTGGCGCAGAAGCGCCGCACCGTGCTGTTCGTCGGCACCAAGCGTTCGGCGCGCGAGGCGATCGGCGAGGAAGCCCAGCGTTGCGGCATGCCCTACGTCAACGCCCGCTGGCTGGGCGGCATGCTGACCAACTTCCGCACCGTCAAGCAGTCGGTCGCGCGATTGAAGGAACTGGAAGCCGCCGAAACCGACGGCACCTTCGACAAGCTGGTCAAGCACGAAGTGCTGTCCTTGCGCCGCGAGCGCGACAAGCTGGAGAAGTCGTTGGGCGGCATCAAGGACATGAAGAACCTGCCCGACGCGTTGTTCGTGATCGACATCGGCCACGAGAACATCGCGGTGCTGGAAGCCAAGAAACTCGGCATTCCGGTGGTCGCGGTGGTGGACACCAACTACGACCCGTCGCTGGTCGACTACGCCATTCCCGGCAACGACGACGCGATCCGCGCGGTGCAGTTGTACGCGCGTGCCGCCGCCGACGCGGTGCTGGAAGGCAAGGCCGCGGCACCGATCCAGGCCCGCAGCGACGACAGCGAATTCGTCGAACTGGACGCCGAGGGCAACCCGGTTTCCGGCAAGGACGACGAAGGCCGCAAGCAGGCCCGTCGCGCCCCTGCCAAGAAGACCGGGCCGCGCGGCCCTGCCCGCACCGAAGCGGCCGAGGCCAACGGCGAGACCGAGTAATCGCGGTTTTTTGTTTCCCTTCTTCCACCGGGAGAAGGGGCGTGAAGCGCCGCTTTTCTTTTGCGCGAAGCGCCGGATGAGGGTTCGGTTCTCGCATTGAATTGATCGCGCAAGAGCCCATCTCTTGCGCAAGTCCGGACCCTCACCCCTGCCCCTCTCCCGACGGGAGAGGGGTTCGAGCCGCGGTATTGCGGCGTCACCCGAACACGAAGAGGTACAACATGGATATCACTGCCGCGATGGTCAAGGAACTGCGCGAGCGCTCCGGCGCCGGCATGATGGAGTGCAAGAAGGCGCTCACCCAGAACAACGGTGACGTCGACGCCTCGATCGAATGGCTGCGCAAGCAGGGCCTGGCCAAGGCCGACAAGAAAGCCGACCGCGTCGCCGCCGAGGGCCGCATCGTGCTGGCCCAGTCCGGCAACAGCGGCGTGTTGGTGGAGGTCAATTCCGAAACCGACTTCGTCGCCAAGGACGAAAACTTCCTGAAGTTCGCGGACAAGGTCGCGCAGGCCGCGCTCGAAAACAACGTCGAAGACGTGGAAGCCCTGAAGATCAGCAAGCTCGACGGGGGCACCGTCGAGGAAGTCCGTCAGGCACTGGTCGCCAAGGTCGGCGAAAACGTGCAGGTGCGCCGCGTGGTGCGCACCGACGGCGCGCCCAATCTCGGCGCCTACGTGCACGGCGGACGCATCGGCGTGCTGGTGGCGCTGGAAGGCGGCGACGCCGAACTGGCACGCGGTGTGGCGATGCACATCGCCGCAATGAAGCCGCAGTACGTCACGCCGGAAAACGTGCCGGCCGAATTCGTCGCCAAGGAAAAGGAAATCTCGCTGGCGCAGATGAGCGACAAGGACAAGCAGAAGCCGGCCGAGATCCAGGAAAAGATGATCGCCGGCAAGATCAAGAAGACGCTCAACGAAATCTCGCTGACCGGCCAGCCGTTCGTGCTGGACACCAATGTCAGCGTCGGCGACGCGCTCGCGAAAGCCAAGGCCAGGGTGCTGTCGTTCCATCGCATCGAAGTCGGTGAAGGCATCGAGAAAGTGGTCGAGGATTACGCCGCCGAGGTGATGAAGCAGGCGGGGTTGGCGTAAGCGCGCTTCACCCGTTGCATCGAAAAAGCCGCGAGCAATCGCGGCTTTTTTGTTGTTTGAAATGAGGGACGAGGGGCGCGTAGTGCGGGCGCAAAAATCATGCCGCCGTCCTTCCCGAGACTTAACTCTCGCGGTTCGATCGGATTTCGCGCCCTCACCACCAACCCCTCGCCCCTGCTCCACTACAATTCTCACGTTTGCCCACCACGGAAGCGTCACATGCCCGCCGCCAAGCCGAAGTACCAGCGCATCCTGTTGAAGCTGTCCGGCGAGGCATTGATGGGGTCCGCGGACTACGGCATCGATCCGGACGTGATCGGCCGGATGGCCGATGAAATACTGGAAGCGCGCAAGCTCGGCGTCGAAGTCGGCGTGGTGATCGGTGGGGGCAACATCTTCCGCGGCGCGGGTCTTGCCGAAGCGGGCATGGATCGCGTTACCGGCGACCACATGGGCATGCTGGCCACGGTCATGAATGCGCTGGCGATGCAGGACGCGCTGGAAAAGCGCGGCGGCTTTGCGCGCGTGATGAGCGCGATCCAGATCCATGACGTGTGCGAGGATTTCATCCGGCGCCGCGCGGTCCGGCACCTCGAAAAGGGGCGCATCGTGCTGTTCGCGGGCGGCACCGGCAATCCGTTCTTCACCACCGATTCCGCCGCCGCGCTGCGCGCGGTCGAGGTGAACGCCGATCTGTTGCTGAAAGCCACCAAGGTCGATGGCGTGTACAGCGCCGACCCCAAGAAGAAGAAAGACGCACAGCGTTTCGAACACGTCAGCTACGAGGAAGTGATCGCGCGCAACCTCAAGGTGATGGACACCGCCGCGATCGCGTTGTGCCGCGACCATGGCCTGCCGCTGCGCATCTACGACATGACCCGCCCGGGCAACCTGATGCGCATCCTGAAGGGCGAATCCATCGGAACGTTGGTGTGCGACCCTTCATGATCGCCGCTTCCCCGGATGTTGCAACGATTTTGGCGGTTCCAGCACTGTAGGTTGGGCTGATCCCGGATTTATCCGGGAGACGCCAACGCTTTCATTGCATATCGTTGGGCTTCGCCGATGAAGCCGGCTCAGCCCAGCCTACCTCCGCGCGCATCTTGACGCCGGCCGAAGCGCGATCGTGCAGTTATACTTGGCGGTCAACAACAGCATCCGGAGCCGCCATGCTCGACGACATCAAACGCGACAGCCAGACCCGCATGGGCAAGAGCGTCGAGGCGCTGCGCCATGAGTTGTCGCACCTGCGCACCGGCCGCGCCAGCACCGCGCTGGTGGAAGGAATCAGGGTGAACTATTACGGCTCGGACGTGCCGATCAACCAGGTCGCCACGGTGGCCGTCTCGGATGCGCGCTCGCTGACCATCACGCCTTACGAGAAGCAGATGGTGGGGCCGATCGAAAAAGCCATCATGGCGTCCGATCTCGGCGTCACGCCCACCACCGCGGGTACCACGATCCGCCTCAACATGCCGCCGCTCACCGAGGAGCGCCGCAAGGAACTGGCCAAGCACGTCGGCCATGAGGGCGAGAATGCCAAGGTGGCGATCCGCAACATCCGCCGTGATGCGCTCCAGCAGATCAAGAACCTGCTGAAGGACAAGCAGATCAGCGAGGACGACGACCACCGCGCGCAGGACGACATGCAGAAGTTGACCGACCGCTTCATCAAGGACGTGGACGCGGCGGTGCAGGCGAAGGAACAGGAATTGCTGGCCATTTGATCGACAGGCACGGGGAGCGCGAACCTTGTCGAATGCCACTGCACGGGTAGGAGGCGGATTCGCCCGGCATCTGCTTCCTCACGCCGGGGGAGAGGGAGGCGACGGCCAATGCCGTGCCACTCGCACGAACGGTGGCACGATGGGCGACACGCCTCGATGACCACGCGCAAGATCGTTGCCCGCGACCCCGCGCGCGCGAACGCTCCCCAACACATCGCCATCGTGATGGATGGCAACGGCCGCTGGGCGCGCCGCCGCGCGCAGCCGCGCAGCTTTGGCCATCGCGCCGGCCAGAAGGCGGTGCGCGCCACCGTCGAGTATTGCCTGCGCCACGGCGTCGGCGTGCTGACGCTGTTCGCGTTCTCGTCGGAAAACTGGAAGCGTCCCGACGCCGAAGTCGGCGCCTTGATGGACCTGTTCCTGAAGGCGCTGGACAAGGAAATCGACAAGCTGCACGAAAACCAGGTGCGGGTACGCTTCATCGGCGAGCTGTCGGCGTTTTCGGAAGCGATCCGCACGCGCATGCAGGCGGCCATGCTGCGCACCGGCGCGAACGCACGCCTGACCCTCAACGTGTGCGTCAACTATGGCGGCCGCTGGGACATGGCGCAGGCCGCGCGGCGCGCCGCGAGCGCCGCGGTGGCCGGCAGGCTGGAACCGGCCGCCATCGACGAAACCACGCTGGCGCCGTATTTCTGCCTCGCCGACGTGCCCCCGCCCGATCTTTTCATCCGCACCGGCGGCGAACGCCGGATCAGCAATTTCCTGTTGTGGCAACTTGCCTATACGGAACTGTATTTCACCGATACCCTTTGGCCCGATATGGATGCCGCCGAACTCGACCGCGCGCTCGACGACTACTCGCGTCGCGAACGGCGTTTCGGCTGCGTCCCTGCCCCGGCCCCCGCCGCCCGCGCGAGTTGACCGCCACCGATGCTGAAACAGCGCGTCATTACCGCCATCGTCCTCGCGCCATTGATCGTGGCGTTGATCTTCCTGACCAAGGCATCGGTGTTCGCGACGCTGCTGGGCCTGATCTTCCTGCTGGGCATGTGGGAATGGACGCGGCTGGCGGGCGCGCACGGCCATCCGTTGCGGATCGTGTTGCTGCTCGGCTATGCGGTCCTGTTCGCGCTGATGTGGCATCTGTGCAAGACGCCGTGGTGGTGGCTGCCGGTGCTGGCAGGTCTGGCGTGGTGGCTCCTGGCGTCGTACTGGCTCGCGCATCACCGCTTCGGCATCGAGCAAACCCGCGGTCACGCGCTGCTGAAACTGGTGGCCGGCGCGTTCGTCGTGGTACCGGCGTGGTGTGCGGTCGTGGTGATGCACGGCGACATGGCCGAGCCGCGCACCGGATACGGCCACTGGTGGGTGCTGTTCTTCGCGCTCATCGTGGTCGCCGCGGACATCGGCGCCTATTCGGCGGGCCGCCGCTGGGGCCGCCACAAACTCGCGCCCGCGATCAGCCCCGGCAAGACCCGCGAAGGCGTGTATGGCGCGCTGGTCTGTTCCGGCATCGTCGGCCTGGTTGGCGGCGCTTTGCTGAAGGTGCCCGTCGATCGCCTGCCGGCGATCATCGCGCTGGCGCTGTTGACCGTGCTGTTCTCGATCGTGGGCGACCTGTTCGAAAGCCTGATGAAGCGGCACGCGGGCGTCAAGGATTCCGGCGCGCTGTTCCCCGGCCACGGCGGCATGTTCGATCGGATGGATTCGATCGTCGCGGCGCTGCCGATCTTCGTGCTGGGAAAATCCCTGCTGGGATTGTGATGAAGCACAGACGAGGGGCGAGGGGTCAGGAATCTCGCGCATGCTGCTCTCGCTCTCCCTAATCCCTAATCCCTGCTTTTCCGGAACTTGCCGCGCCTCCACGCGGTCGATGAACGAACGAAACCCGCGCACCGGTCTTCAGGCACACTGCTCTATGATGAACCCGTGCAATTCTTGACTGCGACTCCATGAGCGATTTACTGAACATCCTTGGCTCGGTGTGGTGGATGATCGTCACCCTGGGCATCCTGGTGACCTTCCACGAGTTCGGCCATTTCTGGGTCGCGCGCCGTTGCGGCGTGAAGGTGCTGCGTTTCTCCGTCGGTTTCGGCAAGCCGATCAAGTCGTGGTACGGCAAGGACGGCACCGAATATTGCGTGGCGTGGATTCCGCTGGGCGGCTACGTGAAGATGCTGGACGCGCGCGAGGGCGAGGTCGATCCGGTCGATCGTCCGCGCGAATTCACCGGCAAGCCGATCTGGCAGCGCATCCTGATCGTGCTGGCCGGGCCCGGTTTCAACCTGATCTTCGCGGTGGCGGCGTTCTGGGCGATGCTGGTGATCGGCAAACCGGACTTCCAGCCGCTGGTCGGCGACGTCACGCACCTCGCGGCGCAAGCCGGCGTCCAGCGCGGCGACCGGGTGTTGAGCGTCGATGGGCAGCCGATTTCCAACTGGACCGATCTCGGACTCGCGCTCGCCAGCGCGGCGCAGACGCGCCAACCCACGCCGCTGAAGGTGCGCACGTCTTCGGGCGACGTGCACACGCGCGTGCTGCACTTCGATAAGCTGCCGGCGCATCCGAGCGACCAGGCTATCGTCGAGCAGACCGGGATGATGCCGCTGCAACGCAGCCTGCCACCGGTGGTGGGCAAGCTGGTGCCCGGCAGCGCGGCCGAGGCTGCCGGCCTGAAGCCCGGCGACCGCGTCGTCAGCATCAATGGCACCGCGATCGGCGACTGGAACCAGTTGACCGACATCACCCACAAGGATGCCGGTCCCGATCGCAAGCTCGCGCTGGTCGTGATGCGCGATGGCCAGCGAATGTCGATATCGCTGCAACCGCGCCTGACCAGCGAACCCGATGGCAGCAAGGTCTGGGCCATCGGCATCTATGCAAAACCGGGCACGGCGGCGTACGACACGGTGCTGCGGCGGGGCCCGCTGGCGGCCGTGCCCGCGGCCGTCGAACAGATGTGGGATCTCACCGCCACCACGGTGAAGATGCTGGGTCACATGCTGACCGGTTCGGCGTCGTTGTCGAACCTGTCCGGCCCGATCTCGATTGCGCAGTACGCGCAGACCTCGGCGGAAATGGGGCCGGCCTGGTTCCTGTACTTCCTCGGCATCATCTCGCTCAGCCTCGGCATCATGAACCTGCTGCCGATCCCGATCCTCGATGGCGGCCACCTGCTCTATTACCTGATCGAGCTGGTCAAGGGCAGCCCGTTATCCGAACGCGCGATGGCGGCCGGCCAATACATGGGCATGGCGCTGCTGGTGATGCTGATGGGTCTCGCGTTCTATAACGACATCCTGCGCGTGCTCTCATGAGCAAGCCCGCCCTGCCTTGCACCACCCGTCAAGGGCTCTCCTTGCGTGTGGCCTGAGACGCGCCGCTTTCCCGTGCGCGGCCGCGCCTGTACGATGCACGGTTTGCGTGGCAAATCCTGACTTTCCGGAATCGACGATGAAGCGAGTCGCCGCACTGATCCTGTTCGCAGCCCTCTCCGCACCCGTGGCGGCGTATGCCTTTCAACCCTTCACCGTCAGCGACATCCGCATCGAAGGCCTGCAACGCATCGCAGCCGGCACGGTGCTCTCTTACCTGCCGATCGAGCCCGGCCAGACGATGACCGACGCGACGGCGCAGAAGGCCATCGAGGATCTCTTCAAGACCGGTTTCTTCAACAACGTCCAGCTTGAACGCCAGGGCAGCATCCTGATCGTGAAGGTCACCGAGCGTCCGTCCATCGCCAGCCTCACCGTGCGCGGCAACAAGGACATCAAGAGCGACCAGTTGCTGAAGGGCTTGAAGTCGGCGGGCCTGGCCGAAGGCCAGACTTTCGATCGCCTCACCCTTGACCAGATGCGCCAGCAATTGATCGCGCAATACAACGATCGCGGCAAGTACAACGTCACGGTCGATCCGCACGTCACCAACCTCGACCGCAACCGCGTCGCCATCGACATCGAAATCCACGAAGGCAAGGCCGCGAAGATCCAGGAAATCAACATCGTCGGGAACCAGGCCTTCACCGACGACCAGATCCGCGACGATTGGGAATCGGGCACGCCCAACTGGACGTCGTGGTACTCCAACAACGACCAGTATTCGCGCGAGAAGCTCTCCGGCGACCTGACCAAGCTTTCGTCGTATTACCTCGACCGCGGCTACGCCGATTTCAACATCGGTTCGGCGCAGGTCACGATCAGTCCCGACAAGCGCGACATCTACATCGCCGCGGCGGTCCACGAAGGCGATATCTACAAGATTTCCGACATCCATCTCCTCGGCACGCTGATCCTGCCGGAGGACGCCCTGCGCAAGGTGCTGCGCATCGAGCCCGGCGAGGTGTTCAACCGCCACAGCATCGAGCTGTCCTCGGATGCCATCACCGACGTGCTGTCGAACATCGGCTATGCCTTCGCCAAGGTTTCGCCGATTCCCAAGGTGGACGAAAAGAACCACACCGTCGACCTGACGTTTTTTGTCGATCCGGGTCCGCGCGTGTACGTGCGCCGCATCAATTTCAAGGGCAACACCAGCACGCAGGATCAGATCCTGCGCCGGGAGATGCGCCAGTTCGAAGGCGCCTGGTATTCGCAGGCCGCGATCGACCGTTCCAAGGTGCGCCTGCAGCGCCTCGGGTTCTTCCGCGACGTCAACATCGATACGGCCAAGGTACCGGGCACGACCGACGAAGTGGACTTGAATGTCAAGGTCACCGAGGAATCGTCCGGCCAGTTCCAGTTCGGCGTCGGCTACTCGCAGGTGTCGGGCATCATCCTCTCGACCTCGATTTCCAACAACAACTTCCTCGGCACCGGCAACCGCGTGTCCGCGACGTTCCAGAAGAGCCTGTTCCTCAAGCAATACCAGGTGTCGTTCTTCGACCCGTACCTCACTGACAGTGGCATCGGCATCGGCTACAGCGCCAGTGTGCTGAAACTGAACCAGGCCGAGCAGAACATCGCTTCCTATCTTTCGGACACCGATTCGTTCTCGACGTACCTCAGCTTCCCGATCAGCGAAACCGACAGCATCAATGCCGGCATCGGCGTCAACAAGACCAAGCTGGACCTGATCCCGGGTTTCACGCCACAGGTGTTCTTCGACCAGATCTACAAGATCGGCCACTACACCATCCACGAGACGCCGCTGACGCTTTCCTACTCGCACGACACCCTCAACAAGTTTTTCAAGCCCACCCGCGGCGGGCTGCAACAGGTCAGCGCCGAAATCGGGCTGCCCGGCGGCACCGTGCCGTACTACAAGCTGACGTTGTCCACCAGCGACTACTTCCCGCTGCCGTTCGGCTTCACCGGCCACGTGTCGGGCACGCTCGGCTATGGCAAGGCGTATTCCAAGGACGTATCGGTGCAGTACGCCGACAGCCAGGGCGTCATCCGCACGATGTCCTTCCCGTTCTTCCAGAACTACTACGCCGGCGGCGTGCGCGACGTGCGCGGCTTCGAGGACAACACGCTGGGCCCGCGCATCTGCTCCGGACTGATCGGTGCGAACGGTTTGCCGGACAAGACCGCGATTTCGGTGAACGGCACCTGTTCCGGCGGCAGCTACTTCCGACCGCAGCCGGTGGGCGGCGCGTTCAAGGTGCTGGGCAGCGGCGAACTGGTGCTGCCGTTCTTCAAGGACAACCCCAAGGCGCGCATTTCGCTGTTCGCCGACGTGGGCAACGTGTTTGCCAGCTACGGCGACTTCAACGCCGCGGACCTGCGCGCGTCGGTGGGCATTTCGCTGCAGTGGATCGCGCCGGTCGGCCCGATCGTCATCAACCTGGCGCAGCCGATCCGCGACAAGCCGGAAGACAAGCCGTACGAAGAGCGGCTGCAGTTCTACTTCGGCCGGACGTTTTGAGCGGTCGGGTCTATCACGGCGAAAGTCGAGGAGCGGAGCAGTTTCGCTTCCTGCTTTGCGTAACATCCGACGAGGCGAATGGAACGATCAACCGGCTATCGCATCGACGAACTGGCCCGCCGCTTTGGACTGGAAGCGCGCGGTGACGCATCGCGCGTGATCCGCGGCGTCGCGTCCCTGGCGCGTGCCCAACCCGATCAACTGGCCTTTCTTGCCAACCCGCGCTATGCAGTCGATCTGGCGCAGACCACCGCTGGCGTGGTCGTGTTGCGCGGCGAACACGCGGACGAGTGCCCGGTGCCGGCGCTGATCGCCAAGGATCCCTACCTCGCGTACGCACGCATCGCCGCGCTGTTCGAGCCTGCGCCTGCCGCGACACCTGGCCTCCACGCCAGCGCGGTGGTCATGGATGGCGCCAAGGTCGATCCGTCCGCAAGCATCGGCCCGCATTGCGTGGTCGACGCCAGCGCCGTCATCGAAGCCGGCGCGCGCCTCGGGCCGGGCTGCGTGATCGGGCCCGGTTGCACCGTCGGCGCGCAATCGCACCTTGCCGCGCGCGTCACGCTGGTCACGCGCGTGACGTTGGGCAAGCGCGTGTTGATCCACGCCGGAGCGGTGCTGGGCGCGGACGGCTTCGGCATCGCGCGCGACCGGGATGGATGGGTCAAGGTGCCGCAACTCGGCGGCGTGCGCATCGGCGATGACTGCGAAATCGGCGCCAACACCACGATCGATCGCGGCGCGCTGGAAGACACCGTGCTCGAAGACGATGTCCGGCTCGACAACCTGATCCAGATCGCGCACAACGTCCGCATCGGCGCGCACAGCGCGCTGGCCGGCTGCGCAGCGGTGGCAGGCAGCGCCATCATCGGCCGCGATTGCCTGATCGGCGGTGGCGCCGGCGTGCTCGGTCACCTTGAGATCGCCGACGGCGTTACCATCACGGCGAGAACACTCGTGACCCACTCCATCCGCGAAGCCGGCGTGTATTCTTCCGGTGCGCCGGTCGAGGAAAATCGCGCCTGGCGCCGCAATGCCGCGCGCATGCGCCAGCTCGACGGCATGGCGCGCCGCATCGCGGCACTCGAAAAACAACTCGAAGCATTGATCAAGGAACGCCATTGATGAACCCCACCACCGCCCCCGTGAACCTGCCGGTCGACGCGGAGCAGATCGCGGCCATCCTGCCGCACCGTTATCCGTTTCTTCTGGTCGACCGGGTGGTCGAGCTGGTGCCGGGACAAAGCATCGTCGCGATCAAGAACGTCACGATCAACGAGCCGTTCTTCGAGGGGCATTTTCCCGGCCACCCGGTGATGCCGGGCGTGCTGATCGTGGAAGCGCTGGCGCAGGCATCGGGTCTGCTGATCGGCTTGTCGGGCACGATGACGGAGAAGGACGATCGCATCTTTTATCTCGCCAAGGTCGACAATGCCCGCTTCCTGAGGCCGGTGGTTCCCGGCGATCAACTGCGTCTCGAGGTCCAATTGAAGCGCCGCCTCCGCAGCATGGGCATCTTCACCGCATGCGCGCGCGTCGACGGCGCGGATGCCGCGACCTGCGAGCTGATGTGCGCGGAAACCACCCGGTGAGTGAGATCCATCCGAGCGCGATCATCGACGCGGGCGCGAAGCTCGCCGATGATGTCGCGATCGGGCCGCTGGCCGTGATCGGCGCCGATGTCGAGATCGGCGCCGGCTGCCGGGTCGACGCGCATGCGCTGGTCCAGGGGCCGACCCGCATCGGCAAGAACAACCACATCGGTGCGTACGCATCGATCGGCGGCAATCCGCAAGACAAGAAGTACCACGGCGAACGCAGCCATCTGGAGATCGGCGACGGCAACACGTTCCACGAGTTCGTCACCATCAATCGCGGCACGGCCGAAGGTGGCGGCGCCACCCGCATCGGCGACGACAACTGGATCATGGCGTACGTGCACGTGGCCCACGACTGCATCGTCGGCAGCCACACCGTGCTCGCCAACAATGCCACGTTGGCCGGTCATGTCGAAGTCGGCGATCACGTGGTGCTGGGCGGTTTCGCGGGCGTGCACCAGTTCTGCAAGATCGGCGCGCACGCATTCGCCGCGATGTTCTCGGCGATCAACCGCGACGTGCCGCCCTTCATCTACGTCGCCGGCCAGTTCGCGGTGCCGCGCGGCGTGAACGCAGAAGGCCTGAAGCGCCGCGGCTTCGATGCCGAACGCATCGCCGCCATCAAGCGCGCCTACCGCACCCTTTACATGTCGCACAAGACACTGGCGGACGCCCGCGCCGCGCTGGTCGAGCAGGCCAGTGCCAGCGAAGACGTGCGCACGTTCTGCGATTTCATCGACCGCAGCGAACGGTCGTTGGTGAGGTAATGTCCGTGCGGGATCATCGGGGGAACGGCAGCCGGACGGCTGCGGCATCCGGCCCGTCGTTCGCACTGGTCGCCGGCGAAGATTCCGGCGATCAGTTGGGCGCCGATCTGATCGAAGCGCTGCGCGCGCGCTTTCCGGACGCGCAATTCGTCGGCGTGGGTGGCCCGCGCATGCGCGCGGTCGGCTTCGATACCTGGCACGACATCGCCGAACTCTCGGTGATGGGCCTGGCAGAAGTGTTGCGTCACCTGCCCCGCCTGTTGCGGTTGCGGAAATCCCTCGCGGCGCGGCTGATGGCGCTGAGGCCGGACGTGTTCATCGGCATCGATGCACCGGATTTCAACCTGGGCCTGGAAAAGCGGCTGAAGCAGGCGGGCATCCGGACCGTGCACTACGTCAGCCCGTCGATCTGGGCGTGGCGCGAAAATCGCGCCCGAAAGATCGGCGAGTCCGCCGATCGCGTGCTGTGCCTGTTTCCGATGGAACCTGCGATCTACGCAAAACACGGCGTCGACGCCCGCTTCGTTGGCCATCCGCTGGCGGACCGGTTTGCGCTCGGCCCGGACCGCGATGCGGCGCGCAGGGAAATCGGTCTCGATGCGAAAGCTCCGGTGCTCGCCGTGTTGCCCGGCAGCCGCCTTTCCGAGATCCGTCGGCTGGGCAGGATCTTCCTCGACGCGGCGCAGCGCGTGGCGGCAGAGTTGCCGGGGCTGCAGATCGTGATTCCGGCGGCGAATGAAAGGTGCCGGCGGGAGATCGAAACGATCCTGAACTCGGCGGGGTCATGGACGCCGAATCCCATCCTGCTTGACGGCCAGGCCCACCGCGCCATGATTGCGGCCGACGTGGTGTTGCTCGCTTCCGGCACCGCCGCATTGGAAGCCATGCTCGCGAAGCGTCCGATGGTGGTCGGCTATCGCATCGCGCCGTTCACGCACGCCGTCGTCAAGGGGTTCGGCATGTTGAAGACGAATGTCTATTCACTGCCCAACGTGCTCGCCGGCCGGATGCTTGTGCCCGAACTGATGCAAGGCGATTGCACGCCCGAACACCTCGCCGGCGCGGTGCTCGATCTGTTCCGCGATAGCGGCCGACGCGACGAACTGGTGCACGAATTCGAACGCATGCACCTCGCGTTGCACACTGGCGGCGGCGCCGCCGCCAACGCAGCCCGCGCGATCGGGCAATTGCTGGTCCCGCACGCGGCGGAGTCGACGCAATGATGAGCATCGCGAGTCAGGATTCGCGCTTCTGGCGCTGGGGCAACGGGTGGCGCCTCGCCGTCGCCCTGCTCGTCGTATCCGCGACGGTGTGGCTGGGTCCGCTGGGCGAACACACGGCGCGCGAAACCGCATTCGCGGCGTGCATCCTCGGCGGATCGATCCTGCTCGCGATCGCCGCCAGTCGACGCCTGACGTTCGGCGCGGTCGTCGGCTGCCTGCCGATGCTGCTGCTGGTGATCGCCGCCAACCTGAAGTTCCGTTACCTGTCGACGCCGCTGCTGGCGCCCGACCTCGTCTACTACTTCAACGCGGAAATCGCCGAGACGCTGCTGCGTTATCCGTTCATCATCGGGGCGATCGTGGCGACCCTCGTATTGGGGCCGTTGCTGCTGGTGCTGCTGTGGCGCGGTGACATCCGGATCGCGAGCCGGTCCCGCGGCAAACGTGCGCTCGGCATTCTTGTTGCCGCCGCACTCCTGGCCGTGACCCTGTACCCGCACGGACCGTTCGCGAAGGTGTACGAGAAAGGCATGTGGGAAGCGATGATCGACAAGAGTTTCGTGTCGGATTTCATCGTGTCGATTCCCAACGCGCACGTGGCCGAGCCGCGCTTCCTGCCCGCGGATGCCAGACGCGACAACTGGCACGATCTCGCCGCCGCGGAAACGAATGCCGCGCGCCGCCCCGACATCATCGCGGTGCTGGAGGAAAGCACGTTCGATCCGCGCATGCTGACCGCGTGCACGTCGAAACTGTGCGACGCGCGCATGTTCCACGCCGACGCCGACACCATCGCGCACGGCTGGATGAACGTGCACACGTGGGGCGGCGGCACCTGGACCAGCGAATTCGCCTTCCTTTCCGGGTTGCCGCATACGCTGTTCGGGCCGGCCGGCATCTACGCGCCATTCAATCTCGCGCCGCGCATCCGCTACACGCTTCCGCGCCTGCTGGATGCCGACGGGTATCGCACCGTCGGCATCTATCCCACAGATGGCGATTTCATGAACGGCCGCGATGCCTACGCCGACTATGGTTTCGATGCGTTCTACGGCGGCCGCGAGTTGAAGCTGGGCTGGGGCGCCACCGACGCCGAAGTATTCCGCGCGTTCGAACACGTCTTCGAAACGGAAAAGGCCAAGGCCGACGGCAAGCCGCTGTTCGTGTTCCTGCTGACACTGCACCAGCACGGTCCGCACATGACGCCGCTCTCCGAGTTGCCGGCGCCGTACGACAAGCCGCTGTTCACGGGCAAGTTCGCGCCCGGCAACGCGCCGCTGGACGAATGGCTGAACCTCAACCTCACCAATTACCTGCAACGCCTGTCGATGTCCGACGCGGCGATGACGGAACTGGAGACTTTCCTGCGCCGCAACGGCCGACCGGTGCTACTGTTGCATTTCGGCGACCACCAGCCTTCGTTCGATGGCGCGATCAACACCCTCGCCAAGACGGTGCCGCCGGCGGTACCCGATCCACAGTACGTCACCTATTACATGTTGAAGGGCTTCAACCTGCCGATCCGGCGCGAAGACTATCCGGTGCTCGACATCAGCTACCTTGGATCGCTGCTGCTGGATGCCGCGAACCTGCCGCGCAACCCGTTCTTCATCGCCAACACGCTGTTGCGCGACCGCTGCGACGGCCATGACCTCGACTGCCGCAATGCCGCGCTGCGCGACTCGTACCGCGCCTACGTCTTCGGGGATCTGCATGACCTTGCCGATTGACGGCACCGGCATCTTTGCGACGCTGCCGCCACACAAGCTGCGGCGCTGGCCCGATGTCGACGGCCTCGCGGGCGTCGACGAGGCGGGCTGCGCGCCCTTGGCCGGTCCCGTGGTGGTCGCGGCCGTGATCCTCGATCCGGCAGCGCGGATCAATGGACTGGACGATTCCAAGATCCTGCCGGAGCCGACGCGGGAAAAACTCTACGCGCGTATCGTGGCGCGTGCCCTGGCGTGGAGCGTCGTGGCCGTCGGCGTCGAGGAGATCGACCGCGTCAACATCTTCCATGCGCGCATGGCCGGCATGGTGCGCGCGCTCGAACGCCTGACTTGCGTACCCCGTTTCGCACTGATCGACGGCAACCATTTGCCGCGTCCACTGCCCTGCCCCGCGCGGGCATTGGTGGATGGCGATGCGATCGCTCCGTCCATCAGCGCCGCTTCGATCATCGCCAAGGTCACCCGTGACCGCCTGATGCGGGAGATGGATGCGCGCTGGCCCGGGTACGGTTTTGCCCAGCACAAGGGCTATCCCACCCCGAGCCATCGCGAGGCACTGCAACGACTGGGGCCGTGCCCCGAACACAGGCGCAGCTTTGCGCCAGTGCGGGCCGTGTGCGCGAAAGAGCAAGCATCGATGCCCGTCCAGGCGGAACTCCTGAGCCCATTGTGACGATTCGCGCGGCTTGCGTCGTTGGACTTCCCCGGATCGAGACCGGGGTCAGCCCAACCTACGAAGCTAGCTTGTGTAGGTTGGACTGACCGGGCTTCATCCGGGAAGCCCAACATTTCCCCTGCACAGCGCCGCGACGTGCTACCGACAGCGGACACGCTGTCAAACTTGCCGCACCCGCGTGGCGACAATACGCTTGCACGATTACCACGAACCTCGTCATGCCGATCCGCTACGTCCACCTGCGCACCCACAGCGAATACTCGCTGCGCGACTCCACCATCCGCATTCCGGAGAAGCCTGAATACGGCGATCCGGCCAAGGCCAAGCAGGCGAACCTGGTCAGCCGCGCGGTGGAACTGGGCCTGCCGGCGCTGGCGCTGACCGACGATTCCAACCTGTTCGCGCAGATCAAGTTCTACCGCGCCGCCGAAAAGGTGGGCATCAAACCGATCGTCGGTTGCGACGTGTGGATCGCCAACCCCGACGACCCGACGCGCCCCGATCGCCTCACGCTGCTTTGCCGCGACCACGCGGGTTACCTATGCCTGACGCGCCTGATCTCGCGCGGCTGGCTCGAAGGCCAGCACGCCGGGCGGGCGCAACTGCAACCGGACTGGCTGGAAGGCGCCGTGGACGGGCTGTTCGCGATCGCGGGCCGCGACAGCGCCTGCGGCCGTTTGCTGGTCGCGCAGCGCGAGCGCGATGCACGCTCGAACCTCGATTCCCTGCGCCGCCACTTCGATGACGGCCTGTACGTCGAAATCACGCGTACGCAGCGCGAAGGCGAGGACGCGTTCAATGCACACGCGCTGCAGCTTGCCGCACAACTCGACCTGCCGGTGCTGGCCACCAACGACGTCCGCTATCTCGATGCCGACGACTTCGAGGCGCACGAGGCGCGCGTGTGCATCCAGCAGGGCTACCAGCTTTCCGATCCGCGCCGCCCGCACGAGTACTCGACCGAGCAGTGGCTGAAACCCGCCGGCGCAATGGCGGAACTGTTCGCCGATCTGCCCGAAGTGCTGGACAACACGGTCGAGCTGGCCAAGCGCTGCAATCTCGAACTCTCGTTCGGCACGTACTACCTGCCCGCGTTTCCGGTGCCGAAGAACGAGACGCTGGAATCGTGGATCGGCAACCAGTCGCGCGAAGGCCTGGAGCAACGCCTCGCCGAAAGCGGCGTGGCCGAAGGCCACACGCGCGAGGATTACGCATCGCGCCTGGAACTCGAACTGGACGTGATCGGCAAGATGGGTTTCGCCGGCTACTTCCTGATCGTGTCCGACTTCATCCGCTGGGCCAAGTCGCGCGACATCCCGGTGGGCCCCGGACGCGGTTCGGGCGCCGGCTCGGTGGTGGCGTGGTGCCTGAAGATCACCGATCTCGATCCGCTGCGCTTCGGGTTGCTGTTCGAGCGATTCCTCAATCCCGAACGCGTGTCCATGCCCGACTTCGACGTCGACTTCTGCATGGAACGCCGGGATGAGGTGATCGCGTATGTGGCCGACAAGTACGGCCGCGACCAGGTCAGCCAGATCATCACCTACGGTTCGATGGCGGCGAAGGCCGTGCTGCGCGATTGTGGCCGCGTGCTGGGCATGCCTTACGGCCAGGTCGACAAGATCGCGAAACTGATCCCGCGCATGCCGCTGGACCTGACGCTTTCCGATGCGCTGGGCCTCAGCGACAAATCGAGGAAGGAACCCGATCGCGTGGTGCGCGAATTCTGCGACGCCTACGAACAGGACGAGGAAGCGCGCACGCTGATCGACCTCGCGTTGAAACTTGAAGGCCTGACCCGCAACGCCGGCAAGCACGCGGGCGGCGTGGTGATCGCGCCCACCCCGCTGACCGACTTCGCGCCGCTTTATTCGGAACCGGGCGGCGCCGGCGTCGTCACCCAGTACGACAAGAACGACGTCGAAACCGTGGGCCTGGTGAAGTTCGACTTCCTCGGCCTGCGCACGCTCACGATCATCGACTGGGCGGTGAAGGCGATCAACAAAAGAACGTCCCTTCCCCCGCTTGCGGGGGAAGGTGCCCGCAGGGCGGATGGGGGAAAGCGCAGCGAACACCTGGATATCGCGACGCTGCCACTCGACGACCCCGAAGTCTTCAAGCTGTTCCGCGAAGCGCGCACCGGCGCGGTGTTCCAGTTCGAAAGCGCGGGCATGCAGCGGCTGCTGAAGGACGCCAAGCCCGACCGCTTCGAGGACCTGATCGCGCTGAACTCGCTGTTCCGTCCGGGCCCGATGGACCTGATCCCGAGCTACGTCGCGCGCAAGCACGGCCGCGAGAAGGTGACCTACCCGGACCCGCGCGTCGAGCCGGTCTTGAGCGAAACCTTCGGCATCATGGTGTACCAGGAGCAGGTGATGCAGATGGCGCAGATCGTCGGCGGCTATTCGCTGGGCGGCGCCGACCTGCTGCGGCGCGCGATGGGCAAGAAGGTGCCGGCGGAGATGGCCAAGCACCGCGGCATCTTCCGCGACGGCGCGATGCAGAACGGCGTCGAGGAGAAGAAGGCCGACGCGATCTTCGACCAGATGGAAAAGTTCGCGGGCTACGGCTTCAACAAGTCGCACGCCGCCGCGTATTCGCTGGTCGCCTACCAGACCGCGTGGCTGAAGACGCACTACCCCGCCGAGTTCATGGCCGCGACGATGTCGTCGGACATGGATGCCACCGACAAGCTGGTGCAGTTCATCGAGGACGCGCGCGGGATCGGACTTTCCGTACTGCCGCCCGACGTGAACGCGTCGGACTACCACTTCGTCGCGATACCAGGTGACGGACCGAGAACCCACGACGCGATCCGCTACGGACTCGGCGCGATCAAGGGCGTGGGCCGCGCGGTGTGCGAAGCCATCGTCGCGGCGCGCGCACCCGGCGGGCCCTTCCGCGATCTCGCGGACTTCTGCGCGCGCATGGATTCGGGCAAATTGAACAAGCGCGTGTTCGAAGCCTTGATCCAGTCGGGCGCCATGGATTCGCTGGGCGTGAATCGGGCCACGCTGACCGCGCAATTGCCGGAGGCCGTCAAGGCCGCCGAACAAAGCCTGCGCGATCGCGAAGCCGGTCAGAACGACATGTTCGGCGCCGCGCTGGCACCGGTCGCGACGGTTTCCATCGCGACGCCGCCGCAACCACCGTGGACGCTTGAGCGCAAGCTCGCCGGTGAGCGGGCCACGCTCGGACATTACCTCTCCGGCCACCCCACCGACCCCTGGCGCGAGGTGCTGGCCCAACTTGCGACCTGTCCCATCGGCGAAATCGCGGCCCGCTACGAGCCGCCCGCGCTGCGGGGCGGCGACGACGGCGAGAACCGTTACCGGCGTGCGCCGGAAACGCCGTGGGCCGTCGCGGGCATGGTCGTCAAGGTGTTCCGGCATGGCGAGGCCGGCGCCGGGGTGCGCATCGAGGATTGGTCGGGTGCGATGACCACCAATTTTTTCCGCGATGCCATGGAGGAGTACGGCGCGCTGCTGCAACCCGACGCGATGCTGGTGATCGAGGGCGGATTGGCCTTCGATGATTTTCGCGGGGAATTGCGCGTGCGCGCCCGCCGCGTGTGGACCCTCGACGAAGCCTGTGAAGCAGGCACGCGGGTATTGCGCGTGGGCGTCAACGGCATCAGCGCCGGTTTCGTGACCAGCTTCAAGCGCGCGCTTGCGGGCCATTGCGGCGGCCGCACGCCGTTGCTGCTCACCGGTTATCGCAACGCGACCGGCAGCGCCGACCTTCGGCTCGGCGACGACTGGCGCGTCAAGGTCAGCACGCATCTCCTGCGCAGCCTTGCCGAAGTGCCGGGCGTCAAATCCGTGCAGCCCTCGCTGTCGCGCCCCGCCGCCGCCTGAACGGCGCCGGTATAATCGCCGCTTCGCCGGATCAGACGCAGCGAATGAATCCCAATTTCCTCGATTTCGAGCAGCCGATCGCCGAGCTGGAAGACAAGCTGCGCGAGTTGACCGCGGCCGGTCGCGACAACGCCATCGATGTCGACGACGAAGTCGGCAAGTTGCGCTCGAAGTTGCGCAGCAAGACCGCCGAAATCTTCCGCGATCTTTCGCCGTGGCAGATCACGCAACTGTCGCGCCACCCGGGGCGTCCCTACACCAGCGACTACGTCGCGGTGATCTGCGACGAATTCCACGAGCTGGCGGGCGACCGGATGTACGCCGACGACGCGGCGATCGTGGGCGGGCTGGCGCGCGTCATCGGACGCCCGGTGATGGTGATTGGCCATCAGAAGGGCCGCGACATCAAGTCGAAAGTGCGCCGCAACTTCGGCATGCCGCGCCCGGAAGGCTATCGCAAGGCGCTGCGCCTGATGAAGATGGCTGAGCGGTTCGGCCTGCCGATCCTCACCTTCATTGACACGCCCGGCGCGTATCCCGGCGTCGGCGCCGAGGAGCGCGGCCAGAGCGAGGCCATCGCGCGCAACCTCGAGGACATGGCCGAACTGAAGGTGCCGATCGTGTGCACGGTGATCGGCGAAGGCGGTTCCGGCGGTGCGCTGGCGATCGGCGTCGGCGACCGTATCAACATGCTGCAGTATTCGACCTACTCGGTGATTTCGCCGGAAGGCTGCGCATCGATCCTGTGGAAGAACGCCGGCCGCGCCAAGGACGCCGCGGAAGCGCTGGGCCTGACCGCCCCGCGCCTCAAGGAGCTCGGCCTGATCGACAAGATCATCCGCGAACCGACCGGTGGCGCGCACCGCAACCCTCGATCCATGGCCATCCGCCTGAAAGCCGTGCTGGTGAACCAGCTCGAAGAACTGCAGGCGCAGCCGGTGGAAGCATTGCTGGAGCAGCGTTACCAAAAACTGCGCCAATACGGCTCGTACCAGGATTGAGCCGCATGTCGGTGCGCGGATCAACCGGTGTCTCGGCGCGCAAACTCCGCAAACCGATTCCGGATTCGGGCCTTCGGCCCGCTCCGGAATGACCAGCAGGGGCAGCACTGACCCCTAACGTTCGATGCGCGCAGAGGCGAATCACGCAGCGCGCCACCGCGCTACCATCGTGGCATCCCACCGCGATGGAGCCGCCCATGGCCAACGAGTCCGCCGCCAAGCTCGCCGTCCTGATCGACGCCGACAATGCGCAGCCGTCGCTGTTCCCCGCCTTGCTGGCCGAAATCGCCAAGTACGGCACGGCGCATGTCAAGCGTGCCTACGGCGACTGGACCGACAATCACCTGAAGAGCTGGAAGGACGCGCTGCTGAAGCAGTCGATCCAGCCGATGCAGCAGTTCGGCTACACGCGCGGCAAGAATTCCACGGACTCCGCGTTGATCATCGACGCCATGGACCTGCTCTACTCCGGGCGCTTCGACGGCTTCTGCATCGTCTCCAGCGATAGCGACTTCACGCGACTGGCCGGGCGGCTGCGCGAAGCCGGACTGATGGTGTACGGCTTCGGCGAACGCAAGACGCCGGAGCCGTTCGTTGCCGCGTGCGACAAGTTCGTGTACGTCGAGAATCTCTCCGGAAAACCCGACGAGCCCACGCCCGAGAAGCCGCGCACCGCCGCGCAGTTGAAGCAGGATTCCGCGCTGGTCAACCTGCTGCGCAACGCCGTGGAGGCAGCCTCGGACGACGAGGGCTGGGCCGGCCTCGGTCCGGTCGGTTCGATCATCAGCAAGCAGCGGCCCGACTTCGACGCGCGCAGCTACGGCTACGGCAAGCTGAGCGACCTGATCACCGCGACGACGCTGTTCGACATCGAGCGGCGCAGCGCCGGAGAAGGCCGCGCCAAGACCATCCACGTTCGCAACCGCGCGAAATCCGGCAAGGGCTGAACCGTGTGGATGGACGACCTGCGGGCGCAGATCGAGGCGAACGCACCGCCTGCCCTGTGCGTCGCCTTCAGCGGCGGTCCGGATTCGACCGCACTGCTGCATGCGCTGGCGCAGTTGCCGGAAGCGCGCGAACGCAGGTTGCGCGCGCTGCATGTCGATCATGGCTTGCAGGCTGACAGCGCAGCCTGGGCGAAACGCTGCACGGATTTTTGCGAGTCGCTGGACGTGCCGCTGACCACGATCGGCGTGCAGGTGGACGACGCACGCGGCGAAGGCGTCGAAGCCGCGGCACGCCGCGCGCGCTACGCGGCCTTTGCCGAAAATCTGGCCGAAGGCGAATGGCTGGTGCTGGGCCATCATCGCGACGACCAGCTCGAAACCGTTCTGCTGAAGCTGCTGCGTGGTGCGGGACCCGAAGGCCTGGGCGGCATGCGCGCACTGCGTCCCTTCGCGCGCGGGCGGCTATGGCGGCCGCTGCTGGAAACGCCCCGCACGCGCTTGCGCGAGTACCTGGCGGAAAACGCATTGCCCAGCATCGACGATCCCGCCAATGCCGACCCGCGCTTCGCACGCAACGTGTTGCGGCGGGACATCCTGCCGCGCATGGCGGCGCACTGGCCGCACGCGGATGCATCCATCCTGCACTCGGCGCAGCTTTGTCGCACGGCCGCCGATTACATCGACAGCGCCGCGCAAATCGCGCAGGCCACATTGCGGCGCGACGCGGACACGCTGGACGCCACCGGCTGGCTGGCATTGCCGGAGGCGCTGCGCGCGCCCGTGCTGGATGCGTGGCTGCGCGCGAAAGGTCTTCCCGCGCCACCCGACGCATCGCGCGCCGAGTTAGCGAAACAAGCCGCCAACGCACTGGAAGACAGCACGCCCGTGATCGCGTGGCCGGGCGCGGAGGTTCGCATCTGGGATGGCCGCCTGCACGCCATGCCACCGCTCGCGTCGCCACCGGGAGACTGGCACGCGAAATGGAACGGCGCACCGCTCGCATTGCCGCGGCATTGCGGCGAGCTGCGGCTCGAAGCGATGGACTCGGCCAGCGCGCCGCTCGATCCGCCGCTGACCGTGCGTTTTCGTCGCGGCGGCGAACGGATCAAACCCGCCGCCGATCCACACACCCGCGAACTGCGCGATCTGTTCCAGCAGGCACGCATGCCGCCATGGATGCGCGTTCGCTGCCCGTTGATTTACGAGAACGACGAATTGATTGCAGTGGCTGATCTTTGGATCAGCGGACGCGGCAAGGCCATTCTCGATGAGCGCGGTGCGCGGCCGCACTGGGCGCGGCCGGCCTATTGCAGGTTGGGCTGATTCCGGGCTTGCCCGGAAGAAGCCCAACATGGTGCCCGTTGGGCTTCCGTCGATAGAGCCGGCATCAGCCCAACCCACACGCCGACTTACGAGAACGACGAGTTGATCGCGGTCGCCGATCTCTGGACCAGCGCGCGCGGCCGGGCGATCTTCGGTGCGCAAGGGAAACGGCCCCGATGGATGCGCCCCGCGTGACTGGGCGAATCCGTCGTTCCGTGACACGTCGTTCAGTCTGCGTGCGGGAAAGCTGCGATAACACTGGGCCATCGGGATCAGGAGGCCCTCATGAAATCCACACGCATTGCCGTCTTGCTTCTGCTTGCCTTCGCAATCGCCGGCCTGGCCGCGCCGGCGGCCTACGCCGATCCGCCGCCGTGGGCGCCTGCGCACGGCTGGCGCGCCAAGCACCGCTACGTGTACTACCCGTCGGCCGAGGTTTACTACGCGCCGGATACGCGAATGTGGTTCTGGCTGGGCGGCAACGGCTGGCAGGCCGGCGTCAGCTTGCCGGTCTCGCTGCAAGGTTACGTGCAGGCGGGCGGCGTGAATATCGAGCTGGACGTCGATCGTCCTTACCTGCGCAATGACGACGTGGTGCGTCGCTACGGCGGGCACCCGCATCGTCGGTCGCAGGACGGCAACGACCACGGACATGGGCGCGGGCACCACAATCACTGACGCGCGCGGCCACCTACGATGATCCGCGCACCACGCTGCCACGTCAGGTACGACCACGCCCAATTCCACATCACGGCCAGCCGGTTGCGGAAGCCGATCAGGAAGAAGATGTGCGCGAACAGCCAGAACAACCATCCGGTGAAGCCTGAAAACTTCAACCCGCGCAGATCCACCACCGCCGACGACCGGCTGATGCTGGCAAGGCTGCCGTAGTCGCGATAGCGAAACGGCCGTGTGGCGCCGCCGGCAATCCGATCGCGGATCGCGCGTGCCGCATGCGTGCCCATCTGCTTGGCCGCGGGCGCCATGCCGGGCACGCGCTGGCCGGCCTGCTCCACCCACGCGAGATCGCCGATCACGAACACCTCGGGATGGCCCGGCAGCGACAGGTCGGGCGCGACTTTCACGCGTCCCGCCCGGTCGCGTTCGCCACCGAGTTGCGCGCCCAGCGGCGAGGCCGCGACGCCTGCCGCCCACAACACCGTGCGTGCGGCAATGTGCTGGTCGCCCATGCGCACACCGGTCGCGTCGATGGCGGTCACCGCAGCGCCAGTGTGGACATCGACGCCCATGCGCTCCAGTTTCCGCTGCGCGATCATCGAAAGTTTGTCGGGCATCGCGGACAACACGCGCGGACCGGCTTCGACCAGATGGATGCGCGCGCCACGCGGATGCGCGATCCGGAACTCGCGCGGCAGCGTGTGGTGCGCGATTTCCGACAGTGTCCCTGCCAACTCCACCCCGGTCGGGCCGGCGCCGACGATCACGAACGCCAGCCACTGCTTGCGAAGCTCGGCACCGGGTTCGCGTTCGGCCGCCTCGAACGCCGCAAGAATCCGGCGACGGATCGCCAGCGCGTCATCCATGGTCTTGAGGCCCGGCGCATTTTCGGCCCAGTCATCGTGGCCGAAATAAGCGTGGGTGGAACCGGCCGCGACGATCAGGAAGTCGTAACTGATCGTTTGCGTGCCCGCCTGCACGCGCCGCGCGGCAACGTCGATGCCGGTGACCTCTTCCATCCACACCGTGATGTTGCGCTGCCGTCGCAGGATATGCCGCAATGGTGCGGCGATGTCCGGTCCGGAAAGCGTCGCGCCGGCCACCTGATACAGCAGCGGCTGGAACACATGGTGATTGGCGCGATCCACCAGCGTCACGTGCACCGGCGCGCGTGCCAAGCCGCGCGCGGCTTTCAGGCCGCCGAAGCCGCCGCCGAGGATCACCACGTGCGGGCGTGATGCGAAAGCATCCATCGACATAGTATGCCGCGCGCGCCGTGACGGTCGGCACTGGACAGGCGCCGCATGACGTGCAAATCATTGAAACTTGCCGACCACGGGGATGCGCCATGTATCGATTGCACGGGTTCATGCTGGCCGCGTTGTTCGTCACGGGTGCCGCGCTTGCGCCGCCGCCTACCGTCGCGGCATCGCCGCAAACCGATTTCACGCTCGAACAGGTGCTCTCGTATCCATTTCCGCTCGACCTGACATCGTCCGAGCATGGCGATCGCATCGCCTGGGTGATCGACCAGAACGGCGTACGCAATGTCTGGGTGGCGAAGGCGCCGGACTTCCAGCCGCATCAGGTCACGCGCTTCACGCAAGACGACGGACAGGAAATCACGCAGCTCACGTTTTCGCCCACGGGTGACGCGCTGGTGTTCGTGCGCGGCGGCGACCACGACGCCAACTGGCCGGTGAAAGTGGCGGTCGATCCCGCGTCCAGTCCGGCCGAACCGAAGGTGATGATCTGGAGCGTGGACCTGCAGGACGGCACCTCGCGCGAACTCGTCGAAGGCGACGCGCCGGCGATTTCGTCGGATGGCAAGCTCGCCTACATCAAAAGCGACCAGGTCTGGACGGCGCCGCTGTCGGCGAGCGACAAGGCCAAGCCGAAGCGCCTGTTCTTCGATCACGGCAAGGATGGCGACCTGCACTGGTCGCCGGACGGCAAGCGCCTCGCATTCGTGTCGCATCGTGACGATCACGCCTTCATTGGCGTGTTCACCGATGACGACACCCCGATCGTGTACCTGTCGCCTTCGACGGAGTTCGACGGCGATCCGCGCTGGTCGCCCGATGGTTCGCAGATCGCGTTCACGCGCCAGCCGGGCAATGGCGGCCCGCCGCAACTAATCCTGAAACAGACGCCGCAGCCGTGGTCGATCCGGGTTGCCAATGCGCGCACCGGACAAGCGCATGTGGTGTGGCAAAGCCCCGACACGCTGGTCGGTTCGTATCCGCAAACAGCCGGCGGCGCGAACCTGCATTGGGCCAGTGATGGCGCGAAGCTGGTATTCCTGAGCGACATCGACGGTTGGCCGCATCTCTATTCGATGAATGCTTCCCCCCATCCGCCTTCGGCACCTTCCCCCGCAAGCGGGGGAAGGGAAAATCAAGAGCCGCTGCTGCTGAGGCCCGGCAAGTTCATGGTGGAAGACGTGGTGATGGCGCCGGACGGCCGCTCGATCGTGTACAGCGCCAACACCGGCGCCACGAAAAACGATGACGATCGCCGGCACCTGTTCCGCGTGCCCGTCGATCGCGCGCAGCCGGTTGCGCTGACTTCGGGCACCGCCTCGCAATGGTCGCCCACGATCGCCGGCGCGAACGCCGTCGCCTTCATCGATGCGGGCGCGCAACGGCCGCCGCTGGTTTCCGTGATGCACGCCAACGGCAGCCAGCAGAAGGCGTTGCAAGCCAACCTGATTCCGAAGGATTTCCCGACCGCGCAACTGGTCGTCCCGCAGGCCGTTTCGTTCAAGGCGGCGGATGGCACGCTGGTCCATGGCCAACTGTTCCGCAGCACCGATGCCGGCGCCAACCAGCCCGGCATGATCTTCGTGCACGGCGGGCCGCCGCGGCAGATGCTGCTGGGCTGGCACTACATGGATTACTACACCAACAGTTACGCCGTGAACCAGTACCTCGCCACGCACGGTTTCACCGTGCTGTCGGTGAACTACCGGCTCGGCATCGGTTACGGCCACGCGTTCCACAATCCGCCGCACGCGGGGCCGGCCGGCGCATCCGAATACCAGGATGTCGTCGCGGGCGCGAAATACCTGCAACACGTGCCCGGCGTCGATGCCGCGCGCATAGGCATCTGGGGCGGTTCCTACGGCGGCTACCTGACCGCGCTCGCACTGGCGAGAAACTCCGACATCTTCAAGGCCGGCGTGGACATGCACGGCCTGCACGACTGGTCGCGCGCGATCGGCTGGTGGTTCGACCAAAACCCGAACGGCCGCTACGAACAAGGCGACTACAAGCAGGCGCTGAAGGTGGCGTGGGAATCCTCGCCCGACGCCGACATCGCGAAATGGAAATCGCCGGTGCTGCTGATCCAGGGCGACGACGACCACAACGTGCACTTCTTCCAGATGACCGACGTGGTGCCGCGCCTCAGGAAACGCGACGTGCCCTTCGAGGAAATGGTGATCCCCAACGAGATCCACGGCTTCCTGCGCCACGCCTCGTGGATGCAGGCCGACACCGCGACCGTGGATTTCCTACAGCGCAAACTGGGCAACGCCACGCACTGATCTCGCCGCGAAGTACAACGCGTGCTTTTGTTTTGCTCGTCATCCCCGCGAAAGCGGGGACCCAGTGACTTTTCGCAATAAGCGAAACGCCCCCATGCAACAAGAATCACCAAACGAATCGATCAACCTCCCCGCCTACCTCGAACGGATCGGCCTGCGCCAACCCGTCGCCCCCAACCTGCAAACCCTCCGCGCCATCACCACCGCGCACGTCGCCGCGATCCCGTTCGAAAACCTCGACCCCTTCCTCGGCATCTCCCCCGCCCTGGACATCGCATCCATCCAACGCAAACTGGTGAGCGACGGCCGCGGCGGCTACTGCTTCGAACAGAACCGTTTGCTGAGCGACGCCCTGCGCGCGATCGGCTTCAAGGTCACCGACCTCGCCGCGCGCGTACTGTGGGGACAACCCGAAGACGCGATCACGGCGCGCACCCACATGCTGCTGCGCGTCGAAGCCGACGGAAAATCATGGCTGGCCGACGTCGGCTTCGGCGGCAACACGCCCACCGCCCCGCTGCAACTCGTTCCCGATATCGAACAGGCCACGCCGCACGAACCCTTCCGGCTGGTCCGCCGCGACGACAGCGACTGGCGGTTGCAACTCTTCGCGGCCAATGCGTGGCAGACGCTGTACCGCTTCGACCTGCAGCCGCAATTCCCGGCCGATTACCGCATCAGCAACTACTGGACGTCCACCAACCCCGATTCGCACTTCGTCACGGGCATCAGCGCCGCCCGCGCGCCAGCCGGACGCAGGCTCACGCTCCGCAACCGCCAGTTCGCCGAGCACACGGACGGCGGCGCTACTATCAAGCGAACCCTCGCAACCACCGCCGAAATTTGTGCGGTGCTGCAAGACGAGTTCCTGATTCGGTTGCCTGAAAATCCGAAGCTCAGCGAAATGTTCGATCGGCTACCGTGACGGTAGCTCACTTTGCCACCCCTTTCCTACGAGTCGAGGGCGGTACGCATGCGATGATTGGTGATTGATTTCTAACAGCACTTACAGCAGCCGATATTTCAATTGCCTGTTTTTAATGCTGGCTCAGTGCCTTCGAGGATCTGTACCACCCGGTCCTTTATCTCAGGGCGCTCGATCGCTCCGGCTTCGTATTCGAACCTGCAGAGGGTTTTATCGCATGACGCATAGATGATCTGCTCTGCGTCGCACACTACTGCGAGGTTCGGATTGTGCGTAACCATGATCACTTGCCGCCGCTGCTTTGCCTGCTTGATGCACTTTACGAGCACCTTGTAAATTGTTTGGTTATCAAGATTCTCTTCCGGCTGATCAATGATGATCGGAATGTCGTCCTTGTCGACAAGGAGATAGAAGACGAGGAGAAGAAGTCCGCGCTCGCCAGGTGAGAGCTGGCCGATCTCTTGACCCGCATACGTCAACGAGTAGCGCGGCTTTAGATAGTCCAAACCGAACAGGTAGTCCAACAACTCCAGCGGTTCGACACCCTTTCGCAACTGATCAACCAACCGCGTCTCGCGTTGGGGCTGCCCGTCACGTTCGTCAACGCGAAGCATGTCATCGATGCGAGTCGCGAAGTCAACCGCATCCGCTTGCGAATCGAAGTCGATGTCGGTGACCATGCCACGCAGCCGCTGAATGCTCTCTTCTATTCCCGAGAAGGATCCCCTTACCTGACGGTTGAGCCGGTTGAGGAACTGTTCTTCGAATCCAGCCTCCTCGATGCGGACATGGAATTCCAACGGAATCTGCATCTCCATCTGCTGGGCGGAGGCCACGAAGGTCTGCACTGGGCCGTAAAGGCGCTTGTATTCATCGACCATCGCGTGAATCTGGGTGTGGATTTCACCTGTCAATTGAGCCCGTTTGGCTTTCAGATCTGCCAATTTCGCAGGCAGTTCCGACAGTGATGCGATCTCAGCAGTCAGCCAGAGAATCGTCCCTGGCTTCTCCTTTGCACCATTAACCTCGGCCTTCCGACGGTCCCACGCTGCCAATTCCTCCTTGTAGCGCACGAACTGACGCTGGCGTTCGCCCAGTTTGCCCTTAGCGTTCGCGATAGCAGCCGTTGCGCCCGCCTTACGCTGGAGAAAGCTGTCGGCCGCTTCGCTCTGTAGCCACGCATCGATCTCGACGATTTGTTCATGTGTTTTCTTCGCAATAGCATCCGCGGGATCCGTGTCGATCTCGACGCGCAGCAGCGACTCAATCGGGAGTGCTGTACCGAGCTCGCCAATTAAGAGCTTTAACTCCGCGGCGAAAGTCTCGTGTTGCTTGCCAAAGTTGGCCAAGGCCTGCTGAATCTTGCGGGCCATGGCTTGCCTGCGTGTGTACACGGCCTTCGCATTTCGCTGGGCGACCGCTTCCATTTCAATGTTCTGGAGGCTGCGCTCTAGTGCTTCAATCTGGGCTGCGGCAGCCTTTGATTCTTCAAGAGCTTCAGGAGAGGTGTTCGGGTCCTCCACCACCGACGGCTTGGATGCATCCAGCGCGGCGAGTTCCGCCTTCTTTGCATCTAGTTGCTCCTCCAGCGACTTCTTGAACTCGGGTGCGATCCGACGCTCCGCGTCAAGAATCTCCGCGTTGATCTTGGAAACGCTCTGCTTCAAAGCTTGGCGAGACTTGTCGATCTCCGCAACTTTGAAAGCCAGCAGCTCGTCCATGGATGCCAGCCCGAGCCTATCCTCATCCGGGACATGCGAGTAGATAATCTTTCGCAACTCGGCATCAAAGCTTTCTGATCCTCGAACACCCAGCTCGTTACAGAGATCCTCAAGATAGCTTTGCGGCAGGTACTTTACCCGTTCAACGCTACTGGCCGCGGGATCCTTATCGAGATCCGTTGATGACGTGCTGCCGTCATGCCAAGTCAGAGTTGCAGTGAACTGCGAAGCGAGCCGACCCTTGGCACCGCGAAATCGGTTTGGAGTGAGGAACGAGAACTTAGCAAAATTCCGTGCACCGCCGGCTAGAGCCACAATGTCGGACAAGGCACTCTTGCCGCTGCCCTTGTTGCCGATGATTGCGACAAGATCACTGTTCAGAGGCAAGTGCAAGTCGAACCATGTTTCAGAAAGGGTAGAACCTTGTTTCTTAACGACGGAAACCGATCTGATGAACTTGGTTTTGTTTCTTTCAACAAGCGCCTGTTTTGGCGGAACGTCCCCGACAAAGACGCGATCATCGAACTCCTCGATGGCTTGCAGCAATCCGCTGAAAGTGCAGTCTGCCTTGATCCATGTAAAGCAGTTGCCAATCTTGTCCTTGTCCTCTGAGTTGCTTAGCCAGTGGGCGTCAGAGCAGTCAAGGAGATGGTCGTTTACGCCACTCTCCTGTAGCTTCGCGCGCCCCTTGTCGTACTGTTCGGGCGTCGCCGCTGCTGTGAAAACCAGGCGCGCGCTGTTGATCAGTGTCTTCTTCTCGGCGATCGTGTGGTCGTTCCACTTGAGGTTGTCCCACTCGGCTTTGCCAATAGCCACGAGACATTTCCCGCCGAGTGCGTCGTTCTCCAGCGCCTTCAGGACGCCTTCAGTGCTGACGTTAAGGTTGTTGAAACCTTCCATCAACGCACTACCGAACTCGCCTCGCTTGTCTTCGGGAACGGTCGCGAGAATGGCTTCGCCGAGCGCCTGAATGCTCTGGCGCGTGATCACCTGTTGCCAACTACCGTTGCCAGCCGATCCAGGCAGAAGACGATAGTGCGGTGATATCGCGGAAATAAATTGTTCGCGGATGAACTGGGCTTCAACCTGATCGAAAATTACGTGTAGATTGATGCGGCTCCAGCTGGACCCAGTCTTTCCTGGTTGCACCGTGCCGCCGAACTTGTCCAGCCGCAACTCGACTACCGGCAGGATGAGATCAATATTCTTTAGCCGGTTCTGCTCGCGCTTTGCCTTCAATACCTTCTCGTAGCCGTCTACGAGAACATAGTCGTTGATGCCGATGACCTTAAATTCTCGTGGAAGCGCTTCAAGGTCGGACAGGAATGCCTTCCAAGCCTCGTCGCGGTTTCCAGGATACTGGTGATAGAACGACTCGGGTGTGTGGACGTGGAGGTCCCACTTCCTCCAAATAGATCCAGCAAAAACAGTTGGCATTTACTTTCCCCAGCCATGCTTTAATCCATGGTCAATATTCGTGCCACTTCGACGCCCCACCAGAAGCGACGCACGGGCTCACCGACCACCCCAAATGACCTACAGCTGAAAGCCGCTATTCACGGATCTTTCCGGCCGGCCGCTGTTAGCCATCAGCTGCCGGACGTTAAACATACCCGACGCGTCATCCCTCACACCACCGGCACGCCGCTGATGTTGTTTTTGGGGTCGAGCCAGAACGACTCGGGTACGAAGCGGTTGAAGATTTCGAGCGGCAGGATGGGTTTGCGTTCGGGGGCTTCGACTTTCGAGCGCACGGTGTGCAGGCCGGGCATGCCGACGCGCGAGTCGAATTCGCTGGCGCCGTATTCGACGCTGTCGAAATCGTGTTCGAACCACGGCTCGCCGATGAATTCGTAGACCTTGCGCAGCGCCGCTTCGGGGCTTTTGGTCAGGGTTTCGTAGGTCAGCAGCAGCAGGTGGCCGGCGGCGTATTGGCCGTAGAACGCGTCCTTGATGGCCTGGAATGAAAAGCCGACCATGCCGCGCGGATCGGCCAGCGCCTGCGCCCGCGAGTACACGGTGGTGTTGGTGTCGAAGCGGAACACCTTGCTGACGCTGACCGGCTGCTGGCGCACCAGCCGCTCCATGCTGTCCAGCACCCACGGCAATTGCCGCACGCAGGCGATGATCTTGGCGCGCGGGAACAACGTGTCGAGCATTTGCATGCGGCTGCACCAGAGCCGGCTGGTGTCGAAGACCACTTCGGCATCGGTTTGCGCGGCGTAGAAATTCTCGACCAGCCCGCGCATGACCGACACGCGCGCCTCGTCGGAGATCGCGTGCGAGAAATCGTTCTTGGTGCTCATCTCCGCGACCACGACGCCCATGATGTCGGCGATGGGGCTGGTCATGCCCGCGTGGAACCGCGGGTTCTGCTTCAGGATCGCCGCCAGCAAGGTGC
>Ga0207652_10000204_pt1 | contig 62749 bp, 60 predicted proteins | sample KBSC63BmetaG_FD_184334 | JGI IMG/M metagenome (GOLD analysis project Ga0207652, IMG submission 184334) | Corn rhizosphere microbial communities from Kellogg Biological Station, Michigan, USA - KBS C6-3B metaG (SPAdes) (version 2) | ecosystem: Host-associated > Plants > Roots > Rhizosphere ... | reverse complement strand
GTTCTTCGAGCGCGGACAGGCCGATCTCGATCCGTTCTTCCAGTTCCATCCGTGGTTGTACCTGGTGCTGGTGCCGGCGCTGGCGATGCGGCTGTGGGCCGAGGAACGCCGCAGCGGCACGCTGGAACTGCTGATGACGCTGCCGATCCGGCCGTGGGAAGCGGTGGTCGCGAAATTCCTCGCCGCGTGGCTGTACATCGGCTGTGCGCTGATCCTGACGTTCCCGATGTGGTTGACCGTCAACTATCTCGGCCAACCCGACAACGGCGTGATCCTGGCCAGCTACATCGGCAGCTTCCTGATGGCGGGCGCCTTTCTCGCGATCAGCGAATGCCTGTCGGTGTTGACGCGCAGCCAGGTGATCGCGTTCATCGTCGCGCTGGCGGTGTGCTTCCTGTTCCTGCTGGCGGGCGACCCGCTGGTGCAACACCCGTTGCTGGCGTTGGGTTCCGGCCGGATCGCGAATGGCCTGGCCGACTTGAGCCTGCTGGCGCACTTCCAGGCGATCGCGCGCGGCGTGCTCGACCTGGGCGACGTCGCCTATTTCGTGCTGACCATCCTGTTCTGGCTGATGGCGAACGTGCTGATCCTCGATGCGAGGCGCGGCGGATGAGCTTGCGCGGGGTGGTGCGTCGAAGATTGTGGTTGACGCTGCCGGTGCTGGCGGCGCTGTACGTGTTGCTGGTGCTGGGCGCATCGCGCTGGCTGGACACGCTGCGCGTCGATTTGACCCACGATCGTCTCTACACGCTGTCGCCCGGCACCCGCGACATCCTGGGCCGTCTCGAACAACCGCTCGACCTGACCCTGTATTTCTCCGATCGCGCCAGCCACAGCCTGCCGCAGTTGCGCGCCTACCACCAGCGCGTGGTGAACATGCTGCAGGAAGTCGTACGGCAGTCGCACGGGCGCGTGCATTTCACGCAGATCGATCCGCTGCCGTTCTCGGAAGAGGAAGATCGCGCGACCGCGGCGGGGCTGACCTCGGCCCGTGCCGACGGCACAAGCCAATCGATCTTTTTCGGATTGACGGGGCGCAATGGCAGCAGCGGGCGCACCTCGGCGATTCCGTTCTTCATGCTGGCGAAGGAGCGCTTTCTCGAATACGACATCGCGAAACTGCTGTACGAGTTGAGCACCGCGCACAAGCCGCGTGTCGCGATCTACAGCGGCCTGCCGATCTGGGGCGACGCCGACGCGGAGGGCAACAGCACGCCACCATGGACGGCGTTGCAGCAAGTGCAGCAGTTGTTCGACGTGCAGCGGCTGGACGCGGCTTCGCTGGCGAAGGTGGGCGCCGACACCGGAGTGCTGGTGCTGATCCAGCCGAACGGGTTGTCGGAGGCCGATGTCAGGGCGATCGACCGTTACGTCCAGCAGGGTGGTCGCGTGCTCGCGTTTGTCGATCCCGATTCCGAAGTGGGCGGTGGGGAGCCATCCAGTCTCCCGACGCTGTTCGGGGCATGGGGCGTGGCGTTCGATCCCGACCGGGTGCTGCTGGATCGTTCGCGCGCGCTGCAGGTACAGGCGCCAGGCAGCAATGCGCGCGTATACGATCCTGCGGTGCTGGGTTTGACGGGCGATGACTTCAATCGCCGCGATCCGGTGACGCGCGTGCTCGGCTTGATCGACGTGTCATCGACCGGTTTCTTCCAGTTGTTGCCGCAGGCGGCGGTGCGGCTCGATCCGTTGATCCAGAGCACCACCGACGCGATGGCCGTGCCCGCCCGACGGGTGCGTGAAGCGCTCGATACTTCGACGTTGTACGAGGGTTACCAGCCGCACGGCGAACACTACGCGATCGCGGTGCGGCTGCGCGGCGATCTGGCGCCCGCATTCGCGGCCGATGCGACCACCGGCGCGCGCAAGCCCGAAGTGATCCTGGTGGGCGATACCGATCTCCTGTCCGACCGGCTTTGGGTGCAGCAAAGCCCATCGCAAGGCCAGACACTGGTGAGCCCATTCGCCAACAACGGCGACTTTTTCGTCAATGCAGTCGACGACCTCGCCGGGCCATCCGACCTGATCGCCATCCGCGGCCGCGCCGTGGACGTGCGCAAGTTCACCCGCGTCGATGCGTTGCGCCGGCAGGCCGACGAGAAGTTCAAGACCAAGCAGCTTCAGTTGCAGGCCGAGTTGAACGACACCGAGCAACATCTGGCGGAGTTGAAACAGGCCGCGCACGGCCGCAGCCGCACCGCGGCGCAGAAAGCCGCGGTCGATCAGTTCACGCAGCGCAAATTGGCCATCCGCACCGAACTGCGCGCCGTGCAGCGCAGCCTCGACGCCGATATCGAGCGCCTGTCGATGCTGCTGAAGTTCGTCGACATCCTGCTGATGCCGATCGTGGTGGCATTGGCGGGGCTGCTGTACGGGCTGCTGCGAATACGGCGGCGGCGAAGCGAAGGAGCCTGGCGTTGAATACGACTGCGCCGAAAATTCCGCAGCGCCTGCGCTGGCCTGCCGTGATGGCCGCCGTGGCCGGCGCGACCGCTGTGCTGCTGGGTGCATTGGGCGCTCACGTTCTTCGTCGACTCGTTTCCGAGCCGATGCTCGACGTCTGGCGGACGGCGGTGCATTTTCAGTTCTGGCATGCGTTGGCGCTGGCGATCTGCGCGCTGTCGGCGAGGCGTTCGCACGCCGCACACCTCGGCGCGATCCTGTTCGCGCTGGGCATCGTGTTGTTTTGCGGAAGCCTGTATGCGCTCGCGCTGGGCGCGCCGCACCTGGTGGGCATCGTGACGCCGCTGGGCGGACTGGCGTTCGTCGCGGGATGGATTGCGTTGGGCGTTGCGTTGTATCGGCAACAACAATAGTCGTCCCGTCACGTTTTCTGCGGGCCACGTTATACGGGGCGGACAAAGGTTTTTCGTCATTCCGGGGCCGTCCGCACATTGCGGACGGAACCCGGAATCGGTTTTTCAGCCACCATATAGTCAGGGCATTCAATGACGCAAAAGACAATCGCACGCGGCTTCGACGTGCAGGCGGCGGCCGCGCATCTCGCAAAACGCGACCGCAAACTCGCCACCTGGATGCGCCGGATCGGCCCGATCGAACGCGATTTTTCCGTGCGGTTCGATCCGGTCGATGCGCTGGCGCATTCGATCCTGTACCAGCAGCTTTCCGGCAAGGCCGCCGCAACGATCGCGGGCAGGGTGGAAGCGTTGATGCCGCGTGGGCGCAAGATCACCGCGCGCGGGCTGGACGCCGTGGACGACACGGCGCTGCGCGCCGCGGGCGTGTCACGCAACAAGATCGCGGCGCTGCGCGACCTCGCGGAAAAGTCGCACGCGGGCATCGTGCCGAAACCCGCGCAGCTTGCGCGCATGCCGGACCAGGACCTGATCGATCACCTGATCCAGGTGCGCGGCATCGGCCGCTGGACGGTCGAGATGCTGCTGATGTTCCGGCTCGGCCGGCCCGACGTGCTGCCCATCCACGACCTCGGCATTCGCAAGGGCGCGCAGATCGTCCATCGATTCCCGGAACTGCCCGCACCACTGGCGCTCGGCGAATTCGGCGAACGCTGGGGCCCGTATCGCACGCTCGCGAGCTTTTATCTGTGGAAAATCGTCGAAGCCGCCAATCCGCCCAAGCCGACTGCGAAGCCGGTGAAGCGGTCGCAGGATTGAGGCGAGAGGCGGATGGCCGATCGACCCGAAGAAGACTGCCGGCTGGTGACCGCAAACGGCGGCTGTCTTTTCCGAAGCGGACCTTATGGCGGCGTTCCGTGCCCGCCGGTGCAGCAACAACGCGATTGTTGCGGGCGAGCCAAGTCGATTACGGCCTGCTGAAGCTCGGGAATTCTTGCACCGCGCACCATCACATGATTGCGTGTGCTGTATCCGATATTGGATTGTCGAATATGTCGTGCTGTGGTTGTGAAGCTGCCAATGCAGTCGCCAAGCGCACGTCCGCGCAACTTCGCGTGTTGTGGCTGGTGTTGGTGATCAACGTTGGCGTGTTCATCGGTGAATTCGGCGCAGGTTGGTGGGCGTCATCCACGGCGTTGCAAAGCGATTCGCTGGACAGCCTGGGCGACGCACTGGTCTATGCGCTCAGTCTCATCGTGGCCGGACGATCACTGCGCGCCCGTGCCGGTGCGGCCATGGTCAAGGGCACCATCCAATTCGTGTTTGTCCTGGCCGTGCTCGCGGCCGTGGCGCATAAGTTGATTGCCGGAACCGTCCCGCTGACCGTGCCGATGGCGATTGCCGCTGGCGCGGCGCTGCTGGCCAATTTCACGTGCTTTGCGCTGCTGACAGGGTTTCGCCGTGATGACGTCAACATGCAGTCGGTCTGGTTGTGCTCGCGCAACGACATCGTCGGCAACGCCGGCGTGCTGGTGGTCGCCGGACTGATAGCTGTCACCGGCTGGGAAGGGCTCGATCCGCTGTTCGGTGCAGCGCTGGCATTGCTGTTCTTGCACACGGCGTTCGTGGTGCTGAGAGCGGCCCTCCCGCAATTCGTGCGCCCTTCGCCAACGCGCTTGCACGAAAGGAATTGAATTGCCCTCCGGTCAGCTGCCAAGCACGCTAAACTGATTCAATGCGACGTTTCCGCCCGACCCGACGCACCCGCCTGCGGCTGACGCTGCTGGCGGTGCTCGCGCTGCTGTTCCAGCAAACGGCGTTGGCGGCCTACACTTGCTCGCATGCCGACATGCCGGCGGACAACACGGCCATGGTCGCGCATTGCGAAGGGATGCCGATGGCGCAAGCGGAGCGCTCGCCCGCATTGTGCCATGCGCATTGTGCGCATCAGCCGGTGACCGCGCCGGACGTGCACGCACCCACGGTACCGCCGTTGCTGATGGCTGCGTTGCTTCCGGCGCCGCCGCTGGCGCTGACTGCGTTGCCTGCATCACACGCATCCAACGCAGACGACGCGGCGTGGCGACTATCCGGCATCCCTCCCGCGCTGCGATTCCGGGTGCTGCTGATCTAGATCTCCGCAAGTGATCCTGCGGCCGTGAGTGCGGCCGCATGTGCCCACTTGTCACCGGAGGTCTTATGGTCGTCCGTCCTTTGCGCTGGCGCGTGTCTGCGCCGCGCCGTCTGCTCGTTTCCCTGTTCGCGCTGTTGTCGGCTGTGGCTGCGCATGCAGCACAGGATCGCGTGCCGCTGAATCTGCGCCTGTCGCGGACTGCGACCACCACGCCGGACAACGCGTCGCTGGCTGTCGCCCAACGCGCAGGTACCGGAGCATCGCTGAGTCTCGATGATGCCGCCCGCATCGCCGCGGCCCATGCACCGCAGGTGCAGGCCAACCAATACCGCATCGAAGCCGCGCGACAGGATGCAGTCCGCGCCGGTCGCCTGCCCGATCCCATGTTGACGGCCGGCATCAACAACCTGACGGTGACCGGGCCGCAGGCCTTCAATGCAGCGGCCGACGAAATGACCATGCGTCAGCTAGGGATCACGCAGGAGATCCCCTCGCACACCAGGCGCGCCGCGGAAAAACAGGTTGCGCAGGCCGGTGTACAACTGGCCAACGCCAACGAGGTGAGCCTGCGGCTTGCGACGCAGGAAGCCGCAGCGAGCGCCTGGGTCGCGCTGTGGACCGCGCAACAGGAGCGCGCGTTGCTGTCGGAGTTGCGCGGTCAGGACCAACTCGCCATCGAGGTCGGCAAGGCACGGCTGGCCGGCGGCAAGGGGACCGCCACCGCCGTGCTGGCCGCGCGCGCGGACGCCGAGGCGCTGGCCAATCAGATCGATGCGGCGGATGCGGATGTCGCGGCGGCGCGCGCCGGAATGCAACGCTGGCTGGGCGAGGCGGCAGACCGGCCCTTGGGCGATCCGCCGGATTTTTCGACGCTGCGGGTGCCCGAGACGCGACTCGAAGCCAAGCTGGACCAGCAAGGTGCATTGTTGACTTGGGGGCCACGCGAGGAGCAAGCCGACGCGGCGATCGCGTTGGCGCGCGCCGGCAAGCGTCCCGACTTCAGCGTGTCGTTGATGTACGGCGAGCGGATCAACCGACCCGACATGCTCGCCATCGAATTCGGTGTCAGCCTGCCGCTGTTCCCCGGCAACCGGCAGGACCGCAACATCAGTGCGCGCTACGCCGATCGCGCCGCGGTGCGGGCTGAATTCGAGGACGCGCGCCGGGCCCAGCGCCAAGCCGTGGCGCAGGCGGTTGCGGATTGGCAGGGCTGGAATCGGCAGGTGCGCCGGTTTCGCAAGCAACTGCTGCCGCTGGCCGCGGATCGGTCCCGCACGGCACTCGCGCTGTATCGCGGCGGCGGCTCACTCGAGCCGTGGCTGGAAGCGCGTCGCGATGAAATCCGCACCCGCGTCGATTACGCAAAGGCCTTGTCAGCGTGGGGCAAGGCCTGGGTCGCGCTCGCTTATTTGCTGCCTGACCAAGACAACGTGGAGTTGCCGCAATGAAACGTTTACTTGTTTTCGCCGGCGCACTGATGGCACTCGTGGCGGCTGGCTTCATTGGTTACTGGATCGCTTCGCGTTCGAAGTCGCCTTCGTTGACGGCGCAGAGCGCGCCCGCATCAGCCGAACGCAAGGTGCTGTACTGGTACGACCCGATGCAGCCCGAGACGCACTACAGCCATCCCGGCATGTCGTCGATGGGGATGAAGCTGGTGCCGAAATACGCGGAAGAGGGCGGCGCGGCAGCGGGCGTCGTCAAGATCAACCCCGAGGTGCTTGAGAATTTCGGTGTCCGCACGCAAACGGTCAAAATCGGCCGGCTTGCCGATGCCGTGAATGTGCCGGCCCGTGTCGCGTGGAATCAGGATCTGGCCATCACGGTCAGCGCACGCACCGACATCACGATCGAAAAACTCGACGTGCGCGTGCCGTTCACGGAAGTGAAAGCGGGCCAACCGCTGGCCGAAGTGCTGGCGCCCGAATGGAGCGCCGCGGTAAACGAGTATTTCGCGCTGGCCGGTGCGAAATCAAAGTATGCGCGTGCGCTGCGGGAGGACGCGCGCATGCGCCTGCGCGCCTTGGGCATGGACGCGGCAACGATCCGCGGCCTGCGTGCGGGTTCGGGCACGATCACGTTGCGCGCGCCGGCGGGCGGCGTGGTCAGCGCGCTCGACGTGCGCGAAGGCCAGCAGGTCAACGCCGGGAATCCCGTGATGACGATCAACGGCCTCGATCAGGTCTGGATCGAAGCCGCGGTTCCGCAGGCACGGACAGCCGGCATTGAAGCGGGCACGCCGGTGACGGTCACGGTGAGTGCGCTGCCCGGCGAAACCTTCCGCGGCACCGTCGAAGCCGTGCTGCCGGACGTGGACCCGACCACGCGCACGCAGCAGACGCGCATTGTGCTCGAAAACCCCAAGCACGCCTTGGCGCCGGGGATGTTTGCCGAGGTGGCGCTCACCGGCGCGGTCGGCGCGGCCCATCCGCTGGTGCCGGTCGAAGCACTGATCTCCGATGGCATCGACACGCGCGTGATCGAGGCGCTCGGCCATGGCGACTTCAAACCAGTGCCGGTGCGCACCGGGCGATCCTCGAATGGCATGACCGAAATCCTGGCCGGCCTGTATGGCGGTGAGCGTGTCGTCACCTCGGGCCAGTTCCTGATCGATTCGGAAGCGAGTTTGTCCGGTGCACTGCAGCGGTTTGGTACGAGCGGTGAAAGTCCGGCCAAGCCCGAATCCTCACCCCCAATCTCTCTTCCGGCGGAAGAGGGGAGCAACACCATGCCGGGCATGGCGATGCCGCCCGCATCGAGCACCAAAGCTTCACCGCCTTCCTCGGCATCGTCCAGCATGTCCGGTATGCCGATGCCTGCGTCGTCAGGGGCGCAACCATGATCGCGCGGCTGATCCGCTGGTCGATCGCCAATCGCTTCCTGGTGTTGCTGGCGGCCATTGCACTGGCGGTGATCGGCACGCTGTCGTTGCTGCGCACACCGTTGGATGCGCTGCCGGACCTGACCCCAACCGAGGTCATCGTGCACACCTCATGGCCGGGACAGGCGCCGCAGGTCGTCGAGGACCAGGTGACCTATCCGCTCACGACCGCAATGATGTCGGTGCCTGGTTCGACCACCGTGCGCGGGTTCTCGTCCTTCGGCAATTCGTTCGTGTACGTGCTGTTCGAGGACGGCACCGATCTCTATTGGGCGCGTTCGCGGGTGCTGACTAGTCTCGCCCGTGCTCGGGCCCAATTGCCCCCCGACGTGCAGCCGGAGATGGGGCCGGATGCGACCGGCGTCGGTTGGGTTTATGAGTACGCCCTGGTCGATCGCACTGGCAAACATGACTTGGGCGAACTGACCGCGCTGCAGGACTGGTTCCTGCGCTATCGCCTGCTGAGTGTGCCCAACGTGGCTGAGGTGGCCACCATCGGCGGGATGCAGAACGCCTGGCAGGTGGTGCTCGATCCCGGCGAACTGGCCGCGCGCGGCATCACGGTTGCGCAGGTCGTCGACGCGATCAAGCAGGCCAACGGCGCCACGGGCGGTTCGGTGATCGAGCAGGGCGAAGCCGAGATGATGGTGAACGTCACGGGCTACCTGCAATCACGCGAAGACTTCGCGCGCATTCCGGTCGGAACCAGCAAGGACGGCACGCCGGTCCTGTTGCGCGACGTCGCACGTATCCGGCGCGGCCCAACCGAGCGTCGCGGCATCGCCGAACTGGATGGTCAGGGCCAGGTCGTCGGCGGTGTGGTGATCATGCGCTACCACAAGAATGCGCTCGCAACGATCGAGGCCGTCAAGGCCAAGCTCGCGCAACTGCAGAAGAGCCTGCCGGCGGGCGTCGAGATTGTGCCGACCTACGACCGCTCCAAGCTCATCCAGAGCTCGGTCAGCAATCTCAACCAGAAACTGATCGAGGAGTTCATCGTCGTCGCGCTGGTGTGCCTGCTGTTCCTGTGGCACCTGCGCTCCTCGCTGATCGCGGTGATCACGCTTCCGCTCGGAGTGTTGACTGCGTTCATCGTGATGGACCTGCAGGGCCTGTCGTCCGACGTGATGTCGCTGGCCGGCATCGCGATCGCCATCGGCGAGATGGTCGACGCTGCGGTGGTGATGATCGAGAACACGCACCGGCATCTTGAAACTTGGCAGCGCGAACATCCGGATCGCTCAAGGCCCACCCCCAAGGAACATTGGGGGCTTGTTGCGGCCGCCGTCACCGAGGTCGGTCCGGCGCTGTTCTTCAGCCTGCTGGTGATCACGCTCTCGTTCCTGCCGGTATTTGCCTTGCAAGCGCAGGAAGGCAAGATGTTCAAGCCGCTGGCGTTCACCAAGACGTATTCGGTCGCCGCCGCCGCGAGCCTGTCGGTGACGCTGGTCCCGGTGTTGATGGGCTACCTCGTGCGCGGCCGAATCCGGCCCGAGTACGCCAATCCGCTCAACCGATGGTTGCGCGCGGCGTACCAGCCGCTGCTGGCGTGGGCGTTGCGGATGCCGCGGGTCATGCTGGTCGTGGCCATGACCGTGCTGGCTTCAGCCGTCCTGCCGTTGTCGCAACTCGGCAGCCAGTTCATGCCGGCGTTCGATGAAGGCACGCTGCTGTACATGCCGACGGCGCTGCCGGGGCTGTCCGCCGGCAAGGCCGCGCAGTTGCTGCAGCAGACCGACCGCATGCTGAAGACGGTGCCGGAGGTCGCGCACGTGTTCGGGCAGGCGGGGCGCGCCGAGAGCGCCACTGACTCCGCACCGCTTTCCATGTTCGACACCACCATCACGTTCAAGCCGCAAAGCGAGTGGCGGGCCGGCATGACGATGGACAAGCTCAAGGCAGAGCTGGATCGCGCGGTGCAGGTGCCGGGGCTGACCAACCTTTTCATCTACCCGATCCTCAATCGCGAGCAAATGGTGACCACCGGCATCAAGACGCCGATCGGCATCAAGGTGATGGGCCCGAATCTCCGTGAATTGCAGCGCCTCGCGATAGAGATTCAGAACGTCGTGAAAGGCATGCCGGGCGTCACCTCCGCCGTCGCCGAACGCAGCTTCGGCGGCCGCTACGTCCAAGTGCAGATTCATCCCGATGCCGCGGCACGCTATGGCCTGAGCCAGCAAGAGTTGCAGTCGTTGATTGCCACCGCAGTCGGTGGCGAAACCATTGGCAGGACCATCCAGGGATTGGAGCGCTTTCCGATCGTGGTGCGCTACCCGCGCGCGGCGCGCGATACGATCGCGGGCTTACGTGCGCTGCCGATCGTGGCGCCGAACGGCGCCCAGGTGACCCTGGGGCAGGTTGCCGACCTCACGATCACCGACGGTCCGCCAATGATCACCAGCGAGGACGGCGTACCGGCGACGTATGTGTACGTGGATTCCGCAAGCGGTGACCTAGGCGGCCTGGTCGCGACGCTCCAACGCGCCGTTGCCAAGCAGGTCCAACTGCCGGCCGGGTACACCGTGGAGTGGGCCGGGCAGTTCCAGCAACTCCAGCACGCCGAGCAGCGCCTGAAGCTGGTGGTGCCGGCGACGGTGATCCTGGTGTTCGTGCTGATCTGGCTGATCTTCCGCGACACCGCGCAAACCCTGATCATCTTTGTCACCATACCGCTGGGACTCGTCGGCGGGCTCTGGCTGACTTGGCTGCTTGGCTATGAGGTGTCGGTCGCGACCGTGGTCGGCTTCATCGGCCTCGCCGGCATCACTTCGGAGTTCGGCGTGGTCATGATGCTGTACCTGCGCGAAGCGTGGCGTCGCCAGAGCGAGACGGGCAATGCCAACGAGGAAGGGCTGGGCGCCGCGATCCGCGAAGGCGCCTTGCTGCGGGTGCGTCCGATCGCGATGACTGTCGCCGTGATCTTCCTCGGCTTGCTGCCGATCATGTTCGGAAGCGGCAGCGGATCGAATCTGGTACGCAGTATCGCCACGCCAATGGTTGGCGGCATGGTCACCGCGCCGATTTTGTCCATGTTGGTGATTCCGGTGGCGTTCCGGTTGCTCGAACGCCGGCGGTTGCGCAAACGGAACGAGCAACATTTCCTGCAACAAGAGGAAAACAGATCATGAAAACCCATTCCATTTTGTTGGGCGCCATCCTGATGGCGAGTGCGATGCCGGCGCCGGCACAGAGTGCGTCCGGGACCCAGAGCATGAAGATGGATCAGAGCGCACAGAGCATGCAAATGAGGCAGAACCCCTCCCACATGCAGATGATGATGGACTGCATGCACATGCACGAGGGCACGCAGTCGGGTCAGGGCATGCACATGGGCAAGGGTAAAGGCATGTCGACCGGCAAGAACATGCCCTGCAAGGATCAGACGGCGCAAGGCGTGGGCGTTGTCAAGGCGATCGACACCGCCACGGGCATGATCACGATCCAGCACCAAGCGATCGCGTCGATCCACTGGCCTGCGATGACCATGACCTTCAAGGCCGCCCCGCCGAGCTTGCTGAAGTCGGTCAAGGTCGGCGAGAAGGTTCATTTCACTCTGCATCCGGCCGGCAAGGACAGCACGGTGACAGCGATCGCGGCGCAGCCGTAGTCCAGCGTCGACGCGGCAGCATCCGCTTGTGGTGCGAGCGGCCAGTCGCTCGTGTTGATCGTGTGTCGGAAAATGGCCGCTTCCGGCCCTGCGTTACGCGTCCGCTACCGGCAGGTCAGAAGTCAGCGCCGGCCCGGACGTGGATGCCAGCACCAATGCCAAGGCTCGTACGCGATGCTGTGGCGGTTGCCGCGCGGGTAGGAGAGGGCGAAACGGTAATCCGCGGCGTGGTGCCGCAGCCACGCGAACGCGGGTGAGCGCTCGAATTCTTCTTCGAGCGGCGTGAAACCCGGCGCGGTGAAATCCACGCAGCGGCCGGTGTGGTGTTCGCTGTAGCCGGGCGCGGCGCTGACGCGGAGGATTTCATCCATCGTCAATCCGCGCGCGAGCTTGCGTTCGACGATGCCGAGTTGGTATTCGATGGAGCGGAACGCGGAGACGATTTGCAACGCCACGCCGTCGCGCGCGGCGTCTTCGCGCATGCGGGCGAGCGCCCGCGCCGCGCGCGGTTGCAGCCATTGCACGCGACCATGGACGTCGTGTCCGATCGATACGAGGTGCAACGGTTCACGCTGGATACGCAAGCCGCGCGACCGTCCGTAATCGCGCGGCACGCCGAGCGCATGCGCGCGTTCGATCAGCCGGCTGCGTTCGGCGGCATCCCGGCAACGTCGCGGGGGCTGTGCGGTCGCGGCTTCAGCCACTGGATGCCGGCGCGGACGCGGGACGCAGGAAGAATCCGGCCACTTTTCCGTCGGCGTCGCAGGCAACCTGCGCGTTGGCGTCGCCCTTCTCGAAATGCAGTGGCAATGTGATGACGGCGTGGCCTGCGTACATCATGTTCTGGGGAGCGCCGCGGCCTTGCAACGGACCAACTTGACTCGCGACCTGCTTCCAGAACTGGCCGAGCTTGTCTGCGCTCAGGTTGGTTTTCATGGTCGCGTCGAAGTTCGAGGTCGCCGCCGGGAAATCGCCTTTCTCGAGATGGTCGATCAGTGTATTCGTGGTGGCCGTGCAGGTTTCGATGCGGGCCGCGCCCGCTTGGCCGGCCATCGCGTTGGCGTGCGCACTGGCTGCCGGATGATCCCGTGCGGTGTCGGCGGGATGCTGCTGTCCTGCCGCCAATGAGATGGCAGGCGCGGCCAGGGTGACGAGCGTGGCGAGGATCAGAGTGCGATGCACGGCGGGCTCCTGCGGCGAAGGCGCGGCCTCATGCCGGCCTTTTGAAATAGAGCACCGGTGAGGGTACACCGTAGCCCTTGACCACGTGCACCAGTTCCCAGCCGTCGCGGCCCCACTGGTTCAAGAGATCCGTGATTTCTTCCGGATCGGGATGCAGCTTGAAGAACTTCGAGGATTTGAAGCGGACGACCTTGTAGGTCCAACGCATGTCGGGATTCATGGCTTCTCATCTCGATGATGAAGGGTGGTGTTTGGCGCCTGTTTTCATGCGGCCGGCCTTGCGCAAGGCGTCACGCAGCACGTATTCGATCTGCGCGTTGAGCGAACGCAACTCGTCGTTGGACCAGCGCTGCATGGCGTCCAGCACCTCGGCGCTGATCCGCAGCGGGTACGCCTTCTTGTCCTTGCCGGTGCTCATTTGCATCAGGACGCGCGCTGTTGTGCAAAGTCGGCCATGGATGGCCGGTTTTGATCCTCGTGATCAGGGATGATCACTGATACAAACTTCCTGTATTCAACACGGGTTGCGTGCCGCGCTCGCCGCACAGCACCACCAGCAGGTTGGACACCATCGCCGCGCGGCGTTCCTCGTCGAGTTCGACGATCTGCTGCTGGCTCAGTCGTTCCAGCGCCATCTGCACCATGCTGACCGCGCCTTCGACGATCTTCGTGCGCGCGGCGATGATCGCGCCGGCCTGCTGGCGCTGCAGCATGGCCTGCGCGATTTCCTGCGCGTAGGCGAGATGGCTGATGCGCGCTTCGAGCACCTGGACGCCGGCGCGGCCGAGGCGTTCCTGGATCTGGTCGCGAAGATGCGCGGTGATTTCGTCGCCGTGGCTGCGCAAGCTCGGCTTGCCGTCGTCGTGCGCATCGTAGGGATAGCTTTGCGCCATCTGGCGCAGCGCCGACTCGCTCTGGATGTGCACGTAGTTTTCGTAATCGTCGACCTGGAACACAGCCTCGGCGGTGTCGACCACCTGCCACACGATCACGGCAGCGATCTCGATGGGATTGCCGTCGGCGTCGTTCACCTTGAGCTTGGACGATTCGAAATTGCGCACGCGCAAGCTGACCGCGCGCTTGGCGAGGAACGGGTTGGTCCAGCGCAGTCCGGTCTCGCGCGTCGTGCCGGCGTAGCGGCCGAACAGCAGCAGCACCATGCCCTGGTTCGGCTGCACCTGGAAGAAGCCCTTGCACAGGAACGCGAACAGCGCGAACAGGATCACCGAGCCCGCGAGGATGCCGATCGCCTGATGCAGCGCGCCGTGGACGAAGCCCGCGACGCAAAAGAGCATGGCGATCGTGAACAGCACCGCGAAGGGAATGCCGGACAGCGAGGAAGCACGCGTTTCGTTCATGGGGGTCTCCGCTTGGGTAGCGAAACGATATCACAATGATATCTAATGCAACAAACGGAATACATCGATCCATGTTGCGCTCGCTGGAAGACCCGCATCCGTATCCGCGGACGCAAGCAAGGTAGCCGCGTCGCTTTGACAGAGCCCAGTAGGGCGGGTGACAACCCGCCTTCTGCATGTCGAGTGGCGGGATCCGCTTCGCTACTCCCGCCCTACATGCTGTACCCCTGCGCGCAGGTCAGGATTTGGATGGCTTGCGCAGCGTTTCCTGCGACGACACCGCAAGCCAACGGCGGTCGATGCGCGCGAACACGTCGGTGAAAGGCACTTCGACGGTCCAGCCCTTGCTGCGCGAATGCACTTCGTTGATGCCGGTCGCGACGGCGGTGTCGCCCCACACCCGCACCTGCAGGTGCGCAATGTGCTGCGTGGCATCCGCGGACGCGTGAAGCCCGGCCAGCAGTGTCGACTTGTCGCGAACGTTGCCCTTCCAATCGATGTCGCGGTAATCATCGGCAAGCAGTGTGGCGAGATCGTCGCGGTCGCCGCGGGCGATGTCGGCGATCCAGCGCTGTTCCAGTTTCTCGACCGCGTGTTGGGCGACACTTTGCGCCTTCGAAGCGGTTTGCGTCGGCGTGGCCGCACTCGACATCATGGGCAACGCCGCCAGCGCGCTGAATATCGCGCCGCGCCGTTTCACGGCTTGATCCTGGAGGGCCGTGCGATCGGCGCCCAACCGTCCGGCCCGAGTACCTGCAGGCTGTGGAAGCGCGCCTTGTAGCCCATCTTGGGATGGTGCGCAATCCAGTAGCCGAGGTACAGGTGCGGCACGCCACGCAAGCGTGCCAGTTCGATCTGGCGCAGGATCGCGTAGGTGCCGAGGCCGCGCTTCGGCAGGTCCGGATCGAAGAAGGTGTACACCGCGGACAATCCGGTTTCGCACACGTCGGTGACCGCCACCGCGACCAGGCGACCCTCGCACCGGAATTCGAGGAACACCGTCGGGCTCCAGGGCGCCGCGAGAAAATGCGAGAAGTCTTCGTCGCTGGCTTCGTCCATGCCGCCGCCCGGATGGCGCGCGTGCAGATAGCGTGCGTACAACTCCTGGCGCTCGGTGGTCAGGCCGGGCCGGCATTCGGTCAGTTCGACGTCGCGGTTCGCCGCGAGGCAGCGGCGCTGGCTGCGATCGGGCGTGAACGTCGCCACGTCGATCCGGCACGGCTCGCAGGCATGGCAACGCTGGCAATGCGGGTGATAGACGTGGCCGCCGGCGCGGCGGAACCCGCGCGCCAGCGAAAGTGCGTACAGCTTGGGCAGGTTCGGCGCGGCCGGGTCCAGCACCAGGTTCTGCGCGGTGCGTCCCTCGAAATAGCCGCACGGATGCGGGAGGGTCTGGAACAGCCGGACGCGTTCGCTGCGCAGGGTCATTTCACCAGACCGAAATCAACTTCGCTCCGTAGATGGCGAGGGCGATGCACACCGCGACCAGCACCGCGGTACGCACGCGGGCCGCGACATGCGCGGGGCTGCGCCCGCCGCCGCCGGTTTTCTGGAACCGGTACGCGGCCAGTTCTTCCGCGTAACGGGTTACGGGTTCGATGCCGATGTCGCGCATCAATTGGCGCGCGCGGGTGTGGTCGCTGGCGTGCTTCACCCACACCGACGGCCAGTTGTCGCTGCTGCCGGGGCGGGCATAGGAAAACCGCCGGTAACTTTTGCTGTCGTACGCCCGCAAGTTGGTCACCTTGGTGGCGATGCCATGTTCGGCCATCACCGCGACCAACCGCTCGACGTTTTCGATTCTGGGGGAGCTGTAAATCCTGCGCATGCGGAAAGTTTACGACAGTTTCCGCGGCGCGGAATGACTCCCGGGCGGCGCCGAAATGTCGGGTTAAGGATGCGCTGATTTTGCTAGTCATCCCGGAATCGCGGGATGGAATCAGCCCGACCCATCAAGTCGCGTAGGTTGGCGCTGAGCGCAGCGAAGCCCAACGTATATCCCAAGGCCGTTGGGCTTCTCCCGGCTCGCGCCGGGATCAGCCCAACCTACCAAACCCACGCAGGTTGGCGCTAACCCCGGACTCGATCCGGGGAAGCCCAACATGGGAGCTGATGGTTCACCGATCGCGAAGTTCCCGCAGCCGCAGCAGACCTTCCTGCGCGCTCGACGCCACCAGCTTGCCGGCAAGATCGAACATCTGCCCGCGCACCAATCCGCGCGCGCCCTGCGCGGTCGGACTTTCGCACGAGTACAGCAGCCAATCGTCCACCCGGAACGGGCGATGGAACCACAATGCGTGGTCGAGGCTCGCCATCTGCAGGTTGGGCGTCAGGTAGGAAACGCCGTGCGGCAACAACGCGGTGCCGATCAGGTGGTAGTCGGACGCATACGCCAATAACGCGCGATGCAGCGCGGGCGTGGCCTCGATCCGCTGGGTGAGCCGGAACCAGATGTGCTGGTAGGCCGGGCGCTTGGGCGGGTGCAGCTCGTCACGCGGCCACACGAAACGGTATTCGAACGGGCCATCGGTGGACAGCCAGCGCTGCAGCTTGGGCGGCAGCTTGGCGAGTTCGTCCTGGGGCAGTGACGTGGGCGGTTCCAGGTCTTCGGGTTTCGGCACTTCGGGCATGCCGGTCTGGTGTTCGAAGCCGGGTTCGTCGATCTGGAACGACACCGCGCAATTCAGGATCGGCTGGCCGTGCTGGATCGCTTCCACGCGGCGCACCGAAAAGCTGTGCCCGTCGCGGGCGCGATCGACGTGATAGACGATCGGCGCCTCCACGTCGCCCGCGCGAAGGAAATACGCGTGCAGCGAATGCGCGGCGCGTTCGGGACCGACCGTCTGCTGCGCGGCCGACAATGCCTGGCCCAGCACCTGGCCGCCGAAAACGTATTTGGTGCCGATGTCGCGGCTCTGGCCGCGGAACAGGTTGTCCTCCAACCGTTCGAGTTGCAGCAGTTCGATCAGCTCGTTGACGTGCGGTTGGGTCATGAGGGACGCGTGGGCTGCAAAAAGACGCGGAATTATACCTGCGTCATTCCGCGCTCCAGCCGGCGCAGCCCGCATGCGTCCATGACGCGCGGCCAGGGGAACTTCGGCCCCGGGTCGAGCTTGCGCCGCACCTGCTTCGAAGGATCATCGCTGGCGGTGACCGTGCCGGTGTCGAGATCCTCATGACCGGCGATGCGTCGCAGGTTCGGCAATGTCGCGCGCAGGTACGCGAGCAGGGCCAGCAGTGCATCGATCTGCGCGTCGGGGTACGGTTCGGTCATCTGCCGGCGCGAGTCGAACCAGTCCGGCCAGCGGCCGGTGTTGACCAGTTCGATGCCGACGGCGTGCTCGTTGTGGCCGCGCACGTGGTGCGCCACGCGTTCGTCGGGCACGTAGCGCACGATGCCGCCGTCGCGGTCGATGTAGTAATGCCCGCTGTTGCCGGTGCCGCTGGCGTGCACGATGCGTTCGCCGTATTCGCGCGCGGTCGCGAGATCAGGTAATTCCGTGCAATGGATCACCACCAGATCGATATCGGCGAGCACGCGTGTTTGCAGGCGCTCGACGTAGGGCAGCGGCTGGTCCTGGATCGCGGGTGATTGCATGGCGCGAAGTGTTGCACGGAAAGGCGAAGCACGGGCCGTGCCTGTTACGCTTTCCGGCCCCGGCTTCGCACTTGGCCGGCCGTTTGTCAGCGGTAATGCAACATGGATTCCGGGTGCGGCCCCGCGGGCTGCCCCGAAATGACGAAGGGTTGCCACGCTTTCCCGATTCCCGATTCCCGATTCCCGATTCCCGATTCCCGATTCCCGATTTCCGATTTCCGAGTAACCATGTCCGGCCACGTCATCCTTTCCCACGGCTCCGACAGCGGGCCCGACGCCACCAAGGTGAGCGCGCTGGCGCGTGTCGCCGAGTCGCTGGGCTGGACCACGTTCAAGCCCGACTACCGCGAGGAAGACGCGCTCGGCTATGCGGGCGCGGTGCCGCCGCGCGTCGAGCGCCTCGTCGAGGCGATGCGGGATGCCGCGCGGCCACTGGTGCTGGTGGGTTCCAGCATGGGCGCGTTCGTGTCGGGGCTGGCGTCGCTGCGCGCACCTTGCGACGGGCTGTTCCTGATCGCGCTGCCGACGATGATCCCCGAATGCCCGCAGTCGTTCGACATGGCGGCCGGTGTGCCTGCGATGCTGATCCATGGCTACGAGGACACGCTGTGTCCGGTACTGGCCGCGCAGGCATTCGCACGCATGCGCGGCGTGCCGGCGTTGCTGCTGCCGGACGACCACCGGTTGGCCATGCACGTGCCGGTGATCGAACGGGAATTTCGCGCGCTCCTCGAATCGGTTTCGGCGCGGGCAGGATGACGTGACGCAATTTTTCGCCACCTGCCCGAAGGGCCTCGAATATCTGCTGCGCGACGAGTTGGCCGCGCTGGGCGCCGACGCGCGCGAAGCCCTGGCGGGTGTGCGTTTCGAAGGCGACATGGCGTGCGCCTATCGGGCATGCCTGGAATCGCGGCTTGCCAGCCGCATCCTGATGCCGCTCGCGGAATTTGCCGCGGATGACGCCGAAACATTGTATGTCGGCGTGCGCAGCGTCGACTGGTCGCAGCACATGGCGCCGGACGCCACCCTCGCGATCGACGCCATCGGCAGCAGCGGCGCCATCACGCATTCCGGTTTCGCGGCGCAGAAGACCAAAGATGCGATCGCCGACCAGTTCCGCGAACGCTACGAAATACGCCCGACAGTGCAGCCGGAGCGGCCTGATGTCCGGCTCAATCTGCGGCTGCACAAGGGACGCGCCACGTTGTCGCTCGATCTGTCCGGCGAGCCGCTGCACCGCCGTGGCTGGCGTCGCGAACAGGGCGAGGCGCCGCTGAAGGAAAACCTTGCCTGCGCGATGCTGCTGCGCGCGCGCTGGCCGGAAATCTACGCCGAAGGCGGCGCGCTGGTCGATCCGATGTGCGGTTCCGGCACCTTGCTGATCGAGGCGACGTGGATGGCGGCGCGCGTCGCACCGGCGCTGCAGCGCGACTATTTCGGATTCCTGGGCTGGCGTGGTCATGACGCAGGGCTGTGGCAGCGTCTGCACGATGCGGCGCAGGAACGCGCGCAGGAGGGTCTGCGCGCACTGCGTTCGTGCTTCTTCGGGAGCGACAGCGACGGACGCATGATCGCGGTCGCGACGCACAACCTTCAGAGCGCCGGCGTCGCGGGTTTCGTCACGCTGGACAAGCGCGCGGTCGAACATCTGGAACCGCCCGCGGGTTTTGCATCGGGATTGGTGATCACCAATCCGCCTTATGGCGAGCGAATGGGCGATCTCGCGACGCTGCCGGCGATGTACCGCGCATTTGGCGCGCGGCTGCGGTCGGGATTCGCCGGCTGGCAGGCGGCCGTGCTGACCAGCGAGCCGGAACTCGAACGCGCGCTTGGGCTTCGCGCGGACAAACACTATGTCCTGTTCAACGGCGCGATCGAGTGCCGATTGGGCGTGCTCGAAGTCCGCGCCCCTGCGGCGGCGCGTGAGACGGCGCCGTTGTCGGCCGGTGCGGAAATGGTCGCCAACCGCATCCGCAAGAACCTGCGCAATCTCCGCAAGCAACTGTCGCGCGAAGGCATCACCTGTTTTCGCGTCTACGACGCCGACCTGCCGGAATACGCCGCGGCCATCGATGTCTATCGCGGCTGGCCCGAAGACGATGCCGATGCGGGCGACGAAACCACGGCGCAGACATGGCTGCACGTGCAGGAATACGCGCCGCCCGCCAGCGTCGAGGCCAACGCCGCGCAAACCCGGTGGCGCGATTTGCAACGCGCCGCGCGCGTTGCGCTGGATGTTCCGCGCGAACGCATGGTCACCAAGACCCGCGCGCGCGGCAAGGGCGGCAGCAAATACGGCCGGTTTGCGGCGCGCGAGGAATTCCTGGTGGTGGAAGAGGGCGAGCTGCGCTTTCTCGTCAACCTGCGTGATCGCATCGACACGGGATTGTTCCTCGATCACCGGCTGGTGCGTGCCCGCCTGCGAGAACTTTCCCGCGATCGCGACATGCTGAACCTGTTCGCCTACACCGGCGCGGCCAGCGTGTACGCAGCGGCGGGCGGTGCGCGCAGCACCACCAGCGTCGACCTGTCACAGGGCTATCTCGAATGGGCGTCGCGGAACCTCGTCCTGAACGGTTTCGGCGGCAGCGACCACGTGCTTGCCCGCGCCGACGCCATGACGTTTCTTGCTGAGAGCCGTGCACGCTTCGGGTTGATCTATGTCGATCCACCGACGTTTTCGAATTCCAAGCGCGCGGGCGATTTCGACGTCCAGCGCGACCATGTCGCGTTGCTGGAAGCCTGCGCGCCGCGCCTGCGCGACGACGGCATGATCGTGTTCTCCAACAATTTCCGGCGCTTCAAACTGGACGTCGAGGCGCTGTCACGAACCTTCGCGATCGAAGACGTCAGTCGCGCCAGCATCCCCGCGGACTTCGCACGGCGACCGCACATCCATGGCTGCTGGCTGTTGCGGAAACATTGAGTGGCTGACAACCGATTCCGGGTTCCGCTCCCGCCACGCGGGAGCGGCTCCGGAATGACAAGTGTCGGGTCACCATTCCGGGCACTTTGCGCGACCGGTCCCGCGACGAGTTCTTTTGGCTCGTCATTCCGGACGCGCGCAGCGCGATCCGGAATCGGTCTGCCTTGGGCGATGCAGCAGGGATTCTGGAGGGGGTGATGCGAGCGAAGCGCGCCGAATGAATCAAGTTCCGGATGGCGTTCCGACGTTCCACGAAGATCGTCCTGTACGGTTGAACGTCGAGTCCGTGACGCAGTGGTCAGGAACGATCACACGATTTAAGCCGTGATTCAGTCCCAAGGCACGAGCATGCGAATGGGCTGAAGTTGGAGGCACCCATGAACGTTCGTGGATTCTTTCGTCGTGCGGGCCTGGCAATCGCCTTGCTTGCGGCATCGTTCTGGATCGCGCCGAGTGCATTCGCGCATTCGCACGTGAGTGTCGGAATCGGCTTTTCGGCGCCGGGCTTCGGTGTCAGCGTCGGCAATTGCTGGCGCTGTGGCTATTGGGCACCGCCGCCCCCGGTGTACTACGCACCCGCGTATTACCCCGCGCCGGTGTACTACCCGGCACCCGCAACCGTGTATTACGCGCCGCGTCCCGCCTACTACGGCTATGGCTATTACGCGCCGCCGCGCTATCACTACTATCGGGGCGGCTACGGCCACGATCGCGGCTGGCACCACCATCGCGGTGGCTATTACCACCATCGCCATCATTGATGCGCTCGCATGATTGGCACGGGTTTTACGAACCTCGTACGCGCGATGTGCTAAAACTGCGTGCGCATGAGTTCCCACCCCAGCCTTGATCCGCGCCATGGCGGCGAAGCCGCCATCGACCTGCATTCGATCCGCACGTTCCTGCGGCAGTGGGTGCGCGATCCGGTGAAGATGGCGTCGGTGACGCCCTCCGGCCGGCAGCTCGCGCGACTGATGGTCGAGCAACTGCCGCCGGGCTGCGAGCGCGTCGTCGAAGTGGGCGCGGGCACCGGCGTGTTCACGCGGGCGCTGCTGGATGCGGGCATCGCGCCGTCGCGATTGCTGGTGGTGGAGATCAATCCCGATCTTGCGGACTTCCTGTGCGACCGGTTCCCCGGCGTGGCGGTCGCGTGCGCGGACGCGCGCCATCTCGACACGCTGGCGGAAGAACATGGCCTGCTTGCCGATGGCAAGCTCGACGCGGTGGTCAGCGGGCTCGGCATGTTGTCGATGAGCAGCAGCCTGCGTTGCGACATCCTGCGCGCCGCATTCGCCGCGTTGGGAGAGGGCGGCCGTTTCATCCAGTTCACCTACGGTCCGGCCAGTCCGGTGCGCCGCCACGAGCGCGACGCGCTCGGCTTGCGGATGCATCGCGCGGGTTTCGCGCCGCGCAACCTGCCGCCGGCCACGGTGTACGTGTACCAGCGATTGCGTTCGCGGCAGATCGCGAGCGTGCGGCAGCCGCCGCATTCCTGAAAGCCGCGCGGCGGCTCAGGCGAGTTCCAGCGAATAGTGCCGCGTGCCGGATTCGCGGACGTAGCCCAGCGATTCATAGAGCGCCTGCGCCGGGTGATTGTCCTCGGCGGTTTCCAGCACCAGTCGCAACGCACCGGTTTCCAGCGCGAATGCCCGGGCGCATTCCATCAATGCGCGCGCCACGCCGGCATGCCGGGCGGCGGGCGACACGAACAAATCGTTGAGTACCCAGATGCGGTGCGCCGAGACCGACGAAAAGAACGGATACAACTGGGTGAAGCCGAGCGCTTCGCCCGCCGCATCGCGGGCGATGAAGATCACCGATTCGTCGCGTTGCAGCCGTGTCTGCAGGAATGCGCGCGCGAGCGCACGATCGGAAGTTCGTCCGTAGAAAACCCGGTAGCCGTCGAACAACGGCGCCAGCGCGTCGAGGTCATCCAGCGTGGCGCGGGACGTGACAAGGGATGTGGACGATACCGGGGTGGACATGGACGGCGGCCTGCATGGGAGGCCGCCATGATGCCCAAGCGCCGGGCGGCCGCGCAAGCGCGGTCACCCGATGGTCGGTCCGGCGCTCAATGCTGGTTCTGCACCCACTTTTCGTATTGCCCGCGGCTGATGGACTGGCCCTGGCCGCTGGCGTACAGGAAGTCGCTGTCCAGCGGCGGATAGGCCTGCGCTTCGTCCGCGCTGATGCGGCCGTCGTGGTTGGCATCCAGCGTGGCGAACGACGGCGGCGGGCCGTAGTCCCGGACCTGCGCAGGCATGCCGGCGTTTACGGTGAGCGTGCCGCCGTTGCTGTCGGGAAGCGGGTACTGCGCACTGGTTTCCGTGCCCTGGTAGAACTGCCCGGCGGCATTTTGCTGCGGCGGCGGGGTCATGGCGGTCGCGGGTTCCGCGGGTGGTGCCGGCATGGCCGGCGGTGGCGGCGGCGGCGAAGTTTGCGGAGGCGCCGGGACGGGTTGCGCCGGCTGCGCAGGCATCGTGGTCGCCGGGGGAACCATGGGTTGCTGGGGCGGTGGTGGCGGAGGCGGCGGCGGTGGCGGCGACATTTGCGCGTTGCCGACCGACGCCACCGCGAACAGCGCCACCGCGATCGCGCCGGCCAGCGACAGACGAACCGAACGTTGCGTACTCATGGACCCTCCTCAGACAAGGAAGCCGTGCTTCGCACAGTAGACCGCGCGCGTCGTCGTCGGTTCGTCAAGGTTCCGTCAAACCGGCCTTGGCGATCAGTCGCCATTCAACTCGAAGGCTGCGGTGGATCAGGCCGCCTTGCTGCGCACCGACAGCGTCTCCAGCAATTCGCCGGCCACGCGCAGGCGGTCGGCGGGTTCCGGCAATTCCATCGCGATCCGCAACTTGTCCTGCCCGTCCAGTTTGTAGACGCGCGGTTTCTGCTGGATCAGGCGGATGATGGTGGCGGGATCGACCTCGGGTTTGGCGCGGGAGGTGATGCGTCCACCGGCCGCGCCGAGATCGAGCTTGCGGATGCCGAGCGCGTCCGCGCGCAGTTTCAACGAGGCAATCGCGAACAGGTTCTTGGTCGCCGCCGGCAGCAGGCCGAAACGATCGATCATCTCGACCTGCAGTTCGCGCAAGCCTTCTTCGTCGTTCGCGCTGGCAACGCGCTTGTACAGGGTCAGGCGCGTGTGCACGTCGGGCAGGTAGTCGTCCGGAATCAGTGCTGGCATGTGCAGCTCGATCTCGGTGCCGCTGTCGCCGCCCAGGTCGAAATCCGGCACCTTGCCGGAACGCAGCGCGTGCACCGCGCGTTCCAGCAGCTCGTTGTACAGCGAGAAACCGATCGCCTCGATCTGCCCGGACTGCGCCTCGCCCAGCAGTTCGCCCGCGCCGCGGATTTCCATGTCGTGCGTCGCGAGGGTGAAGCCGGCGCCGAGTTCTTCCAGCGATTCCAGCGCGGCGAGACGCTTTTCCGCATCGGCGGTCATCGCCTTCCTGTCGGGCACGATCAGATACGCATATGCTCGGTGGTGCGAGCGGCCGACGCGTCCGCGCAACTGGTGCAACTGCGCGAGGCCGAAGCGGTCGGCGCGATCGATCACGATGGTGTTGGCGGTCGGTACGTCGATGCCGGATTCGATGATCGTGGTGCACACCAGCACGTTGAAACGCTGGCGGTGGAAATCCAGCATCGCCTGTTCGAGTTCGTGCGCGCCCATCTGGCCATGCGCGACGCGGATGCGCGCGTCCGGGATCAGTTCGGCAAGATCGCGCGCAGTGCGCTGGATCGTGTCGATGCTGTTGTGCAGGAAATACACCTGGCCGCCGCGCGCGAGTTCGCGCTGGAAGGCTTCGCGCACCAGCGCCGGATCGTATTGCGCCACCATGGTCTTCACCGCCATGCGCGCGGCCGGCGGCGTTGCGATGATGGAAAGGTCGCGCATGCCACTCATCGCCATGTTGAGCGTGCGCGGGATCGGCGTCGCGGTGAGGGTGAGCAGGTCCACTTCGGCGCGCAGTTTCTTCAACTGTTCCTTGTGGCGGACGCCGAAGCGGTGTTCCTCGTCCACGATGACGAGGCCAAGGTCGCGGAACTTCACGTCTCGCTGCAGCAGCTTGTGGGTGCCGACCACGATGTCGAGCTTGCCGTCGGCGAGGCGCTTCAGCGCGTCGGCCACGTCCTGTTTTGCGCGGAAGCGCGACAGCAATTCCACCCTGATCGGGGAATCCGCCAGCCGGTCACGGAAACTGTCGAAGTGTTGCTGGGCAAGGAGCGTGGTCGGCACCAGCACCGCGACCTGCTTGCCGGCGCTGGCCACGGCGACCGCGGCGCGCAGCGCGACTTCGGTCTTGCCGAAGCCGACATCGCCGCACACCACGCGATCCATCGGTTGCTTTGCTTCAAGATCTGCAAGCACCGCATCGATCGCAGCCTGCTGATCGGGCGTCTCCTCGAACGGAAAGCCTTCCGCGAAGCGCGCCAGCATCGCGCGGTCGTATTCGATGGCGTTGCCTTGGCGTGCCGCGCGCTGCGCGTGGATCGCCAGCAATTCGGCGGCGACGTCGCGTACCTTTTCCGCGGCCTTGCGCTTGGCGCGCTCCCACGCTTCGCCGCCCAGCGAGTGCAACGGCGCGTGTTCGTCGTCGGCACCGGAATAACGGCTGACCAGCGCAAGCTGTGCGACCGGCACGTACAGCTTGTCGCCGCGCGCGTATTCGATCGCCAGGAATTCGCCGGGCATTCCCCCGACGTCCAGCGCGATCAGCCCCAGATAGCGGCCGACGCCGTGGTCGACATGCACGATCGGCGCGCCGATTTCGAGTTCGGTCAGGTCGCGCAGGATCGCTTCGGGATCGCGCTCGGCCGTCTTGCGCCGCTTGCGTTCGGTGCGTGCACGTTCGCCGACCAGTTCGCGCTCGGTGATGAGGGTGAGCGCCGGCTGGGCCAGGGAGAATCCGCGGTCCAGCGGTGCGACCGTGATCGCAATGGCCATCGCCTCATCGTCATTCCGGCCTTCGCCGGCACGACGGGCAAGAAATTCCTGCCAGTCCTCCACGACCTGCGGCTGCAACTCCGCCGTCGCCAATTGCTCCAGCAAAGCCTCGCGCCGACCCGCCGAATCCGCGGCGATCAGCACGCGTTGCTCGGCATGCGCATCGGCCCATTCGCGCAGACGCGCCGCGAACCCGCCGCCCGCTGTGCCGCTGGCGGCGAGTTCGGGCGGCGCCTGCGTCCCCGTATCCGCAGCGCGCGCATCGTCGGCGCCGACGAGATCGATGCGCAGCACGCGGTTCAGCCGCTCGCGCAGCGACTGCGGGGGCAGATAGAGCTCCACCGGCGGCAGCACCGGACGCTCGATGTCGTGCGCGCGCTGGTCGTAGCGATCGCCGGTCTGCTTCCAGAACGTCTCGGCGGCATCGAGCGAATGGTTGGCGAGCACGAACAGCGCTTCATCGCCGAGATAGTCGAACAGGGTTTCCGTGACATCGAAGAACAGCGGCAGGTAGTACTCGATGCCGCCGGGCGTCACGCCCTGCTTCATGTCCTGGTACAGCGGGCAACGGCGTACGTCGATCGGAAAGCGTTCGCGCAGGCGGTCGCGGAACGCGCGCATCGCCTCGTCGGTCAGCGGGAACTCGCGCGCGGGCAGCAGGTTGACCGCGTCGACCGGATGCGATGAACGTTGCGTCTCCGGATCGAACGCGCGGATCGATTCGATCTCGTCGTCGAACAGTTCGATGCGATAGGGCTCGTCGACGCCCATCGGGAAAATGTCGAGCAGCGCGCCGCGCACCGCGAATTCGCCGTGCTCGCCCACCTGCGGCACGTTGCGGTAGCCGCTGGCTTCGAGGCGGCGCTGTTCGTCGGCGAGGTTCAACCGTTGACCGCGTGCCACGGACAGCCCGCTGCCCGCGATGTGCGTGCGCGGCGCCAGCCGCTGCATCAACGTGGAGACCGGCACCACCAGCACGCCGCGGCGGGTGCCGGGCAGGCGGTTCAAGGTGTCGATGCGCTGCGACACCAGTTGCGGGTGCGGCGCGAACAGGTCGTAGGGCAGGGTTTCCCAATCGGGAAAATGCAGCACCGGCAGGTCGCCCGCGAATACCGCCAGTTCGTCTTCGAGCGTGCGCGCCGCGCGGCTGTCGGCGGTGACCGCGACGATCACGCCGTCGCGCCGACGCGCCGCTTCGCACAACAGCAGGGCCAGCGACGAGCCGGCCGGTTCGCGCCAGTCGCGACGCTGGCCGGGCGTGCGCGGAAGCGCGGGCAGGGGGATGTCGAATGAGGCCACGGAAGATCGCTCGCAATACGAAACACTGCCGGAGCGCGTTTGCGCACCAGCAGAGGGAAAGACCGGCAATTTTATCAGTGCGCTACCGCGGCGGCGCGAGGCGCACGCACAATACGCCGGCGTCGTTCGGGTCAGGTGTAATGGTGGCGCCGAGTTCGCGGCACAAGTCCAGCATGCGTCCATTGTCGGCGCGGACGCTGCCGTGCAGCGCAGCCAGCCCGCGGCGGCGCGCTTCGTCCAGCAACTTCAACATCAGGCGCTTGCCGATGCCGTGGCCGGAGATGGCCTTGCCGACGATCAACCCGAATTCGGCGGTGCGCGCATCCGCCGACGCCATGTGCAGGTCCGCGACGGCGCGGATTTCGCCGGCGTCGTCCACCACGAACGCGGCATCGCGTGCGGGATCGAGCCCGAGCACCTGCGCCTGCACCGACGCCGGCAACTCACGCGAGCGATAGAAGAAACGGTATTCGATTTCCTCGGGCGTCAGCCGAAGAAACGCGCGGCGCAGTGCTTCCAGATCATCGGGACGCAGCGGCCGCATGACGAAGCTTCGCCCGTCGCCGAGCTGGATGGATTCTTCGAATCGAGCAGATGTCACGACCCGAGCCGCTGTGTGAAGTCAGGCTACGGACCGGAACAGCCGGTGGGTGGCGATCACGGACGATCGCACATCAGCGTATGACGCCCACCCCGACGCCGAAGCTGATGTTGGGATGGCCCTGGCGCATTTCTTCGGGCGTCCAGCGATGGAAGTCGCCGTTGCGCACGAACACCATTGGATAGATGTAGCGCGCTTGCCCGACTGGTTCGGCCTGGGTGCCGGTGAACTGTCCGCGCACCGTGATCAGCGAACCCTTCGGGAAATTCATCGGTTCGAGGAAGCCCGGCACCTCGGCCATGAAGCGCCCGGTCGCGGGCTCCTTGAGCCGGGGCCGCTGCGACGAATCGAGCGGATAGGCGAGGACTTCGATGCGCGTGTGGTCGGCCAGGTTCTGCACGCCGATCACTTCGCCGCCCCAGATCACTTGCGCCTGCGGGAAATTGTTCGGCGAACCGGCGATCTGGTCGGGCGTGGCATCCACGATCTCCGGGCCGGCCTTGTAGAGGGGCGCGGGTGCGCACGCGGCGATCGCGACCGGCAGTGCCGCCGCGAGCATCAGCCGAACGAGCAGAAGCGGGGAACCGAACGGTGCGCGCATGGCGAAGGCCTCGTTCACAGCGGGACGCCCGCGAGGATAACCAAAATCGGTCACCCCGGCGCGGCGCCGCGTCGCGTTCATTCACCGCGCAGCCAGCGCAGGCTTTCCGATGCGCCCGCGGATTGCGCGAGCGCGTCGCGCAGCGTCGGCAACATCTTGGCCAACGTGGCATCCAGCTTCCACGGCGGATTCGCGATCAGCATGCCGCAGCCGTTCAGGCGCAACGGCGAATCGTCGGGACGCACAAGCAGCTCCGCGACGAGCACTTTGTCGAACGGGCCGTTCGCGATGTGCCGATGGAACGGCACGATGGTGCGATGCGTCTTGATCGGATACCACACCGCGTAAACACCGTTCGGCCAGCGGGCATGCGCGGATCCGAGCGCCGCCTCGATTGCCGCGAATTCGCCTTCCTGCGCCTCGAACGGCGGGTCGATCAACACCAGCCCGCGTTTCTCGGATGGTGGCAGCAGCGCATTCAGCGCGGCGTAGCCGTCGCGCGCATGCACATGGGCGCGGCGATCGTCGCGAAACAACGCGCGCAACGCGGCGGCTTCGTCTTGCTGCGTTTCGCAAAGCACGAGGCGATCGTCCGGGCGCAGCGCCCGTGCCGCCAGCAGCGGCGAGCCGGGGTAGTTTCGCAACGTTCCGTCCGGATTGAAGGCGCGGATCGCCTCGACATAACGCCGCAGCGGTATGGGCGGCTCGGAGCTGTCGAACAATCGCCCGATGCCATTCCGCCACTCGCCCGTTTTCGCCGCCTCCGCCTCGTCGAGCGCGTAGCGGCCGCGTCCCGCGTGCGTGTCGAAATGGCACAGCGGTTTGTCCTTCGCGGTCAACGCGTCCAGCAGCGCCAGCAGAATTGCGTGCTTGAACACGTCCGCGAAGTTGCCGGCGTGGAAGGCGTGGCGGTAGTTCATGCCAGGAACGAAACGAACAGGGTAGCTGGAGTTCTTGCACAGGATAGCGCATCATGTGATGCGCTATCCGATGTATGATCCGGGTACATGATTCGGAGCCCCGCCATGCGCACCACCGTGACAATCGACGACGATTTGCTCAAGGCGGCCAGCGTCGCCGCCGGTACCGATGAGCGTTCGGTGGTGCTGCACGAGGCGTTGCGCGCGCTGATCGAACGCGATGCCGCACGCCGGCTGGCACGGCTCGGCGGCAGCGATCCGAAGGCGCGCGCGCCGCGGCGACGCCGCGTGGCGCAGGCGCGGGGCGGGCGTCGGCCCGCCCCATGATCCTGGTCGACACGTCGGTCTGGATCGACCATTTCAGGCGCGGCGACACGGCGCTTGCCAACTTGCTGGGAGCGGGTCTCGTGATCTGCCACCCATTCGTGATCGGTGAACTCGGCTGCGGCGGGTTGAAACATCGCGCACGTATTCTCGACGCGCTGGGGAATCTTTCGTCGGCGCCCGTCGCCACGCATCGCGAAGCGATGATATTTCTGGAACGCCACGGTTTGGCCGCGCGCGGCATCGGCTGGGTAGACGTGCACTTGCTGGCCAGCACCGCGCTCTCGGGTGGCATGAGATTCTGGACGCGCGACAAGCGCCTCGCCATGATCGCGGACGATCTGGGAATGATGTGGCACCCCGCGGCGACTTGAGGGGCCGATCCGCTCGTTCACAGACGGCGCCAAGCCGCATGAAGCCTGCTCCAGGGTTGAGCGGCGGTTTCGTCGCGTCTATGCTCCCATGCATGTTTCGTGTGCCGCGCCCGAACTCGACGGTTTTTCGCCTGATGCTTGCACTGGCGTTGCTCGCGTGGACGGCGCTCGCGTTCGGCGCGCCGCCGGGAACCGAAGCGAACCACGCGCCGGCCCCGCCGTCGCAAGCGCAAGTCACGAACGGCTCTCCGCACTGCCACGACAAGACGATGGCCTCGGCCGGATCGCCTGACGTGGCGGCGCCGGCGCCATCGACGGGCCATGGCGATTGCTGCCCAACCGCGTGCCACTGTCTGGCGGCTTCAACGGCCGCGATGACCGTGCCGTGGGTATTCGTTGGGTTCGTTCCATCCGGTGGACATTGGTCCGCGGGTCCGAAGACGCCCGTTCCGCCAGCGTCCGCGGCGCCGCCGTTGCGACCGCCCATCGCCTGAAGCCCGCCGCGGCATTCGATGCCGCGCTTAATCGCACCCGCTTCGCGGTCATCGCGAGGCGTCGTTCTTGCGCAGTCGGCGCGCGTGGCGCGCCCGCGGATATTTTCATGAAACCCATTCACGGCAATCCGGGATCACCGATTCCGGTGCTTTCGCGCCGCCGCTTCGTGCAGGGGCTGGCGCTGGGCGGAACCGCCGCAGTGCTCGGCGGCTTCGTGAAGCCCGTCTGGGCCTTGGCGGCCGGCAATCAGCCGCGCGCCCTGTCCAGAACCACGTTCGATCTCGACATCGCCGAATCGGAAGTCGATTACACCGGTGCGCGGCGCATCGCGACCACGGTCAATGGCCAGTTGCCCGGGCCGCTGTTGCGCTGGCGCGAGGGAACGACGGTCTCGTTGCGCGTCACCAATCGCCTGCGCGTGCCGACGTCGATCCATTGGCACGGCATCCTGCTCCCGTTCGACATGGACGGCGTGCCCGGCATCAGCTTCCCCGGCATCGCGCCGGGCGAAACGTTCACCTATCGCTTTCCGGTGCGGCAAAGCGGCACCTACTGGTATCACGCGCATTCGCGGTTCCAGGAACAGACCGGTCTTTACGGCGCGCTCGTGATCGATCCCGCGGGACCCGATCGCATCGCCACCGATCGTGACTACGTGGTGATGCTGAACGACTGGACCGATATGGATCCCGAACGCATCTTCACGGTCCTAAAGAAGCACAGCGAATACTTCAACGTCCACCCGCGCACCGTGCCCGAATTCCTCCGCGATGCCTCGGCAATGGGGTTGGCCGGTGCGTTGCGCGAACGTGCGATGTGGAACCGGATGCGCATGAGCCCGCGCGACCTGATCGACGTCACGGGCTTCACCTACACCTACCTGATGAACGGCACCGCGCCGGGGGGCAACTGGACCGGGCTGTTCCGGCCGGGCGAGCGGGTGCGGCTGCGCTTCATCAATGGCTCGGCCAACAGCTATTTCGATGTGCGGATTCCGGGACTGAAAATGTCGGTCATCGCCGCCGACGGACAGGACGTCGAACCGGTCACGGTCGATGAGTTCCGCATCGCGGTGGCGGAAACGTACGACGTGATCGTCGAGCCGCAGGAAAATCGCGCCTACACGATCTTCGCGCAGTCGATCGACCGCTCCGGCTACGCGCGCGGCACCCTGGCGCCGCGCCCCGGCATGGAAGCCGAAGTGCCGCCGATGGATGCGGTGCCGACGCTCACCATGGCCGACATGATGGGCGCGATGGGCGAGGGCGACCATGCCATGCATGGCATGCAGCACGATGCTGTTTCCCTCTCCCGCCGGGAGAGGGTGCCCGAAGGGCGGGTGAGGGTTCGGCAAAGCCATGACGCCATGCACTCGTCCGAATCCTCACTCCCAACCACTCTCCCGATGGGAGAAGGGAGCATGCCGGGCGCGATCCGCGCCAACCACGCGCGCACCGAATTCCACAATCCCGGCGTGGACATGCGCGTCGACTGGCCGCGCATCAATCTCGATGATCCCGGCCCCGGGCTCCGCGACAACGGCCGGCGCGTGCTGACCTACGCCGACTTGCATACGCTGGGCGGCTCGCTGTATCCGGAACCCGTCACGCGCGAAATAGAACTGCACCTCGACGGCAGCATGGAGCGCTTCATCTGGTCGTTCGACGGCGTGATCTTCTCGAAAGCCAAGCCCGTCCACTTCCGTTACGGCGAGCACCTGCGCGTGGTGCTCTGCAACGACACCATGATGAACCATCCGATCCACCTGCACGGCATGTGGAGCGAGGTCGAATCGCCCGACGGCGAGTTCCAGGTGCGCAAGCACACCGTCAACGTGCAGCCGGCGCAGCGCGTCGCGTACCGCGTGAAAGCCGACGCACCCGGGCGTTGGGCGTTCCACTGCCATCTGCTCTACCACATGGAAGCGGGCATGTTCCGCGAGGTGGTGGTGGCATGAACGCACGCATGAAACGGGCGGCATCGGCCGGCGCGCTCGCCGTCGCGATCTTCGCGGGCGCGCCGGCTTTCGCGCAGGACGCCACGCAGGACACGCCGGTGTCCGGGCAAGCACACCACGAACACCACGCACAGCACACGTCGCAACCCCGCGCCGCCGCGCCCGCATCCGCCGGATCGAGCGCGGTTCCGCACGCCAGGCACGACATGGACATGACTTCCGCGCCGGCCGCCCACACACGCAGCCCGGATTACTCCGACGGCCACCACTACGGGACCATGGAAGGCATGGAGATGCATGACGATCCCGCCGTCGGCAGCCTGTTGCTGGATCGACTGGAGTACGTGGATGCCCGCGATGGCGGTCACGCCATCGCCGTCGATGGCCAGGCCTGGTACGGCCGCAATTTCGACAAGTTGTGGCTGAAGTTCGAAGGCGAGCACGCGGAGGGTCGCTTGCAGGACATGCGCACCGAAGCGCTGTGGTCGCATGCGGTCGCGCCGTTCTGGGATACGCAGCTCGGCGTACGCCACGACTTCGGGATCGGCCCTGATCGCACCTGGGCGGCGTTCGGCATCGAGGGCCTGGCACCGTACTGGTTCGAAACCGAGGCGACGTTTTACGTCGGGCAAGCGGGGCGCACGGCGGCGCGCGTGGCGTTCGAGTACGAAGCGCGCTTCACCCAGCGTCTTATCCTGCAGCCCTCGCTGGAAGCCAATTTCTACGGGCGCGACGATCCGCAGCGTGGTGTCGGGTCGGGATTGTCGGATGTCGAAGCCGGATTGCGCCTGCGCTATGAAATCCGCCGTGAATTCACGCCGTACGTCGGCGTGGTCTGGCAGCAACGCTTCGGCCGCAGCCGCGGCTTCGCGCGCGCGGAGGGCGAGCCCGCCGACGACCTGCAATTCGTGGCGGGGTTCCGTGTCTGGTTTTGACCGTGAAGCGCCCCACGGACGCGCGCGCCCATGGGCGATGCGCATGTAAGGCGACCGGAACCAGCTCGGTCTTCTGGCCAGGTTCGGCCATCCGATGAATCGAGGAGCTTCCATGCGAAAGACATTCGCAGCCGTCGTTTTCACGTGCGCCTGCGCGCTCGCGTCGTGGGCCGCCGCGGCCGGGCCCGCGCAATATTTTCCCTCGACCGCCTATGTCGCCCTGCAAGGGTCGAACAGCGTCGAATCGTTTCCTGGCGGTGCCACCTGGGGCAAGCTCGACAGTGCGCACTATGTCGCGGTCAGCCCCGATGGAACGAAACTGCTGGTCAGCAGCGCGGGAACGGAAAACGCCTACGTGGTCGATGCGAAGACCGGCAAGGCGCTTGCCACGATCGCCGTCGGCGCGGTGCCGCAGGGCGTCGCAATCGGGCCGCATGGACGCTTCGGGCTGGCGGTGAGCGCCGGAACGGATTCCGTGACGGTGATCGACATGCGAACGCATCAGCCGGTCAAGACCATCAAGGTCGGCAAGACGCCGCACAATGCGCGCTTCACCGCGGACGGCAAACTCGCCTACGTCACCTTGCAGGGCGGCACGGGCGTGGCCGTGCTCGACATGCACAACCTCGCGAAGGTCGGCGAGATCCCTGTGCCCGGCGTGCATGGGCCGCACAATCTCGACCTTTCCGCCAACGGCCGGGTATTGTGGGTGCGCGACTTGACGGGCAGCGTTGCCGCCGTGGATCTCAAGACGCGCAAGGAGCTGGCCGTGATTCCTGTCGCACCCGGCCACGCCGGCATCGATGTCGTCCCCGGTGGGCGCTACGTGTTCACCGGCGGCATTGCCGGCCACGTGGTGGACGTGATCGATCCCGCGACGTTCAAGGTCGTCAAGCAGATCGACGTGGGGCAGGGCCCGCACGGTGTCAGGGCCAGCACGGACGGCCGATGGGTGTACGCGACCGTCACCGCCACCAGCAAGGTCGCGGTCATCGACGCGCACTCGCTCAAGGTCGTTAAGCAGATCGACACGCACGGAAAACTGCCGTTCTGGATCGCCGTGCGCGGCAATGACTGAGGCCGTGGCACCGGTTTCGTGGCGCGATGCCGAAATCTGCCATGATGCGGACACCGATGACGCCTGAACCCGTCCGACAATCCACGCTGACCTGCCCGCATTGCGGGCACCGCAGCGTGGAGTCCATGCCCGAGGACGCCTGCGTGTTCTTCCACGAATGTGCGGGCTGCGGCGCGATGCTGCGTCCGAAACCCGGCGACTGCTGCGTGTTCTGTTCGTACGGCGACGTGCCGTGCCCTCCCGTACAGCGGCAACATCCGTGTTGCGAGCGCTGATGCCTCCACGAGGTTTCAGTGCAGGTCCACCATGATCGTGGTCGGGTGTTCGGCATGCCAGATCACCGGCTGCGCGCGATACAGCTTCGGCAACGCGCGCTGCAGTGCCGCGACCTTGGGCGCATCGTTGATGGCGATGTAGAGCGCGCCCGAGTGCAGGCGTGCGTAATCCTGGTGGTAATCCTCGGCGGGGTAGAACGCCTTCAGCGGCACGACCTGCGTCACGATCGGTGCCGCAAACGCGTGCGCGGCGCCGAGTTGCGCGATGTAGTCCTTCGCGATCTTTTGCTGCTCGGCATTGGCGTAGAAGATCACGCCACGGTATCGGGTGCCGGTGTCGGGGCCCTGGCGGTTCAACTCGGTCGGGTTCGTCGCTACGGAAAAATACACGCGCAATAATTGTCCGTAGGTGATCTTCGAAGGGTCGTAGGCGATCCGGATGGCTTCAGCGTGGCCGGTATCACCGTCGCTGACCTGTTCGTAGGTGGCGGTTGCGGCCGCGCCGCCCGAATAGCCGGAGGTCACGTTGGTTACGCCGGGCACGTGTTCGAACACCCATTGCGTGCCCCAGAAGCAACCGCCCGCCAGCACCGCAGTGGCTTTGCCGGAATGGTTCGCAAGCGGCGCGTCGACGCTGGGGGCGGGCACCGCTGCACGCGCCACGTCGTCGTTCGTGGCAGCGGCGCATGACGCCACGGCAGGCATCATCAGCAGCATGAGCAGTGTGCGTAAAGTTCTTGAAATCATTGATGTTTGCTGGTCCGCATTCCGACGGTTCCCGGAAAATGGACCGGCCAGGTGCCCGGACGATGACACCTCCCGCCAGCGACGGCGGGCACGCTCATCGCGTCGCGACGATACGCCCGCGCACCAGCAACGGCGCGATCACGAACAGGTAGATCGCGTACGCGACGAACCATGCCAGCGCCGCCCACACCCAGCCGCGCGGCGTGTTGATGCAGAGCCTGAGCGTCGCGGCCACGGTCGGCAGCACGAACATGACCGTCAACGCAGCGTTGGACTGGATTGGCACGCCGCTGTGGCCTTGCGCCACGCGCACCATCATCGCCAGCGACAGCGTGCCCAGCGCGCCCACGGTAATGCCGTGCAGCGTGTCGATTTCCGCCATCGCGGTGATGCCGAGCAGCGCGACGCCGCGAACGGCAAGCCCGATCGCCAACCACAGGTAGCCGAGGTGCAGCACCCACAGCATCGGTTCGCGCCACGCACGCCAGCCGCGCCAGCCAGCCAGACGAACGAACGCGAGCACCGCCACCACCAGCATCAGCACGCCACGCGCGCGATCCGGTGCGCCGGCCAAGCCACACAGCAGCACCAGCGCGCCGCCGCCGTTCACCGCGAAGATGAGGTATTTGTTCACCCACATCGTATGGCCGGCGAGCTTGCGCCCGGTGAAGAACGGAATCACCCGTCCGCCGATCGCGAGCATCAGCACCATCAGCAAATCGACCACGCCGATCAGCGCGCGCGTGGGAACCGTGGCATCGCCGGCCAGCACGCCCGCGTAGAACGCGATGTCCAGTCCGGCGTAGAACAACAGGATCGCGATCAGGAACGCATTGCGCTTGTTGCGCGACAGCCACAGCACGCGCCCGACCAGGAACACCAGCCCGAACAGGTAACCGACGTCGAACAGTGCGCCCACCCAGAACGGCAGCGGCGTCAGCAGCAACAGCCGCGCGATCACCCACGTCGCGGTCAGCAGCAGCAAGCTGCGCCGCGTGGTGGTGGCGATGCCGGTCCAGTTGGCCGACGCGGTCAGCAGGAACCCGCCCACCAGCGCGCCCGCGAAGCCGAACAGCATCACGTGCGCGTGCCAGTAGAACGGGTTCTGCAGCGCGGCGGAAGGCAGCCAGCCGTAATGCAGAAACGCACCCCATGCCAGCATCCCGAGGCTTGCGGCCAGCGCCGCGCAGAAGAACAGCGGCCGGAACGGATGCAGCGGCGGGGCGGGCGGAGTCACGTGAGTTTGCGTGGTGGCCATGGCGTCAGGCGTTTCGTCGATCCTCTCATGCTGGACCTGCCGTGTCATGGCCGCCCTGACGCCGGTCAATGAAAAGTGCGAATGTCGAATCGGGCCGGCGTCGTTCGTCGCCGTCATGAAACCGGCGGATCGCCGGAGCACTGGAGACAAGTCATGCGCGTATTGGTGATCGTCAAGGCGAACGAAGATTCCGAAGCCGGCGTGATGCCGGGCACCGAGCTGCTGGCCGAGATGGGCAAGTTCAACGAACAACTGGTGAACGCCGGCGTGATGCTGATGGGCGAGGGCCTGCATCCCAGCTCGAAAGGCGCGCGGGTGCGCTTCGACGGCAAGCAACGCACGGTGATCGACGGGCCGTTCGCGGAAACCAAGGAACTGGTGGCCGGGTTCTGGCTGTGGCAGGTGCGCAATTTCGATGAGGCGATCGAATGGATCAAGCGCGCGCCGTTCGATGGCGGCACGGAAATCGAGTTGCGTCCAGTGTTCGAGATGGAAGATTTCGGCGAGGCCGCGACGCCCGAGATCCGCGAGCACGAAGCGCGCCTGCGCGAGAAGATCGCGAAGGCCTGAACGCGGCCGCATCGGGCGCTTGCGCCGGACGCGAAGGGCTGCTGTGATCGGCCGTCATGACGACGGCCGACGCCCACCGCACCATCGAAACGGTCTGGAAGATCGAGGCGCCGCGCCTGATTGCGGGCCTGGCGCGCATGTTGCGCGACGTCGGGCAGGCCGAGGATCTGGCGCAGGAAGCGCTGGTCGTCGCGCTGGAACGCTGGCCCACCGACGGCGTGCCGGACAATCCGGGCGCGTGGCTGATGACCACCGCCAAGCGCCGCGCGATCGACCAGTTGCGCCACAACCGGATGCGCGACGACAAACAGGCCGCGCTCGATTACGAACTTCAACCTGACGCCATGACGCACGCCCCGGACCATGCGGACGCGCTGGATGACGACATCGGCGACGACCTGCTGCGACTGATCTTCACCGCCTGCCATCCCGTGCTCACCCGCGACATGCAGGTCGCGCTGACCCTGCGCATGCTGGGCGGCCTGACCACGCCGGAAATCGCGCGCGCCTTCCTGGTGCCCGAACCCACCGTCGCGCAGCGCATCGTGCGCGCCAAGCGCACGCTCGCCGAAAAGCACGTGCCGTTCGAAGTGCCGCGCGGCGAGGAGCTCGCGCCCCGCCTCGCCGCCGTGCTGGAAGTCGTCTACCTGATCTTCAACGAAGGCTACACCGCCACCGCGGGCGGCGACTGGGCGCGGCCAGCTCTGTGCGAAGAAGCGATGCGGCTGGGCCGCGTGCTGGCCGGCCTCGCGCCGCGCGAGCCGGAAGTGCACGGGCTGATCGCGTTGATGGAAATCCAGGCGTCGCGGCTGCACGCGCGCACCGCGGCCGACGGCACGCCCATTCTCTTGCTGGACCAGGATCGCGCACGCTGGGATCGCCTGCTGATCCGCCGCGGCCTTGCATCGTTGGAACGCGCGGAACAACTCGGCGGCGCCGACGGCAGCTACGCGTTGCAGGCCGCGATCGCCGCTTGTCACGTACGCGCGTTGCACGCGGAAGACACCGACTGGAAGCGCATCGCGTCGCTGTACGCGCGCTTGGCGGAAGTCGCGCCGTCGCCGGTGGTCGAGTTGAATCGCGCGGTGGCCGTGTCGATGGCCGAAGGCCCTGCGGCAGGATTGCAACTGGTCGATGCGCTGCAGAAGGAACGCGCGCTAGCCGGCTACCATCTGCTGCCGAGCGTGCGCGGCGATCTGTTGTTCAAGCTGGGACGTCTGGATGAGGCGCGTGCGGAATTCGAACGCGCCGCAAAGCTCACGGGCAACGCACGCGAATCGGAATTGCTGCGTCAGCGCGCCGAGGCCTGCGCCAGTGCGGAATAAGCATGGGCCGGCAGGATTGGCGTGTTGTCTTCTTGTTCGTCATTCCGGGGCCGCCCGCGCTTTTGCGGGCTGAACCCGGAATCCAGCTTCTGGTGCTTTCCGATGGGCTAACAGATCTGGATTCCGGGTTTGGCCCGCGATGAATCCGCAGACCGCCCCGGCGTGCCAGTAAAACCAACATTTCGGATGGGAGAGAGTGATGGCCTACATGTTGTTCGTAGCCGAACCCCGCGGCCAGCGCGCCGAGCGCACCGAGGAAGAGGGCAAGGCGCTGTACCAGCGCATGCTGGATTACGCCGATGAACTCAAATCGCGCGGCGTGCTGCGCGCGTATTCGTCATTGCGCAACGATTCAGAAGGCAAGCGCCTGCAAATCCGCGGTGGCAAGCGATCCTTGCGCGATGGCCCCTTCGCCGAAGCCCGCGAGATGATCGGTGGTTTTTTCCTGGTCGATTGCGCGACGCGCGAGGAAGCCCTCGAACTGGCCGGGCTGTGTCCCGCCGCCGAGTGGGCAACCATCGAGGTGCGCGAAACCGGGCCGTGCTATCTGGGTTAGCAACGACCAAGGCTCATCAAGCATGTCATAACAAATTGCGATAGTTCTGAATCAGAACCCTGTTCAAGCGATTAGCGCCTCCAAAACGAGTTCTGACATAACGGCGCTGCTCTTTTGACAGTAGTTCCATGCTGGGCAAATGTTTGTGTAACCACAATTGCCATTCCAGTATATTTATTCCGGAGAGTATGTTCAGTCGCTCATATGGCTGGATTTGGTCGGGATCTAGGTTGATAGAATCAGACATTCGGAATTCGTTTATGTGTCCTTCCGCATCTGCGAAAATATTTCCAACGCCTTGAGCAAAATCTATAGAGTGCTGCCTGACGTAGTCACAATCATAAATCTCTGAGGCACCTTGAGCTAGTCCGGCCCTGAACATCGGTTGATAAATGCGCTTACCCTTTTCTGAAATGGCGCGACGCAGCACGGGATGCATCACTCTTTCTCTACCAGGGATAATATCTACTTCTATTTCGTCACGCTCTGGGTGCACTTTCGCTTCTGACACGAAAGGAAATCCGAGTCTCCTAGCGCACAAAGACATGGTGCTTATGTTGGTGAAATGGTAATTGTTGATGATAAGCATGAATGCTGAAGGGGTCAGCGCAAAGTTCAGCGTGTCAGTAGCGACAAAATTGAGGCGCTCACCATCAAAGTCAGACTTTTCAATTATAAGAAGCCTGTCATGTTGCCCTATTCGCGTTTCAATATGGAAATTGGGTTGAACATTTGCAATGTCTTTATCCAGTAATCGCATCCCGAGCCACAGTCCAATACGTACCTTATCAAACCAATCAAACATTTCTGAAAGCGCTAATACGGAAATTGAATTTGCGCTTAAGACTAAGTTGATTGTTTGCTTAGCTTTAGCTTCTAAGCTCGAAAATTTCTGATTGCATTTTGAACACGCTTGAAATGTGAATTTGTCGAAGGCAAAGGTGCGTTGAGATAGGACTTTATTTTTTACGTCCTTTGAGAATCCAAAATTTGCAGATCGACTTGGATCGCCAGTTAGTTCAATTAACCACCTCGGGATGACGTGTTCTTTGGACTTGTCTTGCGGTTTCTGGCCACAGAAGACGCAATGTTTCATGATTTCCATGAGACACCTTAACTAAAGTCTGTTGAAGCATAACGCTGGCGTAGAAGCCTGACATAGCTCTTGCGTCGTCGATATATCATGGCCGCATGAACTATCGGACTGCGTCGATCACTCGTCTTTCTTTTCCACCGGGCTGCCTTTGTCGAACACGACGCGCCAGACGCCCGGCGCTTCGCGGCGCCAGATCGAATTGAAGCGGCTGATAACTTTGCCCTTGGGATCGCGCACCAGCCCGGTGCTGAGCGCAAGCGTGCCGGATTGCAGGACTTCCACGCGATCCGGTTCCCACGAGAACGGCGCGGTCTTGCCTTTGAAGAATGGCGCCCAGGCCGCGAGCACTTCCTTCTTGCCGCGCAGCACGCCGGTGCCGTTGAAAAAAATCGCTTCATCGGAGACATGCTTCGCAAACGCCGATGCGTCGCGGTCGGCCATGGACTTCGCGAATGCGCGTTCCGCGGCGAAGACTTGTTGCTGTGGCGAATCGCTCGCCGGCATGGCGGCCTGCCACGGCATGGCGACCAGCGCTGTCGCCAGTGCAAGGCGCTTTGCGATGCGGGACAAGAGACTGCTGCGGCGAAGGTCGGGATGATTCATGGCGCACCTGGGCGGGTATCGATTTCGGCGGAGCATACTTCACGTGAGCGCAAGAGTGGACGCCGTGCATAGCGTGAACCCGCAGCGGCGGCACAAGTTTGCGGGCAAATCAGGACAAGCTTTGCGGTCGCGACCGACGCGCGGATGTCCATCGTTACACTGTGGATGGCCGTCGGCTCTGAGGAGCTGATCAGCGCTCGTTCCGTCATTCCGGCGAAAGCCGGAACCCAGTGACTTTCGCAACATCATGAAGTGCCAAGGCGCTGGGTCCCGGATATCGCTTCGCGATTCCGGAATGACGACTAAAAACCAGAGCGTCCCTGAGCTTCACGTTCGCGACTGCGGAGGTGCCCATGCGTTGGTCTCGCGGCTTGTTCCTGCTCGTCCTGCTTGGCATGGCGGCATCGCCGTTGCTCGCGGCCGAGCCCGCTTCTCCGGCGTGCAGCGCGCCGGCGTACCGCCAGTTCGATTTTTTCGCGGGCGATTGGGACACGTATGACATCGCGGCGCCGAGCAAGGTCGGTGCGCGCAACACCGTGAAAGTCATCCTCGACGGCTGCGTGGTCCACGAGGACTATCGCCAGAACGATGGCCTGCACGGCGAAAGCTACAGCCTTTACGATGCCGCCCGCAAAGTCTGGCACCAGAGCTGGGTCACCAATCGCGGCGACCTGCTGTTGCTGGACGGCGGATTGCAGGGCAAGCGAATGGTGTTCAAGGGTGTCGAGCGGAAGGCCGGCAAGCCCGACGCGCTGGTGCGCGCGGCGTGGTACCGGCAGGGCGACGGCGTGCGCGAAACCGCGGAACGTTCGCTGGATGGCGGCAAGACCTGGAAGACCGAGTTCGACATCCTGTTCAAGCCGCACCAGTAGAGCGGATGCACGGATGTTTGGAGGCCGGTGAAAAGATGACCATTGCATTGTGGTGCGTCCTCATTGCGATTCTGTTGCCTTACGTTTGTTTCGGCATCGCCCGGAACAGGGGGCGAGGGCCGGATGGTCGGCGCTTGCGCGACAACCACCATCCCCGGGATTTTCCGGATCGCATCCGCGGTGTGGCAAGGCGCGCATGGGATGCGCAGCTCAATTCCTTCGAATCGCTGCCGGGGTTCGCCGCGGCGGTCATCATCGCCCACCTGGTGCACGCCCCGCAGCATCCCGTCGACGCTTTGGCCGTGGTTTGGGTCGTGGCTCGCGCAGCCTATGTGGTGTTCTACGTCGCGGACAAGGCAGCGTTGCGTTCCACCGCCCAGTTCATCAGTCTCGCTTGCGTGTTGGGCCTTTTCGTCATGGCCGGTCTGGCGTGAGCGATCGGCCCGGCGCGGGTGCGGACGGGAATCAACGGCAACCGTCGTGTCCTTGCACAGTCGCGAGTTTTTGCAGACGTGCCGCGTGGGCGAGCAGTTCCTTGCGCAGCCCTTGCGGCGTGCGAATCTCGAATTCGAAGGGCACGCGCGCAAGCTGACGCGCGAACCACGCAAGGTCGTCGGTGCGTACGCGCAGCAGCACGCCATCGTCCGAGGCTTCGAACAAGCCGATCGCCGGTGAAAACGCGTCGCGTGCCCTGGCAAGTTCGGTGCGCAACAGCACCTCCACGCGATGCGCGCGTGGCAGCGTGGCGATGCTGCGGTTCAACCAGTCCAGCACGTCGAAACCTTTCGGCCGCTTGAATCGCGCATCCAGCGGTTGCACCCCGATCATCCGGTCGACGCGGAACGCGCGTACGCCGTGGCGCAAATGGCAGAATCCGACGGCATACCACGCGCCGCCGCGGAAGCCCAAGCCGTAGGCATCGAAGTCACGCTCGCTTTCTTCGCCCTGCGCGGAGCGGTAATGCAGGTGCACGCGTTCTGCCGCGTGCGCCGCGTGCGTCAAGAGCATCAGGCTCGAGGCGCTGGCATGCGCCGTGAAGGCACCAGCGGATTCGATCGAGACGCTCGCTTCCACCGCGTGCAGCCGGCGTTTCAGTGAATCGGGCATCACACGTTCCAGCTTGGCCTGCGCGCTGGCCAGCGCCGATTCGCCCGCGTGCAAGCCGAGGCTGCGCGCGGTCAGCAAGCCCATCGACAGCGCGAGCGCTTCCGCATCGGTGAACATCATCGGCGGCAGCTTGAAGCCTGCCACCAGCATGTACGCGCCGTGGCGGCCGCGCTCGGTCGTGATCGGAATGCCGAGTTCTTCCAGCAGCACGATGTAGCGCCGCAGTGTGCGTACATCGACATTGATGCGTTGCGCGAGTTCGGGCCCGCTGATGCGGCTGCGGCTTTGCAGCAGCTCCAGGACGGCCAGCACGCGGGAGGCGGGGTGGGGCATGCAATGCAGTCTAGCCTGAATCAGGACATGAATCGCCCTGATTGGGTTTTAACGTACGCGCCTGGTTTGAGCCACCGGAGATCGCGATGCCCCGTCTTTCAGTCCTGCTGCTTGGAGCACTCTGCATGAGTACGTTTGTCACCGCCGCGTACGCGGATACGGACACGCGCGCCGCACTGGAGAGTGTCGCGCATTTGAACAATTACCAGGTGGTCGAATTGCGCCGCTACGACATCGCGCCCGGCCAGCGCGACCGCTTCGTGCGTTACTTCGACGCGTATTTCCCCGAGGCGTTCGAGCAACTGGACTGCATGGTGTTCGGGCAGTTCGAGGATCGCGCCGCCCCCACGAAGTTCGTCTGGTTGCGCGGCTACCACGACATCAATGCGCGTCCGATCGCGGACGCGGCGTTCTATTACGGGCCCGTCTGGCGCGAGCACCGCGTCAAGGTGAATGCGTTGTTCCCGGGTGAAAGCGACAACGTGCTGCTGTTGCGTCCCTTGAACGCGAACACCGGTGTCACGGTATTGCCGGCCGTGGATCCGGTGGACGACTCGCACCACGCGCGCGGCGTGGCGGTCGCGCAGATTTTCGCGGTGAAGAAGGGCGACGAAGATGCGTTCGCCGAACGTGCGCAGGCTGCGTTTGCGCGCTACCCAAGCGCGAAGGTGCATCCGGCGGGCGTGCTGGTGACGCTGGATGTGCCGAACAGTTTTCCGCAATTGCCGATCCGCACCGATGGGCCGTTCCTGGTCTGGCTGGGCGTGGTCGAAAATGATGCGGCGCTGAAGCACTTCGAGCCGCTGGCAACGGATGTGGAACACTCGCTGGAAAGCACCGGCATGTTGCGGGGAACGCCGGAACGGCTGGTGTTGGACCCGACGCCGCGTTCGCGCCTGCGCTGGTGGCCCGCATCGGGCACGAAATCTGCGCCATGAGCCACGCGGCCGACCTGCTGCTGTTCGGCGCGCTGGTGTTCGGCATCGTGGTGCTGCCGGGTCTCGACATGGCATTCGTGATGGGCAGTTCGCTCGCCGCGGGGCGCCGGCATGGGTTGGCCGCGGTTGCGGGCGTTGTGGCCGGCGCCGCCTGCCACGTGGTGATGACCACACTCGGCATCGGCATGTTGCTGAAGGTGATGCCTGCGGCGTTCAACGCGTTGCTGCTGGCGGGCGCGCTGTACATTGCGTGGATCGGGATTTCGTTGATGCGCACGAAGTCGGCGTTCGGTGTCCAGGCGCAAGGCGGCGGCGCGCCGTCGGCGTGGATCACTTTCCGTCGTGGCGCGTTGACGTGCCTGATGAATCCTAAGGCGTATCTCTTCATGCTGGCGGTGTTTCCGCAGTTCCTGCACGCCGAATACGGGCCGCTGTGGTCGCAATCGCTGGTGCTGTGGCTGATCATCGCGTTCACCCAGCTTGCGGTTTACGGCGCCGTCGCGCTTGCCGCCGCGCAGGCGCGCGGATGGCTGGTTCGACGGCCGGCTGCGGGTCTTGTCACCGCGCGCGTGGTCGGGGTGGCGTTGATTGGCGCGGCGCTGTTCGCCGGATTCGAGGGCTGGCGTTCGCTGTGAGCGGGCGGCGACAATGCACGGACCATTTCGGCCGACGTGGAAATTCGATGAGAAATGATGCAGTGTCGGCGATCCGCGCCGTGCAAGTGATACCGTGGCTCGTCGCGTTCGTGATCGCGACACTCGCCAGTGGCGTGGCCCATGCAGCCGATGCGTCGGTCGGCAACTGCCACGCCGGTGCGTACCGGCTCGCCGATGGCAGCGTCGTGGACGTCGGCCCGAGCGACGGCTCGCACCTGCGCTGGCGCCGCGACGACGGCACCACGGGCCAACTCACGTCGCACGCGGACGGGGCGTGGACCAGCACGCTGGGTTGGACCGACAAGCCGGATGGCATCAAGGTCACGTTCTCCGATTGCGCGAAAGGGCGCATCGATTTTGCCGGCAGGCGCGGCCAGCGCATCGCGTTCGATGTCACCAACACGCATTTCCAGGGCGCCGGCGTCATGCTGGCCGGACGGCTGGTATTGCCCAAGGGCAACGGGCGCGTGCCGATCGTGGTGCTGGTGCACGGTTCGGAACACATGTCGGCGCTCGATTTCTATTCGCTGCAGCGGATGTTTCCCGCCGCGGGCATCGGGGTGTTCGTGTACGACAAGCGTGGCACCGGCGCGTCGGGCGGCACGTACACCCAGAGCTTCCTGCTGCTCGCCGACGATGCGATCGCCGCGGTGGGCGAAGCGAAACGCCTGGCCGGCGCGCGCGCGGGCCGCATCGGCTATCAAGCCGGGAGCCAGGGTGGCTGGGTCGCGCCGCTGGCGGCGAAGATTTCGCCGGTGGATTTCGTGATCGTCGGTTTCGGGCTCGCGGTGTCGCCGCTCGACGAAGATCGCGAGGCGATCGCCTACGACATGCAGCGCCAGGGCTACGGCCCGGACGTGATGGCCAAGGCGATGCAGGTTGCGGACGCGTCCGCCGCGATCCTGCTCAGCGGTTTCCGCAGCGGCTATGACAAGCTGGACGCGGTCAAACAGAAATACGGCAAGCAACCGTGGTTCAAGCACGTGCACGGCGACGTCACGTGGGCACTGCTGGCGTGGTCAACCGAGGAACTGAAGCAGAAGGGCCCGGTGCTGTTCGCGGGTGCGCCGCTCCAGTATGACCCGATGCCGGTGCTGCGGAACCTCGACACGCCGCAGCTCTGGATCCTGGGCGGCGAGGATGCCGACGCGCCGAGTGCGGAAACCATCAGGCGCCTGCGCGTTCTCCAGCACGCCGGCCGGCCGATCACGCTCGCGGTGTATCCGCATGCCGAACACGGCATGTACGAGTTCGAGACCAGGCAGGACGGCACGCGCGTCGACACCCGCAATCCCGAGGGCTACTTCCGCATGATGTGCGACTTCATTCTTTCGGGACGCCTGCACGACAAGTACGGGAACGCCGCCTTGCACGCAGCCATGCCGGGTGCAGCCGGGAGTCCGAACGACTGATCGGCCGTTCGAAGACGGCCTCGCACCCCCTTGGCAGGGGTTGCCGCTTGCCCTGATATTGCGGCCTCGCTTGCGATATATTGGCCCCGCAAGGGGGAGAGGTCTTGCGGGCAAGACCTCAACGAGAGCGCCGGGGCACGATGGATATGGCGGTGGCGGGCGACCTGTCTCACCTTGGCAGCACGGCGCGTCGCGTCGGCGTCGAAGTGCTGGCCGCCAACGCGGCGAGGGTGGATGCGGACGCACGATGGCCTGCCGAAAACATGCAGGCACTGGCGAAAGCGGGTTTGCTCGGCCTGCACGTTCCCACACGGTTGGGCGGCCACGGCCAGGGCATGCTGGCGCTGGCGATGATCTGCGAAGAACTCGCGCGCCATTGCGGCTCCACCGCGATGTGCTACGGCATGCATTGCGTGGCGACCCAGGCGCTGGTCGCCAAGGCGACGCCGGAGCATGAGTCGCGCTATTTGCAGCCGATCGCCCGCGGCGAGCACGTGATGTCGCTGGCGCTGAGCGAACCCGGCACCGGTTCCCATTTCTATCTGCCGCGCGCGCATTTTCGCGCCGACGAGGGCGAGTTCGTCCTCAGCGGCGTCAAGAGCTTCGTGACCAGCGGCGGCCATGCCGATTCCTATGTGGTGTCGTTGACCTCGCCCGGCGCCGAGAACGACCCCGGCAGCTTCACGCTCGTGCTGGTGGAGGGCAAGTCGGAGGGCTTGCACTGGGGCGAGGCGTGGCACGGCTATGGGATGCGCGGCAACAGTTCGCGCTCGGTGATTCTGGAACACGTGCGCGTGCCGGCCATGAACCTGCTGGGCGCCAAGGGCGACCAGATCTGGTACACGTTCGAAATCGTGATGCCGTTTTTCCTCACCGCGATGTCTGGCGTGTACCTCGGGCTGGCCGCGGCGTCGCTGGAAATCGCGATCGAGCATTTGAAGACGCGCGAACACCAGCACACCGGCGAAACGCTGAGCTCGCAACCCGTGCTGTGGCACGACGTGGCGAGTGCGTGGACCGAAGTGGAAGCCACGCGCCGGCTGATCCATTACGCCGCGCGTATCGCCGATGCGGGCGATCCGGGCGCGACGCAGGCGTTGCTGGCGGCCAAGGCCAAGGTCGCGAAAACCTGCAACCGGGTCACCGACACCGCCATGGCGCTTTTGGGCGGCCGTGGCTACGGCGAAAACAGCGCCGTCGCGCGGATGCATCGCGACGCGCGTGCGGCGCAGGTGATGAGTCCCACCACCCACCTCGTGGAGGCATGGCTGGGTCGCTCGCTGCTTGGCCTGCCGCTGCTTTAGGTGCCCCGGTGACGTTCGCCATCGCGAACCTGGGTGACGACTCGACCGAACGGGCGCTGCGCGCGGCGATTGCGGCATCCGAAGCGGACATGGTGCTGGTGGACGATCCCTCGCACGCGGACGTGCTGGTATGCGCGGTCCACGAGCCGGCCGCGCTGACGTCGGCCAGCGATGCCCACCGCGAACGGCCGGATACGCAGATCGTGCTGCGCGCGCCCGATCCGGAAGCCGAGCGCCTGCGCGCGCAGATTTCGTTCGTGCCGGGGCTCGCTGCGGCGTGGATCGTCGCGAATTCGGCGTCGCCCGAGTCGATGGCAACGGTGCTGCACAAGGCCGCCAGCGCCTCGGCCCGGCGCCGGCAACTGAACGTGCTGCACCGGGAAATCAACCAGCAACTGCATCGTGCGCCAGGCGTCGACGAGGCGGAACCCGAGTACCAGCGCCAGCGGCAACTGGAGCGTTCCGAACGTTATCTCGCGACGCTGCTGGCACAGGCGCCGCAGGCCTTCGTGGCCGTTTCGCCGCGCGGTGAGGTCGCGGCATGGAACGCCGCGGCGGAGCGCATCTGCGGCGTGCCGGCGAGGTCGGCGATCGGCCGGCATGTGTGCAGCGTGTTTCCCGCGGCGACCGCGGCGACCATCCTCGATCTCGTGTGCCTGACGCTGGAACGCAACACGGGCAGCGCGCGCGAACTGAAGCTGGCGTTCGCGCCCGGCACGATCTGGGCGCAGGTGAACACCGCGCCGGTGCACGAAAATGGCGAGCCGCTGTGCGCGTCGATCACGATCCGCGATATCACCGACCGTCATCGGATGACCAGCGCGCTGCGCGCAAGCGAGCACCGCTACCGCATGCTCACCGAAACCCTGCCGCAAATCATTTGGACCACGCGTCCGGATGGCAGCGAGCGTTATTACAACCAGCAGTGGCAGGCCTATACAGGCCTGGACCCGCGCGCGCACATGGGCGATGGGTGGCTGGATGCCGTGCACCCGGACGATCGCGAACGCGTTGCTGCGCAATGGCGCGGCGCGGTCGCGCAGAAGCACCTCTACGACGTGGATTACCGGCTGCGCGGCGCGGATGGCAACTACCGCTGGTTCAAGGCCCGCGGCACGCCGATCCGCGACGAGAACGGCAACGTCACCGAATGGTTCGGCACCACCACCGACATCGACGACATGGTGCGCGCGCGCGAAACGCTGCAGCGCAACGCCACGGAACTCGAAGCGATGGTCGAGAAGGAAATCGCGCGGCGCGCGGCCGCCGAGGACGCCCTGCATCGCGCCCAGAAGATGGAGGCGATCGGCACGCTCACCGGCGGCATCGCGCATGACTTCAACAACATCCTGCAGGTGATCGGCGGCAACCTGCACCTGCTGGCGGAGCAGTTCGGCCGGGAACCGTCGGCTGAACGGCGCATCGGCAACGCGCTGGAAGGCGTGCGACAGGGTTCCAAGCTGGCGGCGCAGTTGCTCGCCTGCGGACGGCGCCTGCCGCTTTCGCCCAAGGTCATCAACATCGGCCGGCTGGTGCGCGACATGGGCGACATGCTGCGCCGCGCGCTGGGCGAAAGCATCGAACTGGAAACGCTGGTGGCGGGCGGCTTGTGGAACACGCTGGTGGATCGCAGCAACATCGAGAGCGCGCTGCTGAACCTCGCGATCAACGCGCGCGACGCGATGGAGGGCGAGGGCCGGCTGACCATCGAAGTGGGCAACGCCTTCCTCGATCAGGACTACGCCGACCACCACGCCGACGTCAGCCCCGGCCAGTACGTGATGCTGGCTGTCACCGACACGGGTTGCGGGATCGCGCCCGAACTGGTCGGGAAGATTTTCGAGCCGTTCTTCACCACCAAGGCGGAAGGCCGTGGGACGGGGCTCGGCCTTTCCATGGTGTACGGTTTCGTCAAGCAGTCATCGGGGCACATCAAGGTGTACAGCGAAGTCGGTCACGGCACGACTTTCAAGCTGTACCTGCCGCGCTCGAACCAGTCGGAAGACCTGCTGGTTCCCGAGGAGGGCCGGCCGGTTCGCGGCGGCACCGAAACCGTGCTGGTGGTGGAGGACGACGACGCGGTCCGCGAGCTGGCGGTGGCGACGCTGGCGGACCTCGGCTACGCGGTGCTGAAGGCACGGGACGCCGAGGCGGCGCTGACCATCGTCGAGAGCGGTGTTCCGATCGACCTGCTGTTCACCGACGTGGTGATGCCGGGCCCGCTCAAGAGTCCCGAACTGGCGCGCAAGGCGCGTGACCGGCTGCCGAACCTCGCGGTGTTGTACACGTCGGGTTACACCCAGAACGCCATTGTCCACCACGGTCGTCTCGACGAAGGCGTGGAACTGCTGAGCAAGCCCTACAGCCGCGAGGCACTGGCGCGCAAACTGCGCCACGTGCTGGCCAACCGGACCCAGGCAACCATCGCGAAATTGACGCGCGGCGCCGCGTCACCGGCGCCGCGTGTCCTCCCGCGGACCGTACTGCTGTGCGAAGACGAGGGCATGGTTCGCGACGCCTTGGGCGAGTTGCTCCAGGCCAAGGGCTTCAGGGCGCTGTTGGCCTCCGGCGGCGCGGAAGCGCTGCAGCTCGCGGCGCGCAACGACTTCGACGTGCTGGTCACCGACGTCGGATTGGCGGACATGTCGGGCGTGGAACTCGCGCGACGCGTGCGCGAAGCGCGGCCCGATTGCCCGGTGTTGTTCGCGTCGGGCCGGCGCGAAAGCCTGCCGGCCGAACTCGCCGACGCGGCGTTCATCCTGAAACCGTTCGGCATCGAGGAACTGTGCGACGCGATCGCGTCGGTGCTCGAGCCGCGTTAGGGAAACCTTGATTTTTCTCGTCATCCCGGAATCGCGCAGCGATATCCGGGACCCAGTGCCTTTATCAATGTGTTACGGGAAAGTCACTGGGTTCCGGCTTTCGCCGGAATGACGAAGGAGGGACTGATCAGACACCTTAGGTCTTGCGGATCTGACCAGCTTGTCGCCAAGCGTGACAACATGCCGCTTCAATTCAGTCCGCTCGTCGCCAGCAGCGTCGCGATCGCGTCGAGATCCGACTGCGGCGATGGCTGGACATGCCGGCCGACGGCGTCGGTCGGACGGAGGTAGCGGTTCAGCATCAGCGAAAACACCAGCCGCTCGCCGGCCGCGTTGGTGACGAAGCCCGACAAGGTGTAGACGTGCGACAGCGTGCCGGTCTTGGCCTGCACGTTGTCGGCGGCAGCGCTGCCGCGCATGCGGTACTCCAGCGTGCCGTCGATGCCCGCGACCGGCAGCGCATCGCGCAGCACGTTCGCGAACGGTTGCCGCGCGACCCACGTCAGCAGCTTCACGGTGGCGGCCGGGGTGACGAGATCCTGGCGCGACAGGCCGGCGCCATCATCCAGCGTGACCTCGCCCTTGTCGATGCCGATGCGCGCGAGGAACGCGCGCATCGCGCACGTGCCCCACTCGGCGCTGGCCTGCGGCGGACCCGCGCGGTCCACGCACACGCCCGTGCGCGCGGTGGCGACGCCGACCTGCTGCAGCAGCATCTGCGCATAGCGATTGTCCGAGTGTTTCATCATGTGCACGAGCAGTTGCGACAGCGGCGGTGACGCGATGCTGGCGATTTCGACCGGGTTGCGGGCCAGCGCCGCGTCCGTCTGCGGCCAGTGCACCACGCGCACGCTGCCTGCCAGCGCGATGCCGCGCCGTGCCAGCGCCTCGCGCAACTGGTTGGCGGCGAACAACGCGCCGTCGGGCGCCGACCGCGTGAACGTGGCGCGCGGCGTGTTGGGCCGCAAGCTGCCGCTCGCATACAGCACGTCCGAACCGGGCGGCCGGTAGAGATCCAGCGGTGCCGCGCTGCCGGTGAGGTTGACCACGCGCATGCCGGAATGCGACGGCACGATCGTCACCGCGCAGCAGCGTGCGCCTTCGCGCGCGACCTTCACGTGCAACACGTTGCCCTGCACGCCCAGCGCCCCGGCCCCGGCGCCGTAGCCGGACTGCAAATCCAGCGCTTCCCAGCCTTCCCCGAACGGCGGCCCGGCGAAATACGTGTCGTCGGCAACCAGGTCGCCGCGGATGCGCCGCACGCCGCGCGCGGCGAGTGCGTCGGCAAGACGATCGGCCCAGCCGGGCGAGACGTTGTGATCGCCCAGCGACGGATCGCCGCCGCCATAAAGGATCACGTCGCCCGCGAGTGTGCCGTCCGCGCGCGGCGCAGCGGTCGCATACAGCGTGGTGGAGAAACGTGCGTCCGGGCCCAGCGTTTGCAACGCCAGCGCCGCGGTATAGAGCTTGGCGTTGGAGGCGGGCAGGAGCAACGAATCCGCGTTGTGCCGATAAAGCGTCGCGCCGCTGTCCAGCGAAACCACGTCGACGCCCCATTGCGCGCGGGCGAAGCGCGACTGCGACACGAATGCATCGATGCCGTCCGTCAGCGAGGACGGCGCGTAGCGCGGCGACGCGGCGTTGGGGACGGGCGATGCGGGCCGCGCGATCGGCTGCGGATGCTGCACGTCCGGTTTTGGCGGCGGCGTGCTTGCGCAGCCGCCCAGCAGGATCGCGGCCGCCAGCGCGGCGACGCGTCGCTTCACTTGATTCTTCCTTGCAGCGCCATGGCCGCAGCCGGATTGCGCGCCTTGGCTGCGCTGATGAAATAGATGAACACGTCGCGCGGCGTGGATGTCGATTCGTCGCCATCAGAGACCCGTGGCAAGTCGTCCGGCGCACTGCCGTCGTGCCACGCCTCAGCGCGCTTGGCCCACGCGTCCAGTTCCTTCGCGGGATAACCGTCGGGCTCGGATTCGCGGCTGCGCATCAGGCGCGCGTACACGAAGTCGCCGGTGAGGTCGGCGAAATTCGGATATTCGCGCGAATCGGTGAACACGCACGCTGCGCCGCGTGTGCGTGCGAGTCGAAGGAACGCCCCGCACAGGAAGGTTTCGCTCCGCACCTCCAGTGCATGTCGCAGCGGACGGCCATTCAATGCGTGCGGCAGCAGGTCGAGGAACGCCGCGAAATCATCGCGCTCGAACTTCCGCGACGGTGGAAACTGCCACACGATGGGCCCCAGCTTATCGCCGAATTCCGCCAGCCCGCCAAACAGGAACCCGCGGACCACTGCGCCGGCGCCCGCGAGCTTGCGCACCTCGGCGACCTGCCGCGGCGCCTTCAGCGAAAACACGAAGCCGGGCGGCGTATCGTCGCGCCACTTCGCGTAGATCTTCGGCGTCTGCGCGCGATAGAACGTGCTGTTGATTTCGAGCGTCGCCAGGTGGCGGCTGGCGTACTCGAGTTCGCGGCGCTGCGGCAAACCCTTCGGGTAGAAGTTGTCGCGCCACGGCGCGAAATTCCAGCCGCCGATGCCGACCTTGATGCGCGCGTCGCGCGCACCCGCCAGTTCGTCCGTGATGGGAGCATCGGGCTTTTTCACGCAGCGTGTTCCGCCCACGGATCGTACATGCCGTTGCCGAACGCGAGTTGCGCGTGCTGCACCGCGTCGCCCTCGGCGTACACCGCATGTTTCTCGAAGCCAGACGCCTTGCACAGCCAGTCGATCATGGCGGGCGCGTTGCGGTAGCGAAGGGAACGGATGACCGTGGCGGTGGTTTGCTTGGCGTGCGAAGACATGTGAAGACTCCTGCGTGCGAACGTGCGGCGTGCCAATGCGCCGACGCGTGCGTCGAGTCTAGCCAATTCAGTCCGGAACCTGTACCCGCCCGCCGAAGCCCTCTTGCCAAGTTTCGCCGGCTGGCGCATCTTTGCATCTGCGGGTCCACTGCCAAGAGGAGTCTGACATGAAAGGTCTCGAGAAAAAGAAGGAAACCAAGAAGAAGCCGCAGAAATCGCTGAAGGAAAAGCGTGCGGAGAAGAATGCGAAGAAGGCCGACCGCACCTGAAGTTGCGGCTCACAGCGCCGCGCAGGATCAAGCGATCCGCGCGGCGTGCGTATAAACGTTCATCGATTCGTCGCGCGCGAACGCGATCAGCGTGATGCCGGCGGCGTCGGCCGCCTCGATCGCCAATGAAGTCGGCGCCGAAATCGCGGCGATCACCGCCATCCCGGCATGCGCGGCCTTGTGCACCATCTCCCAGGATGCGCGTGACGTGATGGCAAGGAACCCGTCCGCCACCGGCGGTGATCCGGGCGTCCGCGCCAGCGCACCAATCAGTTTGTCCAGCGCGTTGTGTCGGCCCACGTCTTCGCGCACGACCGCGGGGTGTGCCTTTGCGATGAACGCCGCGGCGTGGGCGCCGCCGGTGGCCGCGTTGAGAGGCTGGGCCTGCGCGAGTCGGCGCATGCCGGCTGCAATGGCGGCCCGGTCCAATCGAGGACCGTTCGCCACCCGCGGCGTCGGGCGCACGGCTTCTTCCAGCGATTCGATGCCGCACAGCCCGCAGCCGCTGCGTCCCGACAGGCTGCGCTTGCGCCGTTGCAGGGCCTCGAAGCGTTCGCGCGGAATCAGCCCCTGCAGGCTGATGCCGCGTTCGGTCTTCAGCACGTCCACCAGCTCGAATTCGGCCGGGGCTGCGACGATGCCTTCGGCCAGCGCGAAACCGAGCGCGAAGTCTTCCAGATCGCACGGGGTCGCCATCATCACCGCGAACGGCACGCCGTTGTAGACCAGCGCGACCGGCGCTTCCTCGATCACCCGATCCAGCACTTCCTGCCTGCGGTCGCTGCCGACGCGCTGGGTGCGCGCCGCGGACAGGCCCCGCATCGGTTCGATCGAACCCATCGCCCACCGTCATTCCGCCATGGCTTTCCGGAAGTATAGGTTGGCGGGACGCGGTTGCGAGGCGGTGCGATGGCGGGCGTATACTCGGGCTTCGGTGACTGCCGCAGAGGTGTGGCGGTGATCAGGTTCCTGGCCGAGCTCAGGCGCCGCAATGTATTCCGCGCGGGCACGCTGTATGCCGCCGTCGCGTGGTTGGTCGTGCAAGTCGCCACGCAAGTCTTCCCGTTCTTCGGCATCGCGGACTGGGTGGTGCGGCTGATCGTGATCGCGGCGGCCCTCGGCTTGCCGTTCCTGCTCGCGTTCGCCTGGTATTACGAACTGACCCCCGAGGGCCTGAAGCTCGAGCGCGAGGTCCCGCGGGCGGCGTCGATCCGGCTGCAGACCGGCAGGCGCCTCGACTACGCCATCATCGCGGTGCTGTGCGTGATCGTGGTGCTGCTGCTGGCAAACACCGTGGTCCGGCAGCCCGAGGGCGGCGCCGCCGACATGGAGAACTCCGTGGCGGTGCTGCCGCTGCTGAACGAAAGCGGCGACGCGAACGACCAGTATTTTTCCGACGGCCTGTCGGAAGACCTGATTTCGGTGCTCGGCCAGGTGACCGGCCTCAAGGTGATCGGCCGCAATTCCGCATTCCGGTTCCGCGGCGACCTGAGCGACAGCCGCGGCATCGGTGCGAAGCTCGGCGTCGCGAACCTGCTGGAAGGCACGGTGAGGCGGCAGGGCGATCGCGTGCGCATCGTCGCCAGCCTGGTCTCCGCGTCGGACAGCCGGGTGCTGTGGTCGCAGACGTATGATCGCGAACTGAAGGACATCTTCGAGGTGCAGTCCGATATCGCGCGCTCGGTCGCGGCGTCGCTGCGCACCACGCTGCTCGGCAATCCAATCGAACCCACCGACAATCCGCCCGGCGGCAACCTGGAAGCCTACAACGCCTACCTGCAGGGCAACTTCTACCGCGCGCGCAGCACCGAGGCCGACGATCGGACCGCGATCGGCTATTACCGCGAAGCGGTGCGGATCGATCCGCAGTACGCGAGTGCGCACGCCGCGTTGTCCGTCACCTGGACGATGATGGCCGGCGCGTTCCTGGACGGCCGCGCGATGCAGCAGGCGTACCTCGACGCGCGTGCCTCGGCCCAGACCGCACTTTTGCTGAACCCCGATCTGGCCGATGCCCACATTGCGCGCGGTGTGCTGTTGGCGTGGGCGGACTTCGATTGGCATGGTGCGGAGGCCGAGTTCCGTCGCGCCCTGCAGCTCGCGCCCAACAACAGCGTTGCGATGAGTTACCAGGCGGGTACCTTGGCATCGCTCGGGCAGTTGGAACAGGCGATCGCATTGAAGCGGCGCGCGCTGGAGCGGGATCCGCTGCACGCGACGTGGTTCGAAGGCTTGGCAATGTACTATTCGGCGCTGGGCCGCCTTGATGATGCGCAGCGCGCGATCGAGAAGGCGATCGCGTTGCAGCCCAATGGTGCGAGTTTCCACGAGACCCTCGCGGTGATCGCGATCCAGCGCGGCGACGCGGCGGCCGCATTGCGCGCCGCGCGGGCGGGTCCGCCGGGCTCGTGGCGGGATCTGGCACAGGCCATGGCCTTGCAGATCGCGGGCGATCCCGCCGCGGCCGACGCGGCGCTGCAGAACGTGATCGCGAAATACGGCGAAGGCAACGCCTTCCAGATCGCCGAAATCTACGCATTGCGCAAACAACCCGAGCCGATGTTCGAATGGCTGGAACGCGCGTGGTCCAACCGCGATCCGGGCATTTCCTACCTGCTTTACGACCCGTTCCTGACCGCGTACCGGAATGACCCGCGCTTCGCCGCGTTCTGCGGGAAGGTGGGCTTGCCTCCGCCGCCGTCCACGAGGCAGTGATTCGCACCGACCGGCACGTCGAATGATGATGGAACGCCGAAGCCCGGGCGGCACGTTTCCCGGGCACGCAAGGAGCATGTGACATGACGAACAATGCCAAACAGCCGGACACCACCGCGCCGCAGCCGAAACCGGAACCGGTGGTGCAACCAGACGCCAAGAAGCAGGAGACGGTGGCAACGGATGCAAAGAAGCAGGAGGTGGCACCGGCCGCCAGAAAACAGGAAGTTTGATCCGTCGCCGGCGGGTTGAAGCCCGCCCTGCAACGGCTTCGTAGGGCAGGTTGGAACCTGCCCGGCGTCCTATTCGATGGCCTTGGACTCGGCCGTGCCCAGCACGGCTTCGGGCGGCTTGCCTGCGGGCCGACGGGTCAGCAACGGGTGCACGAACACCGCGCCCAGGATGATCGCGACGCCGACGTAGAACCACGCATCCAGTTGATGCTGTTCGCCCAGCAGGATCACGGCCAACACGATCGCGTACACGGGTTCGAGATTGGTCGCGAGTTGCACGGTGTACGCCGACAACTTGCGCAACACCTTCATGGCCAGCGCGAATGGCAGCAGGGTGCAGGCCAGCGCTAGAGCCAGCAGCAGCAGCGCGTCGCGCGCATCCGGCAGCACGAACGAGCCTTCCGCGTGCCACGCGGCCGTCACCCCCGTCAGGAACAGCGTGCCCGCGCCGAGTTCAAGGCAGGTCGCGGTGAGTGAACTGGCGCGATCGGCCACGCGCTTGTTGAATGCGCCGAAGGTTGCGCACAACGCCGCGGACACCACGCCCACCGCGACGCCGAGGCGCATACCCGACGGCACGCCGCCGACCACCAGCGCAACGCCGGGCACCACGGCCACGCCGAGCAGCAATTCGCGCGGTTCGAATTTCCGTCCGACCACGGCGGGTTCGATGCCGGCGAGAAACACCGGCGCGAGCGCGATACAGGTGGCGGCGACCGAGGCATTGGCGAGCTTCACCGCCGAGTAGAACGTCAGCCAGTGCAGCGCGACCAGTACGCCGATGCCTGCGTAGGTCGCGATGCGCCGGGCGGGCATCGCGCGCAGTTCCCGCCAGACCTTCGGCACCAGCAGCAGCGCCAGCGTCACGATCAGCATGCGCCACCACACCAGTTGCAGCGCGGTCAGCGTGATCAGCTTGCCGAGGATGGCAGTGAAGCCCCACAGCAGCACGCAGAAATGGAGCTGCCATTGCGCCTTGGCCTGCGGGGTCATCGGTTGTGGGTCGGGAGGAGCGGGCGCACAAGAATAATGGAGCGCACGCCGCACAGCGTGAGCGTCAGTGTTTTGTCGCAGGCTTCCGCATCGCTTCGATCACGCCGCGGCAGGCGTTTTCCTCGTCGTGGCTGGGCGCGATCATGGCGGCCAGCGCGGCGACCGGCGCCGCCACCGCGCCCAGCACCGCCGCGCCGACGCCGCGTGCCAGCAAAGGCCCTTTCTCGACGCCCGCATCCGGATGCTTCAGCGTACCGCGCAGGTACAGCGGCGAGCGCAGTGACAACACGCGCACGCCCTTGCTGTGTGGATGGATCGTCAGGTCCAGCGTCTCGTCCGCGAGGTTGATGCTGCCGTCGACGTCGATCGTCATGGGTTCGGTGTCGATCACGAAGATCTGCGGACGCCACACGCCTTGCCTGGCGACGAGGTCGGCGGCCGCGCAGTTGAGCTTCTCGGGTTCGTCGCCCACCAGTTTGGTGATGATGATGTTGCCGACATTGAGCCCGATTTCCTCGAGCAGCAGTTTGCTGACCGCGCCATCGTTGATCAGGATTTTCACTTCGCCGTCGGACGTGCCGAGCAGCGTCGCCACCGAATTGCCGTCACCGTCGAGCTTCGCATCGCCGTTGATCTGGCCGAGGCTGGTGTGCATCAGGTCCACGGTCGGGAACAGCTTGCTGAGTTTCAGGTGGCGCAGCGACAGCGTGGCTTCGCCGTGCATCGGGTGCTTGCGGCCATCCAGCCTGATGTGCCCCTTCAGGTCGCCGCCGGCCGCCGAGAGCGCGACCGGATCCAGCGTCAGCATGCCGTCGTCCATCACGAGGTGCGCGGAAAGATCGCTGATCGGAAGATTGGATTTGCGCACGATGCGCTTGCCGGTGAAGCGCACGTCGGCGTCCATCGTGCGCCAGCGCGTGGTGTCGAAGGGCTCCACCGGCAGCAGCTTGTCGGCGGGCTGCTTGTGCGAGTCTCCGCGCTCGGCCTTGGCCGCGTTGCTGTCGGCGCCGATCAACGGCGAAAGATCGCCGAAGTCAAGCACGTTCGAAGTCAGCGTGGCGGTGAGTTTGGGACGCGGGCCGGCGGTGGCGTAGGTGGCGCTGCCGTGCAGGTCGCTGTGGCCGACCTTGCCGTCGAAGTGCTCGTACTTGAAGGTGCCCTCGTGCACTTTCGCGAACAGCCGGCCGCGCGTGGTGAACGGCTTGGTCGGCGGCAGCGCGACACCGGTCAGCGCGTACAGGTGCGACATGCTTTCGCCGGACATCACGAGGTTCATGTCCAGCGCGCCGAGGTGGACCGGGTCGGTGAGCGTGCCGACCACCGCGATGTGCAGGTCGCGCAGGCGCAGGTCCGCCTGCAGCGGAAACGGCATCGACGCATTGGACATCGCGAGCACGCTGCCGAGCTTGCCGCTGCCGCTGGCGTCCGCGCCGCGCCAGGTGCCCTTGGCGGTCCACGCGAAGTAATACTTCTGGTCCGAATGCGGCGGCGGCGCGCTGGATTTTACGCTGCCGGCCTGCGGCATGATTTCGGAAAACGGAATCGGCTTGCCCAGCGGCTGCAGGGTGAAATCCATGTGCAGGTCGAGCTTGCCGTCGTCTATCCGGATCTTGCCCGCGCCGAGCGCGACCTCACCAATGTCGAGCTTCCATTTGCCGCCGCTGCCCTTGGCGAAATTGAAATGCCAGTTGTCGCGGCCCTGCTTGTCGCGCTCGATATCCACCGAAGGGCCGATCAGTTTCAGCGAGGGAATGTCGATGGTGTGCCAGATCAGCGCGACCGGCGACAGGCTGAAACGTACCTCCTGCACGGTCGCGAAGCGCGGCTGCCTGGCCCACTCCGGATTGGCGATGCTGATGTCGCGCGCGACGAAACGCGGCCACGGAATCCAGTTCGACAATCCGTGCGTGTCGGGATTGCGCTGCCAGTCGACGGTCAGGTCGCCATTGAAGGCCATCGGCCGGCCGATCGAACTGCTCAATTTCTGACCCAGCCACGGCCGCGCGCGGTTCCAGTTGAACAGGGCGATGAACAGCACCAAGGCGATCAGCAATGCGCCGATCGCCGCCACGATCCATGTGAGGATCCATCCGGTGCGTGTCATCTCCGGGGTTCCGTCCGCGTCGGATACAGCCTAACCCGGCGTGACTGACTCGAAACCGCACACGTTGCAAACGGTTCAGAAAACGCGGCTGCACATGTAATGCCGAAAGCTTGCGATGCCGCACTTGCGCGTGATGGACGGTTGCCGCACAGTTTGGCGACGCGGGCCCGTGGCGAAGGAGAAGCACGATGCTCTGGCAGAAAGGACGTTCCAGCAGAAACGTGGAACAGGCGACCGGTGGCGGTGGCGGCGGTTTCGGGCGCGTCCATCTCGGTGTCGGCGGCACCATCATCGCGATCATCATCGCGATGATCTTTCCCTCGACGCGCGGGATCATCTTCGGATTGCTGACCGGCAATGGCGACACGGGATCGCCCGGCACGCCTGCGCAGACGAGGCAGGCCGACATGAGCGACCCGCAGGTGCAATTCGTCAGCAAGGTGCTGGGCAGCACCGAAGACGTGTGGACGACGACTTTCCAGCGGGCGGGGGAACCATACGTCGATCCGAAGCTCACGTTGTTCCATGGCCGGGTCAGCACCGCGTGCGGCGGCGCCTCGGCGGCGGTCGGGCCGTTCTACTGTCCGGGTGACAAGCGCGTGTACCTCGACCTCGACTTCTTCCAGGAACTGGCCACGCGCTTCCATTCCGACAGCGATTTCGCGCGTGCCTATGTAATCGCGCACGAAGTCGGGCATCACGTGCAGGACCAGCTCGGCATCATGGACATGGAGCAACAGCTTGCGCAGCGCGGCGAGCCGATGCAGGGTGCGAACGGCTTGTCGGTGCGCCTGGAATTGCAGGCGGATTGTTTCGCCGGCGTGTGGGCCAATCGCTCGCAACAGCAATTGCAATGGCTGCAGCCCGGCGACATCGACAGCGCCTTGAACGCGGCCTCGCAGATCGGCGACGACACCCTGCAGCGCGAAGCGCGCGGCACCGTCGTACCCGATTCCTTCACCCACGGCACCTCGGCCCAGCGCGTGCGATGGTTCAAGACCGGCTTCCAGTCCGGCGACGTCAACGCCTGCGACACCTTTCACGCGCAGGCGTTGTGAACACCGTTGGGCCTGCCTTTGTAGGTTGGCGCTGAGCGCAGCGAAGCCAACAGGTCGAGCGGTCGGGTCGAGCTGCTCTTGTAGGTTGGCGCTGAGCGCAGCGAAGCCCAACGTTCGATCAGGAGCACGATGAATGCGATACCGAAGGGCCGACGTCGCCGGCGGAACCTATTTCTTCACGGTCAACCTCGCCGATCGATCATCCCGCCTGCTGGTCGAGCATATTGACGATTTGCGCGCCGCGGTGAGGATGGTCAAACAACGCCATCCGTTCGAAATCATCGCGTGGGTCGTGTTGCCCGAACACATGCATGCGATCTGGACGTTGCCCGAGGATGACCGTGATTTCTCCGGGCGCTGGTCCTTGATCAAAAGCGGCTTTTCGCGCGCGATCGCAAGAGGCGAGGCTGTTCAGGCTTCACGCGCAGGCAAACGCGAGCGCGGCATATGGCAACGACGGTTTTGGGAGCATTGGATCCGTGACGAGATCGATCTGCAGCGTCACATCGATTACGTGCATATCAATCCCGTCAAGCACGGGCACGCCCAACGCGCGAGTGATTGGCCGCATTCGTCGATCCATCGACATATCCGGGCAGGATGGCTGGCGGCCGATTGGGCATGCGATGCCGACGATACGGGCATCGGTGGCGAGCGGGAATGATGGTTCGCGCCACGTTGGGCTTCCCCGGATCGAGTCCGGGGTCAGCGCCAACCTACGAGAGCAGTCCGATGTGGTTCGCTCGATTGTTGGGCTTCGCCGATGAAACCGGCTCAGCCCAACCTACCAGAGCATTCGGCCTACAACGCGCATGTAGGTTGGGCTGATCCCGGAACTTGTTCCGGGAGAAGCCCAACGGCTTTTGCCGCAACATCGTCGGCGAGCGAGAGCGATGGCTGGCTAGTTGGGCTTCGCTGCGCTCAGCGCCAACCTACAAGAGCGGTAATCCGCAACGCGCAATGTAGGTTGGGCTGACGCCGGCTGCATCCGGCGGAAGCCCAACGGTTTTCTCAAGCGTTCCCGTAAAACAACTCCCGCCCAATCAGCATGCGGCGAATTTCGTTGGTGCCGGCGCCGATTTCGTACAGCTTGGCGTCGCGCAGGATGCGGCCGGTGGGGAATTCGTTGATGTAGCCGTTGCCGCCCAGCGACTGGATGGCTTCGAGCGCCACCGCCACGGCGTTGCGCGAGGACAGCAGCAGGCACGAGGCCGGATCGATGCGCGATTTCACGCCCGCGTCGAACTGCTGCGCGATCAGGTACGCGTACGCGCGCGCCGATTGCAGCGCGGTGTACATGTCGGCGATCTTGGCCTGCATGATCTCGAACGTGCCGATCGGCGCGTTGAACTGCTTGCGTTCGCGCACGTAGGGCAGGGTGACGTCGATGGCCGATTGCATAAGCCCGATCGGACCGCCCGACAGCACCAGCCGCTCGGTGTCGAGGCCACCCATCAGCACGCGGACGCCTTCGTTGACTTCGCCGACGCGATTTTCGTCGGGAATCTCGCAATCCTCGAACACCAGCTCGCAGGTGTTGGAGCCGCGCATGCCGAGCTTGTCGAGCTTCTGCGCGGTGCGGAAACCCTTCATGCCTTTCTCGACGATGAAGGCGGTGATGCAGCGGCTGCCCGCGGTGCGGTCGGCGGTGCGCATGTACACCAGCACCACGTCGGCGTCCGGGCCATTGGTGATCCACATCTTGTTGCCGTTGGCGATCCAGGCGTCGCCGCGCTTCTCGGCCTTGCACTTCATCGAACCGACCACGTCCGAGCCTGCACCCGGTTCGCTCATCGCCAGCGCGCCAACGAATTCGCCGGAACACAGCTTCGGCAGGAATTTCTTCCGCTGCGCTTCATTGCCGTTGTGGAAGATGTTGTTGACGCAGAGGTTCGAGTGCGCGCCGTAGGACAATCCGACCGAGCCCGACGCGCGCGAGATTTCTTCCATCGCGACCACGTGCGCGAGGAAACCCATCCCGCTGCCGCCGTATTCGGCCGGTACGGTGATGCCGAGCAGGCCCATGTCGCCCAGTTTCTTCCAGAGGTCGGATGGAAACAGGTTGTCGCGATCGATCTGGTCCGCGCGTGGCGCGATTTCCTTCTCCGCGAAGGCGTGCACGCTTTCGCGCAGGAGGTCGATGTCTTCGCCGAGTTGGAAGGGCTTCATGAGCAAGGGGCTAGGGACGAGTCGTGAGGGCGCACGCCCGGATTGTGCCGCAAGATTCAATATCGCGCCAAAGCAGCGTCGGCGCATCTTCGCTACTCACCCCCCGTCCATGCATCATCATTGCCCGCGCATCCGACCCAGGAACCGCGCCCCGTCGTTCCCCATCGTCGGCAGCTTGATCTTGCCGATGGCGTTGATGCGTTCTTCGGCCATCCGGTCGGCGGCCTTGTAGGTCGGGATGCCGTCGCGGTCGGCGATCTGGAAGATGCGGCCGACGTTGTAGTAGATGCTGCGCATCATGCGCATCGCACGCTCGCGGTTGTAGCCGTCGATTTCCAGCGACACGTTCATCACGCCGCCGGCGTTCACCGCATAGTCGGGCGCGTACACCACGCCGCGCTTCATCAGCTCGTCGCCGACCTGATCGGTGGAAAGCTGGTTGTTGGCGACGCCGCAGATGATCGGCGCCTTGATGCGGTCGCTGGTCTG